>ERZ761607.237-NODE-237-length-112061-cov-15.850106_pt1 | contig 112061 bp, 114 predicted proteins | sample MGYA00511164_ERZ761607 | MGnify/ENA primary metagenome ERZ761607 (study PRJEB28899, sample SAMN02445080) | bioreactor sludge metagenome | biome: EBPR sludge | place: Australia: Brisbane, Thorneside Wastewater Treatment Plant | collected 2011-06-22 ...
CAATCGTGCCGATGTTGCAGTGCGGCTTGTTACGTTCGAACTTTTCCTTGGCCATTCTCTTCTCTCCGTCCCCTGAACAGGGGGCTTATCCGTTGATTTCAGGGGGTGATTTAAGCGGAATACTTCTTGATCACTTCGTCGGCGACGTGTTGCGGCACCGGCTCGTAGTGGTCGTACTGCATGGTGAAGGCGGCGCGGCCCTGCGACATCCCGCGAAGGGTGTTCACATAGCCGAACATGTTGGCCAGCGGCACGAAGGCGTTCACGACGGTGGCGTTGCCGCGCATGTCCTGACCCTGGATCATGCCGCGACGGCCGTTCAGGTCGCCGATGACCGAACCGAGATAGTCCTCGGGGGTCACGACCTCGACCGCCATGATCGGCTCGAGCAGCTTCGGTGCGCCCTTGTCCTTCAGTTCGCGGAAGGCGGCGCGGGCCGCGATTTCGAACGCCAGCACGCTGGAGTCGACGTCGTGGAACTTGCCGTCCGTAAGGGTCGCCTTGAAGTCGATCAGCGGGAAGCCGGCCAGCAGGCCGCCGTCCTTGATGGAGTTCAGACCCTTTTCCACGCCCGGGATGTATTCCTTGGGCACGGCGCCGCCGACGATCGAGTTCTCGAACACGAAGCCCGAGCCGGGCTCGCCGGGCTCGAAGGTGATCATGACGCGGGCGAACTGGCCCGTACCGCCGGTCTGCTTCTTGTGCGTGTAGTCGATGTCGACCTTGCGGCCGAGCGATTCACGGTAGGCGACCTGGGGCTGACCGATGGTGGCGTCGACCTTGTAGGTGCGGCGCAGGATGTCGATCTTGATGTCCAGGTGCAGCTCGCCCATCCCCTTGAGGATGGTCTGGCCCGACTCGTGGTCGGTCGAGACGGTGAAGGAGGGATCTTCCGAGGCCAGCTTGGCCAGGGCGACGCCCAGCTTCTCCTGGTCGGCCTTGGTCTTGGGCTCGACCGAGATCTCGATCACCGGCGCCGGGAATTCCATCTTCTCGAGGATGACGGGCGACTTCAGGGGATCGCACAGGGTGTCGCCCGTGCGGGTGTCCTTCAGCCCGGCCAGGGCGACGATGTCGCCGGCATAGGCTTCCTTGATGTCCTGACGGTCGTTGGAGTGCATCAGCAGCATGCGGCCGACGCGCTCTTTACGATCGCGGCTCGAGTTCAGCAGGCCCATGCCGGTTTCCATCTTGCCCGAATAGATCCGGCAGAAGGTCAGCGAGCCGACGAAGGGGTCGTCCATGATCTTGAACGCCAGAACCGACAGGGGCTCGTCGTCCGAGGCGCGACGCACGATCGGCTCTTCCGTCTTGAAGTCGATGCCCGGGGTCGGCGGGATGTCCACCGGCGCCGGCAGGTAGTCGACGACGGCGTCCAGCAGCGTCTGCACGCCCTTGTTCTTGAAGGCCGAGCCGCACAGGATCGGATAGAAGGCGCCAGTCAGCACGGCCTTGCGGATGCATTTCTTCAGCACTTCCAGCGAGGGCTCGGTGCCGTCCAGATAGGCTTCCATCGCCTCGTCATCGAGTTCGACGGCGTTGTCGATCAGGTACTGGCGAGCGGCGACGGCCTTGTCCATCAGGTCGTCCGGGATCGGGCCGACGGTGAAGTTGGCGCCCAGGGCGTCGTTGTCCCAGACCACCGAATTCATGGCGACGATGTCGACCAGACCCGACAGCGAGGATTCCGAACCGATCGGGAACTGGATCGGCACGGCCTTGGCGCCCAGACGGTCGCGGATCGACTGCACGGAGGCGTCGAAGTCGGCGCCGATCTTGTCCATCTTGTTGACGAAGACGATCCGCGGAACCTTGTACTTGTCGGCCTGGCGCCAGACGGTTTCGGTCTGCGGCTCGACGCCGGCGTTGCCGTCCAGCACCGTCACGGCGCCGTCGAGCACGCGCAGCGAACGCTCGACTTCAATGGTGAAGTCCACGTGGCCGGGGGTGTCGATGATGTTGAGGCGCTTGCCCTTCCAGTAGGCGGTCGTCGCGGCGGACGTGATGGTGATGCCGCGCTCCTGCTCCTGGTCCATCCAGTCCATGGTCGCGGCGCCGTCGTGGACTTCGCCGATTTTGTGGTTCTTGCCGGTGTAATACAGGATCCGCTCGGTCGTCGTCGTCTTGCCCGCATCGATGTGGGCCATGATGCCGAAGTTGCGGTAGTCCTCGATCTTGTTTTCGCGGGCCATGAGAAGCGTGCCTTGAAGTGAGTTCAGGGCGCGTTTGGCGCCCTCGGGGAGATGTCGATCTGTGCGGATAAGCGAGCGCGGGCGATTTAGCTCAAACCGCCCGCGCCGGATAGTCAGTAGATAGGCGCCGAACAGGGCGCCTTGAAGGCGTTACCAGCGGTAGTGGCTGAAGGCGCGGTTGGCCTCGGCCATCTTGTGGGTGTCTTCGCGCTTCTTGACCGCGGTGCCGCGGTTGTTCGAGGCGTCCAGCAGCTCGGCGGCCAGCTTTTCCGTCATGGTGTTCTCACCACGCTTGCGCGCGGCGTTCACCAGCCAGCGGATGGCCAGGGCGCGGCGGCGATCGGGGCGAACCTCGACCGGCACCTGATAGGTGGCGCCGCCGACGCGACGCGAGCGGACCTCGACCGACGGCTGGACGTTTTCCAGGGCGGTGTGGAAGGTCTGGACCGGCTCGAAGTCCTTCTTCTTGTCGGCCAGGATTTCGAACGCGCCGTAGACGATGTTCTCGGCGACGGCCTTCTTGCCCTCGTACATGACGTAATTCATGAACTTGGTGACGGTCAGATCCTTGTATTTGGGATCCGGCAGAACTTCGCGTTTCTGGGCGCGGTGGCGACGGGACATGGGCTTGGCCTTCTAATTCGGTGTCGGACGGCCGACGTGAGTCGGCGAATGGAATGGGCGGATCGCTTACTTCGGACGCTTGGCGCCGTAGTGCGAACGGCGCTGCTTGCGGTCCTTGACGCCTTGCGTGTCGAGCACGCCGCGCAGGATGTGGTAGCGAACGCCGGGAAGGTCTTTCACGCGGCCGCCGCGGATCAGGACCACCGAGTGCTCCTGCAGATTGTGGCCCTCGCCGGGGATGTAGCACACGGCTTCGATGCCGGTGGTCAGACGCACCTTGGCGACCTTACGAAGCGCCGAGTTCGGCTTCTTCGGGGTCGTCGTATAGACGCGGGTGCAGACGCCGCGGCGCTGCGGACAGCCCTTCAGGGCCGGGACCTTGTTACGGACCGGCTTGGGTTGGCGCGGCTTGCGGATCAGCTGGTTGATAGTCGGCATTCGAAACTCGTCTCTTTCAATCGATGGAGGCGTGTGCCTTTCGGCCGGAGCGCCTCATGAGCCTTCTTTTCGGACGACGCCGATGCGCCGCCCCGGGTTTGATCTCGAGCCGGCAGCGTGACGTCCAAACGAAAAAACCGGAACGCGCGCTTCGGGCGTTCCGGCGGGCACAGCCCGTCCGCTCAATTGTCACGATCCCGGAACCCGGCGAACCGGGAACCTCGAAAGTGGGCGGCTTCTACGCGCGGGGGGGCTGAAGGTCAAGGGCGGCGGCGTCGCAGCCGGTCTCTTGCTATCCTCGTCGCGAGGGGCCCCATTACCGCCACGCTCGCCCCGTCCTGTACGCGCATGGCGGGTGGACAGCGATTTCGGGGGCCGGCGTGGGTATGGCCTGCACGCGCGGAGCGGTGGCGCAAGCCGGCGATCGTGGCGGTCTCCGTGTTCGGCCATGTCGCGATCTTTTCATACCTCGGCCTGCACTCCCTGGGGCTGACGGTCCCGGGCCTGCTCCAGGTGGACCCCGAGCCGGTCATCTATGTCGAGATCACGCCCCGCCCCTTGCTGCCCGGAGAGGTCGCCCGCGTCCGGCCGCCGCCTGACAGGCCGCAGGCGGTCACAGCCCCCGCCCTGCCCGGCTCGACCGCGGCCGACCGCGACCTGTCCTTCCGCGATCCGACCGAGGACGAGGACAACCCCGCCCCGCCCGTTCCCCGCATCGGCGCCCCCGTCCCCGGCGCGCCCGCGCCTCCGTCCGGAGTCGAAGGCTGGGCCGTACGGCCCGAGACCATGGGCGACCGGGTCGGCCGCGGCCTGCGCACCCGCGGCCCCGGCTGCGCCACGCCCGCCATGCTGAGCGCCGCCGAGCGCGCCATCTGTGACGACCGCTTCGGCCAACGTGCGGCCGCAGCCGCTCCCATAGACGACACTGCGGGCAGCCCCTTCGCCGCCGAGGGCGCCCGCCGCCTGGCCGACTACGATCGACGTCGCCGTCCCCTCGCGGGTGGCACCGGTAATGTCGGCCCCCAGGACGGCCCCGGCTCCAATTTCGGCATCGGCGTCGCCGGGGCGCATCTCGACCCTTCGTTCCGCCCCGACTCGACACAGAACATCCGCACCGACCGCCGGGACGGACCGCGGGAGTGATGCGGCCCCGGCGTCAGTCGGACAGGGCCGACGCAAACAGCAGATCGACCGAACCGCCGTTGTCCCGCAGCGCCTGCTCCACCCGCTTTCGGCTGTCGTAATAGAACAGCGCCGGCGCCCGGCTGCCCGCGGCCCGCAACCGGGCGGCTTCGGCGTCCGTGAGCGTGCCGCCGCCGGCGACATAGTCGCAATAGCCCTCACGAACCCAGACCGGATATTGACCGTCAGCGAGCGGGCCGAAGCGGGTGCGGATCAGCAGGTGGGTTCGCTCGTGGGCGATGACGCCCGACAGCGACCGGCTCGCCGTACCGTCCGCGCTGTTCCAGACCCTGTCTCCGGCGACGCTGGACCGGTTGATCACCTTGCTGCCGCCGAAAGATCGGGTCAGGCCGAAGCTTGTTCCGGCGCCGAATGAGAGGATCCGCCACCGGAGACCGCCGTCCGTCAGGAAGATCGGCTGCCGCAGCACCGCCGGATCGAAGATCGCGCTCTCACGGACGCGCGCGTCCGCGCGGGCGACGACATCCTCCATCTCCGGCGGTATGGGCGTCGACGAATAGATCGGGGTCTCACCGACCATCGCCCGATGGGGAAAGAACAGCATCCGGGGAAAGAACAGGCTCGCCGGCAGGTACAGGGCTGCCACGACGAGCAACAGCGCTGCCACGATCCAGAGCGTCCGCCTGCCGTTCATCCGCCCTCCGGTCATCCCGCTCCTGTCCAACCTAGGCCGAACATGGACGCTGCCCCATGCGCCCGGACGCCGCGCCCCGCAGCTATGAAAAAGGCGGCCCCGTCTCCGGAGCCGCCCTCTTCATTTCAGTCCTGAACCTGTCGATCAGCCTTCGCTGTTCTCAAGCTCCAGCGCCAGGTCGGCGGGAAGCGGCTCGATGGCGGCTTCACGGGTCGACGTCAGTTCAGCGTCACGCTCGTTGGCGATCTTCTGCAGGGCGCGGAGATAGGCGCCCGTGCCCGCCGGGATCAGGCGGCCGACGATGACGTTCTCCTTCAGGCCTTCCAGCGTATCGACCTTGCCGTTGACCGAGGCGTCGGTGAGGACGCGGGTGGTCTCCTGGAAGGACGCCGCCGAGATGAAGCTGCGGGTCTGCAGCGACGCCTTGGTGATGCCCAGCAGGACCGGCTGGGTGGTGGCGATCCGGCCGCCACGCTTCTCGACCTTGGCGTTCTCGAGCACGGCTTCCGCGACCTCGACCGTGTCGCCACGGATCAGGGTGGTTTCGCCCGAGTCGAGGATCTCGACCTTCTGCAGCATCTGGCGAACGATCACCTCGATGTGCTTGTCGTTGATCGGCACGCCCTGCAGTCGATAGACCTCCTGCACTTCGTTCACGAGATACTCGGCCAGGGCCTCGACGCCCTGGATGCGCAGCAGGTCGTGCGGATCCGGGTTGCCGTCGATGATGTAGTCGCCCTTGTTGATCAGATCGCCGTCGTGGACGGAGATGTGCTTGCCCTTGGGAATCAGGAACTCGACCGCCTCACCCTGTTCACCGTCGGCGTTGACCTCCGGGGTGATCTTGATGCGACGCTTGTTCTTGTAGTCGCGTCCGAATTCGACGCGGCCGTCCATCTCGGCGATGACCGCGCAGTCCTTGGGACGACGGGCTTCGAACAGCTCGGCCACCCGCGGCAGACCGCCGGTGATGTCGCGCGTCTTGGCGCCTTCGGTCGGGACGCGGGCGATGATCTCGCCCGGCTTGACCACATCGCCGTTGTTCACGGACAGAACCGCGCCCACCGGGAGCAGGTAGCGGGCGTCGGAGCCCGAGGCCAGCTTGGCATAGGCGTCGCCGGAGGTGACGCCCATGGCCGGACGCAGGTCGGCCCCACGCGGGCTGGCGCGCCAGTCGCTGACGACGCGCTGGGCGATACCCGTCGCTTCGTCGGTTTCCTCGCGGACCGACAGGCCCTCGACCAGGTCCTCGAACCGGATCACGCCGCCGACTTCCGTCAGGATCGGAGAGGTGTAGGGATCCCACTCCGCCAGACGCTGGCTGCGCTTGACGTCCGATCCCTCGACCACCCGCAGACGGGCGCCGTAGGGGATCTTGTGGCTCTCGCGGTCCTTGCCGTCGACCACGATGGTTACGACGACGTTGCGGCTCATGGCCACCAGATCGCCGTGCGCCGCCTTGACGGTCGGTCCGGTGATCTTGGCGACGCCGGGGTTGGTCGCCTCGTAGAACGAGGTTTCCGCCACCTGCGCCGTGCCGCCGATGTGGAAGGTCCGCATCGTCAGCTGGGTGCCGGGTTCGCCGATCGACTGGGCGGCGATGACGCCGACCGCTTCGCCGATGTTGACGTTGGTGCCGCGCGCCAGGTCACGCCCGTAGCAATAGGCGCAGATGCCGGCTTCAGCCTCGCAGGTCAGGGCCGAGCGGACCTTGACCGACTGGACGCCGGCCTGGTCGATGACCTCGACTTCTTCTTCCTGCAGGTAGGTGTCGGCCTTGAACAGGACCTTGTCGCCGCCCGGCTCCTTGATGTCCTCGGCCGCATAGCGACCCAGAACCCGCTGACCCAGCGAGACCAGTACGTCGCCGCCTTCGACCACGGCGCGCAGGGTGATGCCCCGCGTCGAGCCGCAATCGTCTTCGGTGACGATCGAGTCCTGCGCCACGTCGACCAGACGACGCGTCAGATAGCCGGAGTTGGCGGTCTTCAGCGCGGTGTCGGCCAGACCCTTGCGGGCGCCGTGGGTGGAGTTGAAGTACTCAAGGACGGTCAGGCCTTCCTTGAAGTTCGAGATGATCGGCGTCTCGATGATCTCGCCCGACGGCTTGGCCATCAGGCCCCGCATGCCGCCCAGCTGCTTCATCTGCGCCTGCGAACCACGGGCGCCGGAGTTGGCCATCATGAACACCGAGTTGATGTCCGGCGCCTGACCCTTGGCCAGCACGCGCGGCTGGGCGATCTCGCCCATCATCGCATCGGCGATCTTGTCCGTGGCCTTGGCCCAGGCGTCGACGACCTTGTTGTACTTCTCGCCCTTGGTGATCAGGCCGTCGGCGTACTGTTGTTCGTACTCCTCGACCTGGGTCCGGGTGTCGGCGACCAGGGTGGCCTTGGCGGCCGGGATGACGATGTCATCCTTGCCGAACGAGATGCCGGCCTTGGCGGCTTCACGGAAGCCCAGCTGCATCATCTGGTCGGCGAAGATGACCGTCGCCTTCTGACCGCAGTGGCGATAGACCTGATCGATCAGGTTGCCGATTTCCTTCTTGGTCAGGTTCTTCTCAAGCAGGCGGTAGCCGATGTTCGCATTGTGCGGCAGCAGCGCGCCCAGCTTCATCCGGCCCGGGGTCGTATCGATGACCTTGGTGATGACTTCGCCGGCGGCGTTCATCTCGGTCCAGCGCGCCTTGATCTTGGTGTGCAGGCTGACGACACCGGCGTCGAGCGCGGCATCGATCTCGCCCATGTTGGCGAACAGCTTGCCCTCGCCCTTCTCGCCTTCCTTGATCAGCGACAGGTAGTAGAGGCCCAGGACGATGTCCTGCGACGGCACGATGATCGGCTTGCCGTTGGCGGGCGACAGGATGTTGTTCGTCGACATCATCAGGACGCGCGCTTCCAGCTGGGCCTCGAGGCTCAGCGGCACGTGGACGGCCATCTGGTCGCCGTCGAAGTCGGCGTTGAAGGCGGTGCAGACCAGCGGGTGCAGGCGGATGGCCTTGCCCTCGATCAGCTTCGGCTCGAACGCCTGGATGCCCAGACGGTGCAGCGTCGGCGCGCGGTTCAGCAGGACCGGGTGCTCGCGGATGACCTCGTCGAGGATATCCCACACCTGCGGCTGCTCGCGCTCGACCATGCGCTTGGACTGTTTGACGGTGCCCGACAGGCCCTTGGCGTCAAGGCGCGCATAGATGAACGGCTTGAACAGCTCGAGCGCCATCTTCTTGGGCAGGCCGCACTCGTGCAGCTTCAGCTCGGGACCCACGGTGATGACCGAACGGCCCGAATAGTCGACGCGCTTGCCCAGAAGGTTCTGGCGGAAGCGGCCCTGCTTGCCCTTGAGCATGTCGGCGAGCGACTTGAGCGGACGCTTGTTGGCGCCCGTGATGACGCGGCCGCGACGGCCGTTGTCGAAGAGGGCGTCGACCGATTCCTGCAGCATCCGCTTTTCGTTGCGGATGATGATGTCGGGCGCGCGCAGTTCGATCAGGCGCTTCAGGCGGTTGTTCCGGTTGATGACCCGGCGATACAGGTCGTTCAGGTCGGAGGTGGCGAAACGGCCGCCGTCCAGCGGCACCAGCGGGCGCAGCTCCGGCGGGATCACCGGCACGACCGTCAGGATCATCCACTCGGGCTTGTTGCCGCTCTCGAGGAAGGCCTCGATCAGCTTCAGGCGCTTGGAGGCCTTCTTCGCCTTCATTTCCGAAGGGCTGTCGGCCAGTTCGCCGCGGTGCTTTTCAGCCTCGGCGTGCAGGTCGATGCCGATCAGCAGGTTGCGCACGGCCTCGGCGCCGATCTCGGCGGTGAAGCCGTCATCGCCGAACTCGTCCTGGTAACGGTAGAACTCGTCTTCCGTCAGCAGCTGGTTCTGCTTCAGCGGGGTCAGGCCCGGCTCGGTGACGATGTAGTTTTCGAAGTAGAGCACGCGCTCCACGTCCTTCAGCGCCATGTCCAGCATCAGCGAGATGCGCGACGGCAGCGACTTCAGGAACCAGATGTGGGCGACCGGGGATGCCAGTTCGATATGGCCCATCCGCTCGCGGCGAACGCGGGCCAGGGTGACCTCAACGCCGCATTTCTCGCAGATAATGCCCTTGTACTTCATGCGCTTGTACTTGCCGCACAGGCATTCGTAGTCCTTGGTCGGGCCAAAGATACGGGCGCAGAACAGGCCGTCACGCTCGGGCTTGAACGTCCGGTAGTTGATGGTCTCGGGCTTCTTGATCTCGCCGAACGACCACGACCGGATCTTCTCCGGGCTGGCGAGGGCGATCTTGATCTGGTCGAAGGTCGGAGTGACCGGGACCGCGTTGAAGATGTTCAGGACTTCCTGGTTCATCTTGAGTTCCTTGCTGCGGTCGAAACCGCGTAAATTCCAGTGGCGAGTGGCTAGCGGCTACTGGCGAGTGAGAAGGGCGGAGGCGGCTGTGAATCTCTTCACTGGCCACTAGCCACTGGTCACTCGCCACTCACCCTCAGCTGTTCTCCAGCTCCACGTTCAGGCCCAGCGAGCGCATTTCCTTGACGAGCACGTTGAAGCTCTCGGGAATGCCCGCCTCGAAGCTGTCGTCGCCGCGGACGATGGCCTCGTAGACCTTGGTCCGGCCGGCCACGTCGTCGGACTTCACCGTCAGCATTTCCTGCAGGGTGTAGGCCGCGCCGTAGGCTTCCAGCGCCCAGACCTCCATCTCGCCGAAGCGCTGTCCGCCGAACTGCGCCTTGCCGCCCAGCGGTTGCTGGGTGACGAGCGAGTACGGGCCGATGGAACGGGCGTGGATCTTGTCGTCGACCAGGTGGTGCAGCTTCAGCATGTAGATGTAGCCGACCGTGACCGGACGCTTGAACTGCTCGCCGGTCTGGCCGTCATAGACGATCGACTGGCCGGTGCGGTCGAGACCCGCCTTCTCCAGCAGTTCCTCGATGTCGTTGATGTGCGCGCCGTCGAACACCGGGGTGGCGAACGGAACGCCCTTGGACAGGTTGCGGGCCAGCTCGACCAGGTCCTCTTCCGATTCCGGAAGCGGGGTGTCCGGGCCGTAGATGCTGGTCAGGTGATCGACCAGCGCCTTCTTCTGTCCGCCCTGTTGCCAGGCCTCCAGAAGACCCTGGATCTGCTTGCCGAGACCGGCGGCGGCCCAGCCCAGGTGGGTTTCGAAGATCTGGCCGATGTTCATGCGCGAGGGCACGCCCAGCGGGTTCAGAACGACGTCCACCGAGGTGCCGTCTTCCAGGTGCGGCATGTCCTCGATCGGCAGGATCTTGGAGATGACGCCCTTGTTCCCGTGGCGGCCGGCCATCTTGTCGCCGGGCTGAAGCTTGCGCTTCACGGCCACGAAGACCTTGACCATCTTCATCACGCCGGGGGGCAGTTCGTCGCCGCGTTGCAGCTTCTCGACCTTGTCCTCGAAGCGGCGGTCGAGCGCCTTGCGGGCGTCCTCGAACTGCTTCTTCATGGCCTCCAGCTCGCCCATCGCCTTCTCGTCGTCGAGGGCGATCTGCCACCACAGGCCGCGCGACAGCTCGCCCAGCTTCTCTTCGGTGACCACGCCGCGGCCCAGGCCCTTCGGACCCGAGGTGGCGTTCTTGCCAAGGATCAGCGGCTTCAGGCGGCCGTAGACGTTGCGCTCGAGGATCTTGAGCTCGTCGTCGCGGTCCTTGCCGAGGCGCTCGATTTCCGAACGCTCGATGGCGATGGCCCGCTCGTCCTTGTCGACGCCGTGACGGTTGAAGACGCGCACGTCGACGATGGTGCCGGCGACGCCGGGCGGCAGGCGCAGGCTGGTGTCGCGGACGTCCGAAGCCTTCTCGCCGAAGATGGCGCGCAGCAGCTTCTCTTCCGGCGTCATCGGGCTTTCACCCTTCGGCGTGACCTTGCCGCACAGGATGTCGCCCGGCTGGACCTCGGCGCCGATCGCCACGATGCCGGCCTCGTCGAGGTTGCGCAGGGCTTCCTCGCCGACGTTCGGGATGTCGCGGGTGATCTCTTCCGGCCCCAGCTTGGTGTCGCGGGCCATGACCTCGAACTCCTCGATGTGGATCGAGGTGAAGACGTCGTCGCGCACGATGCGCTCCGAGATCAGGATCGAGTCTTCGAAATTGTAGCCGTTCCACGGCATGAAGGCGACGAGCGCGTTCCGGCCGAGGGCCAGTTCGCCCAGGTCCGTCGACGGGCCGTCGGCGATTACGTCGCCGACCTTCACTTCATCGCCCACGCGCACGATCGGGCGCTGGTTGATGCAGGTCGACTGGTTGGAACGCTGGAACTTGGACAGGCGATAGATGTCGACGCCCGAACGGCCGGCGTCGGCTTCGTTGGTGGCGCGAACCACGATGCGGGTGCCGTCGATCTGTTCGACGACGCCGTCACGTTTGGCGACCACGACAGCGCCGGAGTCCACGGCCACGACCGCTTCCATGCCGGTGCCGACCAGCGGCGCGTCGGACTGCACCAGCGGCACGGCCTGACGCTGCATGTTCGCGCCCATCAGGGCCCGGTTGGCGTCGTCGTTTTCCAGGAAGGGGATCAGGGCGGCGGCGACCGAAACGACCTGTTTCGGCGACACGTCCATCATGTCCACGTCGGCGCGGATCAGCAACTGGGAGTCGCCGTTGATCCGGCCCGGGACCAGCTCCTCGACGATCATGCCGTCCTTGAGCTCGATGTTGGCCTGGGCGATCGTGTATTTCGCCTCTTCCATGGCCGAGATGTAGACCACCTCGTCCGTGGCCTTGCCGTCCTTCACGCGCCGGTACGGGCTCTCGATGAAGCCGTATTTGTTCACCCGGGCGTGGGTGGCCAGCGAGTTGATCAGGCCGATGTTCGGGCCTTCCGGCGTTTCGATCGGGCAGATGCGGCCGTAGTGGGTCGGGTGCACGTCGCGGACTTCGAAGCCGGCGCGCTCACGCGTCAGACCGCCCGGGCCAAGCGCCGAAAGGCGACGCTTGTGGGTGATCTCGCTGAGCGGGTTGGTCTGGTCCATGAACTGCGACAGCTGCGACGAACCGAAGAACTCGCGCACGGCCGCGGCGGCCGGCTTGGCGTTGATCAGGTCGTGCGGCATCACCGTGTCGATATCGACCGAGGACATGCGCTCCTTGATGGCGCGCTCCATCCGCAGCAGGCCGACGCGGTACTGGTTTTCCAGCAGCTCGCCGACCGAACGGACCCGGCGGTTGCCGAGGTTGTCGATGTCGTCGATCTCGCCCTGGCCGTCCTTCAGGCCGACGAGGATCTGCAGCACGCGCAGGACGTCGTCCTTGCGCAGCACGCGGATTTCATCCGAGACGTCCGGGGTTTCCAGACGCATGTTCATCTTCACGCGGCCGACGGCCGACAGGTCGTAGCGCTCGCTGTCGAAGAACAGCGAGTTGAACATGGCTTCGGCGGCCTCCGGGGTCGGCGGCTCGCCCGGGCGCATCACGCGGTAGACGTCGAACAGCGCGTCCTCGCGGCCGGTGTTCTTGTCGATGCGCAGGGTGTTGCGCATGTAGGCGCCGACCGTGACGTGGTCGATGTCCAGCACGTCGATGGTGGTGAAGCCGTGGCTTTCCAGCAGTTCGATCGTCGGACCGTCCAGCTCGTCGCCGGCCTCGGCGTAGATTTCGCCGGTCTCGTAGTTCACGGCGTCGGCGGCCAGGTATTTGGTCAGCAGGGCGTCGGCGGCCAGCGACAGCGACGTGGTCGTGTCGCCCAGCTTCTTGGCCTGGCGGGCGCTGATCTTGGTGCCGGCGGCGGCGATGATCTCACCGGTGTCGGCGTCGACCAGGTCGAACTCGGGCTTCACGCCCTTCCAGCGCTCGGCCTTGTAGGGGGTGACCCAGCCTTCGCCGCGCTTCTCGTAGGGCACGGTCTCGTAGAAGGTCTTGAGGATCTCCTCGCCGTCCATGCCCAGACCCATCAGGAAGGTCGAGGCCGGCAGTTTCCGGCGGCGGTCGATGCGGACGTAGACGATATCCTTGGCGTCGAACTCGAAGTCGAGCCAGGAACCGCGGTACGGGATCACGCGAGCGGCGAACAGCAGCTTGCCCGAGCTGTGCGTCTTGCCCTTGTCGTGGTCGAAGAAGACGCCCGGCGAACGGTGCATCTGCGAGACGATGACCCGCTCGGTGCCGTTGACGACGAAGGTGCCCTTGTCGGTCATGAGCGGGATGTCGCCCATGTAGACGTCCTGCTCCTTGATGTCCTTGACCGAGCGCGCGCCGGTCTCTTCATCCGCCTCGAACACGATCAGGCGCAGCTTGACCTTCAGCGGCGCGGCATAGGTCATGTCGCGCTGGATGCATTCCTCGACGTCGTATTTCGGGTCCTCGAACTCGTAGGAGACGTATTCGAGGATGGCGCGTTCGTTGAAGTCCTTGATCGGGAAGACCGACTTGAAGACCGCCTCGATGCCCTGATCCTTGCGCGGACCGCTGCGCACTTCGCGCTGCAGGAACTGCTCATAGGAGGCGCGCTGCACCTCGATCAGGTTCGGCATCTGCACCGCTTCGGGGATCCGGCCGAACGAGTGGCGGATGCGCTTCTTGCCGGTGAAGGTCGTAGCGTGTGCGAACTGGCCGTGGGCGACGGCGACTTCGGCTTTGGACTTGGCCATTCTGTATTCCCAATACACCGCCCGGGCAGGCGGCGATCAATGCAGCAGCCACGGCTCCGCCTCTCGGGCGACCCGTGACCATCGGTTTCGACGTCCACCCTCGGGCCTTTCGGCGCCAGGACGTCTGAAATTGCAGGGCTCCCTGGGAAGGAGCGCGCCTTCGCACCGGTCGGAGGGCGACAAACCGGGCCTCGGCGCTTTCGCGCGCATCTCGTACTGAGTTAGCGGAACCGGGTCATATACTCGCTTTGACGGCGAAATAAAGACCGGTTCGGCAGTTTTCGGGATTGACCTTCGACCTGACGTGGGAGGTACCTTCAGATTGTTCGAGGTTCACGGAAAAACCAAATGTTGAATGGCGGGCGATCGGCGCATCACCGGGACGCGGAGTCGTGAGCCGCCCGGCTTTGATGCTGGCCGTGGGACTCATCCTTCTGGCCTCGGCTGCCTCGGCCCAGCAGACGCTCGAGCAGACGCCGACCACGCGCGGCCGGGTTCGGGACACCACCACCCTGCTCGCTGCACAGGACGCTGCGACCCGGGCCGGCGCCGACTGCGCGGTCTCCGCCGCCGCCCTCCGCGGCATGGACAGCTTTGGCGACCGCCAATACGAGGTCGTCTGCCGCGACGGGCCGGGCTATCTGATCATCGACGGGATCAGCCCCGCCGCACACAGCTGCCTGCTTCTGGCGAGCCAGAGTGACCGGTTCCAGCGCGGAGAGCCGTCGAGCCGCCCGGCTCCGGCCTGTGTTCTCCGCGCCAATCGAAATCCGATCCGGCATTTTGAGTCCATCGCCGCCCGGGCGGGCATGGACTGTCGGGTCGATGAGGGCCGGGTCGTCGGCCTCTCCCCGGCGGGCAACACGATCTATGAGATTGGCTGTCGCCGGGCGCCCGGGAGCTGGGTCGAAGAGGCGGCAGGCGCATGGGTCGTCACCGACTGCCTTGATATCCGGACCCGGGGCGACCTGTGCCGGTTCACCACCGAGCCGGAAGAACTCGCCGGCTTCCGCCCACGGCTGGCCGGAAGCGCCGCCGAGGCCTGCGCACCGACCCGGGTGCGCGACATGGGGCGCAATGCGGCGGGACTCACCTGGTACGAGCTGACCTGTGCGGGGGGCGCGCCTGTCGTCGTCAGCATGGACGACGGAGGCCGGGTCACGAATGTCCTTTCATGCACGGACGCGGCTCATATCGGCGACGGTTGCCGGACCGAGGTTCCCGCGCCTCAACGGTGAATGTTCGACGTCCCCGACAGACCGGATCCCAGCCGTATTCCTCAACGGTCCCGCCCCTGCTAGCGTCGCCTAATGACCCGCACCCTCCTGATCGCCGCCGCCGCCCTGTCCCTCGCCGCCTGCGCCACCGCGCAGGAGCCCGCGCCCGCCGCCACGCCCGGAGTCGGCACGCTGGAAGGCTGGGCCGCCGGCAATGCACAATATCTGGTCGTCAACGGCGCCCGCCGCGGCTGGACCACCACCGAATCGGGTTTGCAATACCGCCGCGTGGGCCGGGCCCATCCGAACGGCCGCCAGCCGGTCGCCACGGACACCGTCAAGGTCCACTACCGCGGCACCTTCGTCGACGGTCGCGAGTTCGACAGTTCGTACAGCCGCAATGAACCGGCCGAATTCCCGCTCAACCGGGTCATCCGCGGCTGGACCGAGGGCGTGGCCCTGATGCGGGAGGGCGAGACGTTCGAGTTCGTCATCCCCGCCGCGCTCGGCTACGGCGAACGCTGGGTCGGCGGCGGCGAACTGCCGCCCAGCTCCACCCTGCTGTTCACGGTGGAACTGCTGGAAGTGAAGCCGGCGTCCTGATTCTCCCCTTTCGTCATCCTCCGGCGAGCGAAGCGAGACCGGGGGACCCGGCGGCGCCGCGACGGCGGCGAAGCACTGCTGTGTCGATGATTGGCGCTCCCGACAGGTTCGCGCTCACGCGCGCCGCCGGGTCCCCCGGTCAGCGCCGCTGCGCGGCTTGCCGGAGGATGACGAAAGCAGGAGGGCTATCCCCTGTGCTGGAGCCTTCCGAAACCCGAACATGACAGCCTTTTAATGCGGCGCGTTCCTGTCCAGCTTGACCCATGCCTGCGCGCGGCGTGATCTGCGACCGCCCCCCGACCGAGAGTCTCCCGACATGATGCGCCCCGCCGTCCGCCTGTTCGTCACGTCCTGCGCCGCCGCCCTCCTCCTCGGCGCCGCGCCCTCGGTCGCACAGGTCGGCACGCCCGCTCTCGACCGCGCCCTCGTCCCCATCCCGGCCCCGCGCGACGCCCCCTACCCCGGCCTCATCACCCTGGACATGGACGCCACCGACATCGACCGGCGCATCGTCTCGGTGCGGCAGACCATTCCCGTCGCCGGCCCCGGCCCGCTGGTCCTGCTCTATCCGCAGTGGATCCCCGGCAATCACGGCCCGGTCGGCCCGGTCGATGACATCGCCGACCTCCAGATCACCGCCAATGGCCAGACCCTGCGCTGGGTCCGCAATACGGTCCGCACCAATGCCTTCCAGGTCGAGGTTCCGGCCGGCGCTTCCTCCGTCGAGGTCGCCTTCAAATGGCTGACCCCCATCGACGGCTCCCAGGGGCGGGTCGTCATCACCGACGAGATGCTCAACATCCAGTGGGAAAAGGCCATCCTCTATCCGGCCGGCTACTATTCCCGCCAGATCACGGTCCAGCCGACCCTGCGCCTGCCCGCCGGCTGGCAGTATGGGGCAGCGCTCGACACCACATCATTCCAGAACGGCTTGGCCGTCTTCGCTCCCATCACCCTGGAGCATCTGGCCGACAGCCCGGTCTTCGCCGGGGCCCATTACCGCCAGATCGACCTCGATCCGGGCGGCCGGTCGCCGGTACGGCTGAACATCGTCGCCGACGATCCCGACATGCTCGCCGCGACCGACGCGCACATCGAACTGCACCGCAATCTGGTCGATCAGGCCGACTATTTGTACGGCGCGCGCCACTTCAACCACTACGACTTCCTCGTCGCCGTCAGCGACCGCCTGGGCGGCATCGGGCTGGAGCATCACCGCTCGTCGGAGAACAGCGTCGACACCGCCTATTTCACCGCCCCGGCCTCGACCCTCGCGGACCGCGACCTGCTGGGCCACGAATACGTCCACTCCTGGAACGGCAAATGGCGTCGCCCCGCCGACCAGCTGACGCCGACACTCAACGAGCCGCTGCAGAACTCCCTGCTCTGGGTCTATGAGGGCCAGACCCAGTACTACGGCCTGGTCCTGACCGCCCGCGCCGGCCTGATGTCGAAACAGCAGGCGCTCGACATCCTCGCCAACACCGCCGCCAGCTATGCCGGGGACAACCCCGGTCGGGCATGGCGCGCCATGCAGGACACCACCAACGATCCGATCATCGCCCGGCGTCAGCCCCAGCCCTGGAGCAGCTTCCAGCGCTCCGAGGACTATTATCGCGAAGGGGCCATGATCTGGCTCGACGCCGACACCCTGATCCGGGAGCAGTCAAACGGTCGCCGGTCGCTCGATGACTTCGCCAGGGCCTTCTTCGGCGTGCAGGACGGAAACTGGGATCCGGCCCCCTACACCTTCGACGACGTGACCTCGACGCTGAACGGGGTCCAGGCCAACGACTGGGCTGCCTTCCTGCGCGCGCGGCTCGACGCCGTCGGCCCCGATGCGCAGACGCCGCTGGGCGGTCTCGAGCGCGGCGGCTACCGCCTGGCCTGGAGCACGACCCCCAATGCCTACAGCCGCGCCCTCAACGCCGAACTTGGTCGGGTCGACTTCCAGTATTCACTGGGCCTCAGCCTCAACACCTCCAACCGCGTCACCGCCGTCCGGTGGGGCTCGCCCGCCTTCGAAGCCGGCCTGACCTCGGGCTGGGACGTCGTCGCCGTCAACGGCCGCGCCGCAACCGCCGCGACGATCGCCGAGGCCATCACCGCCTCCGCCGGCAACACCACCCCGATCGAGATGATGCTGACGAAGGGCGACCGCTTCCGCACCATCCGCTTCGCGTACCACGGCGGCCTGCGCTATCCGCGCCTCGAACGCATCGCGGGAACCCCCGACCGTCTCGGCGACATTCTCGCCCCCCGCCGCCGTTGATCGTGAGGGACCCGATGATGATCCGCACCGCCGCCCTCGCCCTGCTCCTGACCTCCGCCGCCCTGCCGGCGCTGGCGCAAGTTCCGGCCTCACAAGCCGCGACGCCCCTGCCCGCCCCGACCAGCCTGCCGCACGCCTTGCCGCCGATCCCCGCGCCGCAGGACCGCGACTATCCGGGCGTCATCGGCATCCGCGTTGACCTGACCGACCTCGACCACAAGGTCATCCGCGTGCGCCAGACGGTGCCGGTCAGCGCCGGTCATCTGGTGCTGCAGTATCCGAAATTCATTCCCGGCAACCACGCCGACACCGGTCCGATCCAGCTGGTCTCCGGCGTCACCGTCACGGGCAATGGCCGGCGGATCGAATGGGTGCGCGACACCGTCGATCCCCACGCCTTCCACCTCGACATCCCGGCTGGCGTGAACGAGATCGAGGTCGCATTCGAATGGCTGACCCAGCCTGACAACGCCGTCTGGCGCGTGGTCATGACGCCCGAGATGGTCAATCTCCAGTGGGAGAAGGCCCTGCTCTATCCGGCGGGCTACAACCACGACCGCATCACCTTCGCCCCGTCCGTGGTCCTGCCGACGGGCTGGCAGTACGGCGTGGCGCTGGACACCGTCTCCCGCGAGGGCGACGTCGCGACCTTCGCCCCGATCTCTCTGGAGCATCTGGCCGACAGCCCGATGTTCGCGGGGGCCCACTACCGCCGCGTCGACATCGATCCGGGCGGCCGCTCGCCGGTGCATCTGAATCTCGTGGGCGACACCGCCGCCTCGGTGAACATCACGCCCGAGTGGGTCGCCCGCTATGAATCCCTCGTCGACCAGGCCGACCGGCTGTTCGGCGCCCGCCACTACGACCGCTATGAATTCCTGCTGGCCCTGACCTCGAAGATGGGCGGCATCGGCCTGGAGCATCACCGCTCGTCCGAGAACACCGCCGCCCCCAACTACTTCTCCAGCGCCAGCCCGTCCTACGGGACGCGCGTCCTGCTGCCGCACGAGTACGTCCACAGCTGGAACGGCAAATACCGCCGGCCGTCGGATGAATACGTCCAGAACCTCAACATCCCGACCCAGAACACCCTGATGTGGGTCTATGAGGGCCAGACCCAGTACTGGGGCGACGTCCTCACCCCCCGCTCGGGACTCGGCACGGTCGAGGAGGCCGTCGTCAACCTTGCCGGAGTGGCCGGCTTCTACGACCAGCAGCCCGGCCGCCAGTGGCGCGCCCTGCAGGACACCACCAACCACAACCTGCTCGGCTACCGCACCAGCAATCCTTGGCCGTCATGGATGCGCGGCACCGGCGACTACTACCGCGAGGCCCTGCTGATCTGGCTCGACGCCGACACCCTGATCCGCGAGGCCACCAACGAGCGCAAGTCGCTCGATGACTTCGCGAGAGCCTTCTACGGCGTCGAGGACGGCGTCTGGGAGGCCCGGCCCTATACGTTCGAGGACGTGGTCTCTCACCTGAACGCCGTCCATCCCCATGACTGGGCGACCTTCCTGCGCACACGCCTCGACGCCGTCGGCCCCGACGCCGAGGCCCCGCTGGCCGGGATCGAACGCGCCGGCTGGCGGCTGACATACGTCGACGAGCTGACGCCGCTCGAAAAGCGGATGAACAGCGGCTGGGCCAATGACTTCCAGTATTCCCTCGGCTTCAGCCTCGGCGCAGGCGGACGCATCGGCGGCGTGGTCTGGGGCAGCCCGGCCTTCGAACAGGGGCTGGGCGCCGGCTGGGATCTGGTCGCCGTCGGCGACCGCGTCGGCTCGGCCGAGGCCCTGCGCGACGCCGTCACGGCGGCAAAGGGCGGGACCGAGCCGATCGCCCTCGTGGTCAGGCGCGGCGACGAATTCCGCACCCTGTCGTTCGCGTATCACGATGGCCTGCGCTACCCGCGCCTCGTCCGCATCGAGGGAACCCGCGACCGTCTGGCCGACATCTTCGCCCCGCGGCGGCGCTGACGCGGCCTCAGTAGCCCAGATCGGAGCAGATCTGCGGCTTGGGCGTATTGCGAAGTTCCGCCGTCAGGGCCGAGCAGCGGGTCGAAGCCTCCGCCCGCGGCAAGGCCTGCAACGTCCACTTCAGGTCGCGCAGTTCGGTGCGCAGTGCGGCATGGTCCACGGTCCGGCCTCTCCGCTCCTCGCAGATCGCCATGTCGGCCTTGAGGCTGGCCAGTTCCAGGCAGGACAGCGACAGATCGGCCATGATCTGTCGCGCCTTCGGCCCCGTGATCGGTAATTCGGGGGTGGGCGGGACCGGCGGTCCGGCTGGCGGCGGCGGAGCCGGCGGCTCCCGGCCTCCAGCGAAATCTTCACAGGCGGCCAGCCCCAGCAAGGCGGCGATAGCGATGGCGGTGGTCCTGATCGGCATGGGTCCCCTCCCGTTGGCGGCTCATCCCGACACAACCGGCCCATCCTGTCCAATCCGGGCAAAAGAAAACGGGCCGGAGATCGCTCCCCGGCCCGTCCAGAACTGTCCCGAGGGACGGTCCGTTCTTACTTGACCTGCACCTTGGCGCCGGCTTCCGTCAGCTTCTTGGCGACTTCGTCGGCGGCCTGCTTGGAGACGTTCTCGACGACGTTCTGCGGAGCGCCTTCGACCAGGTCCTTGGCTTCCTTCAGACCCAGGTCCGAACGAACGCCGCGGACTTCCTTGATGACGTTGATCTTCTTGTCGCCGCCGTCGATCAGGACGACGGTGAACTCGGTCTGCTCTTCAGCAGCTTCGGCGGGCGCGCCGCCGCCGCCGCCGGCGGGCATGGCCATGGCGACCGGAGCAGCGGCGCTGACGCCCCACTTCTCTTCCAGCAGCTTGGACAGTTCGGCGGCTTCCAGAACGGTCAGTTTCGACAGGTCTTCAACGATTTTGGCGAGATCGGCCATGGTGTGTTTCCTTCGGAGGATTGGGTTTCAGTAGAGAGTTTGCAGAGATGAAAGAGGCGGGTCCGCTTACGCGGCGTCCTTGGCGGCATAGGCGCTGAACACGCGGGCCAGTTGGGACGCCGGGGCTTGCACGACGCCGGCGACCTTGGTCGCGGGAGCGTTGAGCAGGCCGAGCAGCGAGGCGCGGATCTGGTCCAGCGAGGGCAGTTTGGACAGAACGCCCACGCCCGCTGCATCCAGAACCTTGTCACCCATGAAGCCGCCGAGGACGATGAACTTGTCATTGGCCTTGGCGTATTCAGCGGTGATCTTGGCGGCCGTCACAGCATCGTCAGCGTAAGCAATGCCCACGGGACCCTTGAACAGGCCGTGGTATTCGCTGCCTTCAGCGGCGTCGAGCGCCTTGAGCGCCAGGCGGTTCTTGACCACCTTGAACGTGCCGCCGGCAGTACGCAGGCGTCCACGCAGGTCTTCCATATCCGCAACGGTCAGACCCAGGTTGTGGGTCACGACCACGGCGCCCGCGTCGGCGAAAACGCCCTTCAGCGTTTCGATCGACTCGGCTTTTTGTGCGCGGTCCATTGCGGTCTCCAGTCTGTATTCGCCGCCGGGCTTATTCCCGACGACGGATTGGCCAAAGCGCGCCGCATCGCTGCGAAGCGTTCAGGCCGGTCGTATTGTCCGAAGGAAGCTCGAACCCCGACGCCCGGATACCGGAACGTCTGGCGTCGTCTGCATCCCCATCTCCCCACGGCGTCAGAGGGCTCTCTGACATTTATGGCGCGGGTGACCCCCACGCCCCGAAGTTCTCGGACAGGACCGCCGCGGCCGAAGCTGCGACGGAAGAGGCGCGCTCTATACACGGACCCGCGCAGAACTCAAGCGGGCACTGGCGCTCGCTGCGAGCAATCCTCTTTCCGCACCGGGACCACCACACCCCTTGACCCGGCCCGCCGACGTAACATTACACTGAGTTCATAACCGGGATCGGGGGACCCCACGTGAACCAGCCGGGCTCTCCTGCCCAGGACGATCTGCTGCGCCGGGCCGCGGAGGCTCTCGCGCGCCACGATCCTCAGTCTGCCCTCGGCCTGATCGATCAGGCCGACGCCATGGGCGCGACCCACAATGGAACGCTGAACCGGGCCCTGGCCCTGCGGCTGCTCGGCGATTTCCATGGCGCGCTCATGGTGCTCGACGACGCCCTGGCGATGCAGCCGTATGATTTCGCTGCCCTGCTGGGCAAGGCGTCCATGCTGGAGAAGATCGGACAGGACCAGTCCGCCGCCGACGTCTATCGCAACGCCCTCAAGATCGCTCCGCCGCGCGAGCGCTGCCCGCCGGTCATCCAGTCCCAGATCGACCATGCCTCCGGCGTCGTCCGCCGCCACGCCGAGGCCCTGCGCGACCATATGCGCGCGGGCGTCGCCGCCCTGCGTGGCAAGGTCGACGCCGAAACGTTGGACCGGTTCGACGAGGGGCTGGAGATCTACGCCGGGCTCAAGACCGCGCCGAAGCAGGAGCCGCTCCTGCTCGACTACCCCCGCCTGCCGGCCATCCCCTTCTACGACCGCGCGCAATTCCCGTGGCTTGGGACGCTGGAGGCCGCCACCCCGGTCATCAAGGCCGAGCTGGAGGCCCTGCTGGCCGGCGGAATGGAGGATTTCGCGCCCTATATCGCCTACCCGAAGGGCGCACCGGTCAATCAGTGGGGCGAGCTGAACCATTCCCGCAAATGGAGCTCGCTCTGGCTATGGAAGGACGGCGCGCGGCAGGACGCCGTGTGCGAACGCTGCCCGCAGACCGCCGCCCTGCTCGAATCCCTGCCGATGTGCCGCCAGGACGGATTCGCACCCACCGCCGTCTTCTCGGCGCTCCAGCCCCACACCCACATTCCGGCCCACACCGGCTCATCCAACGTCCGCCTGCTGACCCACCTGCCGCTGATCCTGCCGGGTCCGGCCCGGTTCCGCGTCGGCAATACGGTGCGCGACTGGAAGATGGGCGAGGCCTGGGTCTTCGACGACACCATCGACCACGAGGCCTGGAACGACGCCGACGAGATGCGGGTCATCCTGATCTTCGACATCTGGAACCCGCACCTGTCCGAGGCAGAGCAGTCGCTGATCACGGCCATGATGCAGGCGCGGCGGAGTTTCGGGGGGGCGTAGCTGCCTGTGATGAGGGATTAGGGATTGGGGATGAGGGAACTACGCCTCCCCGACATCGGAGCCCCATGTTCCGAAACCGGACCTCAGGATCTGATCCCGGACCTCATCCCTAATCCCTAATCCCTCATCCCTCCCGTTAACCCCCCACTCACCCTGCCCCCCAACCCGATCTTCACCTTGTGACGGTTAAAACGTCCCGGAATGAGCCAGTCCCGCTTCAACGAGGACCGGCCGAAACCGTGATGTTGAAGGGGCTGCACCCATGGCGAAGACCGTTCTCGTGGTCGACGACGATCCCACCCAGCGCCGGCTCGCGCAGGCCGTGCTGGAGCGGGAGGGCTATGCCGTCGTCCACGCCGAATCCGGCGGCGAGGCCATCGACCGCCTGACCAAGGGCGGCGGCGCTGACGTCGTCCTGCTCGACATGGTCATGCCCGGCATGAGCGGCATGGAGGCCCTGGCCGAGATCCGCACCGCCGGCGTCACGACTCCCGTCATCGTCCTGACCGCCTCTGGCGGTGTGGACGCTGTGGTCAAGGCCATGCAGGCCGGGGCGCAGGACTTCTTCGTCAAACCCGTCTCCGCCGAACGCCTGCTGGTCGGCGTCTCCAACGCCCTGCAGCTGACCCGCCTGACCGCCGAAGTCGGCCGGCTCAAGAAGCACGTCTCCGGCCGCACCTCCTTCGACGATCTGGTGGGCACCAGCCCGCCGATGCGGATGGTCAAGTCGCTGGGCGCTCGCGCCGCCAAATCCTCGATCCCGGTCCTGATCACGGGCGAGAGCGGCGTCGGCAAGGAAGTCATCGCCCGCGCCCTGCACGGCGCCTCGGACCGGTCGGGCAAGCCTTTCGTGGCCGTGAACTGCGGCGCCCTGCCCGCCAACCTGATCGAGTCGATCCTGTTCGGTCATGAAAAGGGCGCCTTCACCGGCGCCCACGACAAACATCTCGGCAAATTCCAGGAGGCCAACGGCGGCACCCTGTTCCTCGACGAGATCGGCGAACTGCCACTGGACATGCAGGTCAAGCTGCTGCGCGCCCTGCAGGAGGGCGAGGTCGACCCGGTCGGCGCCAAACGCTCGGTCAAGGTCGATGTCCGCATCGTCTCGGCCACCAACCGCGACCCGGCCCAGCAGGTCCGCGCCGGCGCCTTCCGCGAGGATTTGTTCTATCGCCTCAACGTCTTTCCGATCGAGGCTCCGTCCCTGCGCGAGCGCCGCGAGGACATCCCCGCCCTGATCGACCACTTCATCGCGCGCTTCAATGTCGAGGAAGGCAAGCGCGTCGCCGGCTGTTCGGGCGAGACCCTGGCCCTGCTCACCGCCTTCGACTGGCCCGGCAACGTCCGCCAGCTGGAGAACACCGTCTATCGCGCCATCGTCCTGGCCGACGCGCCCTTCCTGCAGCCGCACGACTTCCCGGCCATTTCGGGACTGGCGGCGTCCTTCCTCCCGGCCGCAAGCGATGTAGATCGCGGCGACAGCCGCGAGACGGAGGGGGATCTGGCCACAGGCTCGAATATCGACCTGCCGCCCCTGCCCGACACCCCGATCCGCATCCTCGACGAGCGCGGTCACCTGCGCACGCTGGAAGAGATCGAACGCGACCTGATCCAGCACGCCATTGAGGTCTATGCCGGCCATATGTCCGAGATCGCCCGCCGCCTCGGCATCGGCCGCTCGACCCTCTACCGCAAGGTCCGCGAGCAGGGACTGGAAGGCATTCTCAAGGAAGTCGGCTGAGGCTTTCCGGCAACGCCACGGCGCTGCCTCGAGTGTGACCAAAAGTTCATTGGCCAGCGATCGGCCAAACCCCGAAGACGGGAGAAGGCTCGCCATGCGCTCAACCTTCGGTTTCCGCGCTGCAATGCGACGGAAATGTCGGTCGAGCACGTTGCAGGGCTAGCTTCTCCCCGGGACACGTCCGCATGCTTCTCGTCACGACCGCCCTGTCCGGCCTCATGGCCGGTCTGATCCAGACTGCGCCGACGCCCCCGCCGCAGCAGCCGCCGCAACAGCCGGCGACGCCAGCGCCCGCCGCGGAGCCGGCGCCGGCCGCGGAATCCGACCCGGAAGCCTATGAGCTCGACTCGGTGGTCACCACCGGCGCGCGCCCCCGCGGCGCGGCCAACTCCGACATCCCGCCCGATGTCGTGCTGACCGCGGAACAGATCCAGGCCTATGGCGCCTCGAACATCGCCGAACTGCTGACCTATCTGGAGCCGCTGACGCGCAGCTCGCGCGGCCGCGCCGACGGCATGCCGGTCTTCCTGGTCAACGGCCGCCGCATTTCGGGCTTCCGCGAAATCCAGGGCCTGCCGCCTGAAGCCATCGAGCGGATGGATATCCTGCCCGAGGAGGTCGCGCTCGAATACGGCTACGCCGCCGACCAGCGCGTGGTGAATTTCGTGCTGAAGGCCGATTTCCGCTCTCTCACCGGCGAGCTCTCCGGCCGCATGCCCACCCAAGGCGGCCGCACCACCACCGAGATCGAGGGCAATACCCTGAACATCTCGGGACCGATCCGCTGGTCGGTGGATGCTGAATACGAACGCTCCAGCCCGCTGTACGAGTCCGAGCGCGACATCGAGCGCGATGCAGGCGCCACCCCCTTCGACGACGTCGACGCCTTCCGCACCCTGCTGGGCCGGAGCGAGCGGTCCACCGTGCGTGGCACCTACAAGCGCGACCTCAACAACACCACCCAGGCCACCGTCAGCGCCAGCCTGGAGGATCGCTCCAGCCTCAGCTTCAGCGGCCTGCCGGGCGTCAACCTGAGGCTTTCGGCCGGCAACCCCTTCCTGACCGGGCCGGCCCCGCAGACGATCAGCCGCGTGCTGGACGCCCTGCCCCTCGGCCGCGAGACCGACAGCCTGACCGGCGGCCTCGGCGTCGTCGTCGACGGCTTCCTCGGCGACGACTGGCGCTGGACCCTCAGCGGCAACTACGACCGCGTCGAAACCGACACCCTCAGCGGCCGGGGCTTCGCCAACGTCGGTCCGTTCCAGGCGCGCCTCGACGCCAACGACCCGACGGCCAACCCGTTCGGCATCCTGTCACCGTCTGACTTCGTCCGCCTCCCCGACGACACCGCCAACTCCGTGTCCCAGGTCCTGTCGACCGAACTGGTTCTGAACGGCGACGTCTACGACCTGCCCGCCGGCGGGATCAGCTCCACCTTCCGGATCGGCGCCGACACCCGGTCGCTGGATTCCACCAGCTTCCGCTCGGGCCTGACCACCGAACGCTCCCAGTCGCGCGACCGCCTCAACAGCCAGGCCAGCTTCAGCATTCCCATCGCCAGTCGCCGCCGCGATGTCCTGACCTCAATCGGCGACCTGTCGGCCAATTTCAACGCCGGATATGAGGAGCTGTCGGACTTCGGCGGCCTGACCACCCTCGGCTTCGGCGTCAACTGGTCGCCCATCGAGCCGCTGTCGCTCAACGTCAGCTACACCGACGAGCACGGCGCCCCGTCGATCTCGCAGCTCAACGACCCGACCGTCTCCACCTTCAACGTCCCGGTGTTCGACTTCGCCACCAACCAGACGGTGCTGGTCACCCGCACCGACGGCGGCAATCCGAACCTGAACTCGGACAACCGTCAGGTCTGGAAGGCCGGCTTCAATCTCAAGCCCTGGTCCGAGACCGACTTCCGGGTCAGCTCGACCTGGACGTACAGCCTGACCGAAGACGCCATCGCCGCCTTCCCGACCCTGACACCGGGTCTTGAGGCCGCCCTCCCCGGCCGCTTCACCCGCGATGCCGGCGGCAATCTGATTTCTTTCGACGCCCGCCCGCTGAATTTCGAGCGGTTCGAGCGTCAGGACATCCGCACGGGCTTCAACTACTCCCGCGCGTTCGGCGCGCCCAATCCGGCCGCGGCGCCCCTGCCCGGCGCCCCCGGCAGCGCCCGTCCGCCCATGGGCGGCGGCATGCCGATGCGGATCGAAATGCGCAGCGAGGGCGGCGGTCCCCCGCCCGGCGGCGGCGGCGGCCAGATGCGGATGGGCGGCGGACGCGGCATGGGCGGCATGCAGCCCGGTCAGGGCCGCTTCAACCTGTCGATCTACCATACGTATCGTCTGCAGGATGAGATCGTCATCGCCGCCGGCCTGCCCGTCCTCGACCTGCTGGACGGCGCCGCCACCGGCGCGCGCGGCGGTACGTCCCGCAACGAAATCCAGGCCCAGGGCGGCGTCTTCCGCAACGGCATGGGCGCCTTCGTCAACGCCAACTGGCGCGAGGGCACCCGCGTCGACGGCGGAACCGGCCCGGACCTGAATTTCGCGGATCAGGCCACGGTCAATCTGAACGTCTTCATCGACCTGAACTCCCAGGCCTCATGGGTGGCCAAATTCCCGTGGCTGAAAGGCTCGCGGGTCAATTTCGGGGTCCAGAACCTGTTCGACACCCGGCCCGAGGTCACCTCCAGCGCCGGCGGCGACGTGCCCCTGAACTATCAGCCCGACTACCTCGACCCCCAGGGCCGGGTCGTCAGCCTGACGTTCCGCAAGATCCTCTTCTAGGGAGTAGGCATTAGGAATTAGGGATCAGGAAGAGTGAGCTGGCGGAGGCACACGCGGCGCTCCTAATTCACATTTCCTAATTCCTACTGCCTACTCCCTCTTCTTCCCCCACCGCCGCTTCGGCTCCTCCCCCTTCGCCTTGGCCGCGATCTCCTTCAGCTTGCGGCCCTGCATGGCCGACAGGGCCTGCCCCGGCGCGCCCAGTTCCGGGTCGCCGAAGGCGCGGCCGTGAGTCTTCACCCGCTCGGACACCGAGTCGAGAAACTCCCCCTCCCATTCGGACAGCGAAACGCCCGCCTTCTCTGCCGAGCGGCGGGCGCGTCTGAGGGCGTTCAGGGCCGCCCGCTGGGCCGCCTTGCGCTGGGCTTCGAAGGGGTTGGCGGGCGGTTTGCGCTTCAAGGCAGGGATGAGGGAACAGGGATGAGGGATTAGTCGATGATCGGCCAAGACTGCCCCTCATCCCTAATCCCTAATCCCTAATCCCTCATCCCTGAAAGTCAGATCTCGCCGAGCGCCGAGAGGTACAGATCGAGGATCGCATCCTCCTCCTGCCGCTTGGCCTTGTCCTGCTTGCGGATGCGGATGACCTTGCGCAGGATTTTCACGTCATAGCCCTCGCCCTTGGCCTCGGCGAAGACCTCCTTCATGTCGGCCATGACCGCGGCCTTGTCTTCCTCGAGCCGCTCGAGGCGCTCGATGACGGTGCGCAGACGGCCCTGGGCGGCGGACGTCAGGACGTCGGGCGAGGAATCGAAGGAAGCGTCGTCAGCCAAGGGAGAACTCCGGGAAAAATCACGCCCTCAAACAGGCCGAAGGCCGTCAGGGCAAACAAACGTGTGGGACGCTAACCACGCCAAAGCGCGCGACTCAACGATCGCTGGGGGCAGACGCGAAAAAGGCTGCGGACAAGTCCGCAGCCTTTGGAATTTCGAACCGCGCCGTGAGGCGTGGAGAGACCTTAGCCCTGCTTCGCCTTGAAGCGCGGGTCGGTCTTGTTGATCACATAGACGACGCCCTTGCGGCGAACGACCTTGCAGTCGCGGTGGCGACCCTTGAGCGACTTGAGCGAGCTGCGGACCTTCATGGTCGTCGTCCTGAGGCAAAACAAAACAGAAAAGCCGCGGGACGAACCTGCGGCGGAGCGGTGCGTATAGAGAGGCTTCCGGGAATCGTCAACCGGGCACTGAAGGGCGTCCGCAAGGCGGGAGTGGCCAGAGGTCCGGTATGGGTGGTTAGCGGACATTGGATGCAGCCCAACATCGACCTCAGACGCTTTGGAGCGTCTTTCCAGGATGGACACTCAACAATCCCGCCGTCTGTAGGTGGACCACTGAAACCCCGGTTCCAGGGTTCAAGTCATAGACCGTGATCGTCGCGACAAGCTGCTTTGCCAGGGCTTTTATAATGGCTGACCCCAAGCCATACGCGGCATCCACCCTGCCGTTCTGCATCCCAATGCCATCGTCGCAGACCGACAGCGCCCAGCCGTCGTTCTCGGATTGATAGTCCACCAGGACGCTACCAGTCCCTCCGTTCGGGAAGGCATATTTCAGTGCGTTGATGACGAGCTCGGTAACGACAAGGCCGATGCTTACGGACATTTCTCCAGGCATAGCCCCATCGTCGCCCGTGACCTGGATGTGGATGCGTTCGCTGTCATGGGTCATGGACGCCCCGATGCTCTCGCAAATCCCCTCAAGATAGGGGCGAATAACCACCTCATTCGTTGATGAAGACGCCAACTGCCGCTGGAGAGAGGCAACGGACATGATCCGCTGGTGTGCCGCTTGGAGGTGGACGCGGCCCTCCTCCGACGTGACGGATCTTGCGTCCTGGAGCAGCAGGCTCGCGATGATCTGGAGGCTGTTTGCGACCCGGTGCTGGATTTCGCCGAGAAGCACTTCCTTGTCGTGAATGAGGTCAGCCCTGCACTTGGCGCAGGCGCGCGCCTCTGTCTCGTCGATCACAGTCACCAGAACACGCAGCTGCGTCGGTTCCGCAAAGGACAGGCGTTGGGACTTTAGGACCAGATTCTGGACTGTGCCGGTGGGGCCGGCCAAATCCAACTCGAGGCCCTGAAAGTCCACACCCCCGGTCATCGACAGGGCAAGGGCGGATCGGAGGTCCGGACGGTCCCATTCGCCTTGGTTCAAGCTGAACAACGACTGTCCTACGACGTCCTCCGGTCCTCGTCCGAAGGCTGACAGGAAGGAGTCGCTTGCAGCGACAATCTCCCTATCGGAGTCGAGCAGCAGGAGTGGCGCCTTTGATGCGGCGATGACCGCGAGTGCCAAGGCCTTGGCCGCATCTTCAGATAGAGGATTGGTCGCCATTGCAGCCCCCCGCAGAGCCAAGGCTGGCTTGCGCATAGCGCAACGCCCAGGCCCAGCCAGTCGGCTAACGACGATCACGTACCATGGTTCCGCTCAGGCCGCGAGTTCGTAGCAACGGCTCTGCAATGAGAAGCAGTGCGAAACAGTCCGGGCGACGACCAATGCGATATTGCCGAGCCGTACATTCCGTCCGCAAGGGTCGAAAGCGGTCCTTCGGAATGTCCGCAGTTCACCCGTATTCAAGCAGCGAGCGACCGGGTCGCGAGCGCTGGCGCCACCAAGACTCTGGAGGCCTGGCCTCCGAGTTGAACGGAGGGTCTACGGCGTTGCACCGCCGTCGCGTCGCCCCTCCGCCACCAGGCCATAGGTATCGGGTCTCAGAGCTGACGCCGTTGTGCGCCCCGACCTCTCAAATATTCCATGAAATTGAGGGTTAACGACGCAAAACAGGGAAATCGCCCGCGCAACGGACGCTCGCCGCGCGACTGCCCGCGGCCCTACAGCCAGGCCGTCGCCGGTGTTTGCACCATGCCGAGCAGAATGCCCGTCACCTGCACGCCGCTGCCGTCCTCGGTGACGATGCGGAATGCCTGACGGCTCAGCGGCTCCGGATCAGGCCGCGCCATCGCCCAGCCCTCGAACAGCCGGGCCGTGATCGCCCAGTCCCCCAGAACCGCGACGTTGAAATGCCGGTCATCGGCGCGGATGCGCACCATCAGCGCCTCGACGTCTCGCCTGGCGCCCTCGACGACCTGAACGAATTTGCCGTCCGGCAGCGCAAGGGCGCCGGTGATCCGGTCCCGAAGGTTGTTCTTCACCGAGATCCGGAAAATCCCGTCGAGCCCTGCATCGTCATTGTGATCGATCCGGGACTCGCTCCGATAGACCAGCCTGCACAGGTCTTTCGCCATTTTTACCGCCTTGAGGCGCAACGCCCCGACCGCCGGAACCCTTCACCGACCCGCAGGTTGCGAGCCGCCAGGCCGCGAGCGGCCCCGCGGATCCCCGCGGCCCGCTTTGGCCCCGGTATTGCAGCAAGGCCTGTCGCCTCGCGCACTTGTTATGACGGGGCGGCCCCAGGGGACTCTACAGCTATCGGCATGCGTATCAGCCTTCGACTCATCCTCATCGCCTCCGTCGCCGCCTGCGCGCCCATATTGCCGGAGGCGCCGCCGGTCGCCCCGACCTCCGACGCCGCCGCGCCGGCCGCCGCACCGGCCGCGCCGACGCCTCCCGCTCCCGTCCCCGCGGCGCCCGCGCCCGTCGTGGTCGACCAGGCCGGGTTCGACGGCTGGAAGCAGGGCTTCCTCAACCGCCATGGCGGCGCCCGCCGCGCCGAATACGAGCGCGAACTCGCGGGCCTGACCCCGGACCCTTCCGTCATCCGCCTCGATCGCAACCAGCCCGAGTTCAGCCGCCCTGCCGGGGCCTATGTCCAGTCGGCTGCCTCGGCGACCCGCATCGCCCAGGGCCGCGCCCGCACCGACCGCGTGCCGTGGGAGGTGACCCAGCGCTACGGCGTCCCCACCGAAATCCTCGTCTCCATCTGGGGCAATGAGAGCGCCTTCGGGGCCATCCAGGGCGACTATGACGTCATCCGCTCCCTCGCCACCCTTGCCTATGAAGGTCGCCGCCGCGACTGGGCCGAGGGCGAACTGAAGAATGCGCTCGACATCGTCGTCGACGGCCGCCGCGACCGCGCGGGTCTGAAGGGCAGCTGGGCCGGGGCCATGGGCCAGACCCAGTTCATGCCCGACGCCTATCTGCGCCTCGGCGTCGACCAGACCGGCGACGGCAAGGTCGACATCTGGGGCTCGGATGCTGACGCCCTCGCCTCGGCCGCCAATCTGCTGGCCCGCGCCGGCTGGAAGCCCGGCCAGACCTGGGGCTATGAGGTCATCCTCCCCGCGGGCTTCGACTACGCCGAGGCTGAAGGCCCGCGCCAGCCCTGGCGCTACTGGGCCCAGCGCGGCGTCAGCCTCGCCCGCGGCGGGGCTCCCAACGCCGCCGAAGCGCAGGAAGAAGCGGTCATCCTCCTGCCCCAGGGGGCCCGCGGCCCGGCCTTCCTGGCCCTGCCGAACCATTATGTGATCCGCCGCTACAACAACTCGGTCAGCTACGCCCTCGCCATCGGCCTCACCGCCGACGGCATCGCCGGACGGCCCGGTCTGGTCGCCTCCTGGCCCAACGACGCCCCCCTGTCCCGCGACCAGCGCATCGGCGCCCAGGCCGCCCTGACCCGGCTCGGCTTCGACACCCAGGGCATCGACGGCGTCGTCGGCGCCAACACCCGCGCCGCCCTGCGCCGCTGGCAGGTCGCCAACGGCCGGCTGGCCGACGGCTATCTGACGGCCGATCTCGCGGATGAGCTGATACGCCGGGCGGGTTGATTCAGACGTCCGGCAACAGTGTCTTCTCGCCCCTGATCTTCCGACCCCTTTGCGCCCCCGACTCTCCCTTTCCGGCCCTCGACAGAACGCCGTCGCCACCGCTCCCGGTGACCTGCGACCAAATCTGACGCGCCCCCGTGCATACTGCTCAAAGTCGCTCTCCGCCGGTCTTTGACAGCTTGAACCCCGACAGATGACCCGCCGCCCAGGGCCCGGTCCCGCCGTATCGGGCCCTCGGTCGCCCCGACCGTCGGACAGTGCGAATTTTTTCGGCCGGCGATGAACACTTTGAACCCTCCAGGACTGCAGCCGGCGTTGTGAACCGGCCCGGCCTTCGGTAGGCGTTTTGAATCACAACCCGGAACCGCCATGTCCCGCCAGACCGACCGCTTCGAAGGCACGTCCAACTACATCGCTACCGATGACCTGAGGATCGCGGTCAACGCCGCCGTCGCCCTCGAACGCCCCCTGCTGATCAAGGGCGAGCCCGGCACCGGCAAGACCGTCCTGGCCTATGAGATCGCCAGGGCGATGAACGCCCCGCTGATCACCTGGCACATCAAGTCGACCACCAAGGCGCACAACGGCCTGTATGAATATGACGCCGTCTCCCGCCTGCGCGACAGCCAGCTCGGCGAGGAACGCGTCCACGACGTGCGCAACTACCTCAAGCCCGGCAAGCTGTGGGAGGCCTTCACCGCCCCGAACCGCCCCGTCCTGCTGATCGACGAGATCGACAAGGCCGACATCGAATTCCCCAACGACCTGCTGCAGGAACTCGATCGCATGGAGTTCTACGTCCAGGAGACGGACGAGACGATCCGCGCCGAGGTCCGCCCCATCGTCATCATCACCTCGAACAACGAGAAGGAGCTGCCCGACGCCTTCCTGCGCCGCTGCTTCTTCCACTACATCCGCTTCCCGGACGACCAGACCATGAAGGCCATCGTCGATGTCCACTTCCCGGGCATCAAGCCGCGGCTGGTCTCGGAGGCGCTCAAGACCTTCTATGAGATCCGCGACACGCCCGGCCTGAAGAAGAAGCCTTCAACCTCGGAACTTCTGGACTGGCTCAAGTTGCTGCTGGTCGATGACGTCGATCCGGAGACCCTGCGCGAGAAATCGCCCAACAAACTGATCCCGCCCCTGCACGGCGCCCTGTTGAAGAACGAACAGGACGTCCACCTCTTCGAACGTCTCGCCTTCCTTCACCGCCGTGAGGGCGCGCGACCCGGTTCGTAACAGGCCGAACACACGAACGAACAGGTTTCGTCACGCGCCTTACCGCGATTTCACTGGAAAATGAATCAAGCGCGCGCAGGATAGAGGCGTACCAGGACCACACTTCGATGCCCCTACGTCCCTTTCTGATCCCCGCGCTCTGCGCCTTCGCCGGGCTCTCCGCCTGCGGCGACGGCGTGCGCATCTCCTCGACCCGCAGCGAGAACAACGACGCCAAGGGCGTGCTCAAGGTCGTCGAGACGCTGCAGTGCCCGCAGACGATGGGTTCCCTGACGCGCAAGGGCTCGGCCTCCGAAGGCGGCACCGTCTGCACCTATGTCGGCCCCAAGGGCGCCGAGGTCAGCCTTCACCTGGTCCCGCTCGACGGCGAAACGCCCGCCCAGGTGCTTAAGGCCTTCGAACAGCGACTGTCCGGCGACCTGCCCCGCGCCTTGGATGCGCTGGAGGCGGCCGCGGATTCGGCTGATCAGGCCGCCGCGTCGGCGGACCGTGCGGCCGCCGCCGGCGATCAGGCCGCCGCCACCGCTGACCAGGCCGCCGCCTCGGCCGACCGCGCCTCGGTCCGGGCTCCGGGGGTCAACATCGAGGCGAATGGCGATGACGCCACGGTCCGCCTGCCCGGCGTTCGCATCGAGACCCGCGGCGACAAGGCCAGCGTCCGCATCGGCGGCTTCCACATCGACGCCGACGACAGCGACGGGTCCGCGCGGGTCTCGGGCTCGACGCCCAACGGCGACGACGTCACCATCACCGCCCGGAACGACGCCGCGGAAATCCGCGCCAGCGCCGGCGGCGGGGGCACCCGCACCAGCTGGATCCTGACCGACAGCCGCACCTCCGAAGCCGGCTGGCGTGTGGTCGGCTACGAGGCCCGGGGGCCCGCCGGCGGCCCCCTCGTCGTCGCCACCGTCCGCTCCCGCGACCGCAACCGCGAACGCGCTTTCGAGGACGCCAAGGACCTCGTCGCGCTCAACGCCGGGGAATAACCGTCGGCTCCGGCCTTGATCGCGGCCGCCCGATGCGTCACCAACCCTGCCCAGCAAGCAGGAACCACCCTTGGCCGTTACGCCCCGCCCCTCCGCGAAAGTACCCCGCGCCTGGCAGCGCATGCTGTCCGGCCGCCGCCTCGACCTGCTCGACCCCTCGCCGTTCGACATCGAGATCGAGGACATCGCCCACGGCCTTGCCCGCGTCGCCCGCTGGAACGGCCAGACCATCGGCGAACACGCCTTCTCGGTCGCCCAGCACTCCTGCGTCGTCGAGGAGATCGCCGCCCACATCAGGCCGGGCCTGGAGCCGAAATGGCGCCTCGCCGCCCTGCTCCATGACGCCTCGGAATACGTCATCGGCGACATGATCTCGCCCTTCAAGGCGGCACTGGGCGTCAACTACAAGGCTTTCGAGGCCCGCCTGGAAGGTGCCATCCACCTCCGCTTCGGCCTGCCGCCGAAGAACCCCGTCGAGATCAAGACCCTGATCAAGAAGGCCGACGTCGCCTGCGCCTATTTCGAGGCCACCCAACTGGCGGGCTTCAGCAAGAAGGAGGGTCTGAGCCTGTTCGGCTCGCCGCCCCCCGGCTACGACCTGATCATCGACCCCCTGCCTGCCCCCGTGGCCCAGCAGCGCTACCTCGACCGCTACCGCGTCCTGGCCGAGGCCGTCGGCCTGATGCCCGCCGCCGACGCCTGGCATACGGAATAGGCGATGGGCGCGCCGGCTGAACAGGGTGTTCGCATCGGCCTCTCGGCGGTTGTCATCGCCCTGCGCGACCGCAAGGCCTGCGTCCTGACCACGCCGGGCGAGGACGGCGACGCCGCCCTGCCCTTCGGCCCGTTCGACCCGGCCCGCGACCGCACCTTCGAACGGGCGCTGCGCGACTTCGTCACCGCCCAGACCGGCTTCCGCCTCGGCTTCGTCGAACAGCTCTACACCTTCGGCGACCTCGGCCGGGCCAGTCCCCGCGCCACGCCCGGCCCCGAACGACGCCGCGAGGTCTCCGTCGGCTACCTCGCCCTGACCGCCGACGCCGCCGGAACGCCCCTCGCCGAGGCGCGCTGGACCCCGGTGCTGGACATCTTCCCCTGGGAAGACCGCCGCGACGGCGACCCCGCCTGCCTCGCCCCGCTGGTCGCCGACCTGACGGCCTGGGCCGGGGGCGATCCCCGTAAGCAGGCCCGGGTCGACAGCCTGTTCGCGACCACCCCCACCCATCGCTGGAGCGAGAGCCGCGTCCTCGAACGCTACGAACTCCTCTACGAGGCCGGCCTGGTCGCCGAAGCCGCCCGCGACCAGAACCGCCCCCCCGTCACGGCACCGCCTGGCCGCTCCATGGTCTCCGACCACCGCCGCATCCTCGCCACCGGCCTCGGTCGCCTGCGCAGCAAGCTGAAATACCGCCCCGTCCTGTTCGACCTCATGCCCGCGACCTTCACCCTGTCCGAGCTCCAGATCGCCGCCGAGGCTGTCGCGGGCCTGTCGCTGCACAAGCAGAATTTCCGCCGTGGAGTCGAACGGACCGGCCTGGTCCAGCCCACAGGCCGCCTGTCAGCCGCCACCGGCGGCCGGCCGGCCGAGCTGTTCCGCGTCATCGACGGCGATCTGACCACGGGCGAGGCCCTCGGCCTGCCCCTGCCTGCGCAACGTTGAATCGATTTCTCAACGGCCCGCTTGCGGCGCGGCCCGGTCCCCATTAGAGAAGCCGCTCGCTCGACCAAGCGTCCTACGGCCCCGCGGAGAGGTGGCAGAGTGGTCGAATGTACCGCACTCGAAATGCGGCGTGCCTTTGCGGGCACCGTGGGTTCGAATCCCACCCTCTCCGCCACCGCCCTCGTTATGAGTCGCCGGTCAGCCGCCGTCGGCAACCAGACTGCGATAGGCGCGCCAGCTGGCAAGGCCGAGCCAGGGGAAGACGACGACGAGGGCGAGGAACCCGGTCGCCGCCGAAATCAACAGCAAGGCCGTGATGATCACCGCCCAGAGCAACAACGGAAAGAAGTTCGCATTGACGGCGCGCACGCTGGTCGCCACCGCCGCAAACACATTGGTGCTGGAGCTGAGCAGCATGGGCGCGGAAACCACGACAAGCGCATAGGCGACGAAGGCGAGCACGCCGCCGATCAGCGTTCCCGTCATCAGCATGGCCCGGCCCTCGTCAGTGCCGATGGCGAAAGCCGCCAGGGCGTCGACATCCCGGTGAATCTGGTAGGTCGACAGGCCGTAGACGATCTGCGCGATCCGGCTCCACAGGAAATAGAGCATCACCAGAAGCAGGCTGAGATAGGCGACGTCCTGCCGGAATGCCGAGCGCACGAACAGGATTTGCCCCAGACGCGGTCGCTTGCCCTGGTCGATCAGTCGACCCGCCTCATACGGCCCCATGGCGAGGATCGGGGCGATCATGACAAAGCCGGCCGTCAGCACCAGCACCCAGAAGGCCCCGTTGGTCGAATAGACACCGTAGCAGAGCGTGAAGCTGGCGAGCGCTATGGCCAACCCGTACAGAAGGAGCGGGCCCGGGGCCCTCATCAGGTCACGCCAGCCCGCGGCCAGCCAGCCGAAAGGGGCCGCGAGGCTGACCGGCCTTACGGCCGGAAGATGCAGTGTGGCGTCCATGGTTCCCCCCGTCGGATCGCTTGAGCATCGGATACCGCAAAGGATGTCGCCGTTATCCGATCCTGACAAGCGAGATGATTCTCCGGTCCGGCGGGCCGTGCTGCAGAGGCCGCGACCCGGTCGGCCCCGCCTCAGCCGGCGGAGTAGCTGGTCTTGGTCTGGGTAAAGAATTCCACCGCCGCGAATCCCTGCTCCCGCGCGCCATAGCTGGAAGATTTCGAGCCGCCGAACGGGACATGGTAGTCGACGCCCGCCGTCGGCAGATTGACCATGGTCATCCCCGCCTTCGCCCGCCGCTGGAAGTCGCGGGCGTGCTTCAGCGAGCTGGTCACGATGCCGGCGGAGAGGCCGAACTCGACGCCGTTGGCGATCTCCAGCGCCTGCTCATAGTCCTTGACGCGGATGGTCGAGGCGACCGGGCCGAAGATCTCCTCATTGTTGATCCGCATGCCCGCCTCGGTGTCGGCGATCAGGGTCGGCTGAACGTACCAGCCCGGCTTTTCCAGCTGTAGCCGCGCGCCGCCGGTGACCACCCGGCCGCCCTCGCCGCGCGCCACCTCGATGTAGCGGTAGGAGGTCTCCATCTGGTCCTCGGACACGGCCGGACCCATCTGGGTCTGGGGGTCGAGCGCATCGCCGACGCGCAGGGCCGCCACCCGCTCGGCGAGGGCCGCGACGAAGCGGTCGTGGATGCCGTCCTGCACGATCAGCCGGCTGGAGGCCGTGCAGCGCTGGCCGGTGGCGAAGAAGGAGCCGTCCAGCGCGATCTGCACCGCGCGGTCCAGATCGGCGTCATCGAGCACGATCAGCGGATTCTTGCCGCCCATCTCCAGCTGAACCCGGGCCTGCCGCTTGACAGCGCCCGCCGCCACGCCCGCGCCGACGCCCTGCGAGCCGGTGAAGCTCAGGCCGTCGACGTCGGGGTGATCCACCAGGGCCTGCCCGACCCGGCCGCGCCCGATGACCATGTTGAGCACGCCCTTGGGCAGCCCGGCCTCATGCAGGATGGCAACCAGCGCCTCGGCCGTCGCCGGGGTCGGTCCGGCAGGCTTCATCACCACCGTATTGCCGAAGGCCAGCGCCGGCGCCGCCTTCCACGCCGGGATAGCGATGGGGAAATTCCACGGCGTGATCAGGCCATAGACGCCGACCGCCTGACGATAGGTCTGGATCTCCACGCCCGGCCGGACCGAGGCGAGGTTCTGGCCGTGGACGCGCAGGGCCTCGCCCGCGAAATATTTCAGCACCCGGCCGGCCCGAACCGTCTCGCCGATCCCCTCGGCCAGGGTCTTGCCCTCCTCGCGCGACAGCAGCCGGCCCAGCGCCTCGCGCCGCTCCATGACCAGGGTTCCCGCGCGGTCGAGCACGTCGGACCGGACTTCCGGAGACGCTTCCGACCAGCCCGTGAAGGCTTCCTTGGCCGCCGCGACCGCCGCATTGACCTCGGCCTCGCCGCCGTCGGGTGTGCGGGCGACGACCTCGCGGGTGTCCGAAGGGTTGAGACTCTCACCCGGACAATCGGCCGGGATCTTCTCGCCGTTGATCCAGTGGCACAGTTCGATCGTCTCGGTCATGGCGCGTCCTCGGTCTGGTCCCGTCGATCTAGCAACCGGATCGATGTTGCGACAGGCCTGCGGGCGAACCTGAGCCGCAAAGTCTGCGATAAGCTCACCGAATGACCGAGTCGGAGCCGATCATGAGCGCAGCGCACACCGGGCCGGCGACGGGCTGGCGCTTCTGGATCGACCGGGGCGGCACCTTTACCGACATCGTGGCCCGCGCGCCGGACGGGTCGCTTCAGACCCGCAAACTGCTGTCGGACAATCCCGAACAGTATGCTGACGCGGCGGTCGAGGGCATGCGACGCGTCCTCGGGGTCGAGCACGGCCCCCTTCCCGCCGGCCTCGTCGCCGAGGTGCGGATGGGCACCACGGTGGCCACCAACGCCCTGCTGGAGCGCAAGGGCGAGCCCGTGGTGCTGGCCATCACCCGGGGCTTCGGCGACGCCCTGCGCATCGGTTGGCAGAGCCGGCCCGAGCTGTTCGCCCGCCACATCGTCCTGAACGACCAGCTCTGTGACCGGGTCATCGAGATCGATGAACGGGTGCGGGCCGACGGCGGTCTCGATCGGCCCGTGGACGAGGGCCGGGCTCGGAAGGACCTGATGGCGGCGCGCGCGGCCGGCTTCCGCGCCGTCGCCATCATTCTGGTGCACGGCTGGCGCTTCACCGACCACGAGCGGCGGCTGGCGGCCATCGCCCGCGAGATCGGCTTCGAGCAGATTTCGGTCAGCCACGAAGTCGGGGCGCTGATCAAGCTGATCGGACGCGGCGACACCACGGTGGCGGACGCCTATCTGTCGCCGATCCTGAGAGCCTATGTGGATCGGGTCGGCGCCGATCTCGGCCCCTCGACGCCCCTGTTGTTCATGCAGTCGAGCGGCGGGCTGACGGCCGCCGAGGCGTTCCGCGGTAAGGACGCCATCCTGTCAGGCCCGGCCGGCGGAGTCGTCGGCATGGCCGAGACCGCGCGGGCGGCGGGCTTCGACCGGGTCATCGGTTTCGACATGGGGGGCACCTCGACCGATGTCTCCCACTTCGCCGGCGACTATGAGCGGACCTCGGACGCCGTGGTGGCAGGGGTGCGTTTGCGTGCGCCAATGCTGGGCATCCACACTGTGGCGGCCGGCGGGGGTTCGATCTGCCGCTTTGACGGATCGCGGCTCAGGGTCGGCCCGGAGTCCGCCGGCGCCGTGCCGGGCCCGGCCGCCTATCGCCGCGGCGGGCCGCTGACGGTCACCGACTGCAACGTCATGCTGGGCAAGCTGCGGCCCGACCAGTTCCCGGCGGTGTTCGGACCAAACGGCGACCAGCCGCTGGACGCGGAAGCCGTGGCCGCAAAATTCGCGACACTTGCTGCCGAGGTCACCCGCGCGACGGGCCGGACGGCGACGCCGGAGACCCTCGCCGAAGGTTTCATCACCATCGCCGTCCAGAACATGGCCGAGGCGATCAAGTCGGTCTCGATCCAGCGCGGCTATGACGTCACCCGCTATGTCCTCAACTGCTTCGGCGGCGCGGGCGGCCAGCACGCCTGTCTGGTCGCCGACGCCCTCGGCATGACGCGGGTCATGCTGCATCCCTTCGCCGGTGTGCTGTCGGCATACGGGATGGGGCTGGCCGAGGTCCGCGCCATCCGTCAGGGGACCGTGGCTGCGCCGCTGAAGGCTGCCGGCGACGCCGCCCTGGCCGAACGCGTCGACGCCCTCGGTCGTCAGGCGCGCGGCGACCTGATGGCCCAGGGCTTCGCCGATGAAGCGATCACCACGCTGGTACGGGCCGAGATCAAATTCGCCGGGTCAGACACGCCGCTGGTCGTTCCCTTCGGCCCGGCCAGCGAAATGCGCGCGGCGTTCGAAGCCCTGCACCGGCTGCGGTTCGGCTTCTTCGCCGAGGACAAGGCCCTGATGGTGGAGGCCCTGGAGGCCGAGGCGGTCGCCGAATCGGATCAGGCCCCGTCGAGGGTCGTGGGTGGCGCATCGGATCAGGCCCCGTCTGTCGTCGAGCGCGTTCCGGTGCGGATGGCAGGCGACGGCCATGATGCGCCCGTCTATCGCCGAGCCGACTTTGGACCCGGGGCCGCAGTCGACGGCCCCGCAATCATCCTCGAGGACACCGGCACCACCGTGGTCGAGCCGGGTTGGCGCGCCTCGGCCGACGCCGCCCTCAACATGATCCTCGAACGCACCATCCCCCTGCCCGCTCGCACAGCCATCGGCACGGACGTCGATCCGATCATGCTGGAAGTGTTCAACAGCCGCTTCATGGCCTGCGCCGAACAGATGGGCGAGGCGCTGCGAGCCACGGCTTATTCGGTCAACATCAAGGAGCGGCTGGACTTCTCCTGCGCCATCTTCGACGCCACCGGCGCCCTGATCGCCAATGCGCCGCATATCCCCGTCCACCTCGGCTCTATGGGTGAGAGCATCCGGACCGTGATCGCCTCGCGCGGCGGCGGCAAGGACGGACGCGGCATGAAGCGTGGCGACGCCTATATGCTCAACGCGCCCTACAATGGCGGCACCCATCTGCCCGACATCACCGTCATCATGCCGGTGTTCCTCGACACGGACGAAGCGCCGGCCTTCTTCGTCGCGGCGCGCGGCCATCACGCCGATGTCGGCGGGATCACCCCCGGCTCCATGCCGCCCTCGTCGCGGACGGTCGAGGAGGAAGGGGTGCTGATCGACGACTTCCTGCTGATCGACGCCGGACGGCTCAGGGACGCCGAGACCCGCGCCCTGTTCACCTCGGGCCGCTACCCATCACGCAATGTCGATCAGAACATGGCCGACCTGAAGGCCCAGGTCGCCTCCTGCGCGCGTGGCGGCGAGGAGCTGACGCGGATGGTCGCCGAGTTCGGACGTCCCGTGGTCGCCGCCTATATGGGTCACGTTCAGGACAATGCCGAAGAGGCCGTCCGCCGGGCCATTGCCGCGCTCAAGCCGGGGTCGTTCGCGCTGGAGATGGACGACGGCGCCGTCATCCGGGTGCGGATTGACGTAGACGCCGAGGCCCGCAGCGCCGTGGTCGACTTCACCGGCACGAGCGATCAACTGCCCAATAATTTCAACGCCCCGCTGTCGATCGCGCGAGCGGCGACCCTGTACGTCTTCCGCACCCTGGTGGACGAGACCATCCCCCTGAACGAGGGATGCCTGAAGCCGATCCGGCTGATCGTGCCGGAGGGATCGATGCTCAATCCCCGCTATCCGGCCGCCGTCGTCGCCGGCAACGTCGAGACCAGTCAGGCGGTGGTCGATTGCCTGTACGGCGCCCTCGGCGTGCTGGCCGCCAGCCAGGGCACGATGAACAATTTCACCTTCGGCGACGACGCCCGCCAGTACTACGAGACCATTGCCGGCGGATCCGGCGCGGGGCCGGGCTTCGACGGCGCATCCGCCGTCCAGACCCATATGACCAATAGCCGCCTGACCGACCCCGAGGTGCTCGAAACGCGCTTCCCTGTCCTGCTTGAGGAATTCTCCATCCGCCGCGGGTCGGGCGGCGACGGCGCCAATCGCGGCGGCGACGGCGCGATCCGGCGGGTGCGGTTCCTCGAGCCGCTGACTGCCGCCATCCTCTCAAACCACCGCCGCACAGCGCCGTTCGGGGCGGGCGGAGGCAAGCCCGGCGCAGTCGGGGTGAACCGGGTCGAGCGGACAGACGGCTCGATCGAACGATTGGGGGCAACGGCCGAGGTCGGGATGGCGGCGGGCGATGTCTTCGTCATCGAAACACCGGGCGGCGGCGGCTTCGGCGCGAAAAGGGCTTCCTGAGCCGCCCGTTCGGCGCAACCATCGACCGAGGGGGAGATTCCAATGCTGGTGCTTCTGGGAATAGCGGTCGTGGTCGCGGGCTTCGTGGCCCGGATCAATCCGCTGCTGGTCATACTGATCGCCGCCATCGTCACGGGAATTACGGCGGCGGTGGCGCCCGGCGTTGATATCCGGGCTCTGGCAAAGGCGGGCGTGGATACGCTGGCGGCCTTCGGCGACGCCTTTAACGACAACCGCTATTTCCACATCACCTGGCTGATCCTTCCGGTGATCGGGCTGCTGGAGCGGGCGGGCCTGCAGGAGCGGGCGCGGATGCTGATCGCCCAGGTCAAGGCGGCGACGGCCGGTCGCCTGCTGCTGAGCTATCTGTTCGTCCGTCAGGCCACCTCGGCGCTCGGCCTGACCTCCCTCGGCGGCCATCCGCAGATGGTCCGGCCGCTGGTCGCGCCCATGGCCGAGGGCGCGGCCGAGGTCCAGGCGGGCGGCGATTTGCCCGACAAGGTCCGGTTCCGCATCCGCGGCATGTCGGCCGCCACGGACAACATCGGCCTGTTCTTCGGCGAGGACATCTTCATCGCGATCGGATCGATCGTGCTGATGGTCGGCTTCCTTGAACAGGCAGGGATCATCGTCGAGCCGCTCCAGCTGTCGGTCTGGGCCATTCCCACCGCCATCGCAGCGTTCGCGGTCCATGGCGCCCGGCTGCTGCTGTTCGACCACGAGATACGCCGCGACCTCGCCGCCCGGGACGCGGAGACGGGCCAATGATCACGCTTGAGCACGCCTACATCCTCGTCGGCCTGATGTTCCTGGCCTTCGCCGTCCTGACGCTGCGCGACCCCGAGCATCCGACCCGCATCCGCAGCGCGATCTTCTGGGGGCTGATCGCGTCCTCCATGCTGTTCGGGTCATGGCTGGGTGGCCTCGGCAACGGCGTACTCGTCCTTGCGCTCGTAGCCGTCGGCGGTCTGAAGGCGCTGGGGGTCGGTCGCCCGGCGACGACTTCGCCCGAGGAGCGGCGCGAGAGTGCGACCCGACGGCGGAACGCCCTGTTCATCCCCGCCCTGATCGTGCCTCTGATCGCGGTCGGCGGCACCCTCGCGGCGAAACACACCAGCATCGGTGAATGGCTGATCTCCTCGACCCAGACGACTCTGATCGCGCTCGGCCTGGGCTGTATCCTCGCCCTCATCGCCGCCATGGCCTGGCTGCGTCCTTCCGTGATGGCGCCGGTGCAGGAAGGGCGGCGGCTGATGGACTCCATCGGCTGGGCGGCCCTGCTGCCGCAGATGCTGGCCTCGCTCGGCGCGGTCTTCCTGGCCGCCGATGTGGGCGGCGTGGTCGGGGAACTGGTCACCCAGGCGGTGCCGATGAGCTCTCCCTTGCTGGCGGTGGCGGCCTACTGCCTCGGCATGGCCCTGTTCACCATCATCATGGGCAATGCCTTCGCCGCCTTCCCGGTGATGACCGCGGCGATCGGCCTACCGTTTGTAGTGGGGCAGTTCGGGGGCGATCCGGCCATCGTCTGCGCCATCGGCATGCTGGCCGGCTTCTGCGGCACGCTGATGACCCCGATGGCGGCTAATTTCAACGTTGTGCCGGCCAATCTGCTGGAACTGCCGGATCGCAATGCGGCCCTGAACGGCGTCATCCGCGCCCAGATCCCGACCGCCCTGATCATGCTAGGGGTCAACATCGCCCTGATGTATTTCCTGGCCTTCCGGTTCTGACGATGACGCATGGTCTCTCCGCCGCCACCGCCTCCCGCTTCGCCGCCGCCGCCCTCGGCCATGTGACGCGCGAATATCCGAACAAGATGGACCACGTCCTGGCGGGGCCGGAAGATGTACTGGGCCCGCGCGCCCTGCACCCGATCTTCTTCGGCAGCTTCGACTGGCATTCGTGCGTACACGGCTGGTGGACCCTGTTCACCCTCCTGCGGCTCTATCCGGACATGCCCGAGGCAACGCGGATCAGATCCCTCGCGGACGAAATTTTCACACCGGAGAACGTCGCCGTCGAAACCGCCTATCTCGATCGACCGGGAAGCCGGGGTTTCGAACGACCCTACGGCTGGGCCTGGCTGCTGATGCTCGCCGCCGAGGTTGAACGGGATGGAGGCGACCGCGCGGCCATCCTGCGTCCGCTGGCAGGCGCGTTCGCCAGGCGGTTCACGGACTTCCTCCCTTTGGCGGACTACCCGGTCCGGGTCGGGACCCACTACAACACCGCCTTCGCCCTGAGACTGACGCTCGACTACGCCGAGAGTGTTCGCGACGACGCCGTGGCTGAGCTTTGTCGCAACCGTGCCCTCCTTTGGCATTCAGGCGACCGCGACTGTCAGGCGTGGGAGCCGTCGCAGGACGAGTTCCTGTCGCCGGCCCTCATGGAGGCGGCATTGATGCGACGGGTGTTGACCCCGGACGCCTTCGCCGCATGGTTCGATGCGTTCCTGCCCCGACTGGACCGGCGGGAGCCCACGACGCTCTTCCAGCCTGCCAGCGTCAGCGATCGCTCCGACGGCAAGATCGCCCACCTCGACGGACTGAACCTGAGCCGGGCCTGGTGCTGGCGGGAAATCGCTTCAGCGCTGGCCTCGGACGACCCGCGACGCCCGATCGCCCTCCAGGCTGCGGAAGACCATCTCGACGCCGCCCTGCCCCATGTCACCGGCGACTATATGGGCGAGCACTGGCTGGCCAGTTTCGCCCTGCTCGCCTTGTTGGCCGACCAGTCGACCTAGAGAGGTCCGTGGAATACGAACCACGCCCCGGCGCTGATCAGGGCGAAGCCGACGGCATGACGCATCGTCGGCTTCGCCCCCGGGAACGTGACCGGGAAGACGGCGAACACGATCAGGGTCTCAGAAGAAATTGGACGCGACCAGCAGGGCGGCCGATGCGACGTGAGCGAAGGAGATTGGCATGGCGGCCCCGTCTTGACGTCGTCCGCCATGCGCCAGCATAAGGGCCGCCCGTCAAGACGGCGGCCGGCTTAGCTCAGTTGGTAGAGCGCCAGTTTTGTAAACTGGATGTCGCGGGTTCGATTCCTGCAGCCGGCACCATCTCGCCCGTCAGAAGATCAGTCCGCTCCGCGCATCATGCAGCCGGGCGAAATGACCGGCCGCCTCCTGCCCGAACAAGACCGGATCGGCTGAATGGGCGTCTTCGATGACGGCGAGGATCACATCGAGTGAATCCTTGCGGCTGGGCTGCCCACCCTCCGCAATGCGATCCAGCAGGGCGAGGAGGTTCTCGCGCCGTTCCAACGCCTGCGCCTTCAAGGCCTTCGCGCTCGGCGTACGGCGCACAGGGACCTTGGGTTCGGGCATCGACCCGTCCGAGGCCGGAATATCGAAGAAGGCGCTGTTCAGCGGACCGGCAACGTCCTGATCGTCGATCAGGAACGGAACCTCTACATTCCGCACGCCCGCAGCCGGCATCGCTTCCGCGGACGCCGGTTCAGACGCAACACGGGTCTTGCCACAGCGCCGGCAGAGATCGGACTGATGCCGCTCGGACCAATAGAACTCATGTCGACACAACAAGGGTCTTAGCGGCGACAGCATGAATTTCCCCCAGAACAATCAAGGGATTCGCCTCAACGCCCCGCTCTTGTCAACCATGGTCACGCGATGAGCGAGCAGCCGAAACCTAGCCACCGCCCAGCGCGACAGCCAGTCGGTAGACAACCCAGGCCGCCAGATAGGCCAGGCCGAACATGTAGATGACCATCACCCACATCCATTTCCACGAGTTCAACTCGCGCTTCACAACGCCCAGCGTGGCCACGCATTGGGGCGCGAAGACGTACCAGGCCAGGAAGGCCAGCCCGGTCGCCAGCGACCATTGGGCGGCCAGGGTCGCGCCCAGCAGGCTGGTGGCGCTCTCGGGATTAGCGACGGCGTAGACTGTGCCCAGGGCGGCTACCGCGACTTCCCGGGCGGCCAAGCCCGGCACAAGGGCGATGACCATCTGCCAGTTGAAGCCGATGGGAGCGAAGATGGGCTCCAGCGCGTGGCCGATCATGCCGGCGAAACTGTAGTCGATGGCCGGCTGGCTCGCGCCCTGGGGCGGATAGGGGAAGGTCGCCAGGGCCCAGACAATGATCATCAGCGGCAGGATGATCCGTCCCGCCCGTTCCAGGAAGATGCGAGCGCGAAGCCACAGATTGAACGCCACGCTCTGGGGATCGGGCATTTTATAGGCCGGAAGCTCCATCATGAAAGGCTCGACGGCACCGCGCCAGAACACCTTGCGGATGACGAAGGACACGACCAGGGCGCTGATGATTCCGGCGGCATAGAGACCGAACATCACCAGCCCCTGCAGGCTGGCGAAACCCCAGACCGTCTGGTGCGGAATGAAGGCGGCGATGATCAGGGTGTAGACGGGAATTCGCGCCGAGCAGGTCATCAGCGGCGCCACCATGATGGTGGTCAACCGGTCCCGCTTGCTGTCGATCACCCGCGCCGCCATCACGCCGGGAATGGCGCAGGCGAAGCTGCTGAGCAGCGGGATGAAGGCCCGCCCGTGCAGGCCTGCCCCACCCATGACCCGGTCCATCAGGAAGGCCGCCCGGGCCATGTAGCCGAAGTCCTCAAGGAGGATGATGAACAGGAACAGGATCAGGATCTGCGGCAGGAACACCAGCACGCTGCCAACACCGGAGATCAGGCCATCGACGATCAGACTCTCCCAGATGCCATCAGGCGTGACCGCAGCCACCCAGCCGCCGAAGGCCCCGAGGCTCGCCTCGATGCCATCCATGAGCGGGGTCGCCCAGGTGAACACGGCCTGGAACATCACGAACAGCAGCGCGCAGAGGATCAGCAGTCCGCCGACCGGATGCAGCAGGACGGAATCGATCCGGCCGGTCAGGGTGTCGGGTCGCTCCGGCGGGCGAACGCAGGCCTTCATGATCCGCTCGGCCTCGCGGGCCGCGCCGCGCAAGGCGTCGGCGTCCGGCGCCGACCAGCCGCTCTCCGCAGAAGGAGACAACGCGCCCGCGGCGACGTCGATGGCGGTGATCAGGTCTTCAATGCCGCGCTTGCGCGTCGCCGTCGTGGGCACGACCGGCAGACCCAGTTCGGCACGCAGCCGCTCCAGATCGATCCGCAGGCCCTGACGCTGGGCGATGTCGTACATGTTGAGCGCCAGCACCATGGGCCGACCAACGGCCTTCAGTTCCAGGACCAGCCGCAGCACCAGGCGCAGGTTGGTCGCATCGGCGACGGCGACGATCACATCCGGCGATTCCTCGCCGGCCAGCCTGCCCAGCACCGCGTCGCGCGTGACCTCTTCGTCGGGGCTGCGAGCGCGCAGGGAATAGGTGCCCGGCAGATCCAGAACCGACATCGGACGGCCGGTCGCCGAGCGGATCACGCCTTCCTTCCGCTCCACCGTCACGCCTGCATAGTTGGCGACCTTCTGGTGGGCGCCGGTCAGGGCGTTGAACAGGGCGGTCTTGCCGCTGTTCGGATTTCCGACGAGCGCGACCCGCGCGCTCCTTACCGCCATGTCCATCAGGCGGGGACCTGTTCCGACATGGACTCAACTTCGGCCGCGGCGGCCGTTTCGAATCGCACCGTCAGGCTGGCGGCTTCATGCCGGCGCAATGCGACCCGCATGTCGTCGATCTTCATGGCGATGGGATCGCGACCGAACAGACCCTCGTGGAGCAGTTCGACCTGAGCGCCTTCGACGAAGCCCAGTTCCAGCAGCCGACGCTCCAGCTCAAGCGCGTGCTCGTCAGTCCGGGCATGATCGCCCACACGGACGATAACGCCACGGTCGCCCTTGCGGGCCTGGCTGAGTTTCAGGGTATCGGGCATCACGCTCGTGAACCAACGGCGCGCGCCTGGCGCCTGTTGACACTGATTATCAGGTGCGACTCGGCTTCGTCCAGCCCGCCATCTCGCCGCAGCCAGTTGTCCGCCGTCACGGTTCGGCTATCACAGACGCAGACGACCGGAGACCGTAGATGAACCGCCCTGCCCTGATCGCCCTCGCTGCTCTTGCACTTTCCGGCTGCGGCCAGGAACGTGGTCCGGCTCAGACGGGTGCGCCCACCGCGCCGGCCCGGCCAGCTCCGACGGATGCGGAAAAGGCGGCGCTGTTGGCCGCCATGCCTGCGCCGTACAACGCAGCGGATCTGGATAACGGTCGTCGGGCCTTCGCCCGCTGCCGCTCATGCCACACCATTACCGAGGGCGGCTCCAACATGACCGGACCCAATCTGTACGGCGTGTTCGGGCGTCAGGCGGGAGCCCATCCCGGTTTCAACTATTCAGCCGCGTTGAAGGAAGCGGACTTTATCTGGGACGGCGACCGGCTGAACGACTGGCTGGAAAGCCCGCGCACCTTCTTCAAAGGCAACAAGATGAGCTTCGCCGGCATCCCTGATCCCGCGGATCGCCGCGACGTGATCGCCTTCCTCAAGGTCGAGACGGGCTATACGCCGCAGTCCTGAAGCCTATTCCGCCGCTGCCGGAACCGCGTCGTTGGCGGTTGCCTCCTGGGCCTCCCACTCCTCGATCTTGCGGGCTGTGTACTCGGGCGACCTGGTGAAGCGCGCCAGAGCGCCGTAGATCACCGGCACGACGAACAGGGTCAGCAGGGTTGCGAACATGGCCCCCGAGAAGATCACCACACCGATGGTCTGACGGCTGCCTGCGCCGGCGCCCTGCCACAGCACCAACGGCAAGGCGCCGAAGGCGGTGGCGATCGAGGTCATGATGATCGGGCGAAGCCGCAGGGTAGACGACTCGATGATCGCCTCCTGGATGGACCGGCCCTGATCGCGTAGCTGGTTGGCGAACTCGACAATCAGGATGCCGTTCTTGGCCGCCACCCCGATCAGGATGATCAGGCCGATCTGGCTGTAGATGTTGAGACTGGAGCCCGCCATCACCAGACCGAACAGACCGCCGGCCGCGGCCAGAGGTACGGTCAGCATGATGACCGCCGGCGTGATCCAGCTTTCGAACTGGGCCGCGAGAACAAGGAAGACCAGCAACAGCGCGAGGCCGAAAGCCGCGGCGACCGCGCCGCCTGCCTCCTGTTGATCCCGCGCCGCGCCGCCCCACTGGGTGTTCACGACCCCCTGCGGCTGCTCCTGCGAGACGCGCGTCATGAACTCGGTCGCGTCCACCAGGGTCGTGCCGGGATTCAGATCCGCCGAGATCGAGATGGCGCGCTGACGATCCAGTCGCCGCCGGTCGGGTGTATCGCCGGATGTCGAGGTCGTGACCACCGCCGAGAGCGGCACCAGCTGTCCCGAGCCGGTCGCAACATACAGGGCCTCAAGGTCGGCCACGCTGCGGCGATCGTCGCGTTCGGTCTGCAGGATGACATCATACTCCTGGCCGCCGCGCAGATAGGTGGTGGCGCGCCGCGACCCGAACATGGTCTCCAGCGTCCGTCCGATGGCCTGGGCCGACACACCCAGGGCCGCCGCCTTCTCGGGATCGACCTCGACGAGCAGGCGCGGGGCGTTCGGCTCATAGTTGAGGCGCGGCCGCGAAAAGCCGGGGTTCTCCAATGACGCAGCCAGCACGGGCTGCAGCCAATTGTAGATGTCCTCATACTCTGAGCCGGTCACGACCATCTCGATCGAGTTGGAGTTGCCGCCGCCGCGCTGGAAGGCGCCGGGGACCGAGGCGTTGACCTGGGCGTCGGTCTGGCCACGCAGCTTGCCGTTCAGTTCCTGGGCGATCTCGTCCGCGGATCGGTCGCGTTCGGACCAGTCGCTCAGGATCAGGCTGCCGTTGCCCGAGTTGAAGCTGCCGCCGCCGAAGCCGGGAGCAGAGACCAGATAGCTGCTGGCCTCGCCGCTGGCCTTGTACTCGGCCAGGATCGGCTCGATCCCCATCATGATGTTGCGCGTGTAGTCGAAGCCGGCGCCTTCCGGCCCCTGGACCCGGAGCATCACCCTGCCACGGTCTTCGGCCGGGACCAGCTCGTTGGGCAGGGTGACGAACATGAAGCCCGCACCCGCCGCGACGGCCACAATAAGCCCCACCATGCCGGCGACGGCGATCCGCTTGCCCAGCAGGGCCTGCAGTGAGTTCTGGTAGGAGTTGCGCAAGGCGTCCATGGCCCGGTCGACCTTGCGCGCGACCCAGCCGCCGGTCTTTGCAGGACGCAGAATGCGGGACGCCATCATCGGAGAAAGCGTGAGCGCCAGGAAGGCGGAGAACGCCACGGCCGCCGCGATCGCCGCCGCCAGTTCCACGAACAGCCGGCCGACATAGCCGGGCAGGAACAGCAGCGGCGCGAACACCGCCAACAGCACCACTGTCGTCGCCACGACGGCGAAGAACACCTGACGGGCTCCGCGCTCGGCCGCCACCAACGGCGGTTCGCCATGATCCAGACGACGCTGGATGTTCTCGGTCACGACGATGGCGTCGTCGACCACGAGGCCGATAGCCAGCACCAGCGCCAGCAGGGTCAGCAGGTTCAGCGAAAAGCCCAGCGGCGCGAGGATGATGAAGGTGGAAAGCAGACAGATCGGCGCGACAATCGACGGGATGAACGCCGCACGCATGCTGCCGAGGAATATGAAATTGACCAGCGCCACCAGCGCCAGTGAGATGCCGATGGTGATCCAGACCTCGTCGATGGCGTGCGAGGTGAAGACCGAATTATCGGACCCGACCACCAGTTCCGTACCTTCGGGCAGGCTGGATTGCACCTGTTCGAGCATGTCCCGAACGCCTTCCGAGATGGCCAGGTCGTTCGACTGGGCCTGTCGGGTCACCGCCAGGCCGATCTGGTCCAGACCATTGCCGCGGAACAGACGGCGATCTTCCGCCGGGGCTTCCACGATGCGGGCGATGTCGCCCAGCCGCGTCACATAGCCGGACTGGCCCTGGATAGCGCCTGACGCGCCGCTGGGCAGGGCGGTGGCGCTGCCGGTCTGTGCGACCGCGGCGGCGCCCGAGCCGCGGGTTCCGATGGGCAGCTGTCGGAAGTCCTCGGCCCGCGCGTAGGTGCGGGCGACACGGACGGTATAGTCCTTCTGTCCCGACTCCAGCTGTCCGGCGGGCAGTTCAACGTTCTGGGCCGTCAGCGCGGATTCGACATCGGTGACCGTCAGACCCCGGGCTGCCAGCGCCGCGGCGTCCAGCCAGATACGCATCGCATAGCGCTGCTCGCCATAGATCTGCACCTGCGCCACGCCCGGCACCGTCGCCAGCCGGTCGATCAGATAGCGGTCGGCATAGTCCGTCAGCTCCAGCCTGTTCATCGCCGTCGAGCGCAGGAACAGGATCATGATCGGCTGGCTGTCGGAGTCGGCCTTCGACACTTCCGGAGGTTGGGCCTGATCCGGCAGGCGACCGACGACGCGCGAAACGCGGTCGCGCACGTCATTGGCGGCGTCGTCGATGTCGCGGTCCAGCGAGAACTCGATCGAGACGTTCGAACGGCCATCGCGGCTGGTAGAGTTGATGCGCTCGACGCCCTGGATGCCGGCGATCTGCTGTTCGATCGGCTCGGTGATCCGGCTTTCGATGACTTCAGCCGACGCCCCCGCATAGCTGGTGCTGACCGAGACGATCGGCGGGTCCACATCCGGCAGTTCGCGGACGGGGAGGAAGAAGAAGGCCGCCGCGCCGATCACGCACAGGACGATGGCCGCGACCGCCGCGAAGACCGGACGGCGGACGGCGAGATCGGACAGCATCATTGGGCGGCGCCCCGGGCAGCGGGCGCAGCCGGGCGATGGCCGCCGAGGCCGGCGGCCTGACCACCGCCCTGGCCGGCCACACGAACCGGGGCACCCGGCTGGATACGGTTCAGACCTGAGCCGACGATGCGATCGCCGACGTTCAGGCCGGACAGGATTTCGACGAAGCCGCTCTCGACAGAGCCGGTCTCAACCTCGACCCGTTGAGCAGTGGAGCCACGGTCGCCGCGGGCGATGCGATAGACGAAGGCGCCGTCGCCTTCATACTGGACCGCGGCTTCCGGCGCGGCGGGCGCGGTGCGCTGGCCCTGCTGGACCGCAACCCGCACGGCCATGCCGGGCCGGATGCGGGCGCCCGGGTTGGGAATCTCGGCGCGGGCCGTGACGGCGCGGGTCTGTTCATTGATGCGGGTGTCGATCAGGGCGATCCGGCCGCCGAAGACCTCATTGCCATAGGCGTCGATGGTCGCCCGGATCGGCGTGCCCGCGCGCAGGACACCGAGGTAGCGCTCCGGCACAGGGAAATCGACGCGCACGACATCAATGTCGTCGAGCGTCGTGATGACCCCGCCCGGATTGACCAAGGTGCCGGCCGTCACGGAGCTGAGCCCGAGCACGCCCGCGAAAGGCGCCCGGATCAGGCGGTCGCCGCGTCGGGCCTGGGCCGCGCTCAGCGAAGCCCGGGCGGTCGCCAGCGCCGTTTCGGCGTCCTCGGCGGTCACGCGGGGCGCGATGCCACGGTCGGCCAGGGTCTTGTAGCGGTCAAACTGGCGCTCGGCCTGCGCGACCTGGGCCCGCGCCTCTATGATTCCGGCGTCCTCTTCACGCGCCTGAAGTTCGACCAGGGGCGCGCCCGCAGCGACTCTCTGGCCGTCGGTGAACAGGACCCGGGTGATCAGTTCGCTGGTCGAGGAGGTGATGTTGACCGATCGACGGCCGCGCGCCACGCCCAGCACGCGGATTTCGTCGGTGAAGGACCGCGCGCCGATGACCGCCTCGGAGACCGTCTGGCCACGTCCCCCGCCGGGGCCACCGCGTCCGCCGCCGGACTTCTCATCACCGGCGAAGGCCATCCGCAGAACCACGGCCACGATCATGAGGCCCAGCAGGACAGCAGCGGCGACGAGGAAGAAGTGGCGTTTGATCACGCTTGAGGCTCTCTGGTGAATGCACGAGCCGACTTAGCGGCTGTCGCCGTCGACGCAACTAAAGTCCTTGTAACGGATGCTGTTCCGGTTTCCGTCGGCAAGAGGCGCGCTCCAATGTCGCGCTCAGAACCGCCTCCAGAGGGCGACGACCGGACCGCCGCTTTCGGGCGTCTCGCGGCCAGCAACCGCATGCCTCCAACCCGCCTGCAGGCTCCAGCCGCCGAAGTCACGGACGACCGAGGCCTCGACGGACAGCCAGCGAGGCCCACCGTCGTCGGCTTGTCCTCCGAAGGCCTGGGCCAGAACCATCCAGTCCTCATTGAGGTGTGCGCCGACGGTGGCGTCGATGCGTGTCTCGTCCGGCAGCCCCTGCCGCATCCTTCGCGCCGCTTGCAGGTCAATGAACGAACCGCTCGGGCCCCATCGGCCCAATCCACCGGACGACGGGCCGGCGAACGAGCGCCCGACCGACGCCCGCACCTCCCAGTCGCTGTCGCCTGCGCCAGGGACCGCGTAGCCGGCGTTGCGCCCCTCTCCGCCGTCGGCATAGCCGACATACAGGCTGGCCGCCGCGCGCTCGTCGCGCCAGACCTGCCAGGTCACGCCGATCTCGGCCGGTCCGCGACCCTCGTAGTCGACAAAGGCGTCCTCCCCCGACTGCCAGTCGCCCTTGAACTGAACGGTCAGCCGGTCGGTGACGCCATACTCGGCGAAAACCCCGGCGACCCTGTCGCGGCGTTCACCCGGCAGGTCGGCGAGCGATCCGTCCGGATCAAACCCGCGATCCGCCCGCATGTCCTCGTACTTGACGATCCATTGTCCCTGCCCCCTGGGCTGGGTCCAGGGGCCAGCCAAGGCAGGTCCGGCGCCCGCCAGCACGGCCATGGCGACCAGGGGAGCGCCGGCCAGCCTCAAATGTCGTAGCCCGGCGATTTCCGCTCCAGCATCCGCAGGGCGCCGGGCCAGGCCAGGGCGGAGATGAAGCCGATGCCCTTGCCCTGCTCCTTCGTCTCAGCCTGGGCCGCGTCCGGCGCCATCAGCACATGCGCCCGTCCGCCCGACAGGGCCGCAACCTGCTGGGCGCAGGCCCGCTCGAGGAAAAACATCCCGACCCATGCCGCCGCCGCCGTCTGACCCACCGCCAGGGTGCCGTGGTTGCGCAACAACATCAGCGGCTTGTCGCCCAGATCGGCGACGAGCCGCTCGCGCTCCTCATGGTTCAGCGCCAGCCCCTCATAGCCGTGGTAGGCCACCTGATGCTGCAGCAGGCAGGCATTCTGACCGATCGGGAGCAGACCCTCGGCCTGCGCCGCCACGCCCACCCCCGCCACCGTGTGCAGATGGATGACGAAATGGGCGTCTTCGCGCGCGCCATGGATCGCCGAATGGATGGTGAAACCGGCCGGATTGATGAAGCTGGTGGTGTCCTGGACGATGTTGCCGTCCAGATCGACCTTGATCAGGCAGGACGCCGTCATCTCCTCGAAATACCAGCCGTACGGATTGATCAGGAAATGATGCTCCGGTCCGGGCACGCGAGCCGAAATGTGGGTGAAAATCATGTCGTCCCATCCGTGCAGCGCCACCAGACGGTACAGGGCCGCCAGCTCGACGCGTGCGGTCCATTCCGCCTCGGACACCCTGGACTTCAGGGAAACAGCGGCGCCATCGGCCATGGTTTCGGTCCTTTTTCTACCTTGCCGCGCACGCTCGCGCCGTCGGAAGCCGACGTCAAGATTCAGCTTCCGTTAACCGCGTCTTAGTGGCCCCGGCCTAGCCTTGGTCAAGCTGACCCCTCGTCGGCGCGCCGGAGACGCCAGTGGTCCTCGTCCAACTCGTGCCTGCCAGCCGCTCCGCCGGCGCCGCGCCGCGGCCCAGCGACCTGTTGGCGCTGGCCCACAACCGAAGCACGGAAGCGCGTGAGCGCCTGCTTCTGGGCGTCGTCGCCCTGTGCGATGCCTGTCCGCCAGCCGGGGAGTTGTCTCCGGTCCTCAGCGAAATATTCCTGACCCTCGCCCGCCAGGCCGAGCGCGAGGTGCGCAAGGTGCTGTCAGAAAAACTCGCGCACGCCGAATGGGCGCCCGCTGCGCTGGTGAACGTCCTGGCGCTGGACGAGATCGAGATCGCCCGTCCTATCCTCGAGTCCAGCCCTATTCTGCAGGACGAAGACCTGTTGCGTGTGCTGATCGAAGCGTCGCTGGAACACCAGATAGCCGTGGCGCGCCGCCCACGGATCAGCGGTCGCGTCGCGGACGCGGTGATCGATCAGGCCGAGCCCGCCGTGCTCATGGCCCTCACCACCAACCGTACGGCAGAAATCAGCGCAGAGGGCGTGCGGCGGCTGGTCGAGCATTCCCGTCGCATCGCCGCCCTGCGCGGCCCCCTCACCCGGCATCCGCTGCTGACCGAGGCCCTGGCCGAACAGCTGTACCAGTGGGTCGGCACCGCATTGCGCCAGTCCATCGCCGCCCGCTTCTCTGTCGACGAGCAGGCGCTGGGCGCCGCGGTCCATGACGCGGTCGACGGCGTCATGCGCCCCACAGGCCCTGAACCGGACCCTGTGGACCAGGGCGACCGGGATGAGATGGAGCGGCGTCTGATCGACAAGCTACAGTCCGCCGGCCAGCTGCGCGCCGGGCTGCTGATCCGCGCCGTCCGTGAAAAGCGACTGAGCCTGTTCGCCCACGGCCTGTCGGCGCTGGGCGGCTTCTCCGTCGGCCAGGTGCGCGCGGCCCTGTCGGCGCCGACGCCCGAAGCGCTGTACTACGCCTGTGCTGCGGTCGGGATCGACAGAGCGGTCTTCCCGACGCTGCTGGTCGAGTTGCGAAAGCTGAATCACTCCCTGCCGGGCGACCGGGGCGAGCCGGTCTGGCTTCGAGGCGCCCTGTCGCAGAGCTCTGCGGCGCGCGCGTTCAAGGTTCTGATCGGCGGCGACACGAGCGAACTGCAAGCCGCCGTTTGACTTCCCCGCCGGGCTCGGCTTGCGTGTATTCGTGACTGAACCCGAGCCGCCCCCCCTCCGCATCGCCTTCGCCGCCTCGGACCGACCCGAGGCCCAGGCGGCGCGTGATCGACTGTCGGCGCGTTACGGGTCATTCCCGCCCGATGAGGCCCAGGTCATTGTCGCGCTCGGTGGCGACGGCTTCATGCTGGAAACACTGCACACGGTCATGGACAAGCGAACCCCGGTGTTCGGCATGAACCGCGGCTCGGTCGGCTTCCTGATGAACGATTTCGAGGAAGAGGGCCTGCTGGAGCGGCTGGCCGGCGCCGGTCGCGCGGTGATCCATCCCCTGCAGATGGACGCCTGGACCGAGGCGGGTCAGGCCCACAGCGGCCTGGCCATCAATGAGGTCTCCCTGCTGCGCCAGACGCGCCAGAGCGCCAAACTGCGCATTACGGTCGACGGCCGCGTCCGATTGGAGGAGCTGTCCTGCGACGGCTGTATGCTCGCGACCGCCGCTGGATCGACCGCCTACAATCTCTCGGCGCACGGCCCGATCATTCCGCTGGACTCCCGCGTTCTGGCGCTGACGCCTATCAGCGCCTTCCGCCCGCGGCGCTGGCGCGGCGCCCTGCTGCCGCACCAGTCGAAGGTGTGTTTCGAGGTCCTGGAACCCGACAAGCGGCCGGTCAGCGCCACCGCTGACGATCTCGAAATCCGGCGGGTCGCCCGCGTTGAAGTCCGTGAGCGGCGCGACATCGCCCTGACCATGCTCTTTGACGCCGGCCGATCGTTCGAGGAGCGGGTCCTCGCGGAGCAGTTTGCGTCCTGACGAACATGCACCGCTTTTTAATGACGTGAGTGTCAGGGTTGCTCCAGTCCGTTCGCAGGAGTCAGCCGTGAGCAACCCGGCCCAGGTCATTCGCCCGCCCAACACCCTTCGCATGAAGGTCGGCGGAGGCTTTGGCGGCATCGATGCCAACGCCATCGCCAAGGCCGAGCAGGCCCTGCAGGCGATGTCGTCGCAGTTCGGTCAATGGCTGCAGGACGAGATCGTCAAGCTGGACAAGGCCCAGGCGGATATCCGCACCTCGGGCTATAACTCCGCGACGGCCGAAGCCCTCTATTTCCGCGCCCACGACCTGAAGGGCCTCGGCACCACCTACCAGTATCCGCTGGTGACCCGCCTTGCGGGCTCGCTTTGCAAGATGATGGACGACCCCGCCAAGCGCATGGCGGCGCCGATCGTGCTGCTGGACGCTCATATCGACGCCATCAAGGCCGTCGTCCGCGATGAAATCCAGACTGACGATCATCCCGTCGGCAAGATTCTGGCCGAAACACTGGAAGCGCGGGTGGCAGACCACCTGACCTGAGCCTGCCGTCTTATTCCGCAAACGCTGACGCCCGCCTCCGGCGGGCGTTTTGCTGTCAGGCGGCGACGTTGACCTGGGCCCTGGCCGGCAGCGGATCGTGATCCAGCCGCTCCATCAGATAGGCCAGATCCTCGCGCGGCGCATTCGGGCGCTGGGTGAGGAAGCGTTCCAGCATCTGCTGGCGGAAGGCGTCCCCGGACGTATCCGCGCCCTCGGCCTGTAATGTGCGCCAGGTGTCGACCCCGGCGCGATAGGCCTGGAATAGGCGCGGCGGCAGGCCCGCGCGATCATAGATGGCCTTCAACCCCAAGGGCCCGGCGTCGTGGATCATCAGCCACGCCCGCGCGTGCGGGGTTCCCGCCAACTCGGCTATGCCGTGTTCGAACAGGGCCATCTGCCCTCTCGCCAGGGCTCTCAGCAACAGCGACGCGGTCAGAACCCGCCGCGCGTTCAGCTTGGCCACGAACTGCGGCAGGTCAGCCTGGCTTGAAGCCTGATCGACCAGATCGACCGTGGCGCGCTCGCGGGCGAAGGCGGCGAGGCGGATCGCCGTCTCCGGGGCCACCGCATGGCGGGTCACCAGATGCTCGCGGACGGCTTCGGAGGCCAGCTCAACCAGCCGCTCCGTCACGGACAACGGCAGCACCTGACGGTAGGCGAGCGCCGCCACGATCTCGGGAGAGGTTCCGAAACGGTCGATGCAGCGGCCCAGCGCGGCCTCGGCGACATCGGCGTTGTCATTGGCGGCGAGGACACGCACCGCCTGTTCACAACCCACCTCGGCCAGGGCCGTGGCCACGTCACGGCCGACGTCAGGCCGACCCGCCACCGCCACCTGACGCAGGGGCGATCCGGCCTGGACGATCTCGATCAGGTCTTCGTCGGTGAAGGCCGGCGAGAAGTTGATCATCGGCAAGGCGACGCTGTCGACATCGGCGGCCAGCTTTCGGGCGACATCGCGGGGAATCAGATCCGACGATTTCAACGTCACAGCCATGGCGCGGCGGACCAGTTCGGCGGCGTCCTGGGCCAGCATGCGCAGAATTTTCTGCGCGGCCTCCCGGTCCTCGTCCTCAAGCGGGGCCTTGTCCATGCTGCGGCACAGCTTGTGGGCCGCAGCCGCCCGTTCGTCCTCGTCGGTCGCCTTGATCAGGCGGCGGATGTCGATCTCGGTAAGGCGGGCTCGGTAGGCGGTCATGGGCAGGTCCAGGCTTTGCCGGTCAGCATCAGCCCACCATCCTTAACGGGCGGTTCACCATCGCCGGATTCGCGATCAGACGCTCTTGCTCGCTTCGGGAGCGAAAGCGCCGCCGAAGCCGCTCTTGCTGTCGCCGTCCTGCCCCATCAGCAGGGCCAGCAGGCTCTGATCCTGCTTCAGCCGGTCGAGCCGCGCTGCCAGCATCCGGTCGCGCTCCGTCAGGTCCGGCGCGCCTGGCACAGAACCCGACGCCGAGGCAGGCGCTCCGTCACCGGCTCCGCGTTGAAGATTGGCATGCACCTCGGCCACCGTCGCCGGTCGACCATCCCGATAGAAGATCGACCGGTTGGCCGCAGCCGCCTCAGGGAAAAGTGCAACCGCGCTGGCGCCCGGACGGCGATCCATGGCGTCCATCAACTGGGCAGCGCCGGCAGGTCCCAGGAAATGCGCGGCGTACAGATCGCCGGCCCCCGGCTCGCGTCCTGAGCGGCCCCTCAGATAGGCGGCGTTCGAGGCGGTCAGCTCGGCCGCCATGGTCGAGGCTGCCTGCGGGTCGAATCGCAGGTCCAGCACGATGTTGCGGGCAGAACCTTCGACCCGCCACCGCCCGTCCCCGCCACGGTAGATCAGGTCGGCGTACTGACCGTAGCCGTGCTTGGCTCCATGAGCCTTCACGGTCCCGAGCCAGGTCTGTTCAATGAACTGGAAAAGGCCCGCTGCCGACGAGGTCCGGGCCCGCGCCGACGGGTTCATCGCGCTTTCGCGACGCGCCGTCCGAACGAGGAAATCGGCGTCCACGCCCGTGACGTTCGAGGCGCGCCGAATGGCTGCCTCAACCCCGCCAGCGGATGGAATCGCTCCGACATTCATGAGTCATGACGCTGGGGGTTTGTGGTTAATCAAACCCTAACAGCCGCCCGCGCGTCCACAGCCTCTTAACCTTCGGACGCCCGCGCCGCCACGGTGGCCCTTTCAAGGCGAGGCTCGCCCCAAACTTGCCGTGAGGTCAGCGCTCAACTTGGCCGTGGGACGCTGTGGGGACGGCGATAGACAGGGATGAGACGGCCATGATGATCAAGACAGCGGGCGGCCCCGGACTGGTGAGGCCCCTCGACTACAACGAACGCAAGACGCCCCGATTCTCGAAAGCCACCTGGGTCGCCCTCGGCATCGTCGGCGCGGCCCACGTCGGCCTAGGGGCGGTGATGTACTATCAGCGGTTCGAGATGCCGTTGATCACGACCCCGACCCAGCCTGCCCCGATCGAGGTCACATTTGAGCGGTTGCGCAAGCCCGAGCCCGAGCCCAAACCCCTTCCCGCGCCGCCCAACACCCGGGTCAACTCGACGAGCGCGCCCGCGCCTGGTGTCGAGACCGTGGCCGTGACCCAGGGCGAAACCGTCACCGAAAGCACCACCATCACCACGTCGACGGTGATCCCTGATCCGGTCCCCGACGCCACGCCGGTCGAGACCGTCCGCCCTGAGCCGCCGGCCGTCATCCGCAATCCCAGCTGGTCGCGCCAGCCCACGGCCGACCAGATGGGGCGAGCCTATCCCGAACGGGCGATCGCCGCAGGCGTTGCGGGTTCGGCCTCGCTGAACTGCCTGGTGCTGCCGACGGGCGCCGTAACCGACTGCAATGTCACGCGGGAGACCCCGGGAGGCTACGGCTTCGGTCGGGCGGCCCAGGGTCTGTCGCGTCATTTCCGGGTCAATCCGCGAACCGTCAATGGTGCGGCCGAGGGCTCGCGGGTCAATATCGGCCTGCGTTTCAACCCGCCGGAAGACTGATCAGGCGAACCTGAGCGGATCGAGGGCGGCGGCATCCGCCATGGGCGCCCTGCCCTCGATTCCGTCCGCAACGACCTGCCCGACGAGCGGCCCGATCAGCCAGCCGTTCCGGCGGGGGGCCAGCGCCAGGTGCAGCCCCGGCTCGCCCGAGGCGCCCGCCAGCGGCAGACCGTCGGCGGAAGCGCCGCGAATGCCCACCCGGGTCGGGCCGGCCACGCCCGTCACATTCAGCAGCACCAGACCGGCCGCGACCTTGCGCTCGGCCTCGACCGGATCGGGCTCCAGATCGCGGCGTCCCGGCTCCATCGTGGCGCCGATGACCACGCCGCCTTCGCACGGCGCAGCATAGACGCCCGGGCCTCTGACCACGCGGGGCGGGGGTGCTGTGGAGACGAATGTCAGCTGCCCCCGGATCGGCGTAACGGCGGACACGGCCGCGGCGGCGGGATCGGGCAATCCGGCGACCGGCTCACCGACCCCCGTCGCCAGCACCACCGTCGGGCTGAACCATACCCGGCCGTCGCCCGCTTCGACACGCCAGCGGCGGGCGTCGCCCGTGAGGCGCACGACCTGTCCCCGCACCACCGTCAAGCCGGGCGCCCGCGCCAGCGCCTTCAGGGCCGGCGCCACCTCGATACGCCAGTCGTCGGGGGTGGTCAGACCAAGGGGGTTCAGCCGTGCGTCAAAGCCAAGCACGTGAAGGCGGGCGACTGCGGCTTGCGTATCCGGTCCGCGCCAATCGGCGCCCTCCCGCAGCAGCTTGACGCCATGGCTCTCCGCAAAGGCGGGCCAAAGGTCGCGCGCGCGCTTCAGCAGTGCGGCTCGGTCGGCGGATACGTCTTCAAGCAGACTTTCCAGTGCCGGGGCGATCATGCCCGCGGCGATGGAGGAGGCGTTGGGGCCGCCGGGGTCGATCACGGTCACGGCATGACCTCGCGCGGCCAGCTCGGCCGCGGTGCAGAGGCCGAGCACGCCGGCGCCGATGACGATCACATCAGGGGAGGAAGCCACGGGCGATCAGATCGACCGCCCGCGCTCCGAATGCAAGGCGCGATCGCTACTCGGCGGCGATGGCTGCGGCGCGGTTCGCGTCGATGCGGGCCGTCAGGGCTTCGTGCTGCGCCCACAGGCGGGCGGGCAGACGGTCGCCGAACTGGGCGTAGAACTCGGGGATCAGGGCCGCTTCCTCCGCCCAAACCTCGGCGTCCACATCCAGCAGGGTCGACAGGTCGGCGTCCGACAGGCTCAGGCCCGACAGGTCCAGCGCCTCGCGGGTCGGGACCCGACCGACCGGCGTATCGACGGCCTCGGCCTCGCCATCCAGACGTTCCGCGATCCACTTCAGCACGCGGGCGTTGTCGCCGAAGCCGGGCCAGACGAACTGGCCGTCCTCGTTCTTGCGGAACCAGTTCACGAAATAGAGGCGCGGCAGTTTGGCTGCCTCGGTCTTGCCGGCCATCGACAGCCAGTGAGCGAAATAGTCGCCCATGTTGTAGCCGCAGAAGGGCAGCATGGCGAAGGGATCGCGGCGCAGGGTCCCGATGGCGTTCTCGGCGGCGGCGGTGCCTTCCGAGGCGACCGACGAGCCCATGAACACGCCATGCTCCCAGTCGAAGGCCTCGGTCACCAGCGGCACGGCCGAGGCGCGGCGTCCGCCGAACAGGATGGCGTCGATCGGCACGCCCTTCGGGTCCTCCCATTCCGGCGCGATGGTCGGACACTGCGAGGCCGGGGCGGCGAAGCGGGCGTTGGGATGGGCGGCGGGCTCGCCCGAGGCCGGGTCGTGCGGAACGCCCTTCCAGTTGGTCAGGCCTTCGGGGGCGACCTTGGTCAGGCCTTCCCACCAGACGTCGTTGTCGGCGGTCAGCGCTGTGTTGGTGAAGACGGTGTTCGAACCCATCGTCGCCAGGGCGTTGCCGTTGGTGTTGCGGCTGGTCCCCGGCGCAACGCCGAAGAAGCCGGCTTCCGGGTTGACGGCGTACAGACGGCCATCATCGCCGAAGCGCATCCAGGCGATGTCGTCGCCGATCGTCTCGGCGGTCCAGCCCGGGATGGTCGGCTGGAGCATGGCCAAGTTGGTCTTGCCGCAGGCCGAGGGGAAGGCGGCGGCGACGTATTTCGCGCGACCCGTCGGATCGGTCAGCTTGAGGATCAGCATGTGCTCGGCCAGCCAGCCTTCGTCGCGGGCCATGATCGAGGCGATGCGCAGGGCGTAGCATTTCTTGCCCAGCAGGGCGTTGCCGCCGTAGCCCGATCCGTAGGACCAGATCTCTCGGGTCTCGGGATAGTGGACGATCCATTTGTCGTCATTGCAGGGCCACGGCACATCGGCCTGACCCTCGGCCAAGGGCGCGCCGAGGGTGTGGACAGCCGGCACAAACACGCCGTCCTCGCCCATCAGGTCCAGCACGGGCTGGCCCATCCGGGTCATGATGCCCATCGAAATGGCTACATAGCCGCTGTCGGTGATCTCGACGCCGAGGGCGCTGAGCTCGGAGCCGAGCGGACCCATCGAGAAAGGCACGACGTACATCGTGCGGCCGGCCATGCAGCCGTCGAAAAGGCCGTTCAGGCGCGCCCGCATCTCCACCGGGTCGGCCCAGTTGTTGGTCGGGCCGGCGTCGGCCTTGTCGGCCGGGCAGATGAAGGTCCGGCTCTCGACGCGGGCCACGTCCTTGGGGTCCGAGGCGGCGTAATAGCAGCCGGGGCGTTTGGTCTGGTCCAGTTCGCGCAGCGTGCCCTTACCGATCAGATCAGCGACGATGGCGGCCTTCTCGGCCTCCGAACCGTCGCACCAGTGAACCCGCGCAGGCTTGGTCAGGGCGGCGATCTGCTCGACCCAGGCGATAAGGCCGGCGTGTTTGGTGGGAGCCGGGTGAAGGCCTTGGATGGCGGATGCGGTCACAATCACTCTCCTGAACGTCGCCCGGCGATCTGCGCCGCCGTGGCTCTCCCTTGCGTGGCATCACGCAATGTTTCAGGCGCGGAATGACATCTTAGGCGACGCGGCGTCAACCGATGCACGTTTCAACCTCTCGCGAGCGGGGCGCCCGGAGGGGCCTGCATATTTCCGGTCGCCGGAAGGCGTGGCGCGAGGTATCGGGGCGGCCATGCAGACGATGGACCCGATCCCGGCGACTCCTGGAGCCGCCCTCGCCTCGCCCGCCGTGGCGCGGAACACGGCGCCGATTCTCGAGGTTCTCAAGGCCCATATGCCGGGGCGCGGGCGGGTGCTGGAGATCGCGGCGGGGTCGGGCGAGCATGCCGTGGCCTTCGCCGCCGCCCTGCCCGGTCTGGACTGGACCCCCAGCGATCCTTCGGCGGAGGCGCGGGCCAGTATCGCGGCATGGGCTGCGAGCGCCGGTCTGCCAAACCTGCGCGCGCCGCTGGCCCTGGACGTGCTGGACGCGGCGACCTGGCCGGAGGGACCACTGCAGGCGGTGGTCTGCATCAACATGATCCACATCAGCCCGTGGGCCGCGACAGAGGGCCTGATGGCGCTGGCTGGAAGCCGGCTGGCGGTCGGCGGCCTCCTGGTCCTGTACGGGCCGTACCGGGAAGCGGACGCGCCGCTCGCTCCGTCCAATGCGGCGTTTGACGAGAGTCTCAAGGCCCGTGATCCGGCCTGGGGGCTGAGGGACCGGGACGCGGTGGCGGCGGTCGCCAAGGCGGCGGGACTGGCGCTGACGCGGCGGATCGAAATGCCGGCGAACAATCTGATGCTGTTGTTCCGGCGTGTCTGAGCGGCCTTGCGCTTCTTACGGGGATGTGGCGGCATCCCGGCCAAGCTGGCTGAAGCTGATTGAAAGCGCCGACATGAAACCTCTCCTTCTTGCGGTGGCCGTTCTGGCCGTTGCGGCGCCGGCCTGGGCGCAGACGCCGCCGACGGCGGCGCCGGCCGCCGCGCCGGCTCCGCCCCTGTCCTATGGCGCGCCGATCGGGCTGGAGACGGCGCAGGCGCTGATCGATCGGGCCATCGAGGCCGGCCGTGCCCGCGGCTTCCGTCTGGCCATCGCCGTAGTCGAGCCGTCGGGGGAGCTGGTGGCCTTCGGGCGGATGGACGACGTCCAGTACGGCTCGATCAACGTCGCCCAGGACAAGGCCCGGTCCGCGGCCCGGTTCCGGGGTTCCTCCGCCGCGGCGGAGGAGCGGTTGGCCGCCGGGCGCATGGCCCTGCTGGCCATCGACGGGATCGTGCCGGTCGCCGGCGGCGTGCCGATCGTGGTCGACGGCAAGGTGGTCGGGGCCATCGGCGTCTCGGGCGCTTCGTCGGCGCAGGACGACGAGGTCGCGCGGGCGGCCATAGCCGCCGTCCTCGGCGGCTGATCGGCCGCTGGACCCGGCGCCCCCCTGCGGCTACGGACCCGCATGGCGTTTTCCAAGACCTATGACGGCGACGCGCCGGTCCGGATCAACAAATGGCTGGGCCAGAGCGGCGTCTGCTCGCGGCGCGAGGCGGATGCCCTGATCGCTGACGGCCTGGTCTCGGTCGACGGCGAGGTGGTCGCCGACGCGGGCCGCAAGCTGGAGCCGGGCCAAACCCTGACCCTCAGCGACCGGGCCACCGCCCAGCTGGCAGAGGGCGTGACCATCGTGATGCACAAGCCGATGGGCTATGTCTCGGGCCAGCCGGAGCCGAACAAGCTGCCCGCGGTCCGGCTGGTCACCGACAACAACCGGGTTGGCGAAGGCGTGACGCCCGCGGACGAGGTCTCCCTGCCCCCGATCGGCCGGCTGGACGAGGACTCGCGCGGCCTGCTGCTGCTGTCGTCGGACGGGGTGGTGGCCAAGGCGGTGATCGGACCGGAGTCCGATCTGGACAAGGAATATCTGGTCCGGGTGACGGGCGATATCACCGAGAAGAAGCTGAAGATCCTGCGCCACGGCCTGATGCTGGACGGCCGGCAGCTGAAGCCGGCCTATGTCAGCCGGATGGAATCCTTCCGGCTGAAATTCATCCTGCGCGAGGGACGCAACCGCCAGATCCGTCGGATGTGCGAGATGGTCGATCTCGAGGTGGTCGATTTGATCCGTATACGGATCGGACCGCTGAAACTCGACAACCTGCCCGAGGGCAAGTGGCGGATGCTGACCCCGGAAGAGCGGGCGGCGCTGGTCGGCTGAAGGGTCGAAAGGGTACGGTTTCGCCGGAAAAATTGCGGACCCGATTTCAGGAATCCGGCCACCGCGGGTCGGGGGGCGTGCGCCGGGCCCTGGGCGGACGCGGCGCGGTTGGAGCTGACTGTCAAAGACCGGCCCGGCGGGCATTCAAGCAGTATGCACGCGCGTGCGTCAGATACGGTCGCAGGGGCCGGCGCACCGTCGTCGGGAGGGTCGGAAGGGCGCCTTCGGGGCTCGCGAGGGGCGAGATTATACGGGGCGGGAAGACACTGTTTCAGACGTCCTCGGCCGGAACGCAGGTCAGCCGGACCGCCTCGCCGCCGATCCGCTCGTGCGCCGTGACTTTCAGCGGCGGGCGGGGGCCGGCGAAGAAGGGCGCCCCCTGCCCCAGAACGACGGGGTGGATGTAGAGCCGGTATTCGTCGATCAGGCCAAGCTCGGTCAGGCTGTGCGCCAGAACGGGCCCGCCGACGTGAATTTCGCCGTCGAGCTCGGCCTTCAGCTTGCGGACCGCGGCCCCGACGTCGTCGGCGATCAGTGTGGCGTTGGGGCCGACCGAGGTCAGGGTGTGCGACACGACCCATTTGCGCTCGTTGCGCCAGACGTCCGCAAACGCACGATGATCGTCGGTCCACGCGGGATCGTCCTGCTCCCAATAGCGCATGATTTCGTAGAGCTTGCGGCCGTAGATCTGGCCGGTCGCGCTGCGCACCACCTCGATCCAGTGCCGGAAGAGCGCCGGATCGGGCATGAATTTGTCGTGGTCGACATAGCCGTCCAGGGAGACATTCATATCGAAGACGAGGCGGGCCATGCCGATAGTCTGCGGGCTGGAATGCGGGCTGACCAGCCGCGAGTTCCGGTCGCCGGGAATAGCCCAAGGCCCGTGCTGCTGCCGAACGACCCGAAGCGCGCACGGGGCCTGTTCGGGTGGCGCTGGAACAGGGTTCAGCGACGGCCCCGGCACGCGACGGCCACACAATCGCCGATGGCCCTGGGGCCGATGACCTCGTACAGGTCACGGATGCCCTTCAACGCCGAAACCCTTGACGCCGCCTTCGTGCGCACGGTCCTGGCCGCCTCGAACGACTGCATCAAACTGCTCAACCTCGACGGCGACCTGACCTTCATGAGCGAGGGCGGGCAGAGGGTGATGGAGGTCAGTGACTTCAACCAGCTGCGCGGCTGTCCCTGGTCGTCCTTCTGGGAAGGCGAGAGCCATGCCGAGGCCGCCCGGGCGGTGGTCGAGGCGCGGGCCGGGCGCAACTACCGCTTCCAGGGGCCGGCCAATACCGCCAAGGGCAATCCGCGCTGGTGGGACGTACAGGTCACGCCCGTCTTCGGCCCGGACGGCAAGCCCGAGAGCCTGCTGTCTGTGTCGCGCGACATCACCGAGCTGAAACGCTCCGAGGAGCAGCACCAACTGCTGGCGCAGGAGCTGAACCACCGGATCAAGAACGTCCTGGCCATGGTGCAGGCGATCGCCAGCCAGACCTTCCGCGCCACCTCCGATCCTGTCGAGGCCAGGCTCGCCTTCATCGACCGGCTGGGCGCCCTGGGCTCGGCCCAGGATCTGCTGACCCAGACGACCCTGACCGGCGCCCGTCTTGCCGACATCGTGGCCGACGCCTTCCGTCCCCATGGTCGCGAGGGTCAGGTCACCGTCTCGGGACCCGACGTCGACCTGTCGCCACGCTGCGCCCTGGCCATGTCGCTGGCGCTGCACGAGCTGACCACCAATGCGATCAAATACGGCGCCCTGTCCGCCGACGGCGGACGGGTGACTGTGCACTGGACGGTGACGCCGCTCGGCGACGACACGGCCTTCGTCCTGACCTGGACCGAAAGCGGCGGCCCCCCGGTGGCGCCGCCGACCCGCACGGGCTTCGGGACCGGCATGATCCAGCGGGCCCTGTCAGGCTACGTCGGCGGGGCCACGACCCTGACCTATGAGCCGGCGGGGGTGGTGTTCACCCTGACGACGACGCTGGACGCGTTGACGGCGGATGTGATGTAGCCACGGCGCGTCCGCCACTGGACGCTGGCCGACCAGCGTGGCCTTATCCGCGACCGATCAGGGTTCAACGAGGGACGGTATGGTTGTGCGCGGCGTCGTTGGGGTGCTCGTTCTGCTGGGCCTGTCCGCCTGCGCCCCCACCCTTCGGCATCCGACCGCCTTCGGCACCGATTGCGAGGCGTTCGACGCCGACGTGACCTGCGTTCGCGTCTTCTACGGCTCCAACCGGGCGATCGTCGCCACGGCGCAGGGCGACGCGGAGGTGGATGTCGATCAGGTGGCGCGCGGCGACGCCGGCGAACTGCGGCTGGGACGGGCCGATGTCTGGCTGCCGCGGCTCAAGGCCGACGGGACGCCGCGTGAACGGGGCGAGACCCCCCTGCTGACCGGAGAACCGCCCGAGGACCCGAACCTGCTCGAACGCTATGTGATGATCACCCGCATCACCGCCCAGGGTCGGGACCGCTTCGTCGAGGAACTGGGCGAGGCGGTTTCCGACACCAACGGCGAGCCGTCGATCCTGCTGTTCGTGCACGGCTTCAATGTCGGCTTCGAGCCGGCCCTGATCAGCTCCGCCCAGCTGACGGTCGACCTGCGCGAGGACCGGCGGTTCGATCCGGGGGCGCCGGTGCTGTTCGCCTGGCCGTCGCAGGCCTCGGTCACGCCCTGGGCCTATTTCGGCGACCAGCGACTGGCCGACGCCGCCGTGCCCCATCTGAACGCCTTCCTCGACCTGCTTCTCGACGAGGTCGGCCCCGCGCGGATCAACATCATCGCCCATTCGATGGGCAACCGGGTCCTGACCCAGGCGCTGGAGGACTATGCCGAGGCCCGTCTGCTGGACGGGAACCGCCCGGAGGTGGAGTTCCGCATCATCCTGGCCGCCGCCGATGTCGAGCGCGACGTGTTCGGCATCGTGGCGGGCAAGCTGGACAATCTGCAGCCCAACGTCACCGTCTACGCATCCGATGACGACACCGCCTTGTGGGTGTCGCGCGTGCTGAACCGCCGGCCACGTCTCGGCCAGACCGACGGCGACCGGCCGTGGATCCGGGACGTCCCCGGCTACACCACGATCGACGCCACCCCGGTGGCCAGCACCCTGTTCGGCCTCGGCCATGGCTACTATTCGGACAATCCCTTCATCCTGAACGACATCCGCTGCGCCCTGGCGGACCTGCCGATCGACGACCGCGCCCTGGACCCGGCGCGGTACGACGGGCGGCCCGACGGACAGACCTATTTCCTGACCCGGTCCGGCGGCGAGGCCTCGGATGACAACTGCGCCCTGCGCCGCCGCTACAAGCCCGATGCGCCGGAGACCGTGCGCGCGGATGAGGAGGAGCCGGTCACCTCCGCCCCGCCTCCGCCCGTGCTTGAGCCGGCCGGACCGCCGCCGCCGCCCGTGGTCGCGCCGCCCTCCGGCTCGCGCGACTATGAGGTCTATTTCGACTCCGGATCGATCGCCCTCGACCCCGAGGCCATGGTGCGGATCGAGCGGGCCGTCCGCTATCGCGACAGCAGCGGCCTGATGCGGGTGATCGTCACCGGCCACGCCGACGCCGTCGGCTCGCGCGAGGTCAACGCCCGCATCGCCCTCGCCCGCGCCCGCGCGGTCGCCGACCGTCTGATCGCCCTGGGGGTGCCGGCGTCCATAATCGAGATCCGGTCCTACGGCGAGGACCGGCCGCAGGCGGTGGGGCCGGAGGACGGGCCGGAACGCGAGAACCGCCGCGTGGATATCCGGATCGAGGGGGAGCGCTAGGACCTTGCCGTCCCGGAAGCGCAGCAGGCGCTATGCGGGACTGACGTCACCGATCGATGAAGTCAGGTCGCCATACAGGTCGGCCCAGTTCGGATTCGCCTGTTCGACCAGAGCGAATTTCCAGGGCCGCAGCCAGCGCTTGATGCTCTTCTCTCGCCGGATCGCCTGATCGACGTAGCGATGGTGCTCGTACCAGACGAGACAGTCCGTGCCCCGCGCGCGGCTGTAGCCATCGATCTGGCCGTGCTTGTGCTCCCCGATCCGCCGGATCAGGTCGTTGGTCATGCCGACATAGAGCCAACCGCAGGGCCCGCTGGCGACGATGTAGACCCAGTAGCTGTGGTCAGCGCTGCGCATGGAACACAACCTTGTCGTGCGAACATCAGGTCGTCAAGATTGCACCACCTTGTCATCCCGGCCGAAGCGAAGCGAAGAGCCGGGACGGCCCGACGCATCAAATACATCGCTCCCGGACAGCCCGCTTGGGCTGAGCCGGGAGACAGCCGGACGCCGCACGACAGCCGAAGGGGGCGCTGTCACACCGGGGGCCCGAGGGGGCTGTTCGGAAGCCTCCGGTACACCCTGACGACCGAGGTCACCTCAACCCGTCTCCCGGCTCAGCCCAAGGGGGCTGTCCGGGAGGAGATCGTGGTTTGTCAGTCCCGTCCCGGCTCTTCGCTTCGCTTCGGCCGGGATGACAAGGAGGGCCCTTGGGAGTGACCGAGATGCACACCCACCTTCTTCTCCAGCAGCGCCACCAGCTCCGGCTGCATGAAGGCGTAGTCGTCGGGGATGTCGAGGCAGATCACCCGCGCCCGCTTCAGCTGGGCCCTGAAGCGGCGCTGGAGTTTGGCGCGGTGGGCGCGCTCCATGACGAAGATGACGTCGGCCCATTCCACCAATTCGGCCGAGCATTGCTCCTCCGCATCGGGCGCCAGGCCGGCAGAGGCGGTCTCGACGCCGGGCCGGGACGCGAACACCTGCTCGGCCGTGGGCGAGCGGAGGCGGTTGCGGGAGCAGAGGAAGAGGAGGTTGGTCAGAGTGCTACGGTACTGCCAAAATCGCCAATTATCTCCGCGTAATCGGCACCGTAACGACGCTTGATCCTCCTTACCGCATCTTCAATCAGCTTAAGCTCGTCATCAACATCCACAGTACTAGGTTTTTGACACACAATCGCATCGCTCAGCTTCGTGTGTGCGTTGTGAGCAGCTAAGCGGGCATTGATCCACAAAAGTACCAGCTCGCTGTCAGGACTCGCGTGGATAGGAATTCGCTCTAGGCTCGACGTATTGCTTCCAAGCCCGGTCCTACACTCCAGCTCCTTCAAATATTTTGTTGATCTTTTTATTGCGCCACATTCATCTTGAATTATTGCAATATTCTCAAGAACGTCACAGCACATCGCTATCACCGCGGCAATATACGATCTATCAAGCCTATCCTGCTTCTTGGCTTCTCTTACATTTGTTTCGGCCAGCGTCCGCTGAGTGTTGTGCAGCGCAATCCAAATCGCGCCAAAGGTAGCGACCGCTGCGACCCACTGAGCCAACGCTCCGACTTCCAACTTTCCGCCCCAAGCGACCGACCCGGCGATGACGCCGGCAAGGGCCATCAACGCCATAGCCAGCCAAAACTTCGCCCACGCGTCCGACATCAGGATCCCCTACAGCGGAATATTATCGTGCTTCTTCCACGGGTTTTCCTGCTGCTTGTTCTTCAACGTCCGTAGCGCCCGGATCAGCCGGCGCCGCGTCCCGTGCGGCATGATCACGTCGTCGATGTAGCCCAGGCCCGCCGCCACGAACGGGTTGGCGAACTTCTCCTTGTACTCGGCCTCGCGCGCCGCCAGCGCCTCGGGGTCGCCGGCCTCCTTGCGGAAGATGATCTCGACCGCGCCCTTGGCGCCCATGACGGCGATCTCGGCCGAGGGCCAGGCGTAGTTGACGTCGCCGCGCAGGTGTTTGGAGCTCATCACGTCATAGGCGCCGCCATAGGCCTTGCGGGTGATGACGGTCAGTTTGGGCACGGTGGCCTCGGCATAGGCGAACAGCAGCTTGGCGCCGTGTTTGATCAGGCCGCCGTATTCCTGACGCGTGCCGGGCATGAAGCCGGGGACGTCGACGAAGGTGACGAGCGGGATGTCGAAGGCGTCGCAGAAGCGCACGAACCGCGCGGCCTTGCGGCTGGAGTCGATGTCGAGGACGCCGGCCAGCACCTGGGGCTGGTTGGCGACGACGCCGACGGTCTGGCCGTCGAGGCGACCGAAGCCGGTGACGATGTTCTTCGCGAAGTCCGGGCCGATCTCGAAGAATTCGGCCTCGTCGACCGTCTTCAGGATCAGCTCCTTGATGTCATAGGGCTGGTTCGGATTGGCCGGGACCAGGGTGTCGAGGCTGGCCTCGTCGCGCTCGGGGTCGTCATAGCTGTCGCGGACCGGGGGCTTTTCGCGGTTCGACAGGGGCAGGAAGCCGATCAGGCGGCGGACCTCGCTGAGGGCTTCCAGATCGTTCTCGAAGGCGCCGTCGGCGACGCCGGACTTCTGGGAGTGGACGCGGGCGCCGCCCAGGTCCTCGTGGGTGACCACCTCATTGGTGACCGTCTTCACCACATCGGGGCCGGTCACGTACATGTAGGAGGTGTCCTTCACCATGAAGATGAAGTCGGTGATGGCGGGGGAATAGACGTCGCCGCCGGCGCAGGGGCCCATGATGACGCTGATCTGGGGAATGACGCCCGAGGCCAGGGTGTTCTGCAGGAAGATGTCGGCATAGCCGGCGAGGGCCTCGACCCCCTCCTGGATGCGGGCGCCGCCGGCGTCGAACAGGCCGATGATCGGGGCGCCATTGGTCAGGGCCATGGTCTGGATCTTGACGATCTTGGCCGCATGCGCGCCCGAAAGAGACCCGCCGAAGACGGTGAAATCCTTGGAGAAGACATAGACCAGACGGCCGCCGATGGTGCCGCGGCCGGTGACCACGCCGTCGCCGGGGATACGCTGGTTTTCCATGCCGAACTGGGTCGAGCGGTGCTCGACGAACATGTCGGTCTCCTCGAACGAGCCCTCGTCGAGCAGGACGGCGATCCGCTCACGCGCAGTCAGCTTGCCCTTGGCGTGCTGGCTGGCGATGCGGGTCTCGCCGCCGCCGAGACGGGCGCCGGCGCGGCGGGCTTCGAGCTGGTCGAGGATGGTCTTCATGCGGCGTCTCCTTGAGCGGGAGGCTTAAGGATGGCCGGGGGCGGAGGCAAGCGGGGACGGCAACCGGGCTCCGCTGGCTGGTTCATCACAAAGGACACCAAGGGGGCACGAAGGACACGAAGGGAGCCTGCCCGTCCCGAAGGGACAATCAAACCTGAGGCATACAAGGAATGCCGCTTCGCGGCGCCGCACCGGACCCTTTGTGCCCTTTGTGGATCCTTCGTGCCCTTCGTGATGAACCTGCGCGCTCCGGGGTCTATCCCGCGAACCCCTCCCCCAGCCGCGTCGGCGCGGTCATGGCGGCGAGGCGCTGGAGCTCGGCGACATGGGCGGCGAACGCCTTGCGGCCCTTGCCGGTCAGACTGGCCCAGGTGCGCTGGCGACCGTTTTCGGAGGTCTTGGTCAGCGCGACATAGCCCGCCTCCTCCAGCTGCTTCAGGTGTTTGGACATCACTGAGTCCGAGACCTTGATGGCGTCGCGCAGCATGGCGAACTCGGCGTCGACGCTGGACAGGATGGCGCAGATCTGGAGCCGGCCCGGCGCGTGGATCAGGGCGTCGAAGACGGGAGCCACGCTCATCGCGGCAGCTCCGCCAGGTCCTTCCTGTAGGCATTCATCCACAAGCGGCCACTGAAGCCGGCGACGATCCAGGTCAGGGCTCCGGCCGCCCAGGGAGCCCAGGCGGGGCCGTCGAACAGCCGCGTCCAGAGGCCCAGACCCATCATCGCCATCATGAAGGCGACCAGACCCCAGGCCACCCTGCCCGCCCGGCGCGGACTGTAGCCGTTGACCCACCAGCCGAATTTCTTCTTCCACCACTGCACCATCAGCACGACGCCAAGCATGCAGAAGATGAAGACGGTGGTGTTCCAGGGCGCCGGCAGGCCCGTGCTTGCGACGATCACGGCGAGGACGCCGCCGTAGGCGAAATCCCACCAGACCGGATAGTCGAGGTCCCGCCCGATCCCGGCACGGGCGTCCCGGATGGAGGCCAGGGCCTCGTGGGGGTCTTGGTCTTGCGTCATCGGGAAACCTCACTTTCCAATACGGAAAGCGTAGCATGACTTTCCATCATGGCAAGTGATTATTTTCCAGATTGGAAAGTCGTGCTTGCCCGCCGGGGCTGGCCCGGTCCCGGGAGGGAGCCGTGACGGGGCATGACCGAACGGTAATGCCCGCGAACGAAGTCTTGCCGCAAAGCTTGCCAAGCTGCGCCTCCTTTCTCCCCGAACACCGGAATCGTTCATGCGTTTCGCCCACTGGTCTGCGTCCGTTTTCGCCCTCGCCCTGATGGCCGGCGCCTCCTCCTGTCTGGCCCGGCCCGCGTCAGAGCCGGACCGTGACGCAGGACGGCGGTCGGACCTGATCCTCGCCTCCCTCGTGGAGAGCAACGGCGTGCCGGGCATGGCCGGCTCGGTATGGCAGGACGGCCGGATCGTCTGGACCGGCGCGGCCGGTTATGCGGATGTCGAGGCGGGACGCCGGGTGGACGGCGACACGATCTTCCGCCTCGCCAGCGTGTCCAAACTGTTCGCGGTCATGGCGGCAGGCCGCCTGCGGGAACAGGGACGACTGGATCCGGACGCCCCGGTGCGCACCCTTTTGCCGTGGCTGCCCGACCGCTGGCCGGACATTTCGGCGCGCCAGCTGGCCGCCCACACCTCCGGAGTACCCCACTATCAGACCGTGGACGCGGACCGCGGAAGCGTCCGGTACGCGTCGGTGCGCGACGCCGTCGCCCTGTTCCAGGACCGGGAACTGCTGGCGCCGCCGGGGCAGGCCTATGTGTATTCGTCCTGGGGCTACGTCCTGCTCAGCGCGCAGGTCGAGGCGGCGGCCGGTGCCTCCTACCTCGACTATCTCAAGGCCGAGATCACGCCCGGGCTCGAGATTGTCCCCGATGCGACCGATGGCGACAATCCTTACGCCTCCCGCGCCTATGCGTTCACGGACAGTCGCGCCCGCCCTGCTCCGTCGCACGACTTCAGCTACACTTGGGGCGGCGGCGGTCTGGGTGGAACCGCGCCGGCCTTGGCGACCTGGGGCGGGCGCGTGCTCGAAGGGCAGGTCGTGGCCCGCGACACCTTCGAATGGATGCAGCAGCCGATGCCGCTGAACGGCGGCGGCGTGGCCGCGGACGACACCTATCAGGTGGGGTTCGGCTGGCGGGCCGAGCGGGACGCCCATGGACGCCGGCTGGCGCATCACGCAGGCGTCACCGTCGGGGCCCGCAGTTCGCTTGTGCTCTATCCCGACCACGCCACCGCGACGACCGTGCTGTCCAACGCCCTCTGGGTATCCTCAATCGACGTGACGGCGCAGATGCTGGCGGCGCCCTTCCTGCCGGTAGAACGCGACGGGCCGGTCATCGACTGCCCGGTGGGCGCGGCGCCATATACGGGAACCTGGGGCGAGGCCGCGATCGCCGGAGAAGCCCGCTTCGAGGTGCGCGACGGACTCTGCCTTGGCGATCTGGCCATCGCGCCGGGCAACGCCTTCGGCGACATGCTCAATGGTCAGCCGCAGGGCGACAGCGCCACCCTGAAGGTGATCGGCGTCGAGGCGGGCGAAGGTCTGGGCCGCGCCGCGCTGGTCACCCCCATCGGCGTCTACGACTTGCGCGGCCAGGGTGACGGACGCTGGTGGAGCCCACTGGGCGGCGGCGCCCGTTCGCTGTCGATCCGGATCGACTAGGACCGTCCCAACGCCCGGAACCAGTTGTCCAGCAGCACGGCCTCGGCGCGGCGGGCGGCGGTGCGTTCGGCGGCCTCGGCGTCGACGCCCCACTGCCGTTCCTGGAAGGCCTCGTCGAGACGGCTGAGCTCGAAGGCCGCGTCGCCCGTCAGCACGCCGCGCTGGAGCGCCATGGCGAGGACCGCCGAACCCAGCAGGGGCGTCGCCAGGGCCAGGCCGGTCAGGGCGAAGTCGTCGAGCCGCAGCGCCAGTTCAGTGACGCGGGCGATGGCGGCGGGGTCCTGGGCCCGGTGGCAGATGCCCTCGGCGGGTTCGAGGACGACGCCCAGTTCGATCGCCGCCCAGTCGCGCCACGGCGTCCATTCGCGGGCCTGCTCCACCGCCAGCGAGGTCGGATGGTCGGCGAGGTAGCAGAGAAGGTCCGAGCCGGCGAAGGCGGCGATCTCCTCGGCCACGGCCTCGCGGACCTGGCTGACCCGGTCGATGGCGGTCGAGGCCAGACGGGTGGCGGGCATGGTCGCGGGATCGATAAACTCGCCCTGGGCGGCCCATTCGTCGGCCGCCAGCCGCGCCGCGGCCTCGGTCGGCAGGCGCAGGGGAGCGTGGGCGGGCGTCTTCGGCGTGCGGCCGTCCAGCGTGACGGCCCAGCCGCCCTCGGCTTCCGCCACGTCGACCGCGGTCCAGAAGCGTTTGAGGCGCTCTTCGGACTCACGGAAGCCCTTGCGGGCGGCGACGTTGGGATCGAGGGGCGGGATGTGGCTCATGCGAGGTCTCGGGCGGTCTCAGGCGGCGCGTGTCAGGTCGGCGAAGCCGTCCAGCACCACGGTCAGTTCGGCGAAGGATCGGGCGACGTGGCGGGCCCCGGCGGCCTGCTGTTCCTCGACCGTATGGAAGCCCCAGGCGACGCCGAGCGGGAGGACGCCGGCATTGATGGCCATCCGGATGTCGTGGGCGGTGTCGCCGATCATCAGGGTGGTGGCCGGACAGGCGTCGCAGGCGGCCATGGCGGCGTGGAGCATGGCGGGGTCGGGCTTGCCCGGCCCGTCCTCGGCGCAGTGGGACGAGATGAACATGTCGGCCCAGCCCTCGCGGGCCAGGTTGCGGGCCACGCCGCGGCGATTCTGTCCCGTCGCCAGCGCCAGCCGCCAGCCGTCGCGATGCAGGCGACGCAGGGTGGCCGTTGCCTCGGGATAGAGGGGCTCCTCGTGCCCCTCTTCGTACATGCGGTTGAAGCTGGCGCGGAAGCCGGCGACGAAACGGGCCAGGGTCGGCGCATCGAGCCCCGGCTCCAGCACCGACATGGCGTGCTCCAGCGACAAACCGACGATCTTGCGGACACGATCGTAGTCGGGCTCGGGCAGGCCGATGGCCCGCGCGGCCTCGCAGGCGGCGCGATGGATCGAGGCGCGGCTGTCGACGAGGGTGCCGTCGATGTCGAAGACTGCGAGAGGTCGGCTCATCGCTGCCGCTTCACCCCTTCGAACGGATCGCTCTCGTCGCCCTCGGACTCCTCGAAGCCGAAATGGGCCATGCCGGCCTTCATCTCGGGGCTCAGCGGCGCCGTCACCTTCAGCATGCCGCCGCGCGGATGCTCCAGCTCGATGCTGCGGGCGTGCAGCTGCAGTTTCAGCGGCCCGGACAGCTCCTTCGACTTCTCGTCCCCGTATTTCGGATCGCCGAGGATCGGATGGCCGATGCCGGCCATGTGGGCGCGTAGCTGGTGGGTCCGGCCGGTGAAGGGGCGCAGGGCCATCCAGCTGGCCCGGTGGGCGGCGCGGCTGATGGTGGCGAAGGCGGTCTCGGCCGGCTCGGCGCGCGGGTCCTTGCGGTCGGCCGGGCGCATCATCTCGAAATCGTTGATGCCGGTCTTCTTCAGCGGCATGTCGATCTGGCCGGCGGCGGGCTTGGGATTGCCGATGACGATGGCCCAGTAGGTCTTCTTCGCCTGACGCCGGGCGAAGGCCCCGGCCAGCCGCTTGGCCGCCTCCGGCCCCTTGCCGAGCAGCAGGACGCCGGAGGTGTCGCGGTCGAGCCGGTGCACCAGACGCGGGCGGTCCATCCCCTCCCCCCAGGCCGACAGCAGGCGGTCGACGTGGCGGCTGGTCTTGGTGCCGCCCTGGACGGCCAGGCCGTGGGGCTTGTTGATGGCGATGACCATGTCGTCCTCGTAGAGCACGAGGGATTTGGCGAACTTTATATCCTGTGGGGACAGGGTGTGGACGTCGCCGGCCTGGCGCGAGGTGTCGTCGGGGATCGGCGGGACGCGCACGGCGGCGCCTGCGGTCAGCCGGCCTTCGGGCTTGATGCGGGCGCCGTCAACGCGGATCTGGCCGCTGCGGGCCATCTTCTGCACCTGGATGTTGGACAGGTGCGGCCAGCGCCGGCGGAACCAGCGGTCGAGACGAATGCCGTCCTCGGCCTCGGCGACATAGATCGTCAGCACCTCGCGCTTGGGGGCTGGTTCGGACTCTTGAATGGGTTCGTCAGTCAAAGGGGGGCTCCGAAGGCGCGGCGGGCGACCATCAGGCCGATAAACAGGGCGGCGATCGACAGGACCACCGAGGCGGCGACATAACCGCCCGCCATGGCCAATTGACGGCGCTCGATCATCAGCGCCGCCTCCAGCGAAAAGGCCGAGAAGGTGGTGAACCCGCCCAGCACCCCGACGGCGGCGAACAGGCGCAGGCTCTCGCTGTGGGCGCCGCCCCGGAACGCCAGCCAGCCCGCCAGCAGCCCCATCAGCAGGCCGCCGGCGACATTGACCGTCAGCGTGGCCCACGGCCACTGGGCGCCCGGAAGCAGGCGCTGGGCCCAGACGCCGGCCCCGTAGCGGGCGACAGCGCCGAGGGCGCCCCCGGCTGCGACGATCAGAAGACGTGTCATATTGCGGCGCTTATACTCGACCCGGCGACAAAACGAAGGAGGCGCATGTGCTCGATCTGGGACTGGCCATTCTCCACCACATCCTGGTCTTCGGCCTTGTCGCCCTGCTGGCGATGGAAGGACTGAGCCTGAAGGAAGCCACGGTCGACCCGGCCCGGCTGGTCAGGGTGGACGGTCGCTACGGTCTCGTCGCGGGCCTCGTCGTCGCCATTGGCGTCTGCCGGGTGATCTGGGGCGGAAAGGGCTGGGCCTTCTACGAAGCCAACCCCTTCTTCTGGGGCAAGGTGGGCCTGTTTCTGGCCCTCGGCCTCGTCTCGATCGGGCCGACGCTGCTGTTCATCCGCTGGCGCAAGACCTCCGCGGGCGCCGTCGCCTTCACGCCCCCCGCGCAAGAGCTGAAGCGCGAGCGGACATGGGTCGGGCTGGAGGCGCTGCTGCTGGTTCCGCTGCTCGCCTGCGCCGCCGTCATGGCGCGATATCCGTTCTGACTCAAACTTCACTTGCCGGGAGGCAGGGTTAACGCCGATATCTAGCCTGCGGCGCCGCTTCGCGCCCGAGGGGAACGCCGTCCGCCCGGCGGCGCGATCTGCCATACTGCAGGGCTGACGATTCAAGGGACCGCCGAAGCGCCATGTCGCACGACGATCACAACCACGGACACGGCCCCGGTCATGGGGGCCACGCGCCGTCCGACGGCGGCCATGGCGGCCACGGTGAGGACGCGCGCCTGCACGCCGCGCCGAACCCGCCGCCGCGCGGAGCCGAGGACAGCCCCAACCGCGCCGTGCCGCCGCCGACGCCGAACCACGGCCGCGCGCCCCTGCGCGGCGGCGACGGCATTCTGCGCCCCATTTCCGAGAGCGAGTATTTCTCCGCCACGCCCGAGGCCGAGGCGATCGTCAGCTCGCATATCGACGAATATTTCAACCAGCCGCTGGACATCTTCCCCTTCTGGGAGACGGACGGAAAGCCGGATCGCTTCCACGTCCTGTTCGGTCGCCAGATCGAGGAGCGGTTCCCGGTCGACACCGACATCCGCAGCCGCATCCACAGCTACGGCCGCCGCGTCTTCAAGGCCCTGATCGTCCACGTTTCGGTCAAGCGGCTGAGCCAGGCCGGGGCAATGGCCGCCTTCGCCGTTCTGGCCATCCTCGGCCCGGGCTGGTTCACGAACTGGACGGGCTCGGAAGCCATGGGTCTGGGCCTCGCCGCCGGCGCGATGATCGCCGCCTTCGGCATTTTCTGGGGTCTGCAGGCCGTGCTGTTCATCCAGTACCGGTTCCAGCTGGAAAACGACTCCTACGAACTGTCGCGCGAGGTCGTTCAACGGACCCGTGAGCTGCAGAACCTGTTCACCACCGCGCGCGCCATGGCCGATCAGGCGGAGACCCAGTTCCAGCAGGACGGCAAGGGCTGGGGCCAGCGCGCCATGTACCTGACCCGGCTGACCATGTGGCTGGGCGCGCGGATGGAATATCTCGAAAAGCACGTTCAGATGGAGCTGTGGCGGGTCCGCCGCGAGCGCTACTGGATGCGGTGGGCGCAGCGGATCATGACGCCGATGGTGCTGATCGTCGGCCTCGTGGTGCTGGCGCTCGAGACCGCGCCGGAGACGGGTGAAGTGGGTTTCCGCGCCCTCCAGGGACTGGCCGCCGTGCTGGGCGTCCTGGTCAGCTGGCTGTCCTATTTCCGCTGGCGCACGCCGGTCGCGGCAATCCAGGACAAGCTGGGCGTCGACGGCTGGGTCCGTTACGCCTCGCTGGACGTCGACAACGCCGTCTCGGATCAGGTGCGGCGCGACAAGGAGCGGCTGGTGGAATACCGGGCGCTGACGCGCGGCGGGCGGTAGCGGCGGCTGCGCCGCCAGTGGCTAGTGGCTAGTGGTTAGTGGTTAGCCGCCGCTTGTGCGATGGCGCGGTCAGCGCCGCCCTTCCGCTGCCAGAAGGGCCGCAATCACTAACCACTAACCACTAACCACTAACCACTCCTACCGCCGCAGCCCGTCCTGGACGCCGCGGGCGTCATAGGCGTTCGGCCGGTCCGGACGCGCCCCGTTGCCCATCACCACCTCAAGCGTGGTCGAGGTCGGCGAGGGGCCGCTGAAATTCAGCCCGACGCCGACGCCGACACCTGACGTCGAATAGCTGCCATAGCGTCCCGACCCACGCCCGGCGCCGTAGCCGACGCCGACGCTGGACCGCAGGCCGCCGGCGCTCTCCGGGCGGCCGTCGGTCCAGCGCTGGGTCACCTCGAACCAGTCATAACCCTCGGCCGTGGTGAGCTCCGCGGCCCGCAACAGCGCCATGTCCATGACCGGCCCGGGGGCGCCGACGCCGTTGTAGGTGACGCGGAAGCGATTGGATTCAATCCGCTGCTCGGCATAGCCCTGCCCGCCCGGCCCCATCTGGGCTCCGTATGGGGCGAGGCTGGCGCAGGCCGACAACGCCAGACCGGCGGCGGCGATCAGGGGCAGGGTCAGGGTCAGGCGGGTCATGGCGGGTCTCCGGACGTGTGGAGAATAGCGCGAGTCGGACAGCGTGGTTCCGGAGGGCCTAAAGCCCCGCCGCGGCCTTCAGCGCCTCGAAATCCTCGGGCGGCGGCGCCTCGACCGTGCGGTAGCCGCCTTCCGGGTGTGGAAACACCAGCTTCGCCGCGTGCAGCATCAGCCGCGGCGCGGCGCGGCCGGCGAAGGTCAGGGCGCCGCCATAGCGGGCGTCCCCGGCCAGCGGTCGGCCGATTGAGGCCATGTGAACGCGCAGCTGGTGCATTCGCCCGGTGGCGGGGTCCAGCTCGACGAGCGCGCCGTCGTCGGTGGCGGAAAGCGTGCGGTAGCGGCTCAGGGCCGCCTGCGCGCCCGGCGTATCGGGCGTGACGGCGCGCATATAGCTCTCGCGGCCGATCTCCTGCCGCAGCAAGGGTGTTTCGATGGTCCCTGCCCTGGGCTCCGGGGCGGCGGACAGCAGGGCCAGATAGGTCTTCCTGAACCGCCGCGCCTGCATGGCCTTGCCGAGGAATCCGGCGGCCGGCTTGGTCTTCGCCGCCAGAATCACGCCCGAGGTGTCGCGGTCCAGCCGGTGCACCAGATCAGGCCGCTTCCCGTTCGAGCGGGCAAAGGCCCAGAGCAGATCATCCAGCGTGTGCGCCTGGATACGGCCGCCCTGGCTGGACAGGCCGGCGGGCTTGTTGAAGGCGATCACGGCCTCGTCCTCGTGGATCACCCACGAGCGGACGGCGGCGATCTCGGCCTCGGACAGGGAAACGGGGGAACGGTCGGTCACGGCGCCTGCATAAGCGAAAGACCGACCGTCCGTCAGCCCCTCAGCGCAGGACGCGCTTGCGGACCATCATCCGGCTGTACATGACGAAGACCAGACCGAGCACGAAGATGACGGCGCTGAACACCATCCCGGTCGTGCCCATCACGGCGGAGCCGCCCGACATCTGGCCGTAGACCACGCTGACGGCGAAGGCGATCAGTGAGGCCAGGAATGCCTGAAAGGCCCATTTGCTGCGCAGAAGCAGCAGCAAGGCCCCGAGAACCCCGCCCCAGACGCCGATCGCCCAGACGGCCTCCATCCACATCGGGAAGTTCTCGAAATAGGCCCGCTGCTCAGCCGTGAACTGCGCCAGATAGGCGGCGTTGTTGGTCTGGGTCATCACATAGTCGTAGCCGCCGTAACCGTTCCACAGCAGGGCGACAGCGCCGATGGCCCACAGGTGCCACGGCGTCCTCACGGTCATATCGCTCATCTTCCCCTCCCAAGGTTGATCGATGGCGCGGAAGCTAGACCCAAAACCGCCGTTACGGCAACGTCAGCCCGCCGGGACCCGCCACGGCGGGTTCACGCGGTTTTCGCCGGCGAAATACAGGCACATCCGGTTGCCGTCGGGGTCACGCAGGCGCGCCTCGCGCCAGAGCCATCGCTGGTCCTCCGGGTCGCTGTCGAAGACGATGCCGGCCGCCTTGAGGGCCGCGACACGGGCGTCGAGGTCGTCGCATTCGAAATAGACCATCGTCCCGCCGGGCGCGGGAGCCTCCGCCAGGTGGATCGAGAAGGTCGCGCCGCCCGGGCAGAGGAAGCGGGCGTAGTGGTCGCTCGACACGATCAGCTCCAGCCCGAGCCGCTGGTAGAAGCCACGGGCGCGGGGGATGTCGGCGACCTCGACGGTGATCTGGTTGAGGTTCAATTTCCATCCTTTTGCCGCGCCGCCCGCAGCGCCGCCCAGCGGTCGAGGCGCTCCTTCACCTTGACCTCATGCCCCTCGCCCTTCGGGGCGTAGAAGACGCGGCGCTCCATCCCGTCGGGGAAGAAGTTCGCGCCGGAGAAGCCCTCGGGCGTGTCGGGGTCGTACTGGTAGCCCTGGCCGTAGCCGAGCGACTTCATCAGCCTCGTGGGGGCGTTGCGGATGTGGGCCGGGGGCATGAGCGAGCCGGTCTCGGCGGCGGCCCGCTTCGCCGCCTTGAAGGCTTCGTACACCCCGACCGATTTGGGCGCGGTGGCGAGGTGGACGACGGCCTGGGCCAGCGCCAGTTCGCCCTCGGGAGAGCCGAGGAAGTCGTAGGTGTCCTTGGCCGCATTGGCGACCAGCAGGGACAGAGGGTCGGCCTCGCCGATGTCCTCCACCGCCATGCGCACGATGCGGCGCGCCAGATAGAGCGGATCCTCGCCGCCGTTCAGCATCCGCGCCAGCCAGTAGAGGGCGGCGTCGGGATCGGAACCTCGAACAGATTTATGCAGCGCAGATATGAGGTTATAGTGCTCTTCTCTGCTCTTGTCGTAAGCGGGCGCGCGTTTCTGCAGGATGCCGGCGAGGGCCTGGACATCCAGCGGCTCCGTCGAGGTCAGGTCGAACAGCACCTCGGACATGGTCAGCAGATAGCGGCCGTCGCCGTCGGCCAGGGCCACCAGGGCGTGGCGCGATTCCGGGGTCAGGGGCAGGGTCTTGCCCTCCTGCGCTTCGGCCCGAATCAACAGTTGATCGAGCGCCGCGTCGTCCAGCCGCTGCAGCACATAGACCTGTGACCGGGACAGCAGGGCGCCGTTCAGCTCGAACGACGGGTTCTCGGTCGTGGCGCCGACGAGGGTGACGATCCCCTCCTCCACGAACGGCAGGAAGCCGTCCTGCTGGGCGCGGTTGAAGCGGTGGATCTCGTCGACGAACAGCAGGGTCGACTGGCCGGCGGCGCGGCGCATCCGGGCGGCCTCGAACGCCTTCTTCAGATCGGCGACGCCGGAGAAGACGGCGCTGATTTGCTGGAACTGATAGCCCGCCGCCTGGGCCAGAAGGCGGGCGATGGTGGTCTTGCCGGTGCCCGGCGGCCCCCAGAGGATCATGGAGCCGAGGCGTCCGGCCTCGACCATGCGCCGGATCGGTCCGCCGTCGCCCAGGAGATGATCCTGACCCACGACCTCTTCCAGCGTGCGCGGCCGCAGCCGGTCAGCCAGCGGCGCGTCAGGAGGATGGATGCCGGAGGCTTCGAACAGGTCGGTCATGGACGCTCACAGATAGGCGTTCCGGGCGCGCATTTCACGCGTTAGTGTGGCTGCGAAGCGAGGAGAGCGCGACTTGGCTGACGACCACACCGCACAGGGCCCGACGACGGGCGTCACCCCCCACCTGACCATTCCTTCGCGGGGTGGTCAGGCGGCAATTGAATTCTACACTCGCGCCTTCGGGGCCGAGGAAGTGCGGCGCATGCCGGCCGAGGACGGCGAGCGGCTGATGCACGCCTATCTGAGGATCAACGGCGGCGACGTCCTTCTGCACGACGAGTTTCCCGAATATGGCCACGAGCAGGACATGGTCCCCAAGGGGGTCACCATCCACCTGCAGGTCGACGACGCCGACGAATGGTGGAACCGGGCCATCCTGGCCGGCGGCGTGCCCCTGTTCCCGCTTTCGGATCAGTTCTGGGGCGACCGCTACGGCCAGCTGCGCGACCCGTTCGGCCATACCTGGTCCATTGGGTCTCCGATCAAGAAGACCTAACGCACCACCAGCACGCCGCGCTGTCCGCGCCGCTCGACCAGCAGCTGCGATCCGCGCGGCAGGTTGGCGAGTTGCTGCGGCGAGGTCACCGCGCGGTCGTTGACGGCCATGATGACGTCGCCGGTCTGGAGGCCGACGCCTCGCCGGGCGTAGCTGTTGGACGCGACGCGGCCGACGACCACGCCGGTGGCGAAGGGATCGCCGCCGAGGCTGTCGGCGAGGGCGGGATTCAGGGCCAGAACCTGGGCGCCGGTCAGGCCGCCCGACTGGATCACCAGCGCGCCCTGCACATCCGCATTCCCCGGCAAGCGCTGCACGCGCGCGTCCACGATCAGCGGCCGGCCGTCGCGCAGCACGGATACCCGGACGGTCTCATTGGGCTCACGGGTGCCGACGCGGAAGTTGAGGCCGCCCTGGCTGTTGACCTCGGCGCCGTCGATGGCGGTGATGATGTCCCCCATCCGCAGGTCGGCGCGGTCGCCGGGCCCGTCCGGCCAGACCTCGGTGACCACCAGGCCCTGCGGCCGGTCGAGGCCGAGGCTGCGGGCCACGTCGGCGCTGACGGTCTCACCCTTCACGCCCAGCCAGGGGCGGATGACGGCGGTGGCGCCGCCGACGGCGGAATCCACCACCCGGCGCACGGCCGCCGCGGGCACGGCGAAGCCGACGCCAGAGGACGAACCCGAGCGCGAGAAGATGGCCGTATTGATGCCGATCAGGTCGCCGTCCATGTCGACCAGGGCGCCGCCGGAGTTGCCCGGATTGATGGCTGCGTCGGTCTGGATGAAGGAGCCGCTGTCGGAGATGCCCGTCTCGGTCCGGTTCAGGGCCGAGATGATGCCGTTTGTCACCGTCTGGCCGACCCCGAACGGATTGCCGATGGCCAGCACCAGATCGCCGACCTGCTGTTCCTCGCGGTCGTCGATGTTCAGGGTCGGCAGGCGCTCATTGACGCCCTCCAGCTGCAGCACGGCAAGGTCCGAACGCTCGTCGGCGAGAATGATGCGGGCGTCGAACTCGCGGCGGTCGTTCAGCACGACCCTGATCTGCTGCATGCCGTTGATGACGTGATAGTTGGTCACCACCACCCCGTCGGCGCGGACGATGACGCCGGAACCGACCGAACCGACCTGCTGCGCGCGGGGGCCCTGCCCGAACATCGACCAGAAGGGGTCCTGCACCTGCTGGACGCCGCGCGCGGAGACATTGACCACGGCGGGCGCTGCGGTGCGCACCACGGGGGCGAAGCTGGACTTCATCGCCAGGGCGTCGCCGGGGACGACGCGGTCGTCCGCGAAGACTCCGTCCTGGGCCCGGCTGTCGGTCGATTGGCCGAGACCGGCAAGGATCAGAACGGCGGCGAGGGCGACGGCAGGTGTTTTCATGGTCATCCGATAGGTCAGAAGATCGAAAGCCGGACCATTCCGCTACGGATTCTGGACCGTATCAAGGCGTCGGTGACGCCTCAACGGCTGCCGATTCCTGACGTTCCGCCTGACGCCCGACCCACCAGCCGATCACAGCCGCCAGCAACAGGGCGACGGCCGCCAGATAGAAGGCCAGACCCGGATCGGTCAGGATCCGCACGGCGGCGAGCTGAATTCCGGCCGACGCGGGAGCCAGGACGTCTGCGATCCAGAGGCGCGTCTCTATCGCGCCGTCCCCGACGGAGAAGGAATAGACCCAGCCGAAGAACAGCGGCGACATGACGCCGGCGATCGAGGCGACGCTCATGTTCGCGCCCTGCAGCTGACCCTGTTCGTCCTCGCCGACGCGGCGCGTCATCAGGGACTGCAGGGTCGGCATGGCAAGGCCCCACAGGGCGTTGGGCAGCATTGCGACAATGAACCAGAGGCCGTCGGGCGCCCAGCCCATGGCCGCGATGCCGAGCGTGCCGCCGACCAGCCCCAGCACCATGGTCATCCGGTCGCCCAGCCGTTTGACGACCGGTCCGACCAGAACGCCCTGCACCAGCATGTCCAGCACGCCGACCAGCGCCAGCAGCAGGCCGACTTCCCTCGGGCCCCAGCCGTAGCGATAGGCCGCATAGAGGACGAAGACCGCCGAAAAGACGTGGTGGGCGAAATAGAGCAGGAAGTTCACGACCGCGAGGCCGCTGAGTTCGGTGTGCCGTTTCAAAAGGATGAGGGCGCCGACCGGGTTGGCGCGCTTCCAGCTGAACTTCATCCGCTTCTCGACGGGCAGGCTCTCGGGGAGAACGATCAGGCCATAGAAGAAGGCCAGGGCGGACAGACCCGCTGCGAACCAGAACGGCACCCGCGGCCCGAACTCGCCGAGGAAGCCGCCGAGAATGGGCCCCAGCACGAAACCGCCGGAGAAGGCCGCGCCGATCAGCCCGTAGGCGCGGGCGCGTTTCTCGGGCGCGGTGATGTCGGCCATATAGGCATAGACGGTGGTGAAGCTGGACGAAGTGATGCCGGCGATGATCCGCCCGAGCGCCAGCCACCACAGGTCCGGCGCCACGGCCATGAGCACATAGTCGAGCGACAGGCCGGCGCAGCTGATCAGGATGACGGGGCGACGGCCGTACTGGTCCGACAGCGAACCGATGATCGGCGAGCAGACGAACTGCATCCCGGCCCACAGGGCCACGAAGACGCCGTTGATCCAGCCCGCCTGCGCGTTCGACCCCACGAACTGCTGGATCAGCTGCGGCAGGACGGGGATGATGATCCCCATCGCCACGATATCGAGCACCGCCGTCACGAAGATGAAGGCGAGCGCGGCGCGATGGGAACGGAGGCGGGACAGGGTGGACATGGGGTCTTCCGAAAGGGACGCGCCTTCTAGCGGACGGAAAACCCTGCGTCCAAGTCCCGCAAGCCGAGGTTGCGAAACCTTAATGCCATGCCGCCTTGCGCGATGCCGCCGGGCAAGGCCAAGCTGCCCGCATGACAGCCGTGATTGAAACCCCCGTTATCCACGTCTTGGGGCTTACCAAGACCTACGGAACCGTCCGCGCCCTCGACGGGCTGGACCTCACCATTCCGCGAGGCGGGGTTTATGGCGTGCTGGGGCCCAACGGGGCCGGCAAGTCGACCCTGTTCCGCATCCTGCTGGGCCTGATCCGGCCGACGGACGGCACGGCGACCATCATGAACGGGCCGGTCGGCGACATCGCCCACATGCGGCTGACGGGGTCGATGATCGAGACCCCGCGCTATCCCCCCTATATGACCGCTCGTCAGGTCCTGCGCTGGCTGGCGCTCGAGCACGGCATCACCGGGACGGCGGACATTCCGTACTGGCTGGAGCGGGTCGGGCTGTCCGAGGCGGCGGACCGCAAGGTGCGCGGCTTTTCGGTCGGCATGATGCAGCGCCTCGGCGTCGCCGCCGCCCTGATCAGCAAGCCTGAGCTGATCATTCTGGATGAGCCGACCAGCGGCATGGATCCCCCCGGCATCCAGGAGATGCGCGCCCTGATCCGCAGCCTCGCCAATGACGACGGCCTCACCGTGGTTCTGGCCAGCCACCAGCTGCTGGAGGTCCAGCGTGTCTGCGACCGTGTCGCCATCCTGAACAAGGGCAAGCTGGTGCGCGAAGGCGCGGTCAGCGAACTGACCGCCGTCGGCGAGCGCCTGCGCCTGTCGGCCGGACCGGTCGACCAGGTTCTGTCGGTGCTGGGCGCCAAGGGCGTGCGCGACGGCGACGGCGTTCTGGCCGACATTCCGCGTGCTGAAGGCCCTGCCCTGATCCGCGCCCTGGTCGAGGCCGGGGTCGACATCAGCGAGGCCCGCTGGGTCGGGACCGACCTCGAGGCCATCTTCTTCACCGAGACGGGCGCCGTACAGGCGCCGGAGACCATCCATGCTGGTTGACGCCATCCGCGCCGAAGGCTTCCGCCTGTCGAAGAACAGGACGGCCCTGTTCTGGAGCCTGCTGTTCGTCCCCATCATCTCCCTGGCCATCGGGGCGCTGACCAATTTCGTGCTCAAGGGCAGCGAGACCAAGATCCTCGGCGACGAGAAGATGCCGCCCGAGCTGAAGGCGGCGCTGGGACGCGGGACGCTCGACATGGCCGACGCCCTGGTCACGGCGGCCGGCAATCTGGCCAATCCGCTGGTCCTGCTGTTCGTCCTGATCGGCGCGGCCACCCTCTACGCCGGCGACTATCGCTGGGAGACGTGGCGGCTGATCAGCGCCCGCAACAGCCGGGTCAACCTGCTGCTGGCCAAGCTGGCTGTCGTTGCGCTTCTGGCGCTGGCGGCCATGGGCTTCATGCTGCTGGGCAGCGTGCTCGAGAACCTGATCAAGGCCGCCGTGTTTGAACGGACCCTGACCTTCGCCCTGACCGGCGAGGCCGCGGGCCGCTTCATCGGCTTCTTCGGCCTGTCATGGCTGCGCATCATCCAGTTCGCCATGATGGGGATGCTGGCGGCGGTGGTGACCCGCTCGCTGCTGGCGGCGCTGTTCGTGCCGCTGGTGGTCGGGGTCGCCCAATTCTTCACGCCACAGATGCTGGGGCCCATGGGCGTCATGCCCGACGCCTGGCTGTCGATGCTGGTCAATCCGGGCGCGTCCATCGACGCCATCCAGGCCGTGATCGCCGGCGGTGAAGTGGCCGGCGCCCTGCCCGACGGCCTCGTGCTCAAGGCCTGGGTCAGCGTCGGCCTGTGGACTTTGGCCCCCCTGGCCGGCGCCCTGGCCTGGTTCCGCAAGCAGGACCTGTCGAAGGAATAGCCGTCAGAGCGGCTTTTCCATCCAGACATTGCAGCGCGCATAGGGCGTCGGCTGGGCCGGCAGGTCGACGAAGCCGAACCGGCGGTACAGGGCGATGGCGTGGGTCTGGGCCGCATTGGTCTCCAGATACAGGCGCGGCGCGCCGGTCGCCCGCGCCGCCGCCTCGCAGGCCTCCAGCAGCCGCCAGCCGAGGTTGAGGCCGCGCGCGGCCTCGGTGACGGCCATCTTGCCGACCTCGAAGCCGCCATCGGCCATGGCCATCAGCGAGCAGCAGCCGACGGGCGCGCCATCCCGCTCGGCGATGAAGATATGACCGCCTCGGTCGAGAATGACGCCCTGCGGGTCGCTGAGGACGAGTTGGTCCTTGGCCTCCAGCGCATAGCCGCCGGCGACCAGCCAGTCCTCGTTCAGCGACCGCCAGGCTGCGGCGTGGTCGGGACGGTATGGGATGATGGAAACGGCGGCGGCGTCTGGCATGAAGGCCCTCCCTGACGCCTATCTGGTAGCGGAGCAGGCAAAGAAAAAGGGCGACCGGTTCGCACCGGCCGCCCCTTTCTCAAGCCCCGGACGAGAAGCGGCTTACGCTTCTTCGTCGCCCTCGATGGCATAGACCGGACCCGAGTCCAGGCCCTTGGCGGCGGTGTCGCGATCGACGAACTCGATCACGGCCATGGCGGCGTTGTCGCCGTGACGGTAGCCGGCCTTCATGATGCGGATGTAGCCGCCGTTGCGGTCGGCGTAGCGCGGGCCGATCGTTTCGAACAGTTTGCCCACCTGCGGCACGTCACGGACGTGGCTGATGGCCTGACGGCGCGCGTGCAGGTCGCCCTTCTTGGCGAGCGTGACCAGCTTCTCGACGAAGGGACGCAGTTCCTTCGCCTTGGGAAGCGTGGTCGTGATCTGCTCGTGCTTGATCAGCGACGCAGCCATGTTGGCGAACATGGCGGTCCGGTGTGCGCTCGTACGACCGAGCTTGCGATAGGCGGCGCCGTGGCGCATCGGGGTCTCTCCTACTCACCCTGGTTTCCGGAGCACCGGACCTGGGGTTCTCACATTCTAACCGCTCCGCGATCCCGAAGGATCTAGGGCGGAGGGTTGAAACTAGATCTGGTCGTCGAACTTCTTGGCCAGGTCTTCGATATTCTCGGGCGGCCAGTTCGGCACGTCCATGCCGAGCGAGAGGCCCATCGTCGCGAGAACTTCCTTGATCTCGTTCAGCGACTTGCGGCCGAAGTTCGGGGTGCGAAGCATTTCGCCCTCGGTCTTCTGGATCAGGTCGCCGATGTAGACGATGTTGTCGTTCTTCAGGCAGTTGGCCGAACGCACCGACAGTTCCAGCTCGTCCACCTTCTTCAGCAGGGCCGGGTTGAAGGGCAGGTCCGGCTTACCGTCGACGGCTTCCACGGCCTTCTTCGGCTCGTCGAAGGTGATGAAGATCTGGAGCTGGTCCTGGAGGATGCGCGAGGCGTAGGCCACGGCGTCCACCGGCGACACGGCGCCATTGGTTTCGACCTCGAGGATCAGCTTGTCATAGTCCAGCGACTGGCCCTGACGGGTCGGCTCGACGCGATAGGCGACGCGCTTGACCGGCGAATACAGGGCGTCGACGGCGATCAGGCCGATCGGGGCGTCTTCCGGACGGTTCAGCTCCGAAGCGACATAGCCCTTGCCGTTCTGGACGGTCAGTTCCATGCGCACCGAAGCGCCTTCGTCCAGCGTACAGATGACGTGGTCGGGGTTCAGCACTTCGATGTCCGAGGGGACGTCGATCTGGCCGGCCGTAACGGCGCCGGGGCCCGTGGCGCGCAGGGTCATGCGCTTGGGGCCTTCAGCGTGCATGCGCAGCGCCAGTTGCTTGATGTTCAGCACGATGTCGACGACGTCTTCCCGGACGCCTTCCAGCGACGAGAATTCGTGGACGACGCCGTCGATCTGGATCGCGGTCACGGCGGCGCCTTGCAGCGACGACAGGAGAACGCGGCGCAGGGCGTTGCCGAGCGTCACGCCGAAGCCGCGTTCCAGGGGCTCTGCAACCAGGCGCGACTTGCGCTGCGGGTCGGAGCTCGCCTCGATCTGCGGCTTCTCGGGACGGATCAGCTCTTGCCAGTTACGTTCGATCATGGGTGTCCCTCGAAAACGGAGCGCCGGTCCCTCGCCCCTCGTCAGGCGCGCCAGGACCGGCGGAATAGATAGTCGGTCGCAGTTCGCTTAGACGCGGCGGCGCTTGGGCGGACGGCAACCGTTGTGCGGCATCGGCGTGACGTCGCGGATGGTGGTGATGGTCAGGCCGACCGACTGCAGGGCGCGCAGGGCCGACTCACGGCCGGAACCGGGACCCGAGACGTTGACTTCCAGCGTCTTGACGCCGTGTTCCTGGGCCTTCTTGCCTGCGTCTTCGGCGGCCATCTGGGCGGCGTAGGGGGTCGACTTGCGAGAACCCTTGAAGCCCATGTGTCCGGCCGACGACCACGAGATCGCGTTGCCCTGGGCATCGGTGATCGTGATCATGGTGTTGTTGAAGGACGCATTCACGTGGGCGACGCCCGAGGTGATGTTCTTGCGCTCGCGCTTCTTTACGCGACCCGGTTCCTTGGCCATGTGTCTGTCTTACTTCTTCTTGCCGGCGATCGGCTTGGCGGGACCCTTGCGGGTGCGGGCGTTGGTGTGGGTGCGCTGGCCGCGGACCGGCAGGCCCTTGCGGTGACGCAGGCCGCGGTAGCAGGCCAGGTCCATCAGACGCTTGATGTTCATGGACGTCTCGCGGCGCAGGTCGCCCTCGACGGTGTGATCGCGGTCGATGGTTTCGCGGATCTGCAGCACTTCAGCGTCGGTCAGCTGGTTCACCCGGCGGGCGGAATCAATACCGACCTTCGAGGTGATTTCCTTGGCGGCGTGGGCGCCGATGCCATGGATGTACTGCAGCGCGATCTCTACGCGCTTGTTGGTCGGGATGTTGACACCAGCGATACGGGCCACGAAGCTCTCCAGATACGCGTTGACGGACGCAACAAACGCTCCGGTCAACAGACCAGGAGCGCCGACGTCCTTCGCGGAAGCGCGCCTTATACAGGGGATTCACCGCTCGTCAACGGGTTAGCGGGCCTTCCGGCCTGTGCTAGCGGCCCATGCTGACGAAGGTGGTGACCCGCTGGCCTGCGATCGGCCGGCCCGAGGCCGTCATGGGCGGGCGATAGCGGAAGAAGGCCGTAGCCCTCAGCGCCTGCTCGCCGAATCCGAAGCCACGCGGCGTCTCCTCGACGATCCGGCAGTCGTCGAGCCGCTGATCGATGCGGATGACGCAGTTGACCACCACCCGGCCCGGCGGGCGGCGGACGCCCCGGACCGGGGGCGGCGCCACCGACTGGATCTCGGCCGAGGTGGCCGGACGCAGGATCATCGGTCCGGCGCCACCGGAACCGGGGCCGTCCCCGTCGCCATCGCCCGTTCCGGTCCCGGCGCCGGTTCCCCCCTGCCCCATGCCCGGAGTCGGGCCCGCGATCGGGGCCGCTCCAATGATCAGCGCCGGTTCCGGCGCCGGCGTCGGAGGCGCGACCAGTTCAGGCGGACGTTCGGGCGGTCTGGGCGTGACATGGACGCGCGACGGCGCCGCGGGAGCTCCGCCGCCCCGGATAGCAGCCGGCGGGGCGGGCGGAGGCGGAGGCGGCGGAGGTGGCGGGCGGAACAGGAAGACGCTCATCGGCGGCGCCGGGTCAGGCAGGGCGGCTGGCGGATCGGCGCGCGCCATGATGCCGAACAAGCCCAGATGCGCCGCGGTGACGACCACGACGAAGCCCAGCTTGCGCAGCCGGTCCCGGGTCAACAGTGGGGCTTCAGATTTCACGGGCCGATCCTATCACGCCCGACTGAACGCGCGGGACACCGGATCGGTCAGGTCCGGTTCAGGCGGCCGGGCCGTCCAGCACCGCGTCGATGGCGGCGGCAACGGTCGCGATGGCGCCCATGCCGTCGATCTCGCTCAGAAGGCCCTTGTCGCCATAGTAGGGCAGCAGGGGCGCGGTGTTGCGGTTGTAGGCGTCCAGCCGGACCTTGAAACTGTCCGGATTGTCGTCAGGGCGGCCCTGGTCTGCGAAGCGCACGGCCACACGGTCCAGCAGGGCGGCGTCATCGACCTTCAGCCGGATGACATGGTCGATCTTCCTGCCGAGCTTGGCCAGCATCTCGTCCAGCGCGACGGCCTGGGCCACGGTGCGGGGGAAGCCGTCGAAGATGGCGCCGCCGGCATCCCCGGCCTCTTTCAGCCGGGCCTCGATCAGGGCGATGACGATGGCGTCGGACACCAGGTCGCCGCGCGACATGATGGCCTGGCACTCACGACCCAGCTCGGATCCCGAAGCGATGGCCTCGCGGAGCATGTCGCCGGTCGACAGCTGGACCATGCCGCGGGCCTCAACCAGCCGTTTGGCCTGGGTGCCCTTGCCCGCCGCGGGCGGTCCGAACAGGATCAGGTTCATCGCCGCCCCTCCCCGACCGGCTCTAGCGCCGGGCGGGGGCGGTGACGCCCTTGCCGGGGGTCTTGCCGCGACCGCGCAGCTTGGCCTTCTTGATCAGGCCTTCGTACTGGTGGGCCAGCAGCTGGGACTGGATCTGCGCCACCGTGTCCATGGTGACGGAGACCACGATCAGGATCGAGGTGCCCCCGATAACCGCCGTTCCCATGCCGGAGTTGGCCATCATCAATTCGGGCAGCAGGCAGACCGCCGTGATGTAGGCCGCGCCGATCACCGTCAGACGGGTCAGGACATAGTCCAGATATTCCGCCGTACGCTTGCCCGGACGGATGCCCGGCAGGAAGCCGCCGTATTTGCGCAGGTTCTCGGCCGTGTCCTCGGGGTTGAAGGTGATCGAGGTGTAGAAGAAGCAGAAGAAGACGATCAGCGCGCCGTACAGCAGCATGAACACGGGCTGGCCGTGCTGCATCTGTGCGGTCACCAGCGGCAGCCAGCCCATCCACGACGGAAGGTCGGCGTTCGCAGTCATCTGCGCCACCGTGGTCGGCAGCATCAGCAGCGACGAGGCGAAGATCGGCGGGATGACGCCGGCGGTGTTGACCTTCAGCGGCAGGAACGAGCGCTCGCCGCCGGCCATCCGGTTGCCTTCCTGGCGTTTGGGATACTGGATCAGCAGCCGGCGCTGGGCCCGCTCCATGAAGACGATGAAGACCACCACGCCGATCGCCATGGCGGCGAAGAACAGCAGGGTGAAGGCCGAGATCTGGCCCTGCTGGGCCAGGCCGAACATACGAGCCACGGTGCCCGGCAGGACGGCGACGATGCCGGCGAAGATGATCAGGGAGATGCCGTTGCCGACGCCGCGCGCCGTCACCTGCTCGCCGAGCCACATCAGGAACATGGTGCCGCCGGTCAGGACGGTGATGGTTGAGACGATGAAGAACAGGCCCGGCTCGTCGATCAGATTGGGCTGGGCGTTCAGGCCGAAGGCGATGCCGGTCGACTGGAACAGGGCCAGCACCACGGTCAGATAGCGGGTGTACTGGTTCAGCTGTTTGCGGCCGCTCTCGCCGCCTTCCTTCTTCAGCTTCTCCCACGGCGGATAGACCGCGCCCATCAGCTGGACGATGATCGACGCCGAGATGTAGGGCATCACGTTCAGGGCGAAGACGGCGAACCGCTCAACGGCGCCGCCCGAGAACATGTTGACCATGTCCAGCACGCCGCGCTGGCTGTCGGGATTCTGGAAGAAGGCCAGGAAGGCTTCCGAGTTGATCCCCGGAACCGGCACATAGGTGCCGATGCGGTAGATCAGCAGCGCCAGGAGCGTGAACAGCAGACGTTTGTGCAGCTCGGTCGCCTTGGCGAACGAGCCCATGTTCATGTTTGCTGCGAGTTGTTCGGCGGCCGAAGCCATATGTCGTCACCCCGACTGGTCAGAACACGGCGCATCGGACCTGAATCCGGCGCCAGCGTCCAGATAGGCGAAGGGCGCCCGCTTAGCGAGGGCGCCCTTCAAGCTTATTTCTTGGCGGCGGTCCGAGTGGTGCGCGCCGAGATCTTGTTGGCGTCGCCACGGGGAGCCTTGGCAGCCGGAACCTTGCCCTTGGCGGCGTTGCGCTTCTCGATGCGCGCGGCGGCCTTGGCTTCAGCAGCGATGCGCTCCTGCACGACGGTGCCGCCAGCGGCTTCGATCGCCTTGACGGCGCCGGCCGAGGCCGACCAGACGACCAGGTTCAGCTTGGACTTGATCTCGCCGGTGCCCAGGATGCGGACGCCGTCCTTGACGCGACGGATCACGCCGGCGGCGACCAGGGCGTCGCCCTTGATCTCGCCCTTGATGTCCAGCTTCTTGGCGTCGATGGCGTCCTGCAGGCGCCACAGGTTCACTTCGGCCAGCTTGAGGGCGTTGGCGTTGTTGAAGCCGCGCTTGGGCATCCGCATGTACAGCGGCATCTGGCCGCCTTCGAAGCCGCCGATGGCGACGCCCGAACGCGACTTCTGACCCTTGACGCCGCGACCGGCGGTCTTGCCCTTGCCCGAACCCGGGCCGCGGCCGACGCGCATGCGCTTCTTGTGGGCGCCTTCGTTGTCGCGAATTTCGTTCAGTTTCATGTGCCTGATCCTTTCGGGTGCTAGCGCCCGCGGTGGAAGCGGACTCGGCGATGTTTGAAAAGGGATGAGGGACTAGGGATTAGGGATGAGGGTCGCTGGGTCGAGCATTGACGCCCTTCCTTAATCCCTAATCCCTCATCCCTAATCCCTTACTTCTCTACGATCTCGGTCAGGTGGGCGACCTTGGCGATCATGCCGCGAACCGAGGGGGTGTCTTCCAGCGTGGACTCGCGGCCCATGCGGTTGAGACCCAGACCCATCAGGGTGGCGCGCTGGTCCGACTTGCGGCGGATCGGGCTGCCGGTCTGACGGACCGTGACGGTGGCTTTGGATTCGGTCTTGGCCATGGTCAGGCTTCCTGGGCTTCAGGCGCCGCTTCCGGAGCCGAGGCGCCGTCGTTGCGACGACCCATCAGATCGGCGACCTTCTTGCCGCGCTTGGACGCGACCTGACGGGGCGACGACTGGACCTTGAGGGCCTCGAACGTGGCGCGGATCATGTTGTAGGGGTTCGATGAACCGGTCGACTTGCCCACGACGTCCTGGACGCCGAGGGTTTCGAGCACGGCGCGCATCGGACCGCCCGCGATGACGCCGGTCCCGGGAGGGGCGGCGCGCATCATGATCTTGCCGGCGCCCCAACGGCCAGCGCCGTCGTGGTGCAGGGTGCGGTTCTCGCGGAGCGGAACGCGGATCATGGTCTTCTTGGCTTCTTCGGTCGCCTTGCGGATGGCTTCCGGCACTTCGCGTGCCTTGCCGTGACCGAAGCCGACGCGGCCCTTGCCGTCGCCGACGACCATCAGGGCCGCGAACGAGAACCGGCGGCCGCCTTTGACCGTGGCCGCGACGCGGTTGATGTGCACCAGCTTCTCGACGATGTCCGAATCCGGACCCTCGACAGGAGCGTTGCGGTTGTCACGACGGTTGCGATCGTTGCCGCCGCCGCCGCGTTGGGGTGTTTGCGCCATCTGTCGCGTCCCTTAGAAATTCAGGCCGGCTTCACGCGCGGCTTCCGCCAGCGCCTTCACCCGTCCGTGATAGATGTAACCGCCGCGATCGAAGACGACGTCCTTGACGCCCTTCTCGATGGCGCGCTCGGCGATCAGTTTGCCGATCAGGGCGGCGGCCGCCACGTCGGAACCCTTGACCTTCTTGCCCTTCTCGCCTTCCAGCGAGGAAGCGGCGGCGATCGTGACGCCGTTCAGGTCGTCGATGATCTGGGCCGAGATGTTCTTGTCCGAACGGTGCACCGACAGACGCAGGCGTCCGTTGGCGACAGCCTTCAGGCGGCGGCGAGTGCGCTCGGTGCGGCGCTGGGCTTGTTGTCGAAGAGAGAGAGCCATGACCTACTTCTTCTTGCCTTCCTTGCGCCGGACCTTTTCGCCCGTGTAGCGGACGCCCTTGCCCTTGTAGGGCTCCGGCGGACGCAGCTTGCGGATGACGGCGGCGATCTGACCCACGGCCTGCTTGTCGGCGCCGGTGATCTTGATTTCCGTCTGCTTGGGCACCGCGAAGGTGACGCCGGCAGGCGGCTGGATGTCGACGTCGTGCGAGAAGCCGAGCTGCAGCGACAGGGCGTTGCCCTTCATCGCGGCGCGATAGCCCACGCCGACCAGATCCAGGCTCTTTTCAAAGCCCGTGGTGACGCCGACGACCATGTTGTCGACCAGGGTGCGCGACAGGCCCCACATGGCCCGCGAACGCTGGTTGTCCTCGCGCATGGTCAGGTTCAGGCCGTCGTCGCCCTGGGCGACTTCGATCTCTTCGGCGACGGTCCAGGAGCGCTCGCCCTTGGGACCCTTCACGGTGACCGTCTGGCCGTCGAGCGTGACGGTCACGCCCTTCGGCACTTCAATGGTGCGTTTTCCGATACGGGACATCTTAGTAGACCCTGCAGAGGACTTCGCCGCCCACCTTGGCTTCGCGAGCCGCGGTGTCCGACATGACGCCCTTGGACGTGGAGAGGATCGAGATGCCGAGGCCGTTCTTGATCGGCTTCAGGTCGGAGATCGCGGAGTAGACGCGGCGGCCCGGCTTGGACACGCGGGCGATCTCGGCGATGACCGGCTGGCCGTCGAAGTACTTGAGCTCGATCTCGAACTGCGGGAACTCGCCGGGGTTCTGAACCAGCGCATAGCCGCGGATGTAGCCTTCGTCCTGCAGCACGTCGAGGACGCGCTGGCGCAGGCGGGAAGCCGGGGTGAGCACCTTGGAACGCTTACGCATGTGCGCGTTCCGGATGCGAGCGATCATGTCGCTCAGGGGATCGTTGATCATCATGTCTGTCGCTCCCCTTACCAGCTCGACTTGGTCAGACCCGGGATCTGACCCAGGTTGCCGAGTTCACGAAGCGCGATACGGCTCATCTTGAGCTTGCGATAGAAGGCCCGCGGACGGCCCGTCACTTCGCAGCGGTTACGAATCCGGTTGGCGGCCGAGTTGCGCGGCAGCTTGGCCAGCTTGAGGCGCGCTTCGAAACGCTCCTCGAGCGGCAGGGATTCATCGTTGGCGGTCGCCTTCAGGGCGGCCCGCTTGTCGGCGTATTTCGCGACGAGGGCCTTGACCATCTCGTTGCGGTTTACGGCGCTTTTCTTAGCCATGGTTTCTTTCCCTTCCCGCTCAGTTCGTCACGAACGGGAACTTGAACTCGGTGAGAAGCGCGCGTGCTTCGTCATCGGTCTTGGCCGTGGTGCAGACGATGATGTCCATGCCCCACATCTGGTCGATCTGGTCGTAGTTGATCTCGGGGAACACGATGTGTTCCTTGAGGCCCATGGCGTAGTTGCCGCGACCGTCGAACGAGGTCGGCTTCAGGCCGCGGAAATCCTTCACGCGCGGCAGCGCGATCGTGATCAGGCGGTCGAGGAACTCGTACATCTGGTCGCCGCGCAGCGTGACCTTGCCGCCGATGACCATGCCTTCACGCAGCTTGAAGCCGGCGATGGAGTTACGGGCCTTGGTGGCGACGGGCTTCTGACCGGCGATGGCGGCCAGATCCTTGAGGGCCGCGGTGGCCTTCTTGGAGTCGGCGACAGCTTCACCGATGCCCATGTTGAGGACGATCTTGTCCAGCTTGGGCATCTGCATCGGGTTGGTGTAGCCGAACTTCTCGGTCAGCACGCCCTTGATGCGGTCGTTGTACTCGCTCTTGAGGCGCGGGGTATATTTGGTGTCGGCCATTAGATGACGTCTCCCGTCGTCTTGGCGAAGCGGACCTTCTTGTCGCCTTCCATGCGGAAGCCGACGCGGGCCGCCTTGCCGTTGGCGTCGGCGATCGCGACGTTCGACAGGTGAAGCGACGCTTCCTTGTTCTTGATGCCGCCCTGGGGGTCGGCCTGGGTCGGGCGGGTGTGGCGCTGGACCATGTTGATCCCCTGCACCATGACGCGGTTGGTGGCGGGCAGGACCTTGGTCACCTTGCCGGTGCGGCCCTTGTCCTTGCCCGTGAGCACCACGACGTTGTCGCCGGTCTTGATCTTGGCGGCCATGACTACAGGACCTCCGGAGCCAGAGAGATGATCTTCATGTGGTTCTTGGCGCGCAGTTCGCGGGGAACCGGGCCGAAGATCCGCGTGCCGACGGGCTCGTTCTGCTTGTTGACGATGACGGCGGCCGACTTGTCGAAGCGAATGACAGAGCCGTCCTTGCGCATGATGTCCTTGGCGGTGCGCACGACGATGGCGCGCACGACGTCGCCCTTCTTCACGCGGCCGCGAGGAATGGCTTCCTTCACCGAAGCGACAATCGTGTCGCCCACCGAGGCGTAGCGGCGCTTGGAGCCGCCCAACACCTTGATGCACATGACCCGGCGAGCACCCGAATTGTCGGCTACCTCCAGGTTAGTTTGCATCTGGATCATTTGATCAGATCTTTCTGATTACGAGGCCGAGGCCGAGGAGTCCGACAGGACTTCCCAGCGCTTCAGCTTGGACTTGGGGGCGCACTCGATGATGCGGGCCTGATCACCCACCTTGAGGGCGTTGGCTTCGTCGTGAGCGTGATACTTCTTGGACAGGCGCACGATCTTTTTCAGGACCGGGTGCAGCAGCGTGCGTTGGACGACGACGACGACAGTCTTGTCGCCCTTGTCGGAGACGACCACGCCTTCGAGAACTCGTTTGGGCATCTTCGTTTCCTTAAACCGCTGCGCGATTTGCACGCAGGAGCGTGGAAATGCGGGCGATGTCCTTGCGCACTTCAGAGACCCGGTGGGTCTTTTCCATCTGGCCGGTGGCGGCCTGGAAGCGCAGGTTGAACTGTTCCTTCTTGAGCGAAAGAAGCTCGTCGGACAGCTGGTCGGGCGTCTTGGCCCGGAGATCGGCGATCTTGGTCATGCGCCTGCGTGCTCCACATGCGAGACGCCGGCGTCGAGGCGGGTGACCACCTTCGTACGGACCGGCAGCTTGGCGGCGCCGAGACGCAGGGCCTCACGGGCGATGTCGTCCGGCACGCCGTCGATTTCAAACAGGATCCGGCCCGGGTGGCAGCGCGCCGCCCAGTGATCCACGGCGCCCTTGCCCTTGCCCATGCGGACTTCGGCCGGCTTGCCCGTGACGGGCAGGTCGGGGAACACGCGGATCCAGACGCGGCCCTGACGCTTCATCTGGCGGGTGATCGCGCGGCGGGCCGCCTCGATCTGACGCGCAGTGATGCGTTCCGGCTCCACCGTCTTCAGGCCATAGGACCCGAAGTTCAGCGAGAAGCCGCCCTTGGCGGCGCCGTGGATGCGGCCCTTGAAGGCCTTGCGGTACTTGGTTTTCTTCGGTTGCAGCATGACTTAGCTCTCACGTGCCCGGTCGCGGCGCGGACCACGATCACCACGGGGACCGCCGCGTTCACGGCCTTCGTTGGACGACGGACCAGCAGCCTCGGCAGCCCAGCGTTTGTCCTGGGCCATCGGATCGTGCTCGAGCACCTCACCCTTGAAGACCCAGACTTTGACACCGATGATGCCGTAGGTCGTCTTGGCCTGGATGAAGCCGTAGTCGATGTCGGCGCGCAGGGTGTGCAGCGGCACACGGCCTTCGCGATACCATTCCATCCGCGCGATTTCCGCGCCGCCGAGGCGGCCCGACACGTTGATGCGGACGCCCTTGGCGCCGAGACGCATGGCCGACTGCATCGAACGCTTCATGGCGCGGCGGAAGGCGATCCGGCGTTCCAGCTGCTGCGCGATGTTCTCGGCGATCAGCTGGGCGTCCGTCTCGGGCTTGCGCACTTCGACGATGTTCAGGTGAACTTCACCCTCGGTGCGCGCCGAGATGTCCTTGCGGAGCTTCTCGATGTCAGCGCCCTTCTTGCCGATCACGACACCCGGACGGGCGGCGTAGATCGTCACGCGGCACTTCTTGTGCGGACGCTCGATGATGATGCGCGACACGCCGGCGGCGTTCAGGCGTTCCTTCAGCCACGTGCGCAGCTTGAGGTCCTGGTGCAGCAGCTTGGCGTATTCGGCGCCGCGGGCGAACCAGCGGCTGTCCCACGTACGGTTGACGCCGAGGCGCAGACCGATCGGATTGACTTTCTGACCCATCAGGCGGCCTCACCGGCTTCGCGGACCACGATGGTGATCTCCGCGAAAGGTTTCAGGATGCGCGACGAGCGGCCACGAGCACGGCTCGCGAAACGCTTCATCACCAGGTTCTTGCCCACGAAGGCCTCGGCGACGACCAGGTTGTCGATGTCGAGGTTGTGGTTGTTCTCGGCGTTCGACACGGCCGAATACAGCACCTTGCGGACGTCGGTGGCGATGCGCTTGCGGCTGAATTCCAGCTCGTTCAGCGCCTTCTGCACCGGCAGGCCGCGGATCGACTGGGCGACCAGGTTCAGCTTCTGAGGGCTGATCCGGACGTTCACCAGCTTGGCGCGCGCTTCGGTCGGGGCGACCCGACGGGGGTTTTTTGTCTGGGCCATCAGTTACTTCCTTTTGGCCTTCTTGTCCGCCGCGTGGCCCGGGAAGTTCCGGGTCGGGGCGAACTCGCCGAGCTTCATGCCGACCATTTCCTCGGAGACCGACACCGGCACATGCTTGAGGCCGTTGTGGACGCCGAAGGTCAGGCCGACAAACTGCGGCAGGATGGTGGAGCGGCGCGACCAGGTCTTGATCACGTCCTTGCGGCCCGACGTCGAAACGGCGTCGGCCTTCTTGAGCAGATACCCGTCGACAAACGGGCCTTTCCAGGAGGAGCGAGCCATTCTTAGCGAGCCTTCTTAACGTGGCGGGTACGGATGATGAACTTGTCCGTCGCCTTGTTCTTGCGGGTGCGGGTGCCCTTGGTGTCCTTGCCCCACGGCGTAACCGGGGTGCGACCACCAGAGGTCCGGCCTTCACCACCACCGTGCGGGTGGTCGATCGGGTTCATGGCGACGCCGCGAACGTGCGGACGCCAGCCCATGTGACGGACGCGGCCGGCCTTGCCGAGGTTCTGGTTCATGTGGTCGGGGTTCGAAACCGCGCCCACCGTGGCCATGCAGCCGTCCAGGACCATGCGAAGCTCGCCCGAGCCCAGACGGATCTGGGCGTAGCCGGCGTCGCGGCCGACCAGCTGGGCGTAGGCGCCGGCCGAGCGGGCCAGCTGGGCGCCCTTGCCCGGCTTCATTTCGACGTTGTGGATGATCGTGCCGACCGGCACCGAGCGCAGCGGCATCGCATTGCCCGGCTTCACGTCGACCTTCTCACCAGCCACGACCGAGTCGCCCGCCTTCAGGCGTTGCGGCGCGATGATGTAGGCCTTTTCGCCGTCCTCATAGACGATGAGGGCGATGAAGGCGGTCCGGTTCGGATCGTATTCCAGGCGTTCGACGGTCGCCGTCGCGAACTTCCGGCGCTTGAAGTCGATCTTGCGGTACAGCGTCTTGGCGCCGCCGCCGCGGAAGCGGACGGCGATACGACCGCCAGCGCCCCGGCCGCCCGACTTGGTCAGGCCTTCGGTCAGCGACTTCTCGGGGCGGCCCTTGTGCAGCTCCGAACGGTCGATCAGCACCAGGGCGCGACGGCCCGGCGATGTCGGATTGTAGGTTTTCAAGGCCATCTGATCAGAGCCCCGTGGTGACGTCGATCGACTGGCCTTCAGCCAGCGTCACGATCGCTTTTTTGATGTCGACCCGACGGCCCATGATGCCGCGGAAGCGCTTGGTCTTGCCCTTCTGGACGAGGGTGTTGACCTTCAGGACGTTGACCTTGAACAGGCTTTCGACCGCAGCGGCGATCTCATCCTTGGTCGAGGTGCCCGAGACCCGGAACACGACCTTGTTCTGCTCCGACAGGATCGTGGCCTTTTCCGTGATGATCGGAGCCAGGATGGTGTCGTAGTGTTTTACGGTGGGGTTGGCGCCAGCCATTACGCGGCCTCCTTCTTCGTCTTGGCAGCCGGTTTGGCGGCCTTGGCGGCCTCGGCTTCACGACGCGACGGGGTGTAGTCGGCGTAGGTGGCCTCGATGGCTTCAACAGCCGCCTTGGTCAGCACCAGCTTGTCCGCGCGCAGGATGTCGTAAACGTTCAGGCCGGCGTTCGGCAGGACGTTGACCATCGGGATGTTGCGGGCGGCCAGGCCGAAGTTCGTGTCGACTTCCGGACCGGCGATGATCAGCGTGCGGGTCCAGCCCAGCTTGCCGAGGGTTTCGCGCAGACCGGCGGTCTTGGCGTCCTTCAGCGAGATGTTGTCCACGATGACCAGGTCACCGGCGACGACCTTGGCCGACAGCGCGTGACGCAGGGCCAGGGCGCGAACCTTCTTGGGCAGGGAGAAGCCGTGGTCGCGAACGACCGGGCCGAAGGCGCGCGAACCACCGACGAACTGCGGGGCGCGACGCGAACCGTGACGGGCGCCGCCGGTTCCCTTCTGCTTGTACATCTTCTTGCCGGTGCGAGAGTTCTCGTTCCGGGTCTGGACCTTGTGGGTGCCGGCGCGGCGCTTGGCCAGTTGCCAGTTGACGTAACGGGCCAGGATGTCGCCGCGGATGTCGGTGATGCCGAAAACGGCGTCCGACAGATCGACGTCACCGGCGGCCTTGCCGTCGAGTTTGATGACCGAGAGTTTCATTACGCTTCACCGCCTTCGGTGGTCTCGACGGCCGGGGCCTCTTCAGCCTGCGTTTCAGCCGGTTGAGCCGCAGCAGCCGAACCGCCCTTGGACTTGACGCCGCCGGGGAACGGAGCGTCGGCCGGACGGGCCTTCTTGATGGAGTCGCGAACCTTGACCCAGGTGCCTTCGTGACCGGGGACAGCGCCCTTGATCAGCAGCAGGCCACGCTCGACGTCGACGCGGAACACGGTGAGGTTCTGGGTGGTGACGACTTCCGTGCCGTAGTGGCCGGCCATCTTCTTGCCCTTGAAGGTCTTGCCCGGGTCCTGACGCTGACCGGTCGAACCATGCGAACGGTGCGAGACCGAGACGCCGTGGGTCGCCCGCAGGCCGCCGAAGTTCCAGCGCTTCATGGCGCCGGCGAAGCCCTTGCCGATGGTCTCGGCCTGGACGTCGACCTTCTGGCCGGCGACGAAATGGTCAGCCGAGAACTCGGAGCCCACATCCATCATGGCGTCCGCATCGATGCGGAACTCGGTGACATAGGCCTTCGGCTCCACCTCAAGCTTCGCGAACGACTCGCGCTGTGCCTTGTTGGTGTTCTTGGCCTTTTTGGAGCCAGCACCCAGCTGCAGGGCGACATAGCCGTCCCGCTCCTGAGTCCGCTGACCCACGACCTGACAGCCATCCAGCTGCAAGATCGTGACTGGAACATGCGCGCCGTCTTCAGCGAAGACACGCGTCATACCCAGTTTCTTGGCGATCACGCCCGTGCGCATCGGATCCCGCCTCTTTCTTATTAAATCTTGATCTCGACATCCACGCCGGCGGACAGGTCGAGCTTCATGAGCGCGTCCACAGTCTGCGGGGTGGGGTCGACGATATCGAGGACACGCTTGTGCGTGCGGATTTCAAACTGCTCGCGCGACTTCTTGTCGACGTGCGGCGAGCGGTTCACGGTGAACTTTTCGATCAGGGTCGGCAGCGGGATCGGACCGCGAACGGTCGCGCCCGTGCGCTTGGCCGTGTTGACGATTTCGCGCGTCGAAAAGTCGAGGACGCGGTGATCGAAGGCCTTGAGCCTGATGCGGATGCTTTGATCCATATCGGTCGTATTTCCCAAGCAGGCGAACCTGCGTCCCTGTGAACCATTTCAAAGACCGGAGTCTTCAGACCGCGAGGGTCTTCAGAGTACGCACGTCCGCAAAAACGATCGGCCCACGCAGTCACCCGCGAAGGCCGTTGAAGTCCTGGGTCACTGCAAAGAACAGGGTCTCAGGTCGTTCCTGCGAACCGCGTCTGCATCCCCAAAACACGCGGGATGCACAGCCGGTCCAACAAGAGTGGGGGCTTATGACCGCCGATTCCGATTTGGTCAAGCGGCGAAACTGTGTCGGAGCCTCGCCAGACGCCTAATCCACGGAAACGAAGGTCGATGACCGGGAGTCCCACCGCAAACGTCGGTTCGGGCAGGCCGTTTCAGTCCCGCAAGCCGGGTTGCTGACCAACGAGGCGGGCGTGGTGGCGATGTCGATCATCGCCCAGTGGTCCGGTTCCGAGGTCCAGGCCTCGCTGAGCCTCCCGTCCGCGCCGGTCAGCCAGACGCTGAACGGGCGGGCCTGAACCTCTTCATAGACATCCCTCGGGCAGGGATCGGGCAGACGGACCAACCAGTCACGGCGGCCGTCGCCGTTGAGGTCGGGCACTTCCTTGAACGTGGGGCGGAACACCCGGAAGCCGTCATCGTCGGTAGAGGGGCAGGTGATGCGGTTCCCATGCCAGACCTCGGACAGTTCGGCCGGCAGCCGATCCTCGATCGGGCGGTTGCTCTCGCGCTCGCCGATCGGCGCAAAGCCCCCGTCATTGCCCAGCAGGCTGACCCCGGCGGCGGTGGGGCGTTCAACCAGCTGTTTCAGCGCCGGGTCCCAGGTCCAGGCGAAGGCGCAGTCATCGCCGGTTGAACCGCAGAAGATGTGGTGGACCTCGGCCTCGATCACCGTCTCTCCGCCCCGCCGGGACAGGTCGAAGGTATGGGTCTGCTCGTCGAACGCCATCAGATAGTCGTCGCCGTCGCTGACATATAGGGTCCGCAGGCAGCCGCCCGTTCCGCAGTACGTCAGACCCGAGTCCGTATAGTCGACCAGCCAGTCCGGCTTGTCGTCGTGGGTGACATCGACCGGCCGGATCACCCCGTCAGGAACCCGCGTGACCAGCGGCGGGCGGTTGAGCGGCTCGGTCCGGTCGAACCAGGCGCTGTTGATCTCGTTCAGCACCATCCAGGTCAGGGCTTCCGGCGGCGTCTGGGCTGTCGCCGGCGCGGCTGCAGCCAACAGAAGGACAGCGCCAAGCGCGGGACTGAAGGCTTTCATGGCCGATTCTCCACCTGAAGAGCGCCAGCCTAGGCCCGGGCGCCCTGCCCCGATCCCTCCGGTTTCTGACGGCGAAGACAAGGTGCGCCGTTATCCCTCCGCCTGATCGCCGCAGGGGCGCCACAATGCGTATCCGGGTCGACACACCCGTCACAAGTCGCTGTTTTATGACGGGTTTGTAATGGCCCAGCTTGGATTGTGGCTGATAGCCGGGCGGTCTGGCGGCGCGACTCCCCGACGCCGCCCAAGAAGGAAAAGCCATGAAATCCCTCATCCTCCTCTCGACCGCGATCGCAACGCTCGCCGCCGCCCCCGCACTGGCCCAGGACGGTCCGGCCGGCTCGATCGGCGTCAGCTATACTGACACCAGCCTCGACACCCCCCTCGGCGATGCCGACCTCGAAAGCTGGTCCCTGAACGGCGTCACCGCCATGCCGGCCTTCGGCGAATGGACCGTCACCCTCGCCGCCGATGTCACCAACACCGAGTTCCTGGGTGACGACGACACCGCCGGCGCCGCTTCGGTCGGCCTGTCGCGGATGTTCGGTTCGGACATGCGCCTCGGCGGCTTCGTGGCCGCTTCTGACGCGGGCGACGACACGGCCTGGACCGGCGGCTTCCGCGCCCAGAAATACCTCGCCAATGCGACCCTGTCCGGCGTCGTGGCCTACACCGACGTCGACGGCGTCGAGATCTGGACGGCCGGCGGCGACGCGGCCTTCTACGTCACCCCGAGCCTGCGCCTGAACGCCGGCGTCACCTATGACTCGGTTGACGATGCGGACGTGGACGCCTGGACCTGGGGCCTCGGCGCGGAATACGACATCGGCGCCACGCCGTTCTCGGTCACCGCCGGCTACGCCCGCTCGGATCTGGGCGACATCGATCTGGAAGTCGACAGCTTCAACGTCGGCGTCCGCTACTCCTTCGGCGGCGGCCAGCAGTCCCGCGACCGCGCCGGCGCCGGTGCGTCGAGCGTGGGCATCGGCTCGCTGCTCGGCATCCTGTAAGGACCCGGCAGGCTGACAGACAGAAGCCCCGGCGGAGCGATCCGCCGGGGCTTTTTGTCGGGCGCCTGCCCAGGAGCAGGCAAGGAAAAAGGCCCGGAGGGTTCCACGCTCCCGGGCCTTCCCACGCACGGCGACTGAGGGGGATCAGTTGCCGATGCGAAGATCCCCGCTGCCGGCGATGGAGCGGCTGACCGCGCCGGTGGCGCGGGCGATGGTCACGTCACCGGTGCCGAGGATCGAAACATCAACGTCCACCGCCACGCCGCCGAAGTTCACATCGCCCGAGCCGGCGATGCTGATATCGACGTCGGGGCTGGTTCCGTCGCGGACCACGACGTCGCCCGACCCGGCTATGGAAACGCCCATCGGCCCCTCGATCCGCGCGACCGTGACGTCACCCGATCCGGCTATGGAAACGTCGAGGTCGCGGGTGGCACCCGCCCGGGCCGATCCCGATCCGGCGATGCTCACATCGAGGGATGTCGAGGTTCCAGCGCGGATGTCGCCCGAGCCGGCGATGCTGAGCGACACGGGTCCCTCCGTATTGGCCACATTCCAGTAGCCGCAGCCGGCGTTGCCGAGCTCGACCGAGGCCGCGCCCCGTCCGACCGAGCCGAACACCGCGCCGCCTGCCGAAACGTCCACCTGACGCGGCGTGCGGATGACGATCATCGGCGCGTCCGAAATATTGATCCGGCCGTGGTCACGGACCTCGACCGAAGCGCCGTCGCCGGGGCGCTGGGCGTTGTCGGGGCCGGACCGGCAGTCGCGGATGCCGTCGCCCCGGCTGAGAAAGCCCCGGCGGCGCAGGCCGCCGTCGATGCGGACCTCATTGCCGACGCGGGAAATCTGAATGGCCGGAAGACCGGAGGAGCCCTGCTCGACCTCGACGACGACGTCGGTTCGGTCCTCAACGATGACGGCGACGCGGGCCACGGCGTGGCGGATTTCGACCTCGGGGCCGTCCTTTGCGAAGGCCGGTGCGGCCATGACGGCGGCGGCGGCGGCGGCGGCGATGACGGCGGATGTGATAACGGGTTTCATGACACGGGTTCCCTCTCCGGACTGTGCCCGGAAAGTGCGACCGCCCCGTCGTCAAGTCACTTTAAATCGAGGTCATGACTTCGTTGTAAGGAACGGCCCGCCGCGCCCTCAACCGCGCAACGCACCGGCCCCGTCCTCGACGCCGACCTCGGGCACAAAGTCGCGCTCGAAGGTCGCGAGCCGGCTCTTGAGGACCCCGGCCCGCTTCAGCGCAATCGAGGCGGCCCAGCGCGCGGCCAGTTCGGGCGTCGCCATGCGGTCGGTCATGCGCGGTCGTCCGCCCCGGCTGCGCAGCACCGCATTGGTGAACAGCGCCCCGTTGCGGAAGCGCGTCGGCCAGGTCTGGAACTCGATCGACAGGGACACGCAGAACCGGTCGAGGTTCTCGACCCGGTGCGGCGCATAGAAGGGCCATGTCAGGGCCTGCCCCGGCTCCAGATCCATGACCTGGGCGTCCGCCTCGAAGGCGCGGACATAGGGCAGTTCCTCGGTGGTCTGGCGTGACACCACCTGTTCCATGTCGATCTCGGCCAGATGCGCCTCGTCGCCCGGATAGACGAAGATCCGCTTGCGCCCGCGCATATGGAACAGCACCACCCCCGCCGCATCGAAATGATAGGGCACCCGCGCCTTGGGCGACGACAGGATCAGTTGGCCGGAGGCGTTCACCGCGCGCAGGCCGGCATACGCCCCCTGCACCTTGCCGAATTCGCCCATGGCGGCGGCCCACAGCTCGGGCCACCCGGTCTCGACCGAGCGCAGATTGCACCACAGCCGCCCCTGCTGGATCGCGGCCAGCAGCCCGGCGCCGTCCAGCTTGCCGCGCGCGCCCGTGCGCAGGGAAACCTGACCCTCGTCGTCGTAGTCGTACAGATTGATGTCGAACAGCTCGGCCGGATAGCGGTCCAGCACCGCCGCCAGCGCCTCGTCGGAGGCGAAGCCCTGCTCCACCAGACTGTGCGGATGGACGGCGGCTTCGGCGATCGGGCCGGAATAGCGGGTGCGGGTCTGGATGTTGCTCTTCATCTGTCTCAGGCCGGAACGCGGTTGGCGGTTGCGCGGACCTTTGCAAGGGCGGCGCCCGCCGCCTGCATGGCGCCCATCATGCGGGCGGACGGCGTGGTCTCGCAGGCCTCGATGGCGGCCCAGCGGCGGCGCACGCTGGTGCGAAGCCGGTCACCGCGGTCGCCCCCGGCCAGGTTCAGCGCGCCGACCGCGGCCTGGCTCATGGCCGCGCCCAGACCGGGCCGCAGCACCACGGCCTCGCGCACCTCCTTGAAGCCGTTGCAGAAATATTTCTTGTAGTGCTCGCCCTCGAAACCGAAGTCGAAGGTGCGATAGCCGTACTCCGAGGCCATCCGCATCGTGTCCATGCTCAGCAGTATGCCCGGCGAGCAGCGCGACAGGCTGGGCTCATAGCCTGGGAACCAGAAGTGATACTGGTCGCCGGCGTGCAGCGAATATTCCACCGCCGTCAGCCGGTCGCCGGCCCACAGCGCGGCCATGGAGGCGCCGAAGCCCTCGCCCTCTTCCTTGAGCAGGGCGTGCAGCAGGTCTGCGGTCCAGCCGCAGGCGAAGATGTCGTGACGGCCCGTCCGCCGGTACTGGTCGCGCTTGAGGTCGATCAGCCAGTCCAGCAGCGCCGGGTCGCGCAGGTCCCGTTCGACGCGCAGCGGCCCCAGCTCGGCCTCCATGCTGCGCCGGGCGCGCTCCTTGTCTTTGAAGAATTTGCCATGCGACGCCCTGCGTTCGGCGTACCAGCCGTCATAACCGTCGTCGCCGAGCTCGACCTGGACCGTGCGACGACCCTCGCCCAGCGCGGTCGGCCCGACCCAGGCGGTCAGGTTCAGCCGGGTCGCGCCCAACACCTCCGCAGCCTCTTCCAGCGAAGGGGCCATGCCCGGACGGGCGATGACGCCGTGATAGTCGTTCATCGGCGCCGCCAGCGGCTGCATCGCCCCGCCGCGCCGCTGATGCGGGAAGAAGCCGACGGTCTCGCCGCCGCGCGAGAAGACCGCGACAGCCGCCCTCGGGCTGACGCCCCCGGCGACCCGGGCGAACTCCGGCCGGAAATAGGGGCTGGCCAGCGCCGGATTGGCGGCCAGCATGGCGCGCCACGCCGCCAACTCCGCCTCGCCGAGCGTATCGATCCCGACGATGTCCACCTTCAGCGAAGTCATGCAGCCGTCCTTCGGCGACCCGTGACGGACCGCCCTTCCCCCAAGGTCTAACCCCGCGCCCGTTTCAGGCCGGTGAGCGTTCATGGTGAACGAAGTCTGTGCGGAGCCTTGGGTCGCTGCAGGCGTTGCCGTTGCAGACAATCCAGCGGAGCTCCCATGTCCACACCCGGCCGACCCGACAATCGTGAAATCGAGACCGAGGATCAGCGCACCCCCGCGCGCGAGGGCGCGCCGCCCCGCCCCGCCACCGAGCCGAAGGGGTCGGAGGGTTCGTCCAACTCCGGCGAGACCGCCACTGACCCGGCGACCGGCAAGCCGAACTCCTGACCGCGGCGCACGTGCCGGAATTGTGCTGGAACAGGCGGGAACGTGAGGGGTTGGGACCGGACCGCAACCAACCGGAATCCCATGTCCTTTCGCCTGATCCTTGCCTCCGCCAGCCTCCTCACCCTCGCCGCCTGCGGCGCGCCAGAGCCCGCTCCCGCCCCGCCGCCCGAGGCCGCGGCTCCGCGACCGCTGCTGACCGCTGCCCAGATCGAGGCCGGCCTGCCCCGGCCGGACCTGCGTCCGTCCACCCCGCCGACCGAAGGCGCTCCGACGCCGGCATACGCGCCCGACCCCGGCATGGTCCGGCTGCAGATCCTGCTGGACCGCTCGCGCTTCTCGCCGGGGGTGATCGACGGCCTCGGCGGCGAGAACACCCGCCAAGCCATCGCCGCCTGGCGCAAGGCCAATGACCTCGGCGAGGACGGCGGCGCCGACGCCGCCCTGCTGCAGGCGCTCGCCGCCGCCGATGCGGGCCCCGTCATGGCGCAATATACCCTCACCGCCGCCGACATCGCCGGGCCGTTCAGCCCCCCGCCCGGAGACGATCTCGCCGAGACCGCACGCGCAGGCACGAATTTCACCAGCGCCCTCGAAAGACTGGCCGAACGCTTCCATGTCACCGAGGCCCTGCTTCAGGGCCTGAACCCCGGCGTCGACTTCCGGCGCGCGGGCCAGACGCTCGTCGTCCCTGCGGTCGACGACACGCCTTTGACCGGCGTCGCCCGCATCGTCATCGACAAGACCGAGCGCTCGGCCCGCGCCTTCGACGAGGCCGGAACCCTGCTGGCCTTCTATCCCGCCACCATCGGCTCGAGCGAACGGCCCGCCCCGTCGGGCACGGTGACCGTGGTCGGCGTCGCGAACGAGCCGGACTACACCTATGACCCCGAACGCGTCAGCTACGACCGCGGCGACGAGCGGATCGTGGTCCCGGCCGGCCCGAACAACCCGGTCGGCACCGTCTGGATCGACCTGTCACGCGACACCTACGGCATCCACGGCTCGCCCGATCCGTCAAAGATCGGCAAGACCGCCTCGAACGGCTGCGTCCGCCTGACCAACTGGGACGCCGAACAGCTGGCCGCCGGGGTCAGGCCGGGCGTAGTGGTGCGGTTTATCTGACCCACCCCCAATGCGGGCAACGTCGGCCCCCTCCCGGACGTTGACTGCAGCCGAGAGGAATTCGCATGCCCTACTATTACAGCACGACCACTGACCGCCCGTTCGAGGAGACCGTCGCCCGCACGCGCGACGCGCTCAAGGCTGAAGGCTTCGGAATCATCACCGAGATCAACGTCACCGAGACGTTTCGGGAAAAGCTGGACCTCGATTTCCGGCCCTATGTCATCCTCGGCGCCTGCAATCCGAAGGCGGCGCATGAGGCGTTGATGCAGGAGGACAAGGTCGGCGTCATGCTGCCCTGCAACGTCATTGTCCAACAGCTGCCGTCGGGATCGGGCGCGGAAGTCGCTGCCGTGGACCCGGCCGCCTCGATGGCGGCCATAGACAACCCGGCGCTGAAGGCCAAGGCCGCGGAGATCGGGGCCAGTCTCCGCCGGGCTCTGGATCGCCTCTAGGCCGGGCCGTCCAAACACCACACAGCAAAACGGCCCCCGGATCGCTCCGGGGGCCGTTCTTTATTGTCTGGCCTACGCTCGTCTCGTCGGCGCTCAAGTAGCGAGCGACCGCAGAGCCTGTCCTCGGGCCG
>ERZ761607.238-NODE-238-length-111993-cov-7.745850_pt1 | contig 111993 bp, 91 predicted proteins | sample MGYA00511164_ERZ761607 | MGnify/ENA primary metagenome ERZ761607 (study PRJEB28899, sample SAMN02445080) | bioreactor sludge metagenome | biome: EBPR sludge | place: Australia: Brisbane, Thorneside Wastewater Treatment Plant | collected 2011-06-22 ...
TCGCCGCGCAGCGTGCCGACCAGCACCTGCAGGGGGCGACCGGTGGCCGTCGCCGGCAGCGTCGCTTCGTAGCTCCAGCGGCCGTCCGCCGCCTGCACCGAGGCGAGCAGTTCGGCCGCGAACGCCGCCGCCTCGGCCGCCGGCACGTGGTCGGCGCGCAAGCGAGCCACACTCAGGGCCTCGCTGCTGCGCACGCTGACGCGATATCCGCTTGGCGTCGACGCGAGCGACAACTGCGCGGGCAGGTTGTCGCGCAGGTTCTGCCGCGCGACCTCGCTCTTCAGGTTGCGCGCCAGCGACAGCAGCAGGCGCCGCTGCGTCGTCCTCGCGACGACGCCGCGCACGGCTTCTGGATCGTCGCCGACCCAGAACGGCGGCACGACGATCGACATCACGAGCCCGAGGAAGTCCGTGCGCTCGACCAGCGACAGGTCGACCGGCCCGGCGATCAGCAGCGGGTCGTGCACGGCGCGGCCGGTCTGCAGTTCGCGCAGCGTCACGCGCAAGGTCGCCCGCGACTCGAACGTGCGATCCGGGATCAGGGCGCCAACACCGAGCAGGATCCACGTCGCGAACGTCACCGGCCAGGTGCCGTTGGTGCCCAGCTGCTCGATCGCACCGTCCTGGAGCTGTTCGACGACGAGCAGGTAGTCGTAGCCCGCGGCTCGGGCCCGTGCGAGCGACGCCGGGAACGACTCGTCGGGCGCGCGCGCGAGCAACATGCGCCCGGTGCGCGCGCGGTGCGCGGCGTCGTCGTCGACGTCGATGCGGTGGAACACGCGAGCGCGTGCCAGCACGTCGAGCACCACGTCGATCGGAATCACCTCGACGCCGCTGGCGCCGCTGCCGAACGTCGCGTCGGGACCACCAGCACCGGCCAGGAACGCACCGCCCGTGAGCAGCACGGCGCAGTCGAGCGGCGGTTGCTCGGCGAGTCCGCGCAGTTCGTCGCCGGTGGCGGCGCAACCGCCGGTGAACAGCACCCCCGCGATGCCCGTGACACGCAGGAGGTTCATCGCCGCCCCCGGGCTGCGGCGAGCCGTTCGGGCTCGGCGACGACGCGGAACCCGGTCGTGCGCAGCCGTGGATCGACCGTGTCGCCGAGCAGATGCGATCCGTCACGGCGGAGCTGCTCGGTGCGCAACACGCCCGGCACCGAATGCGGCAGCGCCGCGAGACCGCGCACGCCGAGCGGCCGGCCCTGTCCGTCGAGCAGGCCCGCGCGCTGGCCGGCAGCAAGTCCGCGCACGACGCCGAACTGCTGCAGTACGACGCCCGGAATCGGCAGTGGATCGCCGGCCGCGAGTTCCATCACCCGCTCGAGGTGCACGGCCCGATCGCCGATCCACTCGCCGAGCAGCAGCTCGGCGCCGGCGACGTGCGGCAGGTCGAGCACCCACTCGCACACGCCGAAGTCGAGCGCCACGAACGGATCGCCGAACGCGGTCGGCACCACGTCGCCGGCATCACGCGCGGCGGCGGCACTCGGCATCGCGGCGGCTTCGCCGGCGGCCAGGAACGCGGCCATCGCGACGCGGCCGCCCGCCGAACCAGCGCCGTGGCAGGCGCGGGCCGGTCGGGCACCGAACGCCGCCAGTTCGAGTTCGCAGCCGAGCGGCAGCCGGAAGGCCGCGACATCGCCGACGACGAGCGCGCCGAGCAGGCGGCTGAACGTCCAGGCCTGGAAGAAGGTCACCTCGGTCAGCGTGCGGTCCGGCGGAGCATCGGCCATCGCCGCCGGCAGCAGGTTCTTCGCCTGCGTGCGTTCGCGACCGAGCGGATCGGCGTGGTGCACGCATCGCGCCAGCACATCCGGCGCCAGCTGCGCGGCCAATCGCGCCACCGCACGTGCCTGCCCGCACGTGAACTCGCTGTCCTGCAGCAGGATGTCGCCGAGGTTGCGCACGGCGGTGGCCAGCTGCGGACGGAACGTCGCGCGCGGCGGCGCGTCGGGCGGCACCGGCTCGGCGAACGGTCCGGACGGCGCCAACACCGGCAGCAACCGCATCCCGGCCAGTTCCGGCGGCAGGGCACCGAGTTCGGCCAGGGTCAGGGGCACCAGCGTGCTGCGCGTCGTGCGCAGCCGCAGCGGCAGCTCCGTGCGGCCGATCGGCGTCACCACGTAGGCGTCGACACGCCGCTCGATCTGGCCGGCGAAGTCGTCGCGCGTCGCGTCGGCGAGGTTGGCGGCGACGCGCCAGACCAGGAACGGCAGCTCGAAGCGCACCAGCGACGTGCCGCCGGTGGTGACCACCGCCGCCGCCGCCAGCTCGTTCTGCAGGATGCCCAGGCGCAGGTCGGCCGCGTCGGTCGGGCCGTACGGCAAGGGACACCGCAGTTCGATCCGCGCCTGCTGGCCGTACTCGAGCAGCAGCTCCTCGCCGACGAGAGCTGGCGCACCGTCATGCCACCAGAAGTCGGCGACAACGGTTGGCGCCTGGTCGCTGCCGAGCGGCGTCTGCGGCGCACCGCCGGCCAGCACGCGCACCGGGCGGTCGAGCACGTCGACGAGTTCGATCGCGATCCGGTTGCGGCCCGGCACCGGCATGCACACGGGCAGCAGCGGTTCGCCGGCGGCCGCGGGCACGATCTCGCGGGCGACGTCGCGGCCGTCGCCGACCCAGAACCGGCCGCGCACGTACGGTCGCAGCGCCGGATCGAGGCCCCAGGCTGGACCGTCGACGAAGCCGTTCCCGCGCGCCAACAGCAGGCGCCCCTGCAGTTGCGCCGGCAGGAACCGCGACGGCGGCGACGGCACGCGCATCTCGATGACGGCCGGCAACACGCGCAGCGGCATGGCGACGGTCGTCGCGAGGCCCCGCTCCCCCGCCGGCGCCGCTTCCTCGAGGTCGAGCCGCAGCACGTGCACGCCGGCCGGCAATTCGGGCAGCTGCAACTGCACGCCGCTCGGCGGCAGCAGCGACCACACGATCGCGCCATCGCCAGCCGGGCCGCGCGCGCCGACCGCGACGTCGACGCGCACGCCGGCGACGGTCCAGTTCGGGCCGATGTCCGCGACGACGTTCGTCGGTCGCGCGGCGATCACGAGTTCGTCGCCGAGCTGGCGGCAGGCACCGGGGCCGGGCGCGAACGCGATCCGGGTGCCGCGGTCGCGCACCTGGATCGGCAGCTCACGGACGGTCCGGTTGCCGCGCGGGTCGAGGACCTCGAACTGCCAGGTGCCGCTGCGCACCTCGTCACCGAACCCGAACGCCAGCGCGTGCAGCGTGCTCGCGTCGCCGAGCGGCGCGTCGAACGCCGACCCACGATCGGCGGTGATCCGCAGCCGACACCCGGCCTCGACGTGCGAGGTCCGCACGCGCACCTTGGCCGCGCCGGCGGCAGCCGGCACGAACGGCTCGCCGAGCGGCCCGGCGACCTCGACGACGTGCGGCGCCGCGACGTCGCACGACGAGAACGGCAGCGGCGGCAGCGCGCGCTCGTTGCCGGCGCGATCGACCGCGCGCACGTGCAGTTCGCCGGCGCCGAGTTCGCCGGCATCACCGACGACGCCGGCCAGCGCTGCGCCGAGCGACCATTCCCCGCCGCCTGGCGGCACGGGCAGTTCCCACCGCCGTCCGTCCGCCAGCTGGCAGCGCAGGACGACCTCGTGCAGCCCGATGTCGTCGCTGACGGCTATCGCGAGGCGCGTGTCCGCCCGCACCACCGGCTCGCCGACGAAGCGCGCTTGCAGCGTCGGCGGCGCGTCGTCGAGGCGCAGTCGCATCGCCCCGAGCGGCGCTGCGCCCGGCACAACGAACACGAGATCCACCGGCGCTTCGGCGCTGGCACGCTGCAGACCCTGCACCACGGCGAGCCAGTCCGGCTGCAAGGTGGACAGCAGCAGCGTGCCCTCGGCGACGCCGCGCTCGGGCACGAGCCAGGTGTGCAGCAGGACCTGGCCGTCGCGCACCAGATCGGCGCGCAGTTCGCGCGGTGCGAACCCGCCGAAGTCGAAGCCGAGCGTGGTGAGGCGACGGCTCGGCATCACGCCGACCGGCTGCGTACGCGGCAACGAACCCCGGACCCACTCGAGCTGCGAGCCCGACAGCGGTTCCAGGAACGGCGGCGGCGCGTCCGGGCCGCCGGCGATGGTCACGACGAGGCCGAGCCCGAACAGCGCCGACGCCGCGCGGGCGAAGAGCGGCCGCCGCGCGCCGCGCACGATCGCGAGTTCGCGCCCCACCGCCGCCGCCGCCTGCGGGCGGTGCTTCGGATCGAGCGCGAGGCAGCGCCGCACGAGCCGCACGAGGCGGCGCCCGACACGCACGCCCGGCGGCCACGGCCGCAGTTCGCCGGCGGTGATCGCGGCCACCATGCGCTTCTGGTCGCGATCGTCGACCGGCATGCCGCCGGTCAGCAGCAGCCACGCCAGCACGCCGAACGACCACAGGTCCGTGCGTGCGTCGACGGAGCGTCCCGCGAGCAGTTCGGGCGCCGCGAACGCCGGATTCACGAACCCCTGCAGGTCGCCCGCCTCGCGCGCCGGCCCGGCCAACGACACCGACCGCGCGATGCCGAAGTCGAGCACCTTCACGCGCAGGCCCTCGGCGTGCGGGCTGACCATCACGTTGCGCGGCGACAGATCGCAGTGCACGAGCCCCACACCGTGGATCGCCTCGAGCGCCTGCGCGACCTGCAGCAGCACATCGACGGCATGCGACGGCGCCAACGCACCACGGCGCACGACGACGTCGAGCGTCTCGCCTTCGACGAGTTCCATCGCCAGCCAGGCGACGCCGTCCTCGGTCTCGCCGGCGTCCAGCAACCGCGCGCAGCGTTCGTGCACGACCGTCGCCGCGCGTCGCGCCTCGGGCAACAACGCGCGCCGGTACTCGGGCCGTTCGGCGAACCGCGGGTGCATCAGCTTCAGCGCGACCGGAACCAACGAGCCGATGTGTTGCGCTCGGAACACGGTGCCGAGCCCGCCGCGCCCGAGCACGCCCTGCAGCCGGTACTTGCCGTCGACGACGGTGCCGAGCAGCGGGTTGCCGGCGTCGCTCTCGCCTCGCCGCACCGGGTAGTGCACGACGTCGGTCGGCAGGAGCCAGGCGCCGCAGTGCCCGCAGCGACTCGCCGAAGCGTCGGTCACGCCTTCGCACGACAGGCAGATCTTCACGTCGTCACGAGTTCGCCCAGGGGTCGACCGCGCGGGGCCACGCGGCAACGCATGATAGTCGCGACGGGTCGGGACGGCGCGCCCGATGTCACCGGCCCGACAACGCCTTCCAACATTCGAACACCGCCCGGTCGCGCACGAACGCGCGGCCGAGGTCGGCGATGCGCAGCATCCAGGTGCGCACGCCGTCGGCGCGGGCGAGCGCGAAGCAGACGGTACCGACCGGCTTGTCGGCACTGCCGCCGCCGGGGCCGGCGATCCCGGTCGTCGCGATCGCGACATCGGCGGCGAACCGCGCCCGTGCGCCCTGGGCCATGGCCGCAGCGACCGGTTCGCTGACCGCGCCGTGCGCGGCCAGCAGTTCGGCGGGCACGCCGAGCAGTTCCCGCTTGGCGTCGTCGGCGTAGGCGACGACGCCGCCGCGCAGCACGTCGGAACTGCCGGGCACGTCGGTCAGCCGCGCCAGCAGCAACCCGCCGGTGCACGATTCCGCGCACGCCAGCGTGTGGCCCGCCCGCCGCAGGTGCTCCAGCACGAACTGCGGCAGGTCGACTTCCCCCTCGGCGAACAGCCAATCGCCGAGCAACGGCCGCAGTTCGGCGACGGTCGCGTCGCACGCCGCGCCGGCCGCCGCCGTCGACGTGCCGGTGCCGACGACGCGCACGGTCAGCAGGCCGCCCGAAGCCGTGATGCCCACGGCCGGCTGGCGGCCTGCGACCATGAACGGCTCGATGCGCTCCCCGAGCGCGGCCTCCGACGGACCGAGCACGCGCAGCCAGCGCTGCGCCGTCGGCAGCAGGCCGGGCATCGCCTGCACGACCGGCAGCACGTGCTCGCGCAGCATCACCTGCATCTCGCGCGGCACGCCCGGCAGCGCGAAGAAGCGGCCGCGGCCGAGCTGAACTTCGAAGCCCGGCGCGGTGCCGTTGCCGTTCGGGATCGAGGTCGCGCCCGGCGGCAGCATCGCCTGCCGGCGGTTGCTCTCGGGCACCGGCCGGCGACGACTCTGCAGCCAGTCCTGCACCTGCTGCCACGCGACCGGATCGAACACCAACGGGCCGCCGCGCAGCTCGGCGACGACGTCGCGGGTGCGGTCGTCGAGCGTCGGCCCGAGCCCGCCGGTCGCCACGACGACGTCGGCTCGCGCGCAGCAGTCGGCGATCGCCGTGCGCAGTTCGACGGGATCGTCGCTGGTCACCGTGAAGCGGTGCACCACGACGCCGATCCGTTCGAGTTCACCGGCGAGCCACTTGCTGTTGGTGTCCAGCATGGCGCCGTGGACCAGTTCGTCGCCGATCGCGAGGATCTCGCCGACGACCGTCACGGCGTCACCACCGCGTCACGCCCACGAGAGAACCAGGTCAGCACGAGACCGAGCCCATAGAGCAGGATCATCGGCGCGGCCATCAGCAGCATCGACACCGGCTCCGGCGGCGTCACCACGGCGGCGACGATGCAGATCACGAGGATCGTCATGCGCCAGTTCTTGCGGAAGCCGCGATGCGTGACGAGGCCGATCTTCTGCAGCGCAAGCATCACCAGCGGCAGCTGGAACACGAGACCCATCGCCCCGGTCAACGCGAACTCGAGCGTCAGGAACTGGCCGATGCCGAGCATCGCGCCGACCTGGTCGGGCTGCATCCAGCGGATCAGGAAGCCGACGCTGTACGGCAGCACCACGAAGTAGCCGAAGGCCACGCCAGTGGCCATCAGCACGATCATGAACGGGAAGTAGCGGTAGAAGAGGGAGCGTTCGCGCGGGTAGAGGCCCGCCGCGACGAAGGCCCACGCCTGCCAGATCACGACCGGGCTCGCGAGCACCAGCGCGAACACCAACGAGGCCCAGAGGAACGACAGCGAGTCCTCGAGCACGTTGATCGACACCAGGTGGTACGGCACGTGGTAGCCGGTCTTCGACGGCAGCAGGAACGTGAAGTCCTTGGCCCCGGACAGGATCGCGTCGTAGTGCAGCAGCGAGTAGGCGAGGAAGTCGCGGTACTCGGTCAGCTGTTCGGCCTGCGCAGGCGACGGCGCGGTCTGCGCCTCGGCTGCGGCGATCTTGCCGCGCAGCCCCTCGACGTGGTCCTGGAAGCCAAGCCGCCACTGCACGCGGTACGGCTCGATGATGATGTCCTGCACCCCCTGCTTCCACGGCAGCACGCCGAGCACCGCGACGACGATCGCCAGCATCGCCTTGATCAGGCGCGACCGCAGCTCGTCGAGGTGGTCACCGAACGACATGCGCGGCATCTCGCCGCCATCGAGTGCCTCGCGCACCTTCGGGTCGTCCAGCGTCATCGGCGCGGCAGAGCCTACCGCGGCGCAGAATCACGGACAGCGCGCCCTGGGAAACGAAGCGCGGTCGACGCACCCGTTCGGTGAAGCCGACACCCCGACCGGCTAGCGCCCCACAACGGACGGCGCCGCGCAGCGGCGCCCTCCGTCGCGACGTAGCCGCCCGTTGCGTTCCCTCGCTACAACGTGCTTCGGCAGGCGCGACGGGAAACTCATCGCATCAAGCTGTCGCTGGCGCCTGCGGCGCCAGCTCACAGCTTGATGAGATCCCGGATCGTCGCCAGGTAGGCGAACTCGACGCGCAGCTCGCTCGCCTGCTTGAACTCGGCCGAGTCCTGCACCGACGCGAAGCCGTCGCCGGCCTCGTTGATCGGGTCGTTGCCGAGGATCACGGTGTCGACACCGGGCGCCATCTTGTCGACCACCCGGTTGCCCAGGTTGCGCAGCAGCGTCGCGAGCTCGGGCTTCGCGGGCGCTTGGAAGCGACCCATCAGGTAGATCGTGCGGGTGACGCGCGGGGTGAACAGGTCGTTGTAGAGCAGGTCGCCGGCGCGAGCGAAGTCGCCGACCGGGTCGACGAAGCCCGACAGCGCCACTTCGGCGCGCTCTTCCTCGACGCGCGTGACGGTCGCGTAGCCCTTCACCGCCGCGCTGTTGTTGTTCTTGACGCGGAAGATCGTGCCGGGCAGCAGCATGTCCTTGCGACCGAGGTTGATGAACGCGGTCGGGATGCCGTTCTTGGCGACCAGGATCTTGCCGTCGGCGACGTCGGCCGGCTTGCGCATGGCGTCGCGGGCGATCAACGCCGACGCGTGCATGTCGCGCTTGGCGATCTCGAAGTTGAGCTCCTTCTCCTTCGCCGTGGCGCGGTCCTTCTCGGCGGCGAGCTCCTCGTTCTTCGCGCGCAGGCCGTTGACCGCCTGGGCGATGCTGTTGTCCTTGTCCTGCTTGGCCGTGTCGAAGTCGCTGCGCACCTGGTCGAGGTTCTGCGAGAACTCGCGCGCCTTGGCCGACGCGTCGGCCGTGGCCGACTGGAAGCGGCGATCGACCTCGCCCTTCTCGGCCAGCGCCTTGTCGCGCTCGGCTTCGATGTCGCGCACGCGCTGCGCCTGCTGGCTGATCTTGGTGACCAGGCTGCCGAGGACGTTCTCGAGCCCGCTGGCCGCGCCGAGTCCGGCGTTGGCAAGGGCGGCGTCGAGGGCGGCCTGGACCTCGGTCGGGTTCATCACGCCGACCTGGTTCATCACCGCGTCGCCGTACACGCCGCCTTGGTTCTTGCGGCCCTCGTACTTGCCGGCCTTGGCGATGACCTTGCCGAAGTCCTCGATGTAGTGCTCGACCAGCAGGTCGCGGCGCTTCCGCACGTCGAGGTCGTTGACCGCATCGTTGCGCTGCTTGGTGAGCTCGCCGTTCTTGGTGTTCGCCGCGAACGCGAACGCCACCGCGCCGAGGAACATGACCAGGAGCAGCAGGAAGAACATCATCGGCACGTGGGCCGCACCGCGCTGGCGATTGAGCATTGGGACTGACTCCGAGGGGTCTGTAGGCGAGAGGGCGACCGCCGGCTGGCCGGCGGGACGAAAGTGCCCTGCGACGGGCCGCAGGGACGAGAGAACACGCACCGCTCGAGGGCACGAGCGGGCAGCCCGAAGTGCGGGGAGCACAACAGGCCGGGACGCGAGGGCGCGGATCTTAGAAAGGCGGGCGCGCGAAGGTCAAGGCGCGGCCGGTGCAGCTTGATGGCGGGGATGGCGAGGTCCACGATGCGGCGATGCCGGGCGACCCCGCAACTCCGCCAGAAGCCAGGCCGTTCCGCCCGGCGGTGCCGGTCGTGCTGGGCCTGCTCGGCGGGGTCGCGGCGGGCAAGTCGACGGTCGCGGCCACGTTCGCGGCCTACGGCCTGTGCCGGATCGACGCCGACGAGGTGGCGCGCACCGTCAGCTCGGAAGCGCCCGTGCTGCAGTCGATCGCCGCGGCGTTCGGGCCTGCCGTCGTGCGCGGGGGCGCGCTCGATCGACCGGCCATGGCGGCGGTGGTGTTCCGCGACCCGGCGGCGCGTGCCCGCCTGGAGGCGATCCTGCACCCGCCGATCCGCGCCCGGATCCTGGCGGGCCTGGCCGCCGCCAAGGCGCGCGGCGATTCGGTGCTGCTCGACGTCCCGCTGCTGCTCGAGAACGGGCTGATCGCCGAGTGCGACCACGTGGTGTTCGTGCACGCCGCCGACGCGACGCGACGCGCCCGGGCAGCGGCCCGCGGCTGGAGCCCGGACGAACTGGCGCGGCGCGAGGCGGCGCAGGCGCCGCTCGCCGAGAAACGCCGGCGTGCCGCCTTCACCGTCGACAACGATGCCGATCTGGCGACGATGCGCGCCGCCGTCGCCGCCGTGCTGCAGGCGATCTCGCCATGACGTCCGCCGACCCCGCTTCGCCGTCCGACGCCACCACCGGCCTCGATCTCGTGCGGTGTTCGGGCGCCGAACTGTCGGCGCTGATGCTGGCCGAGGGCAGCCAGGCCGCCCCCAACCTGTCGCGCGCCGAACTGCTCGCGGCGCTCTACGCGCACCGCCTCGAGCGCGGACAGACGGTCACCGCCGAAGGCGTGCTCGAACTGCTGCCGGAGGGCTTCGGCTTCCTGCGGTCGCCGCACCACGACTTCGCCGCCGGACCGCACGACCCGTTCATCAGTCCGAGTCAGGTCCGCGCGCTCAACCTCAAGTCCGGGCACCGCGTGCGCGGGAGGCTGCGGGCGCCGCGCGGCAACGAACGGTTCTTCGCCCTCGTGCACGTCGACACGGTGAACGGTGCCGCTGGAGACCAGCTCGCCGGCCGGCTCGCGTTCGCGGCGCGCACGCCGATCGTAGCGACGCGGCCGCTGGAACTGCTCGCCGACGACCCGGCGTTGGCAACGTTGGCGACGCTGGCGCCGTGGTGGCGCGGGCATCGGGTGTTGTGGACCGCCCCGCCGGCCTGGGCCGCTGGCGCCCTGTTCGCACGGCTCGTCGGCGCGCTGCACGCCTGCGATGGAGCGCTGCGCACGTTCGTGTGCCTGCTCGACCAGCGCCCCGAGGATCTCGAGGCCATGCGATCCGCGCTTGCGGGCATCGCCGGCTGTGACGTCGTCGGTTCGACGTTCGGGGACGCGCCCGAACGTCACGTGGCGCTCGCCGACCTGACGCTGGCCGCAGCCCAGCGCGAAGTCGAAGCCGGCCACGACGTGCTGCTGCTCGTCGACTCGTTGTCGGCGCTGGCCCACGCGGCGCAACGCGCGGCGCCTTCCAGCGGCCGCTGGCTGTGCCCGGGACTCGACGTCCAAGCGGTCCTTCCCGGCAAGCGGATGTTCGCCGCGGCGCGCGCTTGCGCCGAAGGCGGTTCGTTATCGGTGCTCGGCGTGCTGCGTGTCGGCCGCGAGTCGGCCGTCGATCAGGCGCTGCGCGCCGAGTTCACCAACCGCGGCAACAGCGAGGTGGTCGTCGATGCGCGGCGCGTCGACGCCGGCGCGGCCGCGCCGTTCGATGCGCTCGCGACCCGCACGCGACCCGAGGACGACGTGCGTTCGTCGGCCGAACGCACCGCGGCAGCGGCGGTGCGGGCGCGGCTCGTGGCCGAGCCCTGAGCGACTAGGCGTGCCAGCGGGCGACATCCGCCGCCGACGCGCGATGCCCACGCAGCCCGGCCCAGGTGCCGCACGCTTTCGCCCACGCCCCGCGCACGCCGCCCAGCAGGCTCAGCGGCCAGAGCAGCACGTCGCAGCACGCCCAGGCGAGCCACGCCGTGAACGAGCCGCGCGCGCGCAGGAAGCGCACCGCGTTGCACGCCATCAGGAACTTGCGCGCCGGCGACCGGCCGCCGCCCGCCGACTGGCCGCCGAGATGTTCGACGCGCACCCACGGCAGCCACACGATCGTGCTGCCGCGCGCGCGCAGGCGTTCGCACAGGTCGACGTCCTCCCAGTACATGAAGTAGCCGTCGTCGAACGCGCCGGCCGCGGCCACCGCCGCCGTGCGGAACAGGACGCACGCGCACGGCAGGAACCCCACCGCCTCGGGTCCACGCTCGCGCGGTGCGGGCGCACGACCGGCCCGTTGCAGCACGAGCCCGTTCGGCACGAAGGCGCGCCGCCCGCCTTCGGCCCACACGCGGCCGCCGGGCGACAGCACCGTCGGCCCGATCGCTGCGATCCGCGGATCGTTCTGCAGCGCCGCGACCAGCGGCCGCAGGAAGTCGGCGGGCAGCCGCAGGTCGTTGTTGAGCAGCAGCACGAACGGCAGCCCCGCCGCCGCCGCCCAGCCGATGCCGTGGTTCATGCCGCCAGCGAAGCCGCGGTTCTCGGGCAGGGCCGCGAGCTCGACCGTGTGCATCCCCCCCCGCGCGTTCGCCGCGGCGACGGCGGCGCGCAGCGACGCGACGTCGGCGTCGCCCGACCCGTTGTCGATCACCAGCACCGCGAGCGGCACGTCGGCGACCGCGAGCAGGTCCTGCAGGCACCGCTCGGTGAGGTCGGCGCGGCGCCAGTTCAGCACCACGGCGCCGGTACGCGGCAGCGGCTCAGCCACAGAGCCTCCGGACCACGGCCCAGTAGCCGGCGAAGAACCGATCCAGCCCGCGCCGCAGCGCCGCCGCGGCGCCCTTTTCGGCCAGGCCGGGGTTGAGCGTCACGGGCGCGGCGACCAGCAGTTCGCGGTCGGGCACGGTGCGGCCGCGCTGCGCGGGACCACGCGCGCGCACCGCCTGCGGCAGCATCTTCAGCAACTCCCACTTGCCGCGCAGCCAGTCGCGGAGGTGCCCGCGCCGCACGCCGAAGCCCGCGTAGACGATGCCGTAGATCAGTTGGGCCGGCATCGTCAGCAGGAACGTCCGCCAGCGCATGCAGGTGATCAGCACGTACCAGCGGTTCCGGCTGTGCAGGAACGTGCGCCGCCCCGGGTACTCGCCAACACCCCGAACCGACAGGCCCTTGGTGCCGCCGTGATGCGTGCACAGCGCGCGCGGGCTCGCCCAGGTCGTGTGGCCGCGCATGCGCAGCTTCCACGAGAACTCGTTGTCCTCGTAGAGGATGAACAGGTTCTCGTCGAAGCCGCCGACTTCGCGGTAGGCGCTGCGCTTGCAGAGGAAGCACAGGGCGATCGCGGCGCCGACCGGGCCGCCGGGGTCCGCCGCGGCACTGCGCGGCTGGTACCAGTTGCGCAGCACCAGCGTGCCGAGGAAGTGCAGATCGCCGCCGTCGTAGTGCACGACGTTCTCGTCGTCGCCGCACAGCGAACGCGCCTGAACCATCGCCGCGCGCGGGTCCGCCGCGAGGCAGGCGAGCAGTTCGCGCAACGCCCCTTGGTGGAGCACCACGTCGTTGTCGACGAACAGGCACAGCTCGTGCGCGGCAGCCTCGGCGCCGACGTTGCGGGCGTGGCACGGGCCGGCGTTCCTGCCGGTGTCGATCACGCGCACGGTCGGGTACCGGGCCGCGACCAGTTCCCGCGAGCCGTCGGTCGAGTGGTTGTCGACGACGAGCACTTCGGCGGGCGGCGGTTCCTGGGCGAGCAGCGCGTCGAGGCACGCCGGCAGGTAGTCCCTGCCGTTCCAGTTGACGACGATCGCGCTGACCACGAGGAGGTTGGTCGATGCTATCGGCAGCGGCGCGGCAGCACGCCAAGTCGTTGGCTCGAGTCGAGGTGACCGCGCGAGAAAAACGGGTGGCCCGCGAGCAGCCACCCTCCCTTGCACATCTCTCGGTCACCGCCGCTCCCGGCTCTGGTCGAACCGGATCCGGCGGGAAGCGTGCGTCGCCGACGAATCGGCTGCGCACGGAGCCCAAGGCGCCGTCGGGCCGCGAACGGCCAACCCATTCCGAGAACTTTTTTTCGTCGGGTCGGGCTATCGCAGCGGCGGCTCGAAGTCCGGGTGCCGGCAGACCTGCCGGTGCTTCAGGCAGTAGGGCAGCGACCCCAGCGCCGCGAGGGTCGCCTTCACGCAGACCCACCACCCCCACTTCACCGACTTGATGTTCTCGAACAGCCCGATGGTGCCGACCGCGTCGGCCACCTCGCCGCCCGCCCCCTCCTTCTTGCCGCCGAGGCGCTTGCCGAGGAAGCGGAACGGGAACGCCAGCACCTGGCTCCACGGCAGGTACTTGAACGCGTAGAGCCAGAAGTTGCGGACGTGGTAGTAGAGGCTCCGCTTGCCGTGGCGCATGCCGAACGGCGCTTTGTGGAAGACCTCGATGCTCGGCACCATCTTCACGCGGTAGCCGAGGTTGAGCAGGCGCGTGGTCAAGTCGCGCTCGTTGCCGAAGATGAAGAAGCGGATGTCGTACCAGTTCGCCTCGCGCAGTGCCTGCGTGCGCGCCATCGAGCCGCAGCCGCGGAACGTCGGCAGGTAGCGCTCCCGGTTGATCGCCGGCGACGTCAGGTACCACTCGGGCATCTCCGGCTCGCGCACCTTCGGCGACAGGATCGCGGTGGTCGCCGGTTCCTGCGCGAACTTCGCCAGCATCTGCTCGACGAACGTCGGCGGCAGCACGACGTCGTCGTCGAGGATGCCGGTGAACTCGCCGCGCGCCGACGCGAAGCCGACGTTGAACGTCTCGCACGCACCGTACCGGCTGTGCGGCATGCGGATCAGCTGCACCCACGGGAACTCGGCGAGCACCATCTCCGGCGTGCCGTCGTGGCTGGCATTGTCGACGACGATCACCTGGTCGGCGGGCACGCTCTGGGCGGCGATCGCGCGCAGGTTCTCGCGCAGGTCGTCCTTGCGGTTCCAGACCGAGATGACCAGCGAAACCGTCGGCTTGCCGGTCACGGCGTCTCCCGCTGCACGAAGCGGTGCAGGCGATCCTGCAGCGCGTGCGCCTCGGCGAGTTCCGCTGGACGCAGGTCGAGGAACAACTCGCCGTAGAGCACGCCGGGAATGTCGAGGTTGACCGTCGCGGCGCGGCAACGGTGCTCGCTCATGCCGGGCAGGTCGATGTAGGCGTTCTGGCTGCCGTAGGCCTGCAGCGCCCGGTAGCAACGCGGGTAGGTCGCGGTGGTGTCGAACAGGGTGCCGCCGGGCGGCACGAAGTTGACGCCGTAGCAAAGGCACCGGCAATCGGCGGGCAGGGCCGCGGCAGCCGCGGCGGTGGCGGCGGCGATCGCCCGGTGGTCGCGGTGCGCCTCGCCGGCGTGGAAGCTGTAGAGCGTGCGCGGCTTCACTTCGCGCATCACCTCGGCGATGCGGGTCGTCAGCGCCGCGAGGTGCTCGGGCAGTTCGCCGTCGGGCAGATCCCAGTGCCGCGCTTCGCCGATGCCGAGCCGCGCGAGCGCTTCCTTGCCCTCGGCGCGCCGCACCGCGCGGATGTCGTGCTCGCGCTGGCCGGGGTCGCCCTTGGCGCCGTCGGTCGCGTGCACGACGGTGATCGCATGGCCACGTTCGGCGTGCCATGCCAGCATGCCGCCGGCACCGATGACTTCGTCGTCGGGGTGCGCGGCGAGGACCAGCACCGGACCGTGCAGCGGATCCTTCGGCAGCAGCGGCGAGAACAGGTGCTTCATCGCAGGCGGGCGTAGAGTTCGAGGTGGCGGTCGGCCGACGCCGCGATCGTCGGCAGCGTGGCCGGGATCGCGGTGCGCAGCGCCGCGAGACGGTTCGGAGAGGTTACCAGTTCGCGCAGCACCGAAGCCAAGGCCGACAGCGGCGTGACCACGACGCCGCCGGTGCCATCGCGTTCGCGGAGCGCGCCTTGATCCGAGACGACGGCCGGCACGCCGTGCGCCAGTGCTTCGTCGACGACGAGGCCGTAGGTCTCCTGGCACTTGCTCGGGAACACCGCGAGGTGCAGGTCGCGCGCCGGATGGCGTTCGGCGGCGGTGAAGCGACCGCGGCGCACGAGGCGCGTGCCGTCACGCGCGGCCAGCCCGCGCAGCTGCTCTTCGAAGGCCTCGTCGTAGCCGGGGCCCGCGACGTGCACTTCGACCGGCAGGCCGCGGAGCGCTTCGACGAGTTCGCGCACGCCCTTCTCCGGCACGACGCCGCCGAAGGTGCCGATGCGCAACGGTTGCCCGGGCGTCGGCGGCGCGGCGCGGTGCGCGGCCGGCACCGGCCGCAGCAGCCCGTGCGGGATCACCTCGATCGGAGCCTGCATCGGCAGGCAGTCACGCACGAACGCGGCGGCACTGCGGCTCGGCGCGGTCGCCGCGTGCAGCATGGCCACTTCGGCGCGCAGCACGCGATCGCGTTCGCGCAGCCCCAGCGCCACGGCAGCCGGGTCGATCTGCAGCGCGTCGTTGACGCAGATCACGCACGGCCCACGGTCGGTCCCGCTCGGGCACTGCACGCCGCCGTACGGCACGCGGAAGAAGCGGGCGCAGGTGGTCCACAGGTCGTGGAAGGTCGCGACGACTCGCAGGCCGAGTTCGCGGCAGAGCGGCGTGATGCCGCCGCCGAAGTGCGCGAAGCTGTGCACGTGCACGACGTCGGGGCGTTCGCGGACCAGAAGCTCGCGCACCAGTGCCTGCAGGCGCGGACGCAGGAGACCACGAACGTCCGACTCGTCGTCGCGGCGTCGCACCCGGAACACCGGCACGTCGGCGTGCTGCTGCGCCTCGACGTCGACGCCGGCGTGGCGCTGGTCGCTGCCACTGATCGCGAACACCGACACACCGCGCGCGCGGAGTTCTTGCGCCAGCGCGGTGACCACCTGCTCGGTGCCGCCGATCGCCTCGGGCGGCCAGTTGCCGGTGACGAAGCAGACCTTCACGACGCGCGCAGCTCCTTGACCGCGTTGGCGAGATGCTCTCGCTCGGCCTTGCGGCGGCCCGGGTCGTTCTTCGTGCGCGCGTTGATCTTCAGCCACTCCTCGCGGATGCGCAGCCACACGCAGACCGCGATCCACGCGCGACCGCACCACCCCCAGTGCTTCTCGTAGTAGCGCCGCCGGTTCTTGTGCCAGAGCACGAGCATCTTCGCGAAGTTCTTCGTCGATGCGCCGCGGTGGTGCAGCACCTCGGCCTCGGCGACGTAGCGGATGCGGCGGCCGGCGCGCACGAGACGCCGGCACAGGTCGACGTCGTTGTAGAACAGCGACAGGGTCTCGTCGAAGCCGCCGAGTTGCCGCCATTCCGCGGTGCGCAGCACCCAGCACGCCGCCGGCGGCTGGTCGACGTCGCGGCTCTGCAGGTGGTCGAAGTCGCGCATCAGGTAACGGCGCTGCACCCACGACCCGGGCCACCACGTGCCCCACCACGAGTCGAAGCACAACGCCGTCGCGAGCGTCGGGAAGCGCTGGCAGGCGTGCTGCACGCTGCCGTCCGGATCGCACAGCCGCGGCGCCGCGATGGCGTAGTCGGGATGCGCGCGCAGCCAGTCGACGAGGAGATCGAGCGCGCCGGGGCGCACTTCGGTGTCGCTGTTGAGCGTGCAGACGAACGCACCGCGCGCCGCCGCAGCCCCCTGGTTGTTGCCCGCGGCGTAGAGCCGGTTGTCCGGGTTGCGCAGCAGCACGACCTGCGGGAACGCCGCGGCGATCGCGTCGGCGCTGCCGTCGTGGCTGCCGTTGTCGACGACGATCACTTCGCGGTCGTGCCGCGGCGTCTCGGCGAACAGACCGCGCAGGCACGCGAGCGTCAGGTCCTTCGTGTTCCAGCTCAACACGACGACCGACAGCACCGGCGTGGTCACGACACTCCCGCCTTCGGCGCCATCGACGTGCCGAGGTACGACAGGCACTGGAAGCGCCAGCAGCCGAGCCGCTCGAACCGCCCGCCGGTGAGGTCGTAGGCGGTGAAGTAGAAGACCGCGGGAACGAAGTGACGGAACGCCGTCGGCGACGGCGTCCACGACGACCCGCGGCCGAACATGCCCGCCGAGAGATAGAAGTTCGGGTCGAGCGACATCAGCACGACGTACCGCTCGCAGTCGCGGCCGAACTCGAGCCGCGGCGGTCCGTCGGACGCGCCGAGGTCGACGAGCGGCATCGGGTACCGGAAGCGCTTGCGGTTGCGCAGCGGGCTGCGGTTCAGCAGCCAGTCGGCGGCAGACAGCGCCCAGGTGCCGAGCCGCCCGTACCACTTCGCGAAGTAGAGCCGGCGACTCACGTGGTGACGCTTCCACGCCGACTCCATGTCGCTCATGCCCGATCGATTCACGAAGTGCACGAGCCGCGCGTCCGGCACCTGCGTGACCGTGCGCCCGCGCTTGCGGATCGTCAGCGACAGGTCGGTGTCCTCGTAGTAGAGGGGGTAACGCTCGTCGAAGCGGCCGATCTCGTCGAAGAAGGCCCGCTCGATCAGGAACATGCAGCCCGACATCATCGGCAGCGCCAGCGGCTGCTCGGCGCTCCAGACGCGCGTCCAGCGGCGCGCCAGGCGTCGCGCCCACCAGTGGCTGATGCGCGGCACGAACTGACCGAGCGTCGTGGCCAGCAGTTCGCGCAGCGTCGGCAGCGTGTTCGGCGGCAGGCGGCCGGCGAACTCCGGCTCCCAGAAGCCCTTCGGCACCACGCACCCGGCGGTCGGGTCGTTCTCGAGGTGGCGCTGCAGGGCCGGGATCAGGCCCGGGCCGAACAGCACGTCGGGGTTGCTGACCAGGAACCAGCGGCCCCGCGCGTTCGCGGCGGCGAGGTTCATGCCCTTGCTGTAGCCGCCGTTCTCGTGGTGCAGCAGCAACCGCCCCGCGAGCGGGTCGCCCTGCTGCTCGGCCAGCAAGCGCAGTTCGCGTTCGACGGCGGCGATCTCGTGCGGATCGCGCCACGGCGAGCAGTTGTCGACGACGATGCACTCGAACGGCATCGGCGTGCCGTCGGGACGAGTCGGGCCGTGTGCGCGCAGCGTCGCGACCGCCTGCGCGCACTCGCGCCAGGTGTTGTAGTTCACGATCAGCACCGACAGTTCGGCGGCGCCCGTCGCGGCGTGCGGCGCCGCGCCGATGGCATCCTCGCTGCGCGCGGAACCCGTGGTCATCTGCGGCAAGGGATCGGCGGAAGGACCCGCTCTGGGCAAACCGTTCGCGCGCGCGTGGACCAGGACGCGACCGGGCCGATGGCACCGGCCGTTGCCACGTTCAGGGCACCCTCGTCGCGGGCCGCGGCGACGTCGAGGCCGGCGCCAGTTTCCGCACCAGCGCCTCGCCGAGGATCGTCTCGGTCTCGCGATCCTGGCCGATCGACGACCAGTCCTGTTCGCGCGGTTCGATCGATCGCCGCAGATCGTCGACATGCTCCTGGTCGACCGCGAAGCGGATCGGCCACCCGGTCTTCGCGGACCCTTCGTCGACCAGGATCTCGGCGTGCAGCCGGTAGCGCGCCGGTCGGCCGACCGGCGGCAGCGTGCGGAAGCGCCATCGCGACTGCCACAGACCCATGCCACGGTCGCTCGCGCTGCCATCGACCGAGAAGCCGGCGCCGTTGGCGACGTGCACCAGCCCGTCGTAGCACTCGCCGAGGGTCATCGGCGCACTCTGGAGTTCGCGCCAGTCGCGCACGAGCCCGCACGAGGCCAGCAGGACGGGAAGGACGCACAGGCAAGGCGCTCGCATCGGCCGCGCGAGTATACCGGCGCCGTGCGCCAGCCCGCCGCCTTCCTGTTCGACCTCGATGGCACGCTCGCGGAGACGCTGCCGGACATCGCCGCGAGCTGCAACCACGTGCGCTCGCGGCATGGCCTGCCGCCGGCCGACCTCGCCGCGGTGCGCGCGTTCGTGGGCGACGGCGCTCGCGCGTTGTTGGCGCGCGCTCTGCACGACGCGCTGCCGGGGGCGGGGACACGTCGCGAGGCGATGCTCGACGACGCACTGGCGATGTACGTCGACCACCACCACGCCCAGTGCACCGTGCACGCACGCCTGTTCCCCGGCGTGTTGCCGTTCCTCGAGCGCGAACGGGCGGCCGGCCGCCGGCTCGGCGTCGTCACCAACAAGCCCGAACGCTTCGCGCGGCCGCTGCTGGCGCATCTCGGCGTCGCCGACCTGCTCGGCGCCATCGTCGGCGGCGACACGCTGCCGCAGCGGAAGCCATCCCCCGAGCCGCTGCGCGCCGCGCTGCGCGAACTCGGCATCGCCGCGGCATCCGCGGTGATGGTCGGCGACGGTGTGCAGGATCTGCGCGCCGGCAAGGCAGCGGGGCTGTCCACGATCGGCTGCCTGTTCGGCTATGGCGACATCGCGACGCTGCGGGCCGAAGGGGCGGACGCCTGGTGGGCGTCCTTCGGCGTCGCGGCCGACTGAGTGCCGCAGGGGTCGGCAGGCAGTGGCCACGAATTCTCGTCTGTTTTCTGCCTCGTGTGCGGCGGCAGGCGAGACCGCCCATCTCCCGCAAGCCCCGGCCGCGGCCCCCCCTTTTCGGCGCGCGCACGAGCAGTCATCATTCCGCGCCATGGCTCCACCACGCCGTGTTCGCTGGTACCTCACGTACCTCGCGGGGTGGATCGTCGGCGCCGGGGTCGTCAGCGTGCTCGTCGCATCCGTGGTCGGCGAGCTCCTGCGCGGCAGTTCGCCGGTCGACCCGTGGCTGCTCGGCGCCGCGTTCGGCAGCGGGCTCGGCCTGCTGCTCGCGCGCAGCTCGGCAGATCGCCCGGCCGTTCACGGTTGGTTGCGCCGCGTCGGAGCGTGCCTGTGCCTGGCGTTGCCGCTCGCGGCCCTGCTGTGGTGGTTCGCCGAGGTCGAACGCACGCGCGGCACCTACCTGGGGGGCTTCGGCGAGATGATGCTCGCCTACGTGTGCCTGATCGTCAGCGTGGCGGGCGCCGGATTCCTGCTCGCGGGCATCAGCGGGTCCATGCTCCGGCCAACCTGATACCATCGCGCCCCGTGCGGAAACGCAGCCTTCTTCCGTCGCTCGCGAGCATGGTGGTGCTTGCCGGCGCGGCGATGGCGCAGGGCGAACGCGCGCGGCAGATCGCCGAACGTGCGCTCGACGACCTTGCGGTCGACACCTTGTGCCGCGACGCCACGCGCCGACTGGTCAACCTCGGCGCCGCGGCGGTGCCGCAGCTGCGCGAACGGCTGGCGTGGCCCACGCGCCGCGAGCAGGCCCCGGAGGTCACCGCACGGATGGCGGAGATCCTCGGTCGCATCGGCCGGCCGGCGATCCTCGCCTTCCCGGAGTTGCGTGATGGGATCCGCGAGGAACCGCCGGCGGGCGAGGGCGCGGTGCGCGCACTCGCCGCGCTGTCGCCGTTCGTGACCCGCGAGCAGCGGGCTGCGCTGCGAGCCGACCTGGTTGCCATCGCACGCACCGTCGATCGGGCTGCCGTGCGCATGCTCGAGGTCGCGACGCTGTTGTCCGACGACGGCAGCACGCCGACCGTACGCGCGTACCTGTGCGAAGCCGCGGAGGCCGAACGCATGGCGACGTGCCGCTGGCTGGTCGCGACCGACGGCGCCCTTCGCGACGATCGCAGCGAACTGACCACGCTGCTGGCGGCCGAGCTGCACAAGGTCACGGCCCGCGCCGCGATCTCGTGGGTGGGACCGGGGCCAGGCAGTTGGGCGGCACCGGACCTCGCGACGGCCTGGCTCGCGCTCTCGGCGGAACCCCTCGATGGCGCCGCCGCGCGCGGCCTGCTGGCGAGCGCCGACCCCGACCAGCGGCTGCGAGCGGTGGCGTGGATGCACGAGAACGGTGCCCGACTGCCGGTTGCCGAGCGCGCGGACCTCGTCGCGCGCCTCTGGGACGTCGACTTCGACGTCGTGCGTGCGACCTGCAAGGCGCTGGCGGCGTGGGGCGACGCGGGCCTCGTCGCGCTAGCACCCCTCCACGCGTTCTGCCAGTCGCACGAGGACTTGGCGGTTCGCAAGCACTGCCACGACGCCGCCGCCACGATCGTCGCGGCGGCAACGGCGGGTCTGCCTGCCGAGGCTCCGTGGCTTGCGGCCTTCGACGAACTGCTCGCGGGGCGTGCGACGACCCTGCCGGCGACACCGCTCGGCGCGTTGGGTCGCCGACGCATCCACGAGGTCCTGCACCTCGCGCAGTGGCACGACTCGGAACCGGTCGGCCAGTTGCTTGTCGCGATCGAAGCGGCGGACGCATGCACGCCCGACGCCGTGTGTTCGGTCTTCGGCTGGTTGCCGCATCACGACGCCGACGTCGTCGCGCATGCCTGCGCCTGGCTCGCGCGGCGCGGCACGGCCGTGCGCGATGCGGTGTGGGAGCACCTGCCGCAGGCGTTCGAAGCGACCTGCCTCGGCCTGCCGCGATACCGGGTGGCCGCGAACGCGCGCCCGGAGGCTGTCGAGCTGCTCGCGCACTTGGCCACCGCTGGCGCGAGCCGGCTGCGCCTGGTGGAACTGCTCGAGGACGGCAACCTCCGCGTGGTGGCGCGGGCGCTCGCCGCCGGAATCGCCGCCGGCCCGGCGACGTTCCGTGACGCATCGCCGCGGCTGCACGCACTGCTCGCCGCCGAACCGACGCCTGGAGTGATCGTGCGCGCGCACTCACGCGACCGCGGCATCGTGCTGGAGGGCGACATCACGGCGCCGATGCAGGCACTGGCCGCGATTGCGCTCGTCGGCAACGGCGACCCGGTCCCGCCAGCACCGCTCGCCGACGCCTTCCTGCGCGAGCAGTTCGCGTTCGGCCTCGGCGACCTCGCAACCGCGGTCGAGTCACGCCGGACCGCGGGCACGTTGGCGGCGATGCTCGCCACGATCGAGAACGAAGTGCGCGACCGCCTCGGCGTGGCCGGCAACCTGCGCTGGCCGTAGGCCAGCAGCGCGCGCTTCCTACTGGCCCGCGAGCCAGTCGAGGAACGCCGCTTCCATCGCCGGCAAGTCGCGCGCGAAGACGCGATCGAACGCAGCCGCCGCCGGCCCGGTATCGCCGAACCGCGACGTCGCCGACACGCCGGGCATCGCGCTGCGGCACTCGTCCTCCCAGGCCAGGAAGCGGTCGCGGTACCGGTTGCCAGGCTGCAGCATCCACCGCAGGAACGCCTGGCACTGCGCGTAGAACTTCAGGCCTTGCTCCTGGCCGGCACCCAGCTGCTGCTCGGCGCGCGCCGCGAGCAACTCGCGCAACGGCAGCGGCGCCTGCTTGACCGCGGCCAAGCGCTCGCCGCTCATCGCACCACCGACGACGAGCCGCCGCCCGTCCCAGGTGAACGTGCCCTGGCCGCCGTAGGTCTCGGCCAGGCCTTCGGCATACCAATCCGGCATCGCCACTGGCGAGCTGGCGAAGAAGAACAGGTGCGTCAACTCGTGCAGCACGAGGCCGCGGATCTCGTTCTCGCCGAGTCCTTCGGCGCAGACGAACGCGCGCAAGCTGCCGTAGTCGCAGAGCCCGCGGCCAGGAGCACCACGATGCCCCACGGCGGCGAGGTACGCGTCGTAGTCGGCGCGCGTGCCGATCACGTTCAGGACCAGCGGCCGCACCGAGGTGCCGTCGAGCCGTTCCTGCAGGTGCGGCAACAGCGCCGCCGCCAGCGCATGCAGCTTCTCGGCGGCATCGCCGGGCAGGTCGGTGCGCACGACGACCGGGCCGCTGCCCACCTCGCGCAGCGCCGCTGCTGCCGGCACCTTCGTGCCGGCCGGCTCGAAGCGAGGAACCGCGCCGTTCACCGTGCGCACGCGCTCGCCAACCCACGCGGCGTGCTCCTCGGGCACCACGACACTGTCGATGCGCAGCCCCTTGTCGGTGCGCTGGATCTCCGCGCCCATCTGCAACGCCGCAAGCCAGTGCTCGCGCGCACGATCGACGAGGTGGGCCTGGTGCGCGGCGCGGGCGAGCTCGATCTGGCCCTTGCGGTCCTGGCGCTCGATCGCCAGCGCACGCTTCTCGTAGCTCTGCAGCGACGCCTTGCTCGCCGTCTTCTTGCGCTTCTTCCAGAACGCCTCGCCGTAGTTGCGGACGATGCCGAGGACCATCACCGCGCCCTGGTGCTTGCCCTCGGACAACTCGACGGCGCGCACGAACTGCCAGGTGGCCTGCTGGATCAACCCGGAGTCGCGGATCGACCAGCCGAGGTCGACGTGGCGCTGGCCGCTGGCCAGCAACTCCGCTGCGCGCGCCTTCTCGTAGTCGGCGACGAGCATGTCCGTGGCCGACTGCGCCGCGCCGGTCGCGGCGAGCGCGGCGCCGAGCAGCACGGCGGCGAACGGGCGGCGGATCACTTCTTCTTCAGCTTCTGGATGCGCTGGATCAGCTTCGTCGTCGAGTGCGTCTTCTTGTCGCCGACGAACACGGCCTTGCAGTCCAGCGCCTTGACCGTGTCCTTCTCGGGCAGCGTCTTCAGGCTGTAGTCGGCGCCCTTGGCGTAGAGCGTCGGCCGGAGCTGGTTCAGCAGGGCGTCGGCGGTCGGCTCGTCGAACGTCGTCACGTAGTCGACGAACGACAACGCAGCGAGCACCTCCAGGCGTTCGTCGGCCGGGACGATCGGATGGCCCTTGCCCTTCAACGCCTCGGCAGACGCGTCGGAGTTGATCGCCACCACCAGGATGTCCCCGCGAGAACGGGCGTCCTCGAGGCATCGCGTGTGCCCGACGTGCAGCAGGTCGAACACACCGTTGGTGAGGACGACCGCCTTGCCGCTGGCGCGCAGGGCCGCGAGGATCGCGGCGAGGCTCTTCCGGTCGGTGACGACTTTGTCTTTGCTGCGCTGCCGGCGCGGGACGAGTGCCAAAACGAGCCTCCGAAGGTGCGGCGGGGAGAAGTCTGGCGGAAGGATGCCACGCGGAGGTGTCGGCGGCAACGGCAGTTCCGTCGCTGTTTGCCAGCCGCTCCGCGCCGCGCCGCGACCAAGCTCGTGTCGGCACCGCCGGGCGCCATGTTCGGGCTCGTTGTCGCCGACCACGCACGGCGACTGCAGCGATCGGCGGCTCGACAGCCCCCACCGTCGACGCGCACGCCAACCACGAACGCGACGCGATGGGCCACACACCGCGGCGCGCCACTTCGCACCCGCTCGTCGCGCCGCGTATCGTGGGCCAATGCACCTCCGTCGCGCCGCGCTGCTCGTCCTCGTCGCCGCCTCGGCAACGGCCCAGGCCCCGCTCCTCCCGCCGCCACCGCCACCGCTCGCCGTGACCGAGTTCCAGGCGCGACGAGCTGCGCTGGCCGGACGGATCGCCGCCGCCCATCCCGGGGAGCGCGCCATCGTGGTGGTGCGCGGCGCGGCCAAGCAAGCCGACTTTGGTGCGTTCGTGCAGGACCAGGACTTCCTGTACCTGACCGGCGTCGGCGAACCCGGCCTCGCGTTGCTGCTGGTCCTCGCTGCCGATGGCACGCTCGAGCGCGACGAACTGCTGGTGCCGCCGCATTCGCCGTTCGCGGCGACGTGGGACGGCAACTTCCTCGCTCCGGGCACCGCCACGGCGGAACGCACCGGCTTCGCGACGGCCGGCAACGTGCGCAGCCTGCACACGACGCTCGGGGAACTGCTCGGCGGCGAACAAGCGGCGCCGAAGCCCCGCGTGTTCACGCTGCTGCAACCGGCAGCGCGCACCGGCAGCACGCCGCGCAAGGCGGCCGAAGCCGCCGATGGCGTCGCCAAGGACCGTTTCGACGGGCGCCCGGGGCGCGAAGAGGCGTTCGCCTCGGCCCTCACCAAGGCGCATCCCGGGGTGCAACTCGACGCGCTCGAGCCGTTCGTGCACGCCATGCGCCCGACCAAGACCGCTCCCGAGATCGCGGTGATCCGGCGCTGCGCCGAGATCGCCGCCGAGGGCATCGCCGAGGCGATGCGCAGCTGCGAGCCGGGCCACTTCGAGTACCAGCTCGCGGCCACCGCGCGGTTCGTGTTCACGCTGCGGGGTGCCGGGCCCGACGCCTACGCGGCGATCGTCGGCGGCGGACCGAACGGCTGCGTGCTCCACTACAACACCTGCGAACGGCGACTGCTGGCCAGCGATCTCATCGTGATGGACTACGCGCCGACGCTGCACGGCTACGCGACCGACGTCACGCGCACGTTCCCGGCATCGGGCACCTTCTCGCCCGAGCAACGCAAGCTCGTGCAGGACGTGTACGACGTGCAGCAGGCGCTGATCGCCGAGGTGAAGCCCGGCGCGCGGCTGTCGGTGCTCGGTCGCCGCTGCGCCGAGATGCTCGTCGCCCGCGGCTACCGCAACGACCACGGGCCGTGCCACCACGTCGGCCTCGCCGTGCACGATCCGTCGGTCGACGTCCTGGCCGCCGGCATGGTGATCACCGTCGAGCCGGGCGCCTACCTGCGCGACGTCGGCATGGGCTGCCGCATCGAGGACACGATCCTCGTCACCGCCGATGGCAACGAAGTGCTCAGCAAGGACGTGCCGAGCACGCCCGACGCGATCGAGAAGCTGATGGCGGAAGCGGGCGTGCTGCAGGCTCCGCTCGGCGCGGCTCGGCGCTGAGCGCGATCGGCGGCATCGCGCGAACGAACCGGCACGCCGCGGCGGGATCGGCCGCCGGCCGACGTCACTTCCCCGACTGCAGGATCTTCTGCACGACGTTCGTCGTCGAGCGCCCCGCCACCAGGGGCACCAGCACGACCTGGCCGCCGTGCTGTTCGACCCACTCGCGACCGACCACGCCCTTGTCGCGCCAGTCCTCGCCCTTCGCGAGCACGTGCGGCGTCGTCGCCTCGACCAGGGCCCTCGGCGTGTCGTCGTCGAACGGCACCACGTAGTCGACCGCCTGCAGCGCCGCGAGCACGGCCATGCGGTCCGCGAGCGTGTTGAACGGACGGCCCGGCCCCTTCTGCTGCCGCTGCACCGACGCGTCGCTGTTGACGCCGACCAACAGCGCGTCGCCGTAGGCGCGCGCGCGCTGCAGGTAGTCGCAGTGGCCGGCGTGCAGGATGTCGAAGCAGCCGTTGGTGAACACCAGCCGCTTGCCCTCGGCGCGCAGGCGGCTCGCCACTTCGATCGCCTGTTCGTGCGTCAGGATCTTGCCGTCGGCGCCGGGGGCGGTGTCGCCGAGCCGGGCCAGGAGCTCACGGCGGCTCGGTGCCCACGTTCCCAGCTTGCCGACGGTGATGCCGGCGGCGTGGTTGGCCAGACGCAGGCTCTCCTCGAGCGGCACGCCGCAGGCGCGGCAGTAGGTCAGGCACGCGACCACCGTGTCGCCGGCACCCGTGACGTCGAACACCGCGCGCGCCTCGGTCGGCAGGATCCGGTGCGAACCGTCGCCGGTCTCGAAGAAGATGCCGTCCTTGCCGAGCGTGACCACCGCGTTCGGGGTCCCGGTGATCTCGCGCAGCCGCTGCGCCACGCGATGCAGGTCCGCGGTCGAACGGATCGCGACGCCGGTGGCGGCCTCCGCTTCCTCGCGGTTGGGCGTCAGCAGGTCGACACCCGCGTAGATCGAGTAGTCCTTGCCCTTCGGGTCGACGACCGTGACGCCGCCCTGCGACTTCGCTGCGGCGACGGCGGCTCGGATCACGCGCGGCGTCAGCACGCCCTTGCCGTAGTCGCTGAGCAGCACGCTCTTCCACGGGAACGGCCGCTGTTCGAGGATCGCCAGCATCGCCCGTTCGGCGTCGCCGCCGACCGGCGCGCGGCTCTCCTCGTCGACGCGCAGCACCTGCAGGGTCTTGGCGACGTAGCGCGTCTTGCGGGTCGTGGGCCGCGAACGATCGACGACGAGCGCCTGCGTGTCGATGTTGGCGTCGACCAGCAGTTGCCGCAGACGCCGCCCGCCCTCGTCGTCGCCGATCACGCCGAGCACCGACGCCGAAGCACCGAGCTCGCGCAGGTTGGCGGCGACGTTGCAGGCGCCGCCGAGCAGGTAGCGTTCGTCCCCGAACTCGAACACCAGCACCGGCGCCTCGGGCGAGACGCGGTTCGCCTTGCCGTCGGCGTAACGATCGAGGATCAGGTCGCCGACCACGAGCACGCGCGTCGTCGGCAGGGCCGCCAGGATCTCGGCGAGGCGACGGTTGGTCGGGGCGCTCATCAGCGAGGCTCCTTCAAGCACCCGCGCGCCTCGGCCGTGCAGACCAGCGCCTGGTGCAGCAGCGGCAGCACGATCTCGTGCATCGCCAGGATCGACTTGCCCTCCTTCGGCGGCCGTTGGACGACGTTGGTGAGCGCGCGGTACTGCTGCAGCATGTCGAAGTTCGCGGTCAGGAAGTCGTCGCCGAGCTGCCCGCGGTTGCGCGCGATCGACACCGCCTTCAGGAACACCTCGGGCATGATCACCGCCGAGCCGACGTTGAGCCACACGCCCTGCTGCAGCTTGCCGACGGTGTCGGCGAGCAACCAGAAGTCGCGCTGTGTCGCCGCACCGAGGGCCGCGGCGTCGAGGTCGGGATCCATGTGGGTGATGTCGCAGCCGAACGCGACGTGCACCGTCGCCGGGATCTGCAGCCGTGCGGCCTCGGCGAACACCGACAGGTGCCGGTAGGGCAGATCGTCGTCGAGGATCTGCCGGCCGATCGCGAGGCCGAGCCCTTCGCCGCGCGCGCCCGCGCGCTTCGTCGCGCCGTTCAAGCCGGTGAACGTCTCGCGCCAGAAGCCGAACGAACCGTCGGGCAGGTTCTCGGCGACGTCCTCGCTGGTGGCGCCCTGGTAGGCCGTCTCCCAGTCGTGGATCGCCGACGCGCCGTTGGTCGCGACGTGCGTGATCAGGCCGCGGCGCATCAGGTCGATCAGCAGCGGCGACAGGCCGACCTTGAGCACGTGCGCGCCGAGCGACACGCCGACCTCGCGGCCGTGTTGGCGCGCCGTCACGACGCGGTCGACGACCTGCTTCAGCGCCTTGCTGCCGTAGATGTCGGGCAGCGCGTCGAACCACTGCCGGAACCCGGCGACCGGCGGCAGCACCTTCGCGAAGTCCTCCTTGCGCACGAGGTTCTTGCGCTCGGCCAGCGGGCGGATGCGCAGGGGACGCGGCGGCGGCGGATTCGGGTCGGGCATGCGTCGCCGGCATCGTGCAGCGCGCGCCGGGTCCGGTCCAGCACGACGCGGTCGCCGGCGATCGGCGGACTCAACCAGGTCGCTGCGGCCGGTCGCCGCGGCGCGAGGCCAGCATCGCCAGCACCGAACGCTTCTCGGCGTCGGGCATCTCCCACCACCGCGAGATCTCGTCGCGCGTGCGCGCACAGCCGAGGCAGTAGCGGTCGGCGGCGTCCATGCGGCACACCAGGATGCACGGCGATGCGGGCGGCGGCGGCAACGGCGGGCGTTCGTTCATCGCAGGCTGGCGCGGCGCGCGTCGGTGCACGGCCACGCCCCACCCTTCTGCAGCAGCGCCACCAGCATGTCCTGGTCGCTCTGCCGTGCGAGTTCGACTTCGGCGTCGGTCGCCCCCACCAGGTGGAAGAAGTCGACCCGCCCCGACGCGAGTTCGAACGACGCCGCGTAGTGCCGCGGCGGCTCGACGAGCAGCCAGCGGATCGCGCTGTCGAACTCGGGCGTGATCGACCGGCCGAGCGGCACGCGGTTGCCGTACTCGAGCAGGTCGGCGTCCGCGTAGGTGCCGACGGCGACGAGCAGTTCGTAGGCCATCAGGTTGTGCAGCAGCGGCACCGCCCAGCTCGCCGGCTCCTTGCTCTCGACCACGAGCTCGAAGCCGAGGCCGGAGAAGCCCGACGGGTCGCGTCCCGGCGCGTCGAGGTTCCACGGGTTGCTGAGCCCGGACGTCGCGTAGAGCCACGACTCGCGATGGGCACCGGGCGGGCAGGCGAACACGCCGTGGTTCAGCCAGCCCGGATGCGGCTCCTTGCCGTACTGCGCGAACACGCGCGGCCCGGCCGCGAAGATGCCCTGGCCGAGGTCGCCGAACACGCGCCGGTAGACGTCGTCCTCGCGCTCGGACCACACGGACTCGAACCACTGCGCAAAGGCCTGCTCGGACATCGGGGGCGAACACGCTACCACGCGCCGACGCCGCACGCTCGCACCGTGGCCGCATCGCGGCGAGACTGCTGCGGTGAAGCGCTCCGAACGCGCCGCGCGCATCCAGGCGATCCTCGACGCGCACTTCCCGAAGCCGGCGATCCCGCTCGCGCACGACGACCCGTTCACGCTACTGGTCGCCGTCGTGCTGTCGGCGCAGTGCACCGACGAACGCGTCAACCGCGTGACCCCGGCCCTGTTCGCGCGAGCGGCGACGCCGGCCGCGATGGCGGCCCTGCCGGTCCGGACGATCCACGCCTGCATCCGTTCGTGCGGCCTCGCGCCACAGAAGGCGAAGGCCATCGCCGCGCTGTCGCGCCAGCTCGTCGCCGATCACGCCGGCGTCGTGCCGCGCGATCTCGCGGCGCTCGAAGCGCTGCCCGGCGTCGGCCACAAGACCGCGAGCGTCGTCATGGCGCAGGCCTTCGCGGTGCCGGCGTTCCCGGTCGACACCCACATCCACCGGCTGGCGTGGCGCTGGGGCTTGTCCTCGGGCCGCAGCGTCGAACACACCGAACGCGACCTCGTGCGCACGTTCCCGCGCGAGCGGTGGCACGACCTGCACCTGCAGATGATCTGGTTCGGGCGCACGTTCTGCCCGGCGGTGAAGCACGACCCGGAGCAGTGTCCGATCTGCGCGTGGGCGATGAGCGGTGCACGCCGTCAGGTCGAACGGCGGCGCCGCGCCCGCCCGCGGTAGGGCGCGAAGGGCTACCCGCGCAGCGCCGCGAGCAGTTCGGCCCACGGATCGCGCGCGAGCACCCAGCGGTAGAAGCACGCGCCGAGCCAGCCGTGCAGCACGCCGAGCGGCCACAGGTTGCGGTGGCGCAGGAACAGCAGTGAGCACGTCGCGCCGAGCACCAGCGTCGCTGCGCACAGCGACCAGTCGGGCACGTGGACCGCGGCGAAGCCGACGGCGGCCACGGCGACGAGAACGGGCCGCGCGACGCCGAGTCGTTCGAGGTTGCCGACGACGATGCCGAGCACGAGCAGTTGCTGGACGATCCCCCACAGCGGGTAGAGCAGCAGCAGCGGCAGCAGGTTGCCGTCGAGCACGAACGTGCCACGCCACACGCCGATGCCGGCCGTCGCGGCGAGGCCGACCAGCAGCACGACGACGGCATCGCGCCGGCAGGCCGCACCGCCGGCAGCACGCAGTCCCCAACCGGCGAGAACGCCGGGCGTTCGCGCGCGCACCACGGCGTAGGCCAACCAGCCGCCGCCGAGCACGATCTGGTCGACGGCCTGCCAGCCCGCGAGCAGCGTGGTCAGGAGGTGCAGCGCCGCGCTCGCGAGCACCGCGAGCAGTTCCCAGGCCATGCGCCGCCGCGACGCGACCGTGTTCACCGTGCCTTCGGCAGGCGCAGCGTCCAGTCGCCGACGATCGACCAGAAGTAGGCGCGCTTGCGCCCGATGTCGCCGCCGACCTCGTCCCACTGCGAATGCCGCGACTCGAGTTCGAAGTAGCGTTGCCACGCTTCGCCGAACGTCTTGCCGGCAGCCAGCGTCGCCGCGAACTCGCGCGGCTCGTCGTAGAAGACCTTGGCGCGGCCGACGATCGCCAGGCACGGCGTGAAGAAGAGGATCGACTCGGCGTGCGCGCGTTCGCCGTAGTCCGGGTCGTCGTACGGTTTGGCGGCGTGCGGCGGAGAGAGCGCTTCGCAGCCGGTGTGGATCAGCAGGAACGGCTGCTCCGGCAGCATCCGCCGCTGCCACAGGGTGTGGTGGAAGGCGAAGTCGGCGCGGCCGTTGCCGTGATCCTGCCACGACGGAACCCATCGCTCCCCCTCGCGGCGCCAGTGCCACGGCGCGGCCCCCAACGCGTCGGCGAGTGCCGACGGCGCGGTCGGAGCGAAGGCGCCACCCCACGGGTCGCTGTGCACGCGCACTGTGCGCAGCACCGCCGGTTGTCGCAGCCAGCGCAGGTACGCGACGAGATCGGCGCCCTCGTGCACGGCGTAGCCGGGCAGATCGAAGTCGCGCCACGCGGCGTCGCCGGCGCGCAGTTGGCCGAAGCCCGCCCCCAGTTCGTGGCTGATCGCCGCCGGGCGACGCGCGTCGGGGGGCAGCGGCTGGCTGCGGAAGCGGTGGTTGCGCGCGAACCACTCGACGAGCAGATCGAGTTCGAACGCGGGATCGTGGCGCCAGGGCACGCCCGTCGGCGCCTCGGCGACGCCGACCTCCCGCGGCCGCCCCGAGCCGTCGAGGGCGCCCGCGAACGGACGGCGCGCGACTCCGCGCGCGTCGATGCGCGAGATCGCGATGTCGGGAAGCGCCGTCGGATTGCCGCGCGCCCGATCGGCGGCGCTGCACTCGTGGTCGCGGTCGGCGGGATCGAGAGTCACGGTGAACGCCGCGGCATCGACGTTCGCGGCGCCGTCGCGGACGTGGAACACGTCGGTGACCTCGAGTTCACCGGTCTGCAACGCGACGGCCTTGCCGCCGGCGTCGGGCACCTGCTCACCGAACACCACCGTCACCGACGGCAGCTTCGTCGGCCCGGGCACGTAGACCGTCTCCCAGTCGCCGTCGAGATCGGCGAGCACGAGGTCGCAGCGGTGCGCGACGATCTCCGGCACGCACCGCACATTCGTCGTCGCCGGCTCGAACGCGACCGCTTTGCCGTCGGGCCCGGGCAACGACAGCTTCTCCTGCCGCCGCCAGTTGCAGGTGCGCACCAGCAGCGCGTCGGGGAAGTGGCCGACCAGCACCGCCCCCGCCATCGGTGCCTGCGCGTGCAGCCGCTGGAACAGCCGGCGCAACCCGAGCACCGTGCGGCCATCCTGATGCGGCGGCCCGGCGTGCACTTCGGCGCTGACCAGCAGCGCGTGGAAACCGTCGGCGGCGATGTCCGCGACGAAGGTCGCGAGCGGTTCCGCGAGAGCCGTCGGCACCAGCGTCGCCGGCGGCTGCAGCCGCGACTCGACCAGCACGACGACCACCGGCGCGCCGACGGCGCCACGTTCGTCGAGCACGGTCAGCTGGCGCACTTCGGCGCGGCCGTCGCCATCGACGTCGTGCGGCGCGAACGCGGCGACGGTCGCTGCGGCGGCGGATTGTGCCGGGGCCTCGACGCACGGGGCCGCGGCGAGCCCCACGATCGTGGACGCCCAGCGGACGATCGCTCGCGTTGCCATGCCGACCCGTTCAGCGCTTGCGGCGGCGCGCCGCCTTGGTGGCGCGGCCCCCGAACACGATCGCCGCGACGTCGTCGAACCGCTCGACGAACAGGAACTTCAGCCCGGCGACCAGATCCCGTTTCAGTTCGCGCGCCTCGGCTTCGTTGGCCTTCGGCAGGATCACGCGCGTGATGCCGAGGTTCTTCGCGGCGAGCACCTTCTCGCGCACGCCGCCGATCGCCAGCACTTCGCCGACGACGGTCAGCTCGCCGGTCATCGCCAGGTCGCCGGGAGCCCGATCGCCGCGCAGCGCGCCCAGGAAGGCGCACGCGATCGCGATGCCGGCCGATGGCCCGTCCTTCTTGATCGCGCCGGCGGGGAAGTGCAGGTGCAGGTCGGTGGCGTCGAGCCGCGCCACGTCGAGACCGAAGCGCTCGGCGTGCGCACGCAGGTAGCTGAGGGCGAGCCGCGCCGACTCGCTCATCACGTCGCCGAGGCTGCCGGTGAGTTGGAGCGCCCCCTTGCCCTTGCTGGCGACGGCCTCGACGTAGAGCACGTCGCCGCCGACCGGCGTCCAGGCGAGTCCCTGCACGACGCCGGGCAGCCGCTGCTTGCGCCGTTCCTCGGGCGGGAAACGCGGCCGACCGAGCAGCGTGCCGGCCTCGACGAGGCTCAATCGGCCAGGCCCGTCGCCGCCGGCCGCGATGCTGCGCGCGACCTTGCGGCAGAGGCGTTGCACGATCTTGTCGAGCCCGCGCACGCCGGCTTCGCGGGTGTGCTCGGCGACGATGTGCTGCCACACCGGTGGCGCCACCGACAGGTGCTTGCCGGCGAGACCGTGCCGCTCGAGTTGCTTGGGCAGCAGGAACCGCCGCGCGATCTGCACCTTCTCGGCGAGCAGGTAGCCGGGGATCTCGAGCACCTCCATGCGGTCGCGCAGCGGCTCGGGGATCTGCGACAACACGTTCGCCGTCGCGAGGAACATCACCTTCGACAGGTCGAACGGCACGTCGAGGTAGTGGTCCGCGAACGCGTGGTTCTGCTCGGGGTCGAGCACCTCGAGCAACGCCGAGCTCGGGTCGCCGCGGAAGTCGCTGCCGAGCTTGTCGATCTCGTCGAGCAGCAGCACCGGGTTGTTCGAGCCGGCGGCCTTCAGGCCCTGCAAGATCCGGCCCGGCAGCGCGCCGACGTAGGTGCGGCGGTGGCCCTTGATCTCGGCCTCGTCGCGCATGCCGCCGAGCGAGAACCGCCAGAACTTGCGCCCCATCGCCCGCGCGATGCTGCGGCCGAGGCTGGTCTTGCCGACACCGGGCGGGCCCGCGAAGCAGAGGATCGAGCCGGCGTTGCCGGGGCGCAGCTTGCGCACGGCAAGGAACTCGAGGATGCGGTCCTTGACCTCGTCGAGCCCGAAGTGGTCGTCGTCGAGCACGCGCGCCGCGCGCGCGAGGTCGACGTCGTCCGTCGTCGACACGCTCCACGGCAGCGCCACCAGCCAGTCGAGGTAGTTGCGCACGACGCCGTACTCGCCCGATTCGACGGGCGTCGTCTGCAGCCGCGTCAACTCCTCGCGCGCACGCCGCAGCGCCGCTTCGGGCATGCGCGCCTTCTCGATCGCCGCCTCCAGCCGCTGCAGCTCGAGCGCCCGTGGGTCCTTCTCCTCGCCGAGTTCGCGGCGGATGATCTTCATCTGCTCGCGGAGGAAGTAGTCCTTCTGCGCCTTCTCGGCCTTGTCGCGGATCTCGCCGAGGATCTGCTTGTCGAGCGCCGCGAGTTCGCTCTCGGCCATCGCGAACTGCAACGCGAGTTCGAGGCGCTTCTCGACGTCCGCCTGTTCGAGCAGTCGCTGGCGGTCGGTGACGGCCCGCACGACGCCGGCCGAGAAGTCGGCGAGCTGACCGCCATCCTCGACGTTGAGCAGTGCCGTGGCGAAACCGGAGTCGAGTTGTTCCTGCAGCTCGGCGAGTTGCCGCAGCTGCTTCTGCAGCAGCCGGAACATCGCCGCCGGCCGTTCGCCGCGCGCAGGGATCTCGACCAACTCCTTCACACGCGCGACCAGGTGCGGCTTCTCGCGCACCGCCTTGACGATGCGCGCGCGCCGCACGCCCTGCGTCATCGCCGACATGCCGCCGTCGGGGAGCTTGAGCGTCTTGAGGATCCTGGTGATCACGCCCACGTCGTGCACGTCGCCGGCGCGCGGGGCGTCCTGCTCGGGGTCCTTCTGCAGCACCAGGAACACGTAGCCGTTGTGGGCCTCGGCCTTGGCGACGATCTCCCGCGCGGCCTGCGAATCGAGCAGCAGCGGCATCATCAGCTGCGGGAACGGCACCGCCTTCTTCAGCGGGAACACGAACATCGTGTCGGGCAGCGCATCCTGCACCACGACCGACCCGGTGGTGCTGGCGCCCGCATCGACGCCGACTGCGGTCGCCTGCCCCGGCTTCGCGGCCGTCCCGCCGCCCGCGGGCTCGTCCGCCGCGCTGGAATCGCCGCCGTCGTTCTCGCCGGGCCCGCTCATGCCGCCGTTGTAGGGTCGCGCGCGGCGTTACGGAAGATCGCGGCAGGACGGCGACGCAGGCGCCGCGATTGCACGCGCACTGTCCCGTGAAAAAAGTGCGGGCGCATGGTCCGCCGCGTGATGTTCACGCACGTTGGCCCGACCGTCCCTGCCTGCCCCGGTATGGGAGCGGCCGTGCCAACAACAAAACGAACCATGCGCCCGAAGAAGGATCGGATGCACGGTCCGCGCAACACACGCGGAATCGCCGCTGGCCGACCCTGCCTGCCCCGGTGTGGGCCGGCCTTTGGCAAGGGTCCGTGCATCCGTGGCTGCGCGCAGCGTGAGCCGCGAACAGCCGAAGTCGTTCGACTCTGCTGCCGTGCGCCCAAGGGTGCGCGGCAGTTCGGGTCGGAGAAGAGAAAGAGCGGGCAGGGAACGTGCTAACGCGACGACAACACACGGACGCGCACGATCGTGTCGTCGCCGTGGTGCTGGAGGTCGAGGTAGCCGACGTGGCGCCGCGGCAGGCTCGAGAGATCGAGCCTGGTCGCGGCCCCGGTGAACGCGGACGTCAGCCGTTCGAACAACGGCTGCAGGTCCAGATCGAACAGGCCGGCGACGTTCTCGCCGGCAATCGCAGCGATCGCGCCATCGGCACGGCGCGCACGCGGCTTGCCGCCGCGGCGCAATTCGTCGACGTGGCCCACGAGCGTGTCGGCGTCATCGGCGAACAGCAGCGCATCCTCGTGCGCGGCGACGAACATCGCGCCGCCGGCATCCGGCGACCCTTCGCGCTCGGCCGGCGACGCGGCGCGCAACCGCAACAGCTCGACGGCGCGCCGTTCCCGCCCAGGGTCGCGACCTTCCACGGCAACGACCTTGCCGAGCCCAGCCGATTCGGCGACGCGGCGCAGGTCGGCGAACAGGTCGGCCGCGGCCTTCTTGTTCTTGGTGCGCATCGCGTAGATCGCCCCGACCCGACTCGAGCCTTCGCCAGGCCCGACGTGCAACTGGACCGTGCCGCGCGAACCGAGCCGCCCGAGCACGTTGCGCTCGAGATCGAGGCCGTACTCGTCGAAGGCGTGGTGCAGGTCGTGCAGCAGGCGACCGCCGCCCTGCGAGCGCGCGGCGATCTCGGCCAGGTCGACCGACAAGACGATGCCGCCAAAGCCCCCGGCGGGCAGATCGGCCTGCAGCGTGCGCGCGGCGACCGGCTCGACGGCGTCGAACCAACCGCGGAACGGTCCCTCGCGCCGCTCGGACGGCCCACGGAGCCCCGGGACGCGCGGGCCCCTTCGCTTCTGGACGTCGGGGGCTGCGGGCGCGAACCCGAGCAACAGCGTTGCCGCGAGGTCGGCGCGTTCGCCGGCGACCGAAGCCATCACGGCGTCGGCATCGCCGAGGCCCGACGAGCCGAGCAGCCAACCGGGCACACCGTCCAGCGACTCGGCGAGCCGCTGGCCGAGACGTTGCCAATCGCCGTAGATCCACAGAGCACCGGGACCGACGGGCAAGCGCTGGCGCATCGCCTGGAACCGTTCGTCGGCGGTCAGCACGGCGCGTTGGTTCGTCGCCGAGGTCGTCGGCGGCGGCGGGTCGAGCACTTCGGTGAGCGCCCGCGTGTCGTTGCCGACGAGCAGGTCGGTGCCGACGAGCGCGAGTTCGACTTCCTGTCCTGGTCCTGCGGCAGGCGATGCCGAACGCAGGCGGAAGGTCTGCCGGCCGCCGACGCGCCGCATGGGCGCGGCGAGATCCTCGCCATCGAGCGCGAGTTGCAGGTTGTCGGCCTGGCCACGCTGCAAGCACGCGCGCAGCACGAGCAGCGGCTGCCCCGCGCCGGGAACGACGCCCGTGAGCACGAGCTCGAGTTCGCCCGTGCTGCGCAGGATCAGCCCGCGCACGAGTTCGATCGCGCGCGCCGCACCGGACGTTGCCCCGCCATCCGCAGTCACCAGGGCTGCGAAGGCCGGATCGGCGAGCAACCGCTGCACCGGGCCGGCGGTTCGCGCCGCGACTCCCCCCGCATCCGTCGGCGCCATCGCCTCGAGGCAGAGGTAGGCGATCGGCCGCTCGATCGTGTCGGCCAGCCGCGGCAGCGCGGCCGTCTGGGCGAGCGCGGCGTGCGCGGGAACGACGACGGCGGCCACCAGGGCCGCAAGGGTCGTCATCGATGCGCATCGCATGGCGCGCGGTGAGCAAAGCCGGGACCAATGCGAGACGAAACCGCAAGCCGTTGCAGCCGATGCGCTTGCATGCTCAGCGGGCCTTCGCCGAGGCGCGCCGACTCTGCTCACCTGCGCAGATTCCGCACACCCGGCACCGGCTGGGGCCGGCGGTCGGGACCGGCAACGCGATCAGCCGCCGCCGAGCCGGTCGTACAGCGTTCGACGCCCGATGCCGAGCAGGCGCGCCGCCTCGGCCTTGTTGCCGCCGGCGGCCTGCATGGCGCGGTCGATCGCCCACCGTTCGAGCGCCGCGAGGTCGAGGGTCGTGGGCGGCTGCGACGACGGCAGGCCCGCGGCTGGCAGGGGATCGGCCGGCGACAGAGCCTCGGCCCGCAGTTCGCTGCCGCAGAGCGCCCACAGCCGCTGCATCTCGTTGCGGAGCTGGCGCACGTTTCCGGGCCAAGGTCGCGCGCGCAGAGCATTGGCCAGCACGGTGTCCACGACCGGGGCGGGCAGACCACGCTCCCGCGCGCACGCCGCGAGGAAGTGCTCGGCGAGCGGCACCACGTCGTCGATGCGCTCCCGCAGCGGCGGCAGGTTCACGGTGACGACGGCGAGGCGGAAGTAGAGGTCTTCGCGCAGCTTGCCTGCCGCGATCGCTTGCCGCGGATCGCGGTTCGTCGCGGCGACGACGCGCACGTCGATCGTGTACTCACGATCCCCGCCGACGGGCCGCACGCGCCTCTCCTCGAGCGCGCGCAGGAAGCGCGCCTGCAGCTCGAGGTTCATCTCGGTGATCTCGTCGAGGAACAACGTGCCGCCGGCTGCATGCCGCAGCAGGCCGGGCCGCGCGCGATCCGCACCGGTGAAGGCGCCCTTCTCGTGCCCGAACAGTTCGCTCTCGAGCAGTCCTTCGGCGATCGCGGCGACGTTGACGCCGACGAACGGCCCACGGTGGCGGCGACCGCCGGCGTGCAGCGCGCGCGCCGCGACCTCCTTGCCCGTGCCGCTCTCGCCGGTGAGCAGCACGGGCAGTTCGGTGTCGACGACCCGGTCGAGCACGTGCAGCGCGCGCAGCAAGGCTGGAGACGTGCCGAGCAGGAGCGGGAACGGGTGCTGGAGCTGCCCACGGTCGAGTGCCGGCAGCGGCGCCGCGAGCGCTTCCGCCTGCGCCTGCACGGTGTTCTGGAGCTGGCGGTTGCGTTCGGCCAACTCGAGCGCCTGCGCGCGGTTCTTCGCCAACAGCCCGTGCAGATGCAGCACGATCGCGCCCTGGTCCGCGAACGCCATCAGCCACGGCAGATCGCGTTCGGCGAACACGCCGGCCTGGAAGCGGTGGTCGAGGTAGAGCGCGCCGATCACCTCGTCGCCGACGCGCAGCGGCATGCACAGCACGCTGCGCAGCCGCAGGTCGGCGACGCTCTGCGCCGCCGCGAACTCGTCCGCCTGCGCGTCCTCGCTGAACAGGCCATCGCCCTGCTGCAGCACCCTCGACACGATCGTCGTCGACACCTTGCGCTCGGGGTTCGGCACGACTTCGTGGTCCAGGTTGCGAGCGACCTCGACCTGGAACCCGCCCGGCGCGGGACCGCGCGTCACCAGGAACCCGCGCTCGGCGCCGAACAAGCGCACCGCTTCATCGACGAGCACGGTCAACACCGCTGCGCGGGTGTCGGCACCCGCCAACTGACGGTTGAGGCCGAGGATCGCCAGCCAGCGCTGGCGTTCGGTGTCGCGGGCATCGCCGCGCAGCCGCTGCAGGAAGTCGGTCCAACGCGACACTCACGGCCTCCCGGTCGCCGCCGCCAGGGCGCGCAACGCCATCGCCTCGGCGTGGCCTTCGTGGGCGGCGAGCCCGCCGTGCGAGGCGATCGCTGCGCGCAGCACGGCAGCGGCCTCGTCTACGCGCACCCCGGTGAGCACCTTCGCGGCGAGGGCCGCGACGGCCACCGAGGCGGGGCAGCCGGCCGCGCGCCACCGCGCCTCGACGATCGCCGCACCCTCGCGCCGCAGACTCAACTGCACGTGGTCGCCGCAGACCGGATGCTCGGCGGAGCCGTTCGACACGCCGGGTCCACTGCACTCCCCGGCAAGTTCGCCGGCGACCAGGACCTCGCGCAGGCGCACGCCGACCATCGGGATCTCAGAGGGTGAGGAACGACCGGTTGCGACCCCGCTGCGCGGCCGCAGCGGACGATCGGAGCGTGTTCGTGGTCGCGTCCACGGGATCTCAGGGGCGCTCCGTCAACGGCGAGTCGTCAACGGCGGGCGCGCGGCGATCGAGCCAACCGAACTCGTCGGCGAGGAACGAACAGCCGCCGAGCGCGACGCAGACGAACGCGGCCAGCAGGGCGTGCACGGCGGTCTTACACGACGAACGTCTCATGCAGGTCGGCCTCGTTGGCGAGCAGTTGTTCGAAGGACTCGCGCGCGCGCACGAGGCGCGCGGTGTTGCCGGCGACGAGCACCTCGGCGGCGCGGCGCCGCGTGTTGTAGTTCGACGCCATGCTCGCACCGTACGCGCCGGCCGCGAGCACCGCCAGCAGGTCGCCCCGCTGCAGCGGCGGCAACGTCCGACGTCGGCCGAGGAAGTCGCCGGTTTCGCACACCGGCCCGACGACATCGACGGTTCGCAGCGCCCCGGGCCGCGGGCTCACCGGAACGATCACGTGCTCCGCCTGGTAGAGGGCGGGCCGCATCAGGTCGTTCATGGCGGCATCGACCAGCGTGAAGTCGGTGCCGCCCTGCTGCTTCTCGCCGATCACGGCCGTCAACAGCACCCCCGCGTCGCCGACCAGGAACCGCCCGGGCTCGACGACCGGCGTCCATTGGCGCTGCCGCAGGGTCGGCAGCAGGGCCCGCGCGACCCCGCCGACGTCGAGCGGCTCGCCGTTGCCGTAGGCGATGCCGAAGCCCCCGCCGGTGTCGTAGTAGCGGATGCCCGCGGCGCGAACCGGAGCGGCATCGACGAAGGCGCAGACGGCCTGCAAGGCCTGCACGTACGGCTCCACGCTGCGCACCTGGCTGCCGAGATGCACGTGGTAGCCGACCAGTTCCAGCGACGCCTCGCGCGCGATCGCGTCGACGACGCTGCCGGCGCGCGCCAACGAGATGCCGAACTTGTTCTCCTTCTTGCCGGTGCTGATGTAGGCATGCGTGCCGGCATCGACGTCGGGGTTGATGCGCAGCGCGATGCGCAGCCGTTTGCCGAGTTGGCGGCCGACGGCCGCGAGGTCGGGCAGCTCGTGCTCGGACTCGACGTTGAAGAACAGGATGTCGGCGGCGGCCGCCGCCTCGATCTCCCAGCGTTCCTTGGCGACGCCGGCGAACACCACGCGCGACGTCGGCAGGCCGGCGGCTTGCAGCCGACGGAGCTCCCCGCCGCTGACCACGTCGAAGCCCGACCCGCCCTCGTGCAACGTGCGCAGCACGCCCAGCGTCCCGTTCGCCTTCACCGCGTAGCAGACGATCGCGTCGGCGCCGAACGCCGAGCGCACTTGCTGCAGCCGCTCCTGCATCGCGGTCTGCGAGTAGACGTAGAGCGGCGTGCCAAAGCGTCGGGCCAACGCGCGCAGCGGCACGTCTTCGCACCAGGTCTCGCCCTCGCGTCGATGGAACGAGGCGCCAGACGCGCCAGGGCACGGCTGCCGGTCCGGGATCATGGCCGAGGATCCTGCCGATGGGCCGGCCGCGGCGCCAGTGCGCGGCGCGACGTTCAGCCCGCCGAGGTCGCGAGGCGCGCCTTCAGGCGATCGAGCACGCGCCCGTGGATCTGGCAGATCCGCGACGCCGACAAGCGCAGGCGCCTCGCGATCTGCTTGCCGGTCAGCCCGTGCAGGTAGTGCAGGTCGAGCACCTTCCACTCGATGGGCTGCAGCGTCGCACGGATCTGCTCGAGCAGTTCCTGCCGCGTGATCGCCTCGATCGGCGATTCGTTGGTCAGGTCCGGCAGCTGGGCGCAGCGGTCGTCGCCGGCGTCGTCGCCGGCACCCCCGGTGACGGACGGCAGCACGGACGGTTCGAATCGCCGCAACAAGGCGCCCTCGCTGATGCCCAGCGCCACCGCGAGTTCGCTGTCGGTGGGCTCGCGACCGAGCTCCAGGCACAACCGGCCGCGCACCTCGTTGCGTTGGCGGACGCGCCGCCGGAACAGCCGCGGCAGGAAGTCCATGTGGCGCAGTTCGTCGAGCATCGCGCCGCGCACGCGGATGCGCATGAACGCCTGGAACTGGTCGCAACGCGCCGGCTCGAAGGTCTCGACCGCCTGCAGCAGGCCCCAGAGACCGGCGTGCACGAGATCGCGCGCATCGACGCTGCGCGGCAAGCGGCTCGCCAACGCACTGGCCATCTGCTCGATGACGTCCGTCTGCCGCTCGACGATGCTCGCCAGCAGCGCCCGCGAACCGCTGCGCCGGTAGCGACGCAGCATGTCCTCGGTCGTCTCGGCAGCAGCGGCCCTGACCGCGCCCACCGGACGTGACCCGGATTTGCTCACCATGTGCAGCGAGTGCCCATCGAAGTCCGCCGCTCCACCACCACGATGCGTCGCACAACCGCGCGTGCGATCGCCCGCTGACCACGAAACGCTCGCCTGGCACGGCGCGACGCGCGCGTCGGCGCGTGCACAGCGAACATCATCGCGATGGCAAGGAGCGTACGAGCGCAGACGCTATCACGAACCGCGCTCTCGACACAACGATGTTGTCGTGATGCGCGTCGCGAATCGTCGCTCACGCATCGACGGGCGACACGACGAGACCCGTGCGCGCGAGAACGGTTCGCTCCGCGTCGCGCATGCGTGCGCGCGCACGCGGCGTCGTGTCGTCGTGACCGAGCACGTGCAACAGCCCGTGGACGACGTACAGCGCCACTTCGGCGCCGACTGCGTGGCCACGTTCGCGCGCGATGCGTGCTGCCGTCGTGACGCTGACCACCACTTCGGCGCCGTCGTCGAGCGCGAACGACATCACGTCGGTCGGCGTCGGGTCGCCGAGATGCCGTGCGTGCAGGTCCGCGATCTCGGCATCGTCGGTGAGCAACAACGACACGGACAACGACGGGCGCCGCGCGAACGCGAGCGTGGCCCGCACCACGCGCCGCAGCAGCGGCAGCGGCGTGCGTGGCCGCCCGCGATCGACGACTTCGAGCCGCAGCGCCGGCAGTCGCACGGCCCGCGCGCCACGCCGGGGCGCCTTCGTCACCGCCCCGGCCGCGCCGGTCCCGGCGCGGCGTCGTAGGCCGTGACGATGCGGCTGACGACCGCGTGCCGCACGACGTCCACCGTCCCAAGCGTGGCGATGCCGATGCCCTCGACCGCCTGCAGCTTGCGCACGGCGTCGGCCAGGCCCGACGCGACGTTGCCGGGCAGGTCGACCTGCGACGGATCTCCCGTCACCACCATGCGCGAACCCTCGCCAAGGCGGGTCAGGAACATCAACATCTGCGGCACCGTCGTGTTCTGCGCCTCGTCCAGGATCACGAACGCGCGGTTCAGCGTGCGGCCGCGCATGTAGGCGAGCGGACAGACCTCGACGACCTCGCTCTCGAGCCAACGCACGCGCGTGCGGGGGTCGAGCAGATCCTGCAGCGCGTCGTACATCGGCCGCAGGTACGGATCGATCTTCTGCTGGAAGTCGCCCGGCAGGAAGCCGAGCTTCTCGCCCGCCTCGACCGCGGGCCGCACGAGCACCAGCCGCCGCACGATGCCGCGCTTCATCGCCTCGATCGCCTTGGCGACCGCGAGGTAGGTCTTGCCAGTGCCCGCCGGACCGACGCCGAACACGACGTCGTGCTGTTCCATGCACTCGAGGTACCGCTGCTGCCCTGGCGTGCGCGCACGCACGTTCGCGCCGCCGTTGCCGACCGGCGATCGCGCCCGGTCGTCTCCCGGCAGCGGCTGGGCCGTCGCATCCTGGCCCAGCGTCGCGCGCAACCGGCCGGCGACCTCCTGCGTGCTGACGCGCCGGCCGCCACGCAGCATGCCGAGACACTCCTCGAGCACCTGCTGGACCACGACCACGTGACCGGCGTCGCCGAGCAGCCGCAGGCTGCCGTCGCGGGCCAGCACGCTCACGCCGTGCAGTTCGCGGATCAGCCGCGCATTGCTGTCGAGCGGCCCCAGCAGCGTGCGGGCCTCGTCGACGGACTGCAGCGGGATGTGGACGTCAGCATCGGTCATGCGGAGTGCAGGGCGAGTGTAGCGCCGTACGGGAGGGTCGATTCATCACTCTGGTCACGACACGGGCCCCGACCACGATCGTGAAGCTGGGCCATCGCCCGGTGGCACGGGCCAACGGACCTCACGTCAGCCACACCAACGCCAGGAACCACGCGCAGAACGAGAACAGCAGGCTGTCGACCAGGTCGAGCACGCCGCCGTGCGCCGGCAGCAGCCGGGAACTGTCCTTGGCCTTGCACCGGCGCTTCAGCAGCGACTCGATCAGGTCGCCGGCCTGCGTCGTGAAGTTCAGCACGATGCCCGCCAGCAGGGCTCCCCACCACGGCAGCTCGATCTGCGGCCGCAGCAGCGGACCCGCGAGCGCCATCGCCACCACGATCGACGCCAGCAGGCTGCCGCCAGCGCCCTCGACGGTCTTGCCGGGGCTGACGTGCGGGATCAGCTTGCGCCGGCCGAGCAGCCTGCCGACGCAGTAGCCGCCGATGTCGCCGCCCTTGCAGACGAGCACCACGAACAACACCGACGGCAGGTGGCGCAGGCAGATGCCCATCGCGAGGTAGGTCGGCCAGGCGATCCAGACGAACCCGAGCAGCGACGCCCCCTGCTTCTCGAGCCCGGCGTGCATGTCGTCGCGGCCGAGCGCGCGCACGGCCATCGGGAACAACAGCAGGAGCGTGCCGAGCACCAGCGGGTAGAGCTCGTGGTCGATCCGCGTCCAGGCGAACAGGAAGGCGCTCGCGAACAGAGCCACGGACACGACCGGCAGCGAGCGTCGCGACACCGCGAAGCCGCCGTCGCGCAGCATGCCGACGAACTCGAACACGCCGGCGATGCCGAGCAGCGACAGCAGCCCCGCCGACAGCACGCCCTGCCGCACGCCGAGTGCTTCCGTGGAGTCGAGCCACCAGATGCCGGCGATCGCCGCCAGCATCACCGGCGTCAGCACCGCGCGCACGCGCAGGTCGTTCGCCATCAGGGCACCTTGCCGAACTTGCGGACGCGGGCGCCGTAGTCGCGAAACGCCGCGTGCAGGTGCTCGGCGCGGAAGTCGGGCCAGCACACCTCGCCGACGTGGATCTCCGCGTAGCTGACCTGCCACAGCAGGAAGTTGCTGATGCGACGCTCGCCGGCCGTGCGGATCAGCAGGTCGGGATCGGGCAGCTCGGGGTGGTAGAGGGCGGCGTGCAGGGCGCGTTCGTCGATCGCGTCGGGCGAGAGCTCCCCGCGCTGCACCTTGACCGCGAGCTTCTTCACCGCGTCGACGATCTCCTGGCGGCCGCCGTAGCTGATCGCCAGCGCCAGCCGCATGCCGTCGTTCGCCGCGGTCGCGGCGATCGTCGCGTCGAGCAGGTCGAGCACGTCGGGCGCCAGGCGGTCGCGTCGCCCGCTGTGGAGCAGCCGCACGCGGTTCTTCTGCAGCGTCGGCAGCTCCTCGACCAGGAACCGCTTCAGCAGCTTGAACAGCAGCGCGATCTCACGCGCCGGGCGCTGCCAGTTCTCCTCGCTGAACGCGTAGAGCACCAGCGCCTCGACGCCCAGGCGCGCACACTCGGTCACCGTCGTGCGCACGGCGTCGATGCCCCGCTCGTGGCCGCGGATTCGCTCGAGCCCGGCCTGCTTCGCCCAGCGACCGTTGCCGTCCATGATCACCGCGACGCTGCGCGGCACGACCATTCCGGGGGCTTCGCCGCCCTTCTTCACCGCACGATGACCTGCTGCCGCTCGGGTCCGACCGAGATGGTGCGCACCGGCAATCCGGTGTGCTGCTCGATCGCCCGCACGTACGCCTGCGCCGTCGCGGGCAGCCGTTCGAACTGGCGCACTTCGCGCAGGTCCTCGGTGAAGCCGGGCAGCTCGACCAGTTCGGGCGTCGCGGTGTCGAGGTCGAAGGCCGGCAGCTCGGTCGTACGCACGCCATCGGCAAGGCGGTAGGCGACCGCGATGCGCAGCGGGAAGCCACGCAGCACGTCGAGGTTGGTCAGCACCAGCTCGGAAGCGCCCGACAGCGCGCCGCTGTAGCGCACCGCGACGGCGTCGAACCAGCCGCAACGACGCGGCCGTCCGGTCGTCGAACCGAACTCGTTGCCGGCGATGCGCAGGCGGTCGCCGAGCGCGTCCTTCAGCTCGGTCGGGAACGGACCCTCGCCGACGCGCGTCGCGTAGGCCTTGGCGATGCCGATGACGCGCAACGCGTGCGGCGGCAGCCCGGTGCCGCTGAAGGCGCCGCCGGTGCTGGCGTGCGAACTGGTCACGAACGGGTAGGTGCCCTGCTCGACGTCGAGCAGGCAGCCTTGCGCGCCCTCGAGCAGGATGCGCTTGCCGGCGGCGTGCGCCTGGCGCAGCAACGCGCCGGTGTCGACGATGCCGGCGCGCAGGCGGTCGCCGGCGGCCAGCAGTTCGCGGTGCATCGCCTCGGCATCGATCGGCGCCAGCCCCGCCGGGCCGAACCACGCGTTCTTCTGCGCGGCGAAGCCCTCGAGCGCCTTCTTCAGCGCGGCCGGGCGCAGCAGGTCGCCCAGCCGCAGGCCGATGCGGGCGCAGCGGTCGGCGTAGGCCGGGCCGATGCCGCGGCCGGTCGTGCCGATCTTGCCGGCACCACGAGCGCCTTCGGCCCACTGGTCCTGGCGCCGGTGCGCCTCGAGGATCACGTGCGCCCGTTCGCTGAGCAGCAGGTTCTTGCCGAGCTGCACGGAGAGCCCGCGCTGCTGCAGCTTCTCGATCTCGCTGCACAGGTGGATCGGGTCGACGACGACGCCGTTGCCGATCACGTTGATCGTGTGGGGATGCACGATGCCGGACGGCACCAGGTGCAGCACGAGCTTGCCGCTCGGCAGGACCAGCGTGTGGCCGGCGTTGTGGCCGCCGCCAAAACGAACGACGAAGTCGGTGTCCGCGGCGAGCCAGTCGATGACTTTGCCCTTGCCTTCGTCACCCCAGAGGATGCCTACGACGCACGTGGTGGGCATGGAATCGGGCTGCAGAAAAGGGCGGCAGCATAGCAGGGGCACCGAGCGGTTCCTCGCCTCGAGTCGCATCGCCGATTGCCTCCGTTGCCACACCCTGTAGGTGCACCATGACGACGACGCCCGACGACGACGTGCGCCAACAGGCACTCACCCACCTGAAGGCGTTCAGCAGCCGCCTGCTGCCGGGGACGATCCGGCGGATCACGACGTGGAAGCGGCTGCCGCGCGCCAGCCGCCCCGAACTCCTGGCCGAGATCCGCCAGGAACTCGCGATCGACTGCCTGCTGCACGCCGAGGCCATCGTCGCCGCGCCCTCCGAAGAGCGTCACGCCCGCTGGATGCGGCTCGCCGATCGGTTCGCCCATCGTCAGTTCGTGGCCCGGCCGCGCCTGCCGCCCGCCCCGGCGGCAGCGCCACCGGAGGTCGCCACGGACGTGCCGCCCGAATTCGGCAACGTGCAGACGATGCGCAACGGGCGCATGAACCTGCGCGAGACCGCCGGCCGTCGCGGCGTGCACGAGCGCGTGTTCCGCCGACAACTCGCCGCCGTCGCCGAACGACTCGGCGCAGGCAACGAACACCACGCGTTCTGGTGCCGGCGGCTCGGCGAAGCGCTGACCGGGCTGGCGGCCGATCTGCTGCGCGAACGGGCGCCACTCGTGCTGTGGCCCCGGCCGCGCCGACTTCCGGATCCGGCGGCCCGACTGCTGCGCCTGCGGCGGCTCGTCACGCACTTCCCGATCCGCGCCGCGACGCTGCCCGAGCGCGCGATCCTGCGGCGGTGGACGAAGCGGCGCCACTTCGACGACGACGCGCCGCGGCGGCTGCTCGCCGACGCCGTGGCCGTGGCACCACAGGACGGCGCCGCCTGGTTGTGGGCGTGCGAGGCGCACGTCGTCGCGGGCGACCTGCACGCGGCGACGTCGGCGCTGCGCGCTGCGCGCCGGTTCGCCGGGGCCTCCTCGGCGGCCGTGGTGTTGGCGCGCGCCCGCGTGCTCGAAGCGCGCCATCGCCTGCCGGCGGCGATGGCCCTGCTGGCGCGCGCGGCCCGGCGCTGGCCGCGGCACCGCCAGCTCGCTGCGATCGTCGCGTCGCTGCCGTTCGCCGGCAGCTGAGTCAGCGCGGCGGCTGCAACGCCGCCTGCAGTGCTGCGGCGAGGTCGCGTTCGGCGGCGGGATCGCCGCGCGCGACGCTCCACTCCGGCAGGCCGAACCACGGCGTGGCCAGGCGCCGCAGTTCGACGACCACCGCCAGGTCCCCGCCGGACGCGGCGGCGCGGAACACCGATGCGCGCCGCTCGCCCACCGGCTCGGCGACCGGCGCCCATTCGCTCTGCAGCAGGAACCGCTCGGCATCGGCGACCGCGAGCGGCCCGAAGGCGCCCTGGATCACCGCGCTGCAGCGGCCGAAAGCATCCGGCGGCAGCGAGCCGTCGACCACCACCGGACAGGGCTCGTACGGACCTGCGGTGCACGCCGCCAACGCGAGCAGTGCGATCGCGACGCGCTCACGCACGGCCGTGCCCTCCGCCGCCGGGCGTGCGCACGACCAGGCGTTGGCCCGGTTCGATGCGCAGCGAGGTCTTGGCCGGCAGGGCCACGCGGGCGCCAGAGCGCACCACGTGCAGTTCGCCGGGCCGCCCCCGACCGCCGCCCGCCGCGCCGGGTGGTGCTGTGCGATGGCGTTCGCCGAGGAACGACACCTGCAGCGGCACCAGCGGCACGAGTTCCTTCTGCAGGCCGTCGCCGCCGCGCCGTGCGCCCGCACCGCCGCTGCCGCGACGCACCGACAGACCGACGACCCGCACGGGGTAACGCTGCTCGATCTCTTCGATCGGCGTGTTGCGCGTGTTCGTCATGTGCGTCTGGATCGCCGCCTGGCCGGCGGCGGTCGGTGCAGCACCGGCCCCACCGGGCAGCGTCTCGTAGCTGGTGAACTCGCTACCGTCCAGTCGGCGGCCGCCGAACGAGAGGTTGCTCATGGTGCCGGCCGACGCCGCCGGCGCGCGGCCGGGTGCTGCCTGCGCGAGCGCGGCGAACACGACGTCGACGAGGCGCTGGCTGGTCTCGACGTTGCCGCCGGCGACGGGTGCTGGCGAACGTGGATCGACGAGCGAGCCCGGTCGCGTGCGCAACCGGATCAGACGGAACAGGCCGTCGTTCGTCGGCAGCCGATCGGGGCACAGGCAGCGCAGCGCGTAGACGCAGGCCGCCATCACGATGCTGCGGTTGGCGTTGACGCCACCGCGCGCCTCGTCGCTGGTCGCGCGCCAGTCGAACTCGGCGCTGCCGCCGCGCAAGCGCAGCACCAGGTCGATGGGCAGCGGGCCGTGGCCGAAGCCGTCGTCCTCGAGGCAGTCGCGAGCGTGGAAGGTGCCGCGCGGCAACTCGCGCAGCATGCTGCGACCCGCCCGTTCGGTGTAGGCGAGCAACTGGTCCTGCACCGCCCGCAGCCGCCGCAGGCCATGTTCGGCGGCGGCACCGCGCAGCCGCGCGTCGAGGTGTTCGAGGCTCGCCTCCTGGGCGGCGAGGTCGACGAGCCGTTCGCCAGCACCGCGCACGTTGCGCGCGAACAGCACCGCGAGGTCGCGCTGCCGGACGCCAGCCCGCCGCCAGTACACGGGCGGCAGCACGAGCCCTTCGGCGTGCAGGTCGGCGGCGATCGCCATCGAACCTGGTGCACTGCCACCCACGTCCGCGTGGTGCGCTCGGTTGACGACGAACCACTCCGGCGCGCGGCGCGAGTCGACGAACACCGGCCGCACCATCGTCAGGTCGGGCAGGTGCGTGCCGCCGGCGTAGGGATCGTTCAGCAACGCCACGTCGCCCGGAGCCAGCGCCAGGTCGCGACGCACCGCCGCGACCGCATCGCCCGCGCTGCCGAGGTGCACCGGGATGTGCGCCGCCTGGGCGACGAGGCGCCCGTTGCGATCGAAGATCGCGACCGAGAAGTCGGCGCGCTCGCGGATGTTCGGGCTGATCGCGCTGCGCTGCAGGCGCACGCCCGCCTCTTCGCAGAAGGCGCTCAGCAGGTGGTGGAACACCTCGAGCCGCACCGGATCGATCGTCGCCGTCGCCACGCCGCCAATCTGCCGGACGGCGGCGTCCGCCGGAAGCGCGGGCCGGACGAAAGCACACGGCCCCAGTGAGCCGTGCTCACCGGGGCCGTGGGTTCGACCGGCGCGGTCGGGCGGAGGGGATCAGAGCCCGCCGCCGCCGCCATTGCCGCCGCCGCCACCGTTGCCACCACCGCCGCCGGCGGGGCGACCCGCTCCACCAGCGTCACCGCCGCGACCGCGCCGCGGCAGCGACTCGCGGATCACGTCGAGCGCCTTCTGCGCGTCGTCGAGCTTGTTCGCCTCGAGCGCCTTCTTCAGGTTCTCGATGTTGCCCTCGAGCTTCGTCGCGGCCTCTTCCTGGCCGTTCTCCTTCATCATGTTGATCATGCGCGAAGCCCCGCCGAGGCCTTCCTTGAGCTGCGTGAGTTCCTCGGCCGTCATCTCGGCGACCTTCTTGTTGCCCGACAGAGCGCCCATCAACCCGCCGCGGCGGCCACCAGCGCCACCGGCCTGACCACCTGCCCCGCGGCCACCCGCGCGGGCGCGCTCGAGCTGTTGCTCGAGCTTCTTGACCTCTTCGGCGTTGCCGTCGGCGCGCGCCTTCTCGATCTGCTTCTCGAGCTCGGCGACGCGCGCGGCCATGTCGGTCCGGCCACCGGCGCCCCCACCCGCGCGATCGCCGCGGCCTTCGCCGTCAGCGCGCGCCGGGCGTTCCCCCGCACCGGCCGCCGGAGCGCTCGCGACGTTGCCGAGCAGCTTCTCGTACTTCGCCTTGAAGGCGTCGCGCTCCTTGGTCTTGCCCGTCTGGTCGAGCAGTCGGAACTGCTGGGTGGCGGCTTCCTTGGCGAGCTTGTGCTCCGGGGCCTTGGCCAGGAACTGCTCGTAGAGGGCCATGGCACCAGCGAAGTCGCGCTGGCCCTTCTCCAGGTAGAAGGCCTTGTAGAACATCGCCTCCGTTTCGGCGGCGACGGGTTCCTGCGCGGCGAGCGGCAGGGCGAGAGCGAGCAACAGGGACGCGATACGGATCTTCATGGGTTCCTCGGGGAATGCGGTCGGGTATGGGCCGGTCGCCCACACGGGCACGGCACGGTAGGCGACGGTTACGGTGCCGACTCCACTCGCCCACGTAACGGATTGGTAGCGGCGCCACGCCGCCGCCGTGATTGCCCCCGCCAGCGCACTTCTGACGCGGAGGCCCCATGCCCGACGAAGCCGCGCCGACCCTGCGACCCGATGCCGGCAAGCCGGCAACGGCACCGACCCCGACGGCTGCCCCGACCAGCGATGCGGGGCGCCCCGCGACCCCGCCGCGCTGGCGCATCCCCACCGATCCACCGCCGGTCTGACGGTGGCGTCGACGTCACGCGCGAACGCGCGCGCGCGCGAGCAGTTCGTCGCGCACCATCGAACCCAGTTCGCTGCACTTGTGGTCGCCGGCCTTCAGGCTGCGGATGCGACCCTTCTGGATCAGATCCGCAACCGTGGCCTCGAGCTCCGTCGCCGCCTGCGGCTGCCCGATGTGATCGAGCATCAGCCCCATCGCCAGGATCGTCGCCAGCGGGCTCGCCTTGTCGGTGCCCTTGTACTTCGGCGCCGAACCGTGGATGCCCTCGAACATCGACACCTTGCCGGGGTGGATGTTGCCCGACGAAGCGATGCCCATGCCGCCGATCAGCATCGCGCCGAGATCGGTGATGATGTCGCCGAAGAGGTTCGTCGTCACACAGACGTCGAACCACTCCGGCTGCTTGATCAGCCACATGCACGCCGCATCGATGTAGGCGTGGTCGGTGGCGATGCCCGGATACTCCTTGGCGACCTTGGCGAAGATGCGCGTCCAGATGTCCTGCGCGCGCACCGCGTTCGCCTTGTCGATCAAGGTGACCATCGGCTTCTCGCGGCCCTTCTTCGGCCCGCGCTTCTTCGCCAGTTCGAAGGCGTGACGGATGATGCGCTCGGTTCCGCGCGCCGTGTAGACCATCGACTGGTGCGCGATCTCGAAGTCGGTGTCCTTCTTGGTCGTGCCGTGGATGCCGGCGTAGGCATCCTCGGTGTTCTCGCGCAGGAACAGGATGTCGATGTCGGCCGGGGTCTTGCCCTTCAGCGGGCACATCGACTCGTGGTAGAGCTTGACCGGGCGCAGGTTGACGTAGAGGTCGAGCTTGTGCCGCATGCCGGCGATGATCGCGAACTCGAGCTTGCCGACCTCGATGCGCGGATCGCCGATCGCGCCGAACAGCACTGCGTGCATCTGCCGGATGCGGTCGAACGCCGCGTCGGGCATCGTCTCGCCGGTCTTCAGGAAGTGCTCGGCGCCGTACGGCAGGGCTTCCCGCCGGGTCGTGAAGCCGTAGATCGACTGGATCGCGTCGAGCACCTTCAGGGCTTCGCGGACGACTTCGTCGCCGATGCCGTCGCCAGGGAGAACACCGATGTCGTAGACCTTGCTCATGCTGCTGGTGGATTCGCGGCGTGATCCGCCGCGCGCCCGGCCCACCGGGAAACGTGGTCGGCGGACCACGAAGGGCGAGCAGTATGGCGATCGGCCCCGACCGAACAACCGCGAATGGCGCCCGGTGCTGTTCCCGTGACGGTCCCATGCAGCGAGCCGCGTCGGTCGGTAAGCTCGCGCGCTCGATGTTCCGGCCCCACTGCGCCTCCATGACCCACCGCACCGCCGTTTCCGCCTTCGTTGCCTGCACGCTGCTCGCCGTCGCGAGCGCCCAGAACGAGGAGGCCGAGTTCAACCAGCGCCAGGCCAAGGCCCTCAACTCCTTCGCGAAGAAGGCGTTCGACAAGGGCTTCCCGCGCATCGCCAAGGTGGTCTGGCTGCAGGTGCACAAGCTGTACGACGCGGACAACGCCGAGGCCTGGACCGCACTCGGCTACGTCAAGATCGGCGCTGGCTGGAACCCCGACCCGAAGAAGCCCTACCCGACCACGGACACCGGCAGCGGCGCCGAGGGCCAACCGCTGCAGCGCCAGTACGAGGCGCTGAAGAAGGACCTCGCCAACCAGCACCGCGGCCAGGCGGAGCGCGCCGCGAAAGCGGGCCGCACCGACCTGGCACTCCACCACTGGCGCATGGTGCTGCGCTGGGTCGACAACGACGCGCAGGCGCAGAAGGCCCTCGAGCACCGCGAAGTCGGCGGCGTCACCGGCACCGCGCTCGAGCAGACGCTGTTCGACCGCAGCAAGATGATGGAGAAGGTGGTCGAGGAGCAGTCGAGGGTCACCTACGAGGTCAAGAAGGTCGACAGCGGCGTCGAGTGCCCGGTGCTCGACAAGGCTCAGGTGAAGTACATCACGGTGCGCAGCGAGCACTTCACGCTGCACGGCGACGCCGCCGAGGAGGAGAACCTGCTGAAGGCCCTCGAGTGGGCCGAGCGCGCGATGCGCGTCTGCGAAGCCGCGTTCCCGTGGCAGGTGCCGAAGGAGTGGTGGAGCCAGAGCGACATGGCGTCGTTCACCGCCAAGGAGACCTACCAGCAGATCCTGCGCGCCAACAACGTCGAGAATCTCGAGTGGAAGCTCGAACACACGGGCGGGAGCACGATCGGTAACACGCGCGTCGGCATCAACAGCGGGCCGCAAGTGCTGTTCGACTCCTGCGTTCGCCGGGTCGCCCAGATCCACGCCGGCTTCCGAGCGGACGCGTTCTCCGAGGGCATCGGCCACACCTTCGTCGGCATGGTCTTCAACAACAACCGCCTGCACGGCATCGACCTCGAGAAGCAACAGGGCACCGCGGCGAGTGAAGAGGATCGCGAGTACCAGTCGCCCGACTTCGACGTCTGGAAGAACCTGAACCTCGAGCTCGCATGGCGCAGCACGGGCGGCGTGCCAGCGAAGGAACTGCCGTTCTGCGAGACGGCGAAGTTCACCAACGAACAGCGCATCAAGGCGTGGTCGTTCTGCGACTACATGATGCGCCGCGATCCCGAGATGCTGCGCGGCATGGACCAGATGGCGGTCGAACTGGCGAGCAAGCGCATCAAGCAACCGACCGAGTTCGAGAAGCTGTTCGCAGAGAAGCACCCCGATGTGTCGGTGGCGCAGCTCGACAAGGAGTGGGAGGACTTCTGGACCGGCGCCTCGCCGGTGCTGAAGGCGATCCAGAACAACACGCCGCCGCTGCAGGCGATCAGCAAGGGCGTCGACAAGTGGCTCGAGGCGTTCAACGCCGCGCGCAAGGAATGGGGCGCCACGCCGGTCCTGTGGTCGGCGACGCTGTCGACGCGCTGCAAGGAACACGCCGAGTACCTGAAGGCCAACAAGGACCAGCGTGGACCGGCACTGCAGCACCGCCAGCAGGTCGACCTCGGCGGCACCTACCTCGGCAGCAAGTTCGCCGAGATGGCGATCGTCGAGACGAAGGTCAACCTGTCGTCGGCGAAGAAGATGTTCGAGAGCTGGGTCAACCTGCCCGGCTACCGCGACGCGCTGATCAACAACTACGTGCTGTCGATCGGCCTCTACGTCGACGGCGACATCCTGGTGATGAACACCGTGAGCGGCCTCGGCGAGCCGAAGGCAGCGAACGTCGGGTGGAACTACTTCCCGCGCAAGAACGACACGGTGCTCGACGCCGAGGTGTCGGTCGACGACCTGGGGCCGGACGTCGTCGCCCTGCTCGAGAAGCACGGCAAGACGGGCGTGAAGAAGATCGGGCAGCCGATCACGCTGCACTTCGGCGGCACCAGCGGGCTCGGCAACCGTGCGAGCTACGTCTGCACCGTGACCACCGGCAAGGGCGAGAAGATCGACGGCGCGATCCTGTTCCCGGACGGTCCGCACCGCACCAGCGCCGCTCCCGGCGTGGTGGCGTTCATCCCCTTCGCGCCATTGCCGAAGGGCCAGATCGTCTACGCGTGGAGCTTCGGCGACAGCGATCGCCAGCAGAGCGCCAAGGGCCAGTTCACGGCGCGCTGACGAGACCCGGGCGAGGCACCGGCCTCGCCCCCGCGATCACCAGAACAGCCGGCTCGCCCGGATGTCGACCGTGCGAACCGCGCCGCCGCGCGCGACGTGGCAGCGCCACAGCTGGCCGCCTTCCTGCGCGTACTTGCCGAGCAGGCGGTCGTTCCACAGATCGCGCAGAGCGACGACGTCGCCGATGCGGCGCAACACCGGGTTGTTCGCCTCGTCGCGCAGTTCGACCGCGAGCAGCAGGTCGCCGGCGGCGAGGTCGGTGCCTTCGGGCTGCTCACCGGCGTAGACCTTCTCGACCACGACCACACGTTCCGGGATCACGTTCGGCTCGCCGGTGGCGTCGCCGGTGAACGCGCGATGCAGCGCGATCGCGGAGGTGCGGACGGCCTCGGGGTTCTCGGCGTACGGCAGATCGCGCACCAACAAGCCCGACTGCTTGACGACGCCCCAGACCTCTGCCGGCAACGGCGCGAGCCGCAGCGACTGCGGCGCACCCTGGCGTTCGATCGCGAGTTCGAGTTCGACGCCCGGCGGCTGCGCCCGCAGCGTCATCGCAAACCCGGGGCTCCAGGTGATCGGAACGCCCGCGAGCGAAACGATGCGATCGCCGGAACGCAGCCCGGCCTTCGCCGCCGGCCCGCGCAGATCGACGTCGAACACGAGCACCTTGCCGTCCTCGTCGACGACGCGCATGCCGAGGTCGGGGCTGCGCAGCTTGTAGGCAGCGAACAACAGCGTCAGCACCTGCTTGCGCACGTGGTCGACCTGGATCGCGTAGCCCTTGTTGTTGAACGTGCCGCCGCCGGCACTGTTGATGCCGACGAGCCGCCCGTTCATGTCGAGCAGCGCTCCGCCGCTGTTGCCGCCGTTGATCGCCGCGTCGGTCTCGAGCACCGGCCCGAGCTTCTCGAACCGGCCCCGCACCGGGATGAAGTCGTTCTGCCGCGTGACCAGGCCGAACGTGATCGTGTTGGCGCGCCCGTGCGGGTTGCCGATCGCCGCGACCATCTCGCCGATCGCCAGCGCGTCGGAGCTGCCGAGTTCGACGGCCTGGGCCTCCGCGCCGGGAGCGAGTTCGAGCTGCAGCAGGCTGAGGTCGTCCTCGCGCGAGATGCTGAGCACCCGCACCTTGTACTCCTTGCCGCCGAACACCCGCGCGGTCACCGCGTGGTCCGCCGCAGCCGAACCGTCCGCGTTCGTGGCGTCGTCGACGACGTGCCAGTTGCTGAGCGCGAGCCCGCTGCGATCGATGATGACGCCCGAGCCGAGGCTCATCGGCACCAGTTCGGGCTCCTTCATCGAGGCGAACGGATCGTCTTCGTCGACCTTGGCGACGTTGCGCGCGACGTAGATGTTCAGCATCGCGCCGCTGGTGCGTTCGATCATCGCCGTCAGCGCCGATCGACGCCGCTCGCGCTCGGCCGGCGACGGCACGACCGGCGTGCGGATCGACTCCTGCGCATCGACGGCGGCGAGTTCGCCTTCGAACACGCGCCGCACGCGGCGCATGCCGACGAACGTCGACAGGTTGGTCTCGGTCGAGACGCGGTCGCCGCGCATCGCGAACGCGACGTCGATGGGGTCGAGGGCCCCGGCGTCGGCGATGCCGAGCAGCCGGCCGAGCACGTCGACGACCGCACCGCCGCCGTTCTGCGCGCCGAGGTTGGCATCGGCCTGGATGCGGCCACCCTCGCGATCGCGCTTCGCGGACACCACGCCACCACTGACGACCGGACCGGTGCCGTACGGATTGCCGACCGCGAGCACGGCCTCGCCGAGCACGACGTCGTCGTCGGCATTGCACGCCGCCGGCGACAACGACACGCCGGCCGGCAGTTCGACCTGCAGCAAGGCGAGGTTGGTTCCGGCGTGCGTCGCGAGCACCTTGGCCGGCCACGGCCCGCCGCCGACGCTGCGCACGCGCGGCGCACCCTCCTTGGCCACGTGCGCGTTGGCCACCACCAGTCCGGACTTCGTGAGCACGACGCCCGAACCGAGATCCGGACGCCGCACGACGCCGCCCGGGTCGCGAGGCCCCGGCGTCGGCCACTCGCCGTCGCCGGCGAACACCGACACCACGGACGCGGCGACCGCGCGCACCGCCCCGACCTGCGGATGCTCGCCCCCGGCGGGCGACGAACCGGGCGCCGCCAGGGCCTTCGCGGCGTTCAACTCGGCGGCGAACGCCTTCCGCGCGCGTCCGAGCGGCACGGCGACAGCGAAGCTCGGTTGCTTCAGTTCCTCGAGCGTGGGTTCGCTGCGATCGCGTCGCACGTGTTCGGTGCTGCAGAGGCCGACCAGCCGGCCGGCGCTGTCGAACACCGGCGCGCCATCGCAACGTTCGTCGTTGCGCGCGTCGGTCAGGAAGATTTCGTTCGCCGCGTAGGCGACACCGCCGAGCGTCACGCCGGCAACGGCCGCGCCCGCGCAACCGCCGAACGCGAGCATCTCCTTGCCTTCGGGACGCGCGACGACGACGAGCGGCTCGCCCGCCGGCGGCGCATCAGGACCGGCAACGGCCGCCTGCAGACCCGCGGCCGGTGGCACCACCCTCAGCAAGGCCAGGCCCGAAGCGGCGTCGATGCGCACGATCGTGGCCCCGAGCTGCGTGTTCTCGGCGTCGTCGAGCTGCACGAACAGGCGCTTGTCCGTCGCCCCCTCCATCTCCGCGACGAGCTTGCCCCACGTGAGGATCAGGCCGCTGCGGTCGATGACGACGCCCGAACTCGCGCGCTGGATCGTGAACGACCGCGCACCCTGCACCTCGATCGCGACCCAGACCACGGCCCCACGCACGGCGGCGACGACGCCGGCAGCGCCGGCCCGGCGAGCCGGCGACGAGGTCTCCCCGGGATCCGCGCGTAGCAGGGTCGGATTGACGACACCCTGGGCAGGCAACGACAGCACGGTCGTCAGGGCGACGACCAACGACAACACTCGCGAACGCACCATCCGCGCGAGCCTACCGCGCGCCGCCGCGCGCCAGCAGGGTCACTTGCCCTTCTGTTCGGCGGCGAGCTTGGCGTTCGCTTCGGCGCGCTTGTTCGCCAGCTCGAGCATGCGCTTCTGGTGCTTCAGGTAGTACTCCGCGTTCTGCTTGACGAGGTTCATCGACTCGACCTGCTCCTCGTCGTACCCCTGGAACTGCGAGCCCGCGGCGCACTTGCCCATGTAGTCCTCGAACACCTTGGGCAGACGCTTGATCGCCGGGTGCACGCTCGCCCCGGCCCCCAGCGCCTTCACCAACGCCTTCTGTTCCTTGCGCGCCTTGTCGCCGCCGGCCGGGTTGACCAGGCCGAGTTCCTTCAAGCAGGCATCGGTGGCCGCGATCGCCTTCGCGAGTTCCTTCGGCGGCGCGTCGCGCAGCGACGGCTTGAGCCCGGCCGTCTCGACCAGCCGGTTGCCGTTGCAGACGCCGCACTTGAACCCGCCGTCGCCGCGGCAGCAGGGACAGGCGCTCCAGTTCTTGGCGCCGTCACCGATGCGCAGGCGACCGCCACCGCCGCAGGTCGGGCACAACAGGAAGCTGGCGCCCATGCACCCGGGGCACAGCGCCTTGTCGAGTGGATCGGGGTAGGTCCCGACCCCCGCACAGGCTCGGCAGGCGACTTCGCGCTGCGCGTTCCGCTTGCACTCGATGCAGATCTCCGCTTCGTCCTGGAAGCGTTCGCACGTGGTGCACTTGGCCTTGCCGGTACCGGTGCACGAGAGGCACTTCGGAGCCGTCCACTCTTCCCACTGCAGCACGCCGGCGGCGTCGGCCTTGGTCGCGCGCTCGATGCGCTCGGGCATCTGGTAGCGCACGCCCTGCGCCATGACCAAGGACGGCGAACCGACCGCCCAGAAGAACAACGACAGCAGCAGGAAGAAGCTCACGTGCACGGGGGACCTCCGGTGGAACGCAGCCGGCAGCCTACCGCCGGCCGGTGACGACCGGCAACGCCGTCGACCCAGACGAGCGCGACCGTGTGTGAACGGCGGCGAACCGCTAGGTGCCCGCAGCCGAGCCGCTGCGGCGCGAGAACCGCAGGCCCGACCAGGTCGCATCGATGGCGCAGACCTTGGTGTCGACGAGGCCGTGACCGAGGCCGAACGCGCGCACGACATCCTCGCGCAAGTCGGTAAGGACGCCCGACGTGCGCTTCGGCCACGCGACCCACAGCCCGCCGCGCGCCGCCAGACAGCGTTCGGCCGCCGGCCAGTCGGCACGCAGTTCCGCGAGCGCGCGGCAGAACAGCACGACGACGTTCGCACTGCGGGGCAGCCGCGGCACCACCTTCGCCCCCGCCGGCAGGTCCCCGAGTGTTGCCGCGAAGCCGGCCGGCGCGCGCACCGCGGCCAGCACGCCGTCGGGGCCAAGCCCGAGCTTCTTCGGCAGCGGCGTGCCGGAGTAGTCCGGGGCCTTCTGCACCACCGGATCGCGCACCGGTGTCCGGATCGCCTTCGCCAGGGCCGCCTTCATCCTCGCCCAGGGCGCATACGTCGCGTCGGGGAACGCCGCGCGCAGACGTTCGGTCTTCTCGGCGTCGCCGGGAACGAACAGCAACGGCACCGACCGCGTCGCCTTGCGTTCGCGAAGCCAGGTCGCGATCGAGCGGCCGTGCGACGGCAACCGACCGAGGTCGATCACGAGCGCCGCGGGCAGCTCCCCCGCCAGCGCTCGCGTCAATTCACCGCCGCCGTCCTGCTGCCAGTGCAGCACGACATCGTGGCCCATCTGGCGGAGCCTCGCCGCGCGTTCCTTGCCCTCGGCCTCGTGCCAGTGCACCAACACGACGCGACTCATGCGTCGTCCGCGCCACCCTCGTCACCGCCGGCGGGTTCGTCGGCCAGCCCGGCGCGCTGCAGGCGCAGCCGCACACGGCGGTTCTGCCGCCGCAACCGGTCGTTGCTCTGCTGCAGACGGCCGAGTTCGTCGAGCACCGTGCGGAGCTCGTCGGCGTCGACACTGACGGCACCCTGGGCGTCGTGGACCTTGCCGCGCAGGCGTCGGCGCAGCGCTTCGAGTTGCCGGTCGTTCGTCATGCCGACAGGAGTACGAACGGCAAGGCAGGGCGCAAGCGCCGTCTGGACCACCCGGCCCGCCGAGCCATGATCCCGGAGCCATGCCCCTGCGCGATGTCCTGCTGCCCGCGATCGCCCGCCGTGCGTCGTTGCTCGCACGGCTGCACGCCGAGGGCACGGACGCCTACCGGCTGCTGCACGGCGTCGCCGAACAGGCGCCGGGGATCACCGTCGACCGTTACGGTTCGTGCCTGCTGCTGCAGACGTTCCGGGCGCCGCTGCCCGCCGACGAGGTCGACGAGGTGGCTAGCGTCGTGAACGCCGAACTCGGCCTCGACCTGCCGATCGTCGCCAACCACCGCGGTCCGCCGCCGCCGCCCGACCACGTGCCGCACCAGCCGTCGCATGCAGCGCTGGCCGAGCACGCCTGCCACGAACGGCGCCTGCGCTTCTCGTTCCGCGCGCGCCATCGCGGCCAGGATCCGTGGTTGTTCCTCGACCTGCGCGCCGCGCGCGCGTTCGTGCAGGCGAACAGCTCCGGCAAGCGGGTGCTGAACTTGTTCGCCTACACCGGCGGCGTCGGCCTCGTCGCCGCGGCCGGCGGCGCCTCCCGCGTGCTCGATGTCGATTTCGCAGCCAGCGCGCTCGAGGTGGCGGCGGCGAACGCGACCGCCAACGGCTTCGGCGATCGCATCGAGCATCTGCACGCCGACTGCCAGCCGGTCCTGCGCCAACTCGCCGGCATGCCAGTGCAACGGCGCGGCAAGCACCTGCCGTTCCCCCGCGTCGCGCGCGAGCCGTTCGACCTGATCGTGCTCGACCCGCCGCGGTTCGCGAAGACGCCGTTCGGCACGATCGACGTCGTGCACGACTACCAGTCGCTGTGGAAACCCTGCCTGCTGGCCCTCGCCGACGGCGGCGCGATCGTCGCGACGAACCACGTGCCGGACGTGCGCGCCGAGGACTGGCACGGCGCGCTGCAGCGCTGCGCCGCGAAGGCCGGCCGGCCGCTGCGCTCCCTCGAGGCGCTGCCGGTCGACGCCGACTTCCCGTCGTTCGACGACCGGCCCCCGCTCAAGGTCGTGGTCGCGCGGCCCTGACGGCCGCGCGCGTCGGCCGGTCAGAACACCTTGCCGCTCGCGCGAGCGAAGATCTCGTCGGCGACCGCACCCAGCGCCGCCAGCAGCGAGCCGGACGCGAAGGTGCCGCGGCCGTGCAGCGTCACGCCATCCTTGCCGACGTGCCAGATGCTGGTGTCGCAGCCGAGCGCCTTCGCCATCGTCTCGGCGTCCGGCAGCGCCTCGCTGCTGAAGCCGATCATTTCCTCCTGCGAGTCGAGCATCGGGTACAGGCTCGTCTCGACGGCGCGCCAGCCGATCTCGACGGCGCGGAACAGGCGCAAGTGCATCACGCCCGAGGCCCCTCGGCTCTGCGCCACGAGCTGCTGGAAGTCCGGCTGCTCGGCCAGGCTCTCGGCGGCGTCCTGGCGCAGCGCGCGCACGAGAGCGGCGGCATCCGAACCGATCCACACGGCGTCCGGCATCAGCACGTAGCACGGGCTGAGCTGGAACGGCACGCCTTCGGGCTGCAGCGCGCAGAACCGCACGTCCCGACCGTCGACGTCGCGCGACTTCCACTGCAGGCCCGCGTGCTCACTGGTCGCCCCTTCCATCTGCCGCATCAGACGCGCGACGACGTCGGCATCCCGGACGGCGATCCGCACCAGCAGTTCGGGCTTCGGCACCGCACCCTTCTCGAGTGCGAGCGCCATCGTGATCTGCGAACCGAATGCGCCGAGCAGCTTGCGCAGTTCGGCCGGCGACGTGCCCATGTGCGCGAGTTCGCGGCCGAGTTCGTGGTGCATCTCGCGCGTCATCTCCTCGCGTGCCTGCGCCGGCAGCAACGCCGTGAACCGCTCGAACGCAGCGACCAGGCCTTCGATGTCGAGGCTGCCAGCGGCGAACGCCACGGTGTTGGGCGACAACGAACGCGCTGCGCCGAGATCGGCGGGCGTCGACAGCAGGACCTTGGCCAGGCCACGCTCGCTGCCGCCGACCCCGAGATGCAGCATTTCGGCGCCGCCCGATTCCCCCGCGCCCGAGGCCCAGTAGACCGCGTCGCAGGCGCCGAGCCCGAGCGCGTCGGCCCAGTCGGACGCCTCGTACGGCAGATGCGGCGCGAGCGAGGCCATCAGCGGCGCGGTGTTGAGGAACAGCGAAGCCAACGCCGGCACCGGCAGTTCGCCCTGCAAGCTGCCGAGCCGCGTCGCCGCAGTCAGCCCCGGCTGCTGGCCCGCCTGCACGCCGAGCAGCTCGCGCAGCATGCCTCGGCTGTTGCTGACGACGTAGAACTTGCCGACCGCGCCGGCGAACAGCGACGGTCCTTCTTGCAGGAGCAGCGAGTGGAACTTGCTGCCCGCGATTTCGACCTCGCCGGACTCGGCGACGCCGGCGTGCTGCGCGACGAGTTGCGCGCCCCACTGCACGAGGCGGTTGACGGCACGCCGGTGCTCACCCGTGTCGATGACCAGCGCGACCGACGGCCCCCACCCCTCGATGGAGACGCGCCCGACAGCGAGCGCCATCGGCCGGCCGAACGCCGCGCGCAGGTCGGCGGGCCGCAGCTGCATGTCGTCGCAGCCGGCTTGCAGTTCTTCGGCGGCGCGATCGAGCATGGCCTCGATGTGTTGCGCGCGCACTTCGGCCGGGACCTTGGCGAGGAAGTCGTGCACGGCGGCAGCCGCCGGCATCGCATTGGCCGCCGTGCGGCAGGCGCTCAAGCCGCCGAACCGCAGCACCGCGTAGGTCGAGGCGGGCAGGATCGACTCGGGGGACTGGGGAACGACCGGCAGGGCCTGCGCGAGGACGGGCACGGCGGTCAGGAACACGAACGCACTGACGAGTCGGGGCATTGGCGGATCCGGGAGAGACGGAAGAGGCGACCACAACGGGCCGCGGGTGCAAGTACTCGACGTGGCCCGGCCACCCGCCGGATCTGTCGTCAGGCGTCGTCGCCCGTGCCGGCGTCGGCCGCGAAGGGCTCGTCGCCGGCCGGCGACAGGTCGCGGGCGTACAGCACCCGGAGCAGGTAGAGCCCATGCGGCGGGGCCGTCGGGCCCGCCGCGCGACGATCCCGGCCGGCCAGGACGCCGTGGAACCACTCCGGCGAACGGTTGCCGTAGCCGACTTCGAGCAGGCTGCCGACCAGGTTGCGCACCATGTTGTAGAGGAAGCCGCCACCCTGCACGACGAAGTCGAACCCGCGCGGCCGTTCGACCAGGTGCACGTGGTGAAGCGCCCGGGTCGTCCCACGCTTGCGCGGGTAGCCCGGATTGCTCGCGAACGCAGCGAAGTCGTGCCGCCCTACCAGGCACTGCGCCGCGCGCCGCATCGCCGGCACGTCGACTGCCCGCCGGACCCAATGCGCCAGATCACGCCCGATCGCCGGCCGCACCGGCGTGCAGTGGCAGCGGTAGGCGTATCGTTTGCCCCGGGCGTGGAAGCGCGCGTGGAAGCCGTCGGGCGCGCGCACGACGCGCTGCACCGCGACGTCGTCGGGCAGGTTGGTGTTGAGCGCCAGCAGCAGCCGTTCGGGCGCGAAGTCCCGCTCGAGCACGACGTGGGCGGCCTGCGCGACCGCGTGCACGCCGGCATCGGTGCGGCCAGCACCCTCGACGTGTACCGCCGGGCAGTCGATCGCAGCGAACGCCGTGGTCAGTTCCTGCTGCACGGTGCGATAGCCGGCTTGCTGCTGCCAGCCGTGGAACGCAGTGCCGTGGTAGGCGATGGTCAGCAGGTAGGTCGGCACACGCGCGACGATAGGTGCGTCGCGGGCGGCGCTTCAACCGCGCCGTCAGCGCCGCAGGAACACGAACGCGAGCGCGGTGCCGACCAGGCTGGCCGCAGCGAGGATGCCGCCCATCACCGGGTTCTGCTGCGCGAGGAAGAACCAGGCGGACGTGCCGCCGCCGGCACCGAACATTGCCAACGGCACGACGAGCGACCAGGCGCCCGTTCGCTTCGGCAGCGGCAACGGGGCGAGCTTGCGCGGCGGGGCAGCCGCGGGCTTGGGAGTCGCCGTGGGCACCGGTGCCGCGGGCTTGGGTGCCGCCGTGGGCGCCAATACCGCGGGCTTTTGCGTCGCCGTGGGCCGGACCGCGGCGCGCGGCGTCGGCACGGGCGGCGCGATCGGCGGGCGGGCGGGCGCGACTGCGGGCGCGGCTTCGGCTTCGAACGCACTCGCCGGCGGGTCCACGGGCAGCTGCCAGTCGTCGTCGCTGCCGGCCTTCGCTGGCGCCACGGCGGGCGCCGCGGCGGGCGCCGCGAACAGGGAGTCGTCGACGTCGGCCGGGCGCGCGGGCTCGCGCGCCGGCAGCATCCCGAACGAGAACGGGTCGTACTTCGTCATGCGTCTCCGAACCTCCGGCGCCGGTAACTCGACGGAATGCCCAGGTGCTGCCTGTGCTTGGTGACCGTGCGGCGCGCGCAGCGCACGCCGCGTTCGCCGAGCCTTCGCACGAGGTCGTCGTCCGAGAGCGGCGCCTGCTTGTCCTCGCCCGCGACCAGTTCGGCGATCTGCTCGGCGATCGCCAGGCGCCCGCTGCCTTCGATCGCCGCGCCGTCGAGGCGATCGCCGTCGAAGAAGTCGCGCAGCCGGAAGATGCCGCGGTCGGTCTGCACGCTCTTGCCGGCGATCGCACGGCTGACCGTCGACGTGTGCAGGTCGAGCGCCTCGGCGACGTCGCTCATGCGCAGCGGCTTGATCGCCGTGCGACCCTTGGCGAGGAATGGCTGCTGGCGGCGCATCACCGCCTCGACGACGCGCAGCAGCGTCGCCTGCCGCTGGTGCACGGCGTCGATCAGGTCGCGCGCCGAACGCAGCTTCGGCCGCAGCCAGTCGCGGACCTCGGGCGCCGTCGCGCGGTCGCCAGCCAGCGCCGCATATTCGGCCGAGACCTGCAGATCCGGCAGCGACGCGTCGTCGAGCGCCACGTGGACCGCGCCGTCGTGCAACCAGACGAACGCGTCGGGCCGCAGCGGCGGGTCGTCGCCGCGTTCGAACGCCGCCGCGGGTCGCGGGCTCAGGCGCCGCATGCGCACGAGCAACGCCTGCAGTTCGTCGAGCGGCATCTGCAGTTCCCGGGCGACTTCGGGCAGCTTGTTGCGCCCGAGCGCCTCGAGCTGGTCGCGCAGCACACGCTCGATGGTCGCGAGATCCGGATCGCCGGCCGCCTGCAGCAGCATCGCGTCGATGCCTTGCGCGGCACCGATGCCGCGGGGTTCGAGCGACAGCAGCACGGCGTGTGCCTCGCGCAGGAGTTCGAGCGGAGCGTCGTGCCGTTCGGCGAGGTCCTCGACCAGGAACGGCAGCAGGCCCCGTTCATCGAGGTGCTCGACGAGCAGCATCACCGCGTCGGTGAGCAGTGCTTGCGTGCCGCGGAACGCGAGCTGCTGACGCACGAAGTCGGCCAGCGTCTGGCCGTGGGCGGCGACGTTGGCGAGGAACGCGGCCTTGCCGTCGTCGGCGTCGCCGGCGGGCCCACGCCGCCATTCCTGCCAGCCGGTGTCCTCGCGCTCGGCGAGGCGCGTCGCCGCCGGGACCTCGGGTTCGACGCGCGTCGGCGGCAACGCTTCGAGCGTCTCGTTCTGTTGCAGCTGTTCCTCGACGAGTTGCACCAGGTCGGCCGTCGCGAGCTGCAGCACCTCGATGCCCTGCAGCATGTGCGGCAGCAGCGCCATGCGCTGTTCCTGCCGCTGGCCCTGGCGAAGTTCGAGACTCATCCGCGAACGCTCCGCACGCGCTTTCGACCGGGCTCGGAGTCGACTTGAGCAACGGCGGCGGCGGCCGCCTCAATCCGGGCGACGGCGCGCGGGCCGCGCCTGTGGCGCCGCCGCCAGCGGATCCTCGGGCCACGCATGCCGCGGGTAACGCCGACTCAACTCGCGGCGAACCTGCGGGTAGACGTTCGCCCAGAAGCTCGGCAGATCGGTCGTCACCTGCACCGGGCGGTGGTTGGGCGCCAGCAGCTCGAGCACGACGGGAACGCGCCCGCCGGCGAGCGCGCCGACCGCGCGCAGGCCGAAGAACTCCTGCAGCCGGGCCGCGATCGTCGGCCCGGCGGGCGCGTCGTAGTCGACGACCGCCGCGCGCCCCGACGGCAGTTCGATGCGATCCGGCGCGCCCTGCTGCAGCGCGCGACGCTGGGCAGAATCCAGCTGCGCCAGCAGCAGTTCGCCGACCTCCGCGTCGCGCAACGCGCGCAGGTCGCTGCGCCCCGCGAGCAGGTCGAGCGCCGCGCGCGCCACCGCCGCGTCGTCCCATTCCGGCAGGCCGGCATCGGGCGCGCGCGCGCGGAGCCAGCGCATGCGCGCGAGCAGACGCCGCAGTTCCTTCTGCTCGCCGAGCCACTGCCACGGATCCCGCGCGAGCAGCGGCAACAGCAACTCGGCGGCAGCGCCAGCGGGCAACTCTCCGCCGCGCGCCGTGCGCAGCGCGAGATCGCGGTACCGCTGCTCGCGGCGCGCGACGACGCGCCCGGCATCGGCGTCGAGTTCGGGAGCGACGACGTCGACGAGCGCTCGCGGGAACACCACCGCCAGGTCCTCGGCGGTGACCTCGACGGTGAGCAGCGCGCGCGAGCGCTGTTGGCGACCGGTCTCGAGCAACCGCAGCGCGAGCACGAGTTCCTGGCCATCGGCGGCGGCCGGCAGCACGAGGCCGCGGCCACCGACCATCGTCGCCGCACGCGGGTCGCCTTCAGCAGAACGACGCGCGACGCGATCGGGGAAGCCGGCGAGCAAGCAGCGCGCCAGCGCCGACGTGTCCCGGCTGCCCGCGGGCCTGCCGCCGAGCAGCCGATCGCGCGCCGCCGCCACCTGCCGCGCCTGCCACGGCGCGAGTCCACACTCGCGGCAGAGGTGTTCGGGGAAGCCCCGTTCCTCGGCGAGCAGGAACGCATCGACCGCGGCGTGCAGGTCGACGCCATCGCCGCGCCCGAGCTGGTCGACGTCGGCGAGCAGCGTCGCCGCGGTCGCCGCCGCGACCGCACCACCGGCGGTGCGGCCCGCGAGCACGACGGCGGCGAGCCGCGGGTGCAGCGGCAGCTCGAGCAGCGATCGGCCCAGCGGCGTCAGCGTCCCGGTCCCTGGTGCTGCCGCGCCGAGGTCGGCGAGCAACGCGTCCGCGGCCGCCAGCGCGTCGGCCGGCGGCGCCTCGAACCACCGGAACTCGCGCGGATCGCGGCCGGCGAATGCGCGCACCAGCAGGGCCGGCCCGCACAGGTCGACGCGCTGCACTTCCGGGGACGAACGTGCCTGCATGCCGCGTTCCTCGGCGGCGGTCCACGCGCGATAGCAGACGCCGGGGCCGGTGCGGCCGGCACGGCCGGCGCGCTGCGCCGCCGACGCACGGCTGATGCGTTCGAGCTGCAGCACGTCGACGCCGCGACCGCGGTCGAAGCGCAACTCGCGCGCGAGCCCGGTGTCGACGACGGCGGTGATGCCCGCGATCGTCAACGAGCTCTCGGCGACGTTCGTCGACAGCACGACCTTGCGCCGCCCCTGCGGCCGCAGCGCGCGGTCCTGATCGGCGATGTCGAGCCGACCGTGCAGCGGCAGCACCATCGCGTCGAGGCGCCGCGCGAGGTTCTGCAGCGCCTGTTCGGCGCGCGCGATCTCGCCGGCTCCCGGCAGGAACACCAACACGTCGCCCGCGGTCTCCGTCATCGCGCGCTCCACGAGCGTGCGCACCGTCACTTCGAGGTCTTCGGTCGCCGCGCGGTCGAGGTGCACGACGCGCACCGGATGCAGGCGGCCATCGGCCTCGATCGTCGTCGCATCGGGCAGGAACGCCTGCAGCGGTGCGGGATCGAGCGTCGCCGACATCACGCACAACCGCAGCTCGGGCCGAACGGTGGCGCGCGTCTCGGCGAGCATCGCCAGAGCGAGGTCGCCTTCGAGGTGGCGTTCGTGGAACTCGTCGAGGCAGACGGCGCCGACCCCTTCGAGGAACGGATCGCGCACGAGCTGCCGCACCAGCACGCCCTCGGTGACGAAGCGGATCCTGGTCTGCCGGCTGACGCGCGCATCGCCGCGCACCTGGTAACCGACCAGGCCACCGACTTCGGCGCCGAGTTCGTGCGCGACGCGGGCCGCCGCCGCGCGGGCGGCGAGCCGCCGTGGTTCGAGCACGACCACCTCCGGAGAGTCGGCAGGCAACTGCCCGAGCAACGCCGGCGGCACGCGCGTGGTCTTGCCCGAGCCCGGCGGCGCGAGCAGCAACAGCGACGTCGTCGCGCGCAGCGCCTGCTGCACCGCGGGGAGCACGGCGTCGATCGGCAGATCGTCGCGCGCGGTCACGGCAGCGGTCGCCGCCCTTCGATCGCGTCCGCGAGAATCGAAGCGCTGACCTGCGCGATCGACGAACCGGCGGGCAAGCCGCGCGCGAGCCGGGTCACCTTCGTCCCGAGCGGCGCCAGTTGCTCGGCGAGCACGGCCGCGGTGCCTTCGCCCTCGAGGTCGGGATTGGTCGCCAGACACACCTCGGCGAAGCCACCGTCCCGCACGCGCGTGACGAGCGATGCCGTGGTCAAGTCCTCGGGCCGAATGCCCTCGAGCTGCGAGAGCCGACCCTGCAGCACGTGGTAGAGGCCGCGGTAGCCGACGTCTTCGAAGCGCGCGACCTCGCGCGGGTCCTCGACGACGAGCAACATCGAACGGTCGCGTGCCGGATCGGCGCAGACGCTGCACGGATCCTGCGCATCGAGCTGGAAGCAATGCCGGCACGACTTCACGGCCGCGCGCACCTCCTCGATCGCGCGCGCGAGCTGCAGCGCCTCGGCGCTGTCGATGCGCAGCAGGTGGAACGCGAGCCGCTCGGCGGTCTTCGGCCCGATGCCCGGCAAGCGCTGCAGCGCGGTGATCAGTGCTTCGATCGTGCGGTCGCGGTGGGCCATGCCGACCGGTGCAGGCTCAGAAGCCCATGCCCGGCAGGTTGAGGCCGCCGGTCACCTTCGCCATTTCGCGGTCGCGCAGTTCCTTCGCCGCCGCCAAGGCCTGGCGCACCGCTGCGGTCACCAGGTCCTCGAGCGTGTCGACGTCGGCCGGGTCGACCGCGGCCTTCTGGATCTTGACCGCCTGCAGTTCCTGGTTGCCGTTGACGTAGGCCTTGACCGCGCCGCCGCCGGCCGAACCTTCGAGGATGCGCTCGTTGAGCGAACGCGTGGCGTCCTGCATGCGCCGCTGCATGTCCTGCGCCTGCTTGAGCAGGCTCTGCATGTCGCCGAATCCGGTACCCATGGTGTGCTCCGGTCCCGATCATGCCTCCGATCGGGTGCTGCCGCCACGACGCGGACCGTTCACTCTTGGAGGTTCGGCGGCGGCTCGTCCAGGGGCGCGCCGTCGTCGTCGGCAGGCGAAGGTGCTGGCGAAGGCTGCCGGTCCTGTGGGTTGACCTGCACCACGCGCCCACCGAAGGCGCCGATCACACCCTTCGTGCGCGGCCCTGGATCGGTCACCGGCTTCGCTGCAGGGGCGTTCGCCGCTGGTGCGGCAGAAGGCAGCTTCCATTCGACCTTCACCGGCCGGCCGGCGGCTTCCTGGATCACCTGCGTGAGATCGGCCTGGAGCTTCGGCGCGGCCAGGCGGTCGCGGTACATCGTGCGGTCGCTGACCAGGGTCACCGTCACGACGCCGGCGGGGTTCGGGCCGTCGAAACGGCACAGTTCCATAGTGCCCTGCAACAGGGGGTGGTTCTGCAGCAGGGCGAGGGTGCGCGCGCGCAGATCGCCGGCCGGAGCGACGATCGGCGCTGCCGGCGGCGGCGCTGCCGGCGGCGCAGCGGCGGCAGTCGCGGGCGGCGCTCCCGAGGCACGCGGCGCCGCGCGCACGGCGGGTGCCGCGACCGGCACCGGCGCCGACGCCATCCCACCCGCCCGCACTTCGGCGAGCAGGTCGGCCACCGTCGGCAGCGCCGCCGCCTGGCTCATGCGCACGAGCGTGAGCTCGAGCACCACGGTGCGGTCCTCGAGCTGGCGCAACCGCTCGCGGCCGAGCACGCCCGCGGCGATCATCCCATCGAGGCGGGCGATGGGTGTTCTGGCAGCGAGCCGCTGCAGGTGCTGGCGCAACGTGCCGCCCACCGGAACCAGCGTGCTGTCCGGCCCGTCGACCACGAGCAGCAGCAGCCAGCGCAGCACGTCGACGATCTCGCCGAGCGCCTCGCGCTCGTCGCTGCCCTGGCTGTGCAGCATGCGCGCGAAGTGCAGCCCGGCGCCCGCGTCCCCCGCGAGCAGCCGTTCGACGACCTCGACGGTCGCGTCGAGGCCGACGCGCGCCACCAGCGTGCGGTAGGCGGCGAGATCGAACTTCGCACCGAGATCGCGCGCGAGCGGCAACACGCGTTCGAGCGCAGTCTCGGCGTCGCGCACGCCGCCGCGCACCGACGCCGCGATCTCGGCCAGCACGTCGTCGGGGATCGCGACCCGCTCGGCATCGGCGATCATGCGCAGGCGCTGCTGCAGGTCGCCTTCGTCGACGCGCCGGAAGCGCAGCACCTGGCAGCGCGAGCGGATCGTCTCGAGCACCTTGTGCAACTCGGTGGTCGCCAGCACGAACACCACGCGCGGCGGCGGCTCCTCGAGCGTCTTCAGCAACGCGTTCGAGGCCTCCTTGGTCAGCATGTGCGCCTCGTCGAGGATCACCACGCGGTAGCGCGAGCGCAGCGGCGCGAAGCCGACGTGCTCGATGATCGGGCGCATGTCGTCGATGCGGCGGTTCGACGCCGCGTCGACCTCGATCACGTCCGGGTTGCTGCCGTCGCGGATCGACGTGCACAGCTCACAGGTGCCGCACGGCTCGGGCGTCGGGCCACGTTCGCAGTTGAGGCAGCGCGCCAGGATGCGCGCCGACGTCGTCTTGCCGACGCCGCGGCTGCCGGCGAACAGGAACGCGTGCGGCACGGTCTTCTGCGCGAGCGCCTGCCGCAGCGAGGCGAGCACCGCGTCCTGGCCGACCATCTCCGCCCACGTCGTCGGGCGGAACCGCCGGGCCACGACCTGGTAGGGTTCGTGACCGGGGCCGGATTCGCGCGCGCTCGCCATGCGTGGCAGTGTGCCAGCCCGCCCCGGCACGGGGAAGGCTGGCGCGCACCGGACCGCCGCGCCGCGGCGGCGACTTACTGGACGACGACGCGGTCGACGTTGGTCGAGGCGATCACCGCGCCAGTGCCGTCGAGCCACGTCGCGACGCCGTCGACGGTGACGCCGGCCAGCAGGCTCACGATCGCCGGCGACCAGACGTAGGGCGCGTTCGGGAACACGCCGGGCGCCGCCGAGAACGAGAAGTGCAGCGGATCTCCGGCCGCCGCGGGGACCGACAGGCTGAGCAGGGTGATGTCGTCGGCCTCGATGCCGAGGAAGTCGCCCATCGCCAACGGCCGCGCCGTGTCGATCGAATAGAAGACGTAGCCTTGGGAGTAGCTCGCCGGCACGCCGCTGATGCTGACCTGCAGGTTGCCCGGCCCCGACGACGTGAGGTCGAGCTGCGGACCGCTGAGGTCACGCCCGGCGCCGATGCCGCTCGAGACCAGCGCGAAGTCGGAGTCGACCTGCGGCGTCTCGACGTGCTGGTCGAGCGCGACCAACGGCGCCGAAACCTGGACTCGCCACAGCCCCACTTCCGGGTTCTGCACGAACACGTTCTCGACCGTGTCGAGCGTGTTCGCCGAACCGCCGGGCGTCGTGAAGAGGTTGATCGGCAACGTCGCCATGCCGTTGTTGCCGTGGTAGACGACGCCGGACGGCGACGTCACCTTGATGTTGAGGTCGTTGACGCGGTGCGGGCCGCTGAACGGCGTCGCCGCCGGCAGGTCGGCGTAGACCAGCGTGTTGCGGAACTGCGGCGTGCCCGGCTTCACGTGCACGTAGTACAGGCGCGACTGCCCTTGCTGCAGCGTCTCGAGCTCGTCGATCACGAGCATGTTGCGCTTCAGGTCGTACATGTCCTGCAGCGCCGGGAAGCCCCAGCCCTGGCGGTAACGATTGGTCGCACCGCTGCCATTGACCGCCGGGTCGTACTGGCGCGCGGTGTTGATCATCAGGGCCTTGGCGGTGCTGGCGTGCGGCTTGTAGTCGAACCGCTGCGTCCACGACGGCGTCGCCGGATGGCCGAAGTAGCCGTCGGTGAACATCTCGATCGTCAAGCCGAGATGGCCGGCGACGATCGGCGTGGCGCCCGAGGTGCCACCGAACGTGGTCGTGTAGCTGGTCGCGCCGTTCGTGGTGTGGATGTTGTCGTAGTAGGCGCAGAGGTCCGGCTTGATGCGGCCGTCGTTCGCCGGCCCCATGCTGGTGCCGGCCTGGGTGTCGTCGGCGACCGAGGACGTGTTGTTGTGCACCACGGCACCGACCGAGAGGATGTTCTTGGCCCACGCCTGCGGGCGCGAGTTCTGGTTGCTGGTGTTCGACTGGCTCTGGCAGATCGGGATGTCGAACTGGTGGATGATCCAGTCCATCTCGGCCGAGCGCGCGTCGTAGGCGGTGATCTGCGGATAGCCCCAGGACGCGGTCTGGAACATCACGCGCCAGTTGCCGGCGGGATTGGTGATCTCCTGCACGATGCCGTAGCGGCTGTTCTGCGCCGTCGACATCGCCGCGGTGTTGAAGATGTAATTGTAGTCGGTGGCGTAGCCCTGGCCGTCGGGCATCAGGCCTCGCGCGGCGGCGAGCACGCCGCTGGCGAAGTTGATGCCGAACGTCGAGTTGCCGTGCGTCGTCGAAACGTTGCTGAACACCGCCAGCGGGGCCGTGCGGTACGCGTTCGCCGCGTACTCGGGATGGTTGGGGTAGATGCCCTCCATGATGTGGCCGCGCATGCCCTTGCCCGTGTGCCCACCCATCGACTCGATGTAGTTGGCGCCGCCCTGGATGCGGGCGTTGACCATGTCGTCCTCGGGCATGGCCCACGGCTGGATCCACAGCACGGTCGACTCGCGCGCGAGCGACTCGACCTGGGCCGGGGTCAGGTCCGCCTCGATCAGCAGGTTGCCGCCGGCGTAGCGCCACATCGAACCACCGGCCCGCTCCACTGCGGCTACCGCCGCGGCTTCGTCGGTCCGCGGATCGACGAGCACGATCACGTAGCGGGCCTTCTCATCGTCGCCGGCGAGCACGGTGCCGAGCACCTTGCCATCGAGCTTGTACGCCGGGTGGAACGCGCCGCAGAAGCGCACGCGCGGCAATGCCGCGAGCTGCGCGCGATTGGCGGCGGAGCCGCGCACGACGTAGCCGTCGTGCGGCGCGAACCACTTCGGGTCGAACCCGAGCCGTTGCATCGCCGCGCGATCGGCGGCCGTCGGCGCCGACTGGAACTGCACGAGCAGCAACTCGGCATCGGCCGGCGCGCTCAGCCGTTCGAGCACGGCCGGCTCGCCGGACGCCGGGTCGAAGGCTCCGTAGTGCAGCATCAGCCGCGGATCGGAAGACTGCGCTGCCAGCGCAGCGGCGGTGGCCGCAGCCACGAGAAGGGAATGGAATCTGGGCATGGGATGACGGATGGGGTGGCCGCGGGATTGTGCAGTGTACCTCGTCCGTGACCAGTCCCCAGCGGCGCGCCAGGCACGCATTCGCGGGGTGCGCACACGGCCCAACGCATGCGCCGTTGCCATGGCGACCGCCGCCAGCTACAAGGCTCGTCCCCATTCACCGCCCAGGCGCCTTCCGGCGAGCAAGCGGTTGCGTGGAGAGGTGACCGAGCGGCTCAAGGAGCTCGCTTGGAAAGCGAGTGCAGCCCACAAGGTTGCCGGGGGTTCGAATCCCCCCCTCTCCGCCATTTCGCACGGCTCGCGAAGGTGGGGTCCGCCGGGTCCCGAGCAAGGGGGCGGCGTGAACCTGGTCAGGTCCGGAAGGAAGCAGCCATAAGCGTGCGGCTTCTTGTGCCCGGGGTGCCTGGTGGGTCTCACCTTCGCGGGCCGTGCGGTTCCCTTCGTCGTCAGTCGCCGGCGTTGCATCGCGACGTCGCCTGCCGCCCCGCGGCGCCGTCGCCGCCACCGCCACCGAGGTAGCGCCGCGGCAGGCTCGAACGCAGCAGCGTCGTCACTTCGTAGACCGCCCCGCCGGGGGCGACCCGTTCCTCCGCGCGCACGGACTGCCCGCCCTGCGCGCCGATCAACACGACCTCGTCGCCGATCGCCGCCCCCGCGGCGTCCGTCACGTCGACGACGGTCTGGTTCATGCTGACCACGCCGACGACCGGCACGCGGCACCCACGAACGAGTACGGTCGCGCCATTCCACCGCTCGCGCACGAGCCCATCGGCATAACCAAGCGACAGCAGGCCGAGCCGCGTCAGCCGGTCGCAGACGAACGCGCCGCCGTAGCCAACAGCGGTGCCGGCCGAGACCTCGCGCAGCCCGACGAGCCGGGCCTTCAGCGCCAGCGCGGGGCGCAGCCCAAGCCGGCCGCCGCGGTCGCCGGGGCGGCCGGCGAACGGATCGAAGCCGTAGAGCCCGCCGCCGATCCGCACGGCGTCGAGATGCGCCTCCGGCAGCAGCACGGCGCCGAGGGTGTTGCAGGCATGACGCCGCACGCCGCGCAGCGCGCGCACGCCGTCGACGGCGCCGGTGAACGCCGCCAGTTGCGCGCGCAGCGCCGCGGCGTCGTCGACGCCAGTGGCCGCGAAGTGCGTGAACACGCCGGCGATCGTGAGCCGCCCGCGCTGCAACACCGCCTCGACGAGTGCGGGCAGATCCCGAGGGACCACGCCGTGCCGACTCATGCCGGTGTCGACTTCGACGTGCACGGGCAGGAAGCGGCGCGTGGCGTTCGCCAGCGCCCGCGCGAGTTCGATCCCACCCAGGCTCGCGACCAGCCCGTGCTGCGCGACGAGTGCTGCTTCCGTCGGCGCCACCGGGCCGGCGACGAGGATCGGCTGCGTGATGCCCGCCCCGCGCAGCACCGCACCTTCGTGCACGCTCGCGACCGCGAGTTCGTCGGCGCCGTTCGCGAGCGCCGTCTTCGCGACGCGCACCATCCCGTGGCCGTAGGCGTTGGCCTTGACCACCGCGATCAGGCGGCAGGTGGGCGCGAGCGCGCCACGGAACGCGCGCGCGTTGTGGGCGATCGCGTCGAGGTCGACGTCGATCCACGCCGGAGCGCTCAGCGCCGGCGCTGTTTCGAGTGGGATCCGCTGCATGCCCTACCGCCGCGCGCAGCGTAGCGAGCGAACGCGACCGAGTCTCTCGTCCGTTCGACGACGACCTCGGTCCGACGAGCACGCGAGAGTCGCCGCAGTTGGACAGCGCCGCGGAGTCGGCGTCGGCGCGCCGCGAGGATGCAGAATCGGCGCAGCCCCGACCGTGGCTTCGTTGGCAGCGTCCGTCCGGCTGGCTACCGTCGCTCGCGAGGTCCGCCATGTTCCGAACGACGCTGGCCGCGCTCGCCGCGGCCGCCTTCCTCTCCCTGCCAACGCTCGCGATCGATCCCATGCCGCAGACGCCGCCCGCACCACCCGCCGACCCGCACCTGTGGCTCGAGGACGTCGGCGGCGACAAGGCGCTCGACTGGGTGCGGGCGCGCAACGCCGAGAGCACGAAACTGCTGGCCAGCGGCGACGACTTCGCGGCCCTGCAGGCGCGCATCCTCGGCATCCTCGACTCCAACGCGAAGATCCCCTACGTCGGCAAGCACGGCGAGCACTTCTACAACCTCTGGCAGGACCAGAAGAACCCGCGCGGAGTCTGGCGGCGCACGACGCTGGCCGAGTACCGCAAGGAGAACCCGGCCTGGGAGACCGTGCTCGACGTCGACGCGCTCGGCAAGCAGGAGGGCGAGAACTGGGTCTGGCACGGCGCCTCGTTCCTGGCGCCCGAACGCACCCGCGTGCTGATGTCGCTGTCGCGCGGCGGTGCGGACGCCGACGTCGTGCGCGAGTTCGACGTCGTGAAGAAGGAGTTCGTCGCCGGCGGTTTCACGCTGCCCGAGGCGAAGAGCAACGTCGCCTGGCGCGATCGCGACACCGTGTACGTCGCCACCGACTTCGGGCCCGGTTCGCTGACCGACTCCGGCTACCCGCGCATCGTCAAGCTGTGGCGACGCGGCACCCCGCTGGCCTCGGCGACGACGATCGCCGAGGGCAAGGCGGAGGACGTGTTCGTCTACGGCTGGCGCGACCAGACCGCGGGCTTCGAGCGCGACTTCGTCTACCGCGGCGTCACCTTCTACACCAACGAACTGTTCCTGCTGCGCGACGGCGGGCAGGTGAAGCTCGACAAGCCGGACAGCGCCAAGGCCGGCGTCCACCGCGAGTGGCTGATGCTCGAACTGCGCGACGACTGGACCGTCGCGGGCCAGACGTTCGCAGGCGGCGCGCTGCTGGCCTGCCGGCTCGAGGCGTACCTCGCCGGCGAACGCACCTTCGACGTGCTGTTCACGCCGGGCCCGCGCACGTCGCTCGGCGGCTGGTCGGGGACCAAGAACCACCTGCTGCTGACGGTGCTCGACACCGTGAAGAGCCGCGTGTCGGTGCTGACGCATCGCGACGGCAGCTGGCAGCGGCAACCGCTGCCGGGCCTGCCCGAGTTCGGCGAGATCAGCGCGTCGGCGATCGACGACGAGACCGGCGACGACTACTTCCTGACGATCACCGACTTCCTGACGCCGACCAGCCTGTTCCACGGCACGATCGGCCAGGGCGCGCCGGCGAAGTGGAAGAGCCTGCCCGCCTTCTTCGACGCCAGCGGTCTCGCGGTCGAGCAGCGCGAAACGACGTCGAAGGACGGCACGCGCGTGCCGTACTTCCTGGTGGCGAAGAAGGGCATCGCGCGCGACGGCAAGAACCCGACGCTGCTCTACGGCTACGGCGGCTTCGAGGTGTCGTTGACGCCGGGCTACAGCGCCACCGTCGGCGCCGCCTGGTTGGAGCGTGGCGGCGTCTACGCAGTCGCCAACATCCGCGGCGGCGGCGAGTTCGGCCCGAAGTGGCACCAGGCCGCGCTGAAGCAGCATCGCCATCGCTGCTACGAGGACTTCGCGGCGGTCGCCCAGGACCTGATCGCGCAGAAGATCACGAGCAAGGCCCACCTCGGGATCCAGGGCGGCAGCAACGGCGGCCTGCTGATGGGCAACATGCTGACGAGCTACCCCGAGCTGTTCGGCGCCATCGTCTGCCAGGTGCCGCTGCTCGACATGCAGCGCTACCACGTGCTGCTCGCCGGCGCCTCGTGGATGGGCGAGTACGGCAATCCCGACGACCCGGCCGAGTGGGCCTGGCTGCAGAAGTACTCCCCCTACCACAACGTGCGCGCCGGCACCGTCTATCCCAAGGTGCTCTTCACGACGTCGACGCGCGACGACCGCGTCCACCCCGGCCACGCGCGCAAGATGATGGCGCGCATGATGGAGCAGAAGCACGGCGCCCTCTACTACGAGAACATCGAGGGCGGCCACGGCGGTGCGGCGGACAACAAGCAGGTGGCGTTCCTGAGCGCCCTGGCCTGGTCGTTCCTCGATCGCACCCTGCGGTGAGCAAGAGACGGTTCTCTTGGCGGCGCACGGCCGGGAGAGCTGGCGGGACGGCGGTTGCGTGAGGGCAAGCGGCCGGGCGCGGCGGCGTCCGGGCGGGCCGGATAAGCGCACGGGGTAGTCCTTGGAGCGCCACGCGCCCGTCACCCCATGGCCACCGCCACCGCGTTCCCCTTGCCCGCCGGCGACCGCACGATCGCCGAACTCGTGCACGGCGCACGGGCCGGCCGCGCGGTGCGGCATGCGTTCATCGCCCGTTGTGCGGCCAGCACCGGGCCGGACGGGGCTCTGCGGGCGTTCGCGCACGCGCTGCACGGCGCTGCGGCGTTCGCACCGCAACACCTCGAGGCCGCGTTGCCGCGCGTGCCGGCGGCGCTCCGAGCGCCCTGGCAGCGGCGCCTGGCCCGCGAGCTCGGCCATCTCGACGAACATGACTGCAGCGAGCTGCGCGCGATCGGCATCGCGCCGTCGACCGTGCTCGGACAGTCGCGCGCGACCCTGGCGGCACGATTCGCCGAGGCACTCGGCTGGTCGGCGGCCGATCTCGCGAGCCCCTCGCCCAGCTCGCGCCGATGGCGCACCGACCTGCTGCACTTCCTGCAACAGGCCACCCCGGCCGAGGCCATCGGCGCCCTGGTGCTCGGCGGCGATGCGCTGGCCACGGCCGCCGTGGCGCCCGTGCTCGCGGCCCTGCTGCAGCGTGGCGACCTGCGCCGCGACGCGCTGGCCTGGTTCGAACTGCAGACGCTCGGCGAAGGCCGCCACCTCGCCGACCTGTTCCAACTCGTCACCGCCGCGACGGCGATGCCCCGCGGCCACGACGAACTGCGCGCGGGGCTCGTGCATGCGCTGGGGTTGCGGGCGGCGTTCCTCGACGACCTGCAGGCCGCGACGAACGCGCGACCCCTGGCGCGAACCGCCTGACGAGTCGCGCCGCGGGTCCGGCCACAGTACGGTGGCATGGTGACCGCCGCGTTCGTGATCTTGGTTCTGGCGCTTGCCATCGCCGGCGCCATCTGGGCGTGGAAGCTCGAGCAGAAGCGCACGGAGGAACTGCGCGCGCTCGCGGCGGAACTCGGCCTGCGTTTCGATCCGCACGACGACTCGGGGCACGACGACGAGTACGCCCAGTTCGAGATCTTCCGGCGCGGCCATTCGCGCGTCGCCCAGCGCACGATGCACGGCGCGCTCGAACTGTTCGGCACCCGCTGCGAAGTGCGGCTTGGCGACTTCCGTTACCGCGTCACGACGAGCAACGGCAAGTCGACGTCGACGACGACCTACCGCTTCAGCTACCTGATCGTGCATCCGCCGTGGCCGTCGCCGACGCTGCTGGTGCGGCCCGAGGGCCTGTTCGACAAGGTCAAGGGCGCGTTCGGCTTCGACGACATCGACTTCGAGTCGGCCGAGTTCAGTCGCGCGTTCTGGGTGCAGTCGAACGACAAGCGCTTCGCCTACGACGTGCTGCACCCGCGCATGATGGAGTTCCTGCTCGAGCAACGGCCGCCGATGCTCGACCTCGAAGGCGGCGCGCTGTGCGTGAGCGACGGCCGGCGCCGCTGGGATCCGCCGGCGTTCCGCGCGCGCATCGCGTTCCTGCGCCGGTTCTGCGAATTGTGGCCGAGGCACCTCGTCAAAGACCTGGAGAGCTGATGGAAGTCCTGATCGTCGTCGGTGGCGTCGGCCTGGTGGCCTTGCTCTGGTGGATCATCACCTACAACCGCTTCGTGCGGCTGAAGCACACGCTGAAGGAGAGCTGGGCCGACATCGACGTCGAGCTCAAGCGCCGCTACGAGCTGATCCCGAACCTGGTCGCGACGGTGAAGGGCTACGCGCAGCACGAACGCGACGTGCTCGACCGTGTCGTGCAGTTGCGCGCGGTCGCGATGCAGAACCACGGCTCGGCCGCGAGCCAGGCCAAGGACGAGAACGCGCTGCAGCTCGGCATGCGGTCGTTGTTCGCCGTCGCCGAGGGCTACCCGCAGCTGAAGAGCGACGCGAACTTCCGGGCGCTGCAGGAGGAACTGGCCGTGACCGAGGACCGCATCGCCGCGGCTCGGCGGTTCTTCAACGGCAACGTGCGCGAGCTGCGCAACCTGCGCGAGTCGTTCCCGACCAGCCTCGTCGGCAACGCGATGGGAGTCGAGGAGCCGACGTTCTTCGAGCTCGACGACCAGAACGAGCGTGTCGTGCCGCGGATCGACCTCGGGGCCGACCGGGCGCGCTGAGCCGACAAACCCTGTTGCGCCCCGGCCCACCCGCGGCTCTACTCGCCGCCGCCGCCGGAGAGGTGGCAGAGTGGCCGATTGCGCCGCCTTGCTAAGGCGGTGTACCAGAAATGGTACCGGGGGTTCGAATCCCCCCCTCTCCGCCAGTTCCTCACGCGAGGAACTGGGCCGTGCTTGCCGCGGCGAAGTCGAACCGTGCATCCACGACGCACCCCGCCGCTCGCCGCCGTTCTCGCCCTCGCGTTCGCGGGCGCATGCACCGGTCCAGCACTGCACGTGCACAACCCCGACGGCCATGTGGTGTTCGTCGACGGCGCGCGCGTGCCCACCCCGTCGCTGCCGTTCCGCTACTACGGCGTCGCCCGCTGGGACGCCTTGCCGAAGGACAACGACGGGCGCGCCGACTGGGACCATGTGCCGACCAGCGAGCCCTTCGTGATCCGACCCCCGGCCAGCCCGTGGCTGTTTCCGCTCGACCTGCCCCTCGAGTTGCTGGCCCGCGCCGCCAGCGGGCGACCCGACACGACGATCGAGATCGCCGTGCGGCCGCGACCGGCCGATCCTCGCAGCGAGCGCGAGTTCACGAACGCGGAGTCGACGGCGGTCGCTGCTCGCGCGCACGACGCGCGCATCGCGCGATGAACACGCCCGCGGCGAACGGCGACGACCTGGTGCTGGTGCACGGACTCGGGCGTTTCGGCGGCGGCCGTGAAGCCGTGCGCTGGCTCGCGCGCGCCGGCTATCGCGTGCGCATCGCCGACAAGAGTGCGGGCGACGACCTGGTGGCCGTCCGGCAGGCGCTCGCCGACGTGCCCGGGCTCGACTGGCAGCTCGGGCGCGAGGACGACGGCGTGCTCGAGGGCGTGCGCTGGTTCGTCGTCAACCCGGCGATTCCCGATCAACATCCGCTGTTCGCCGCGGCCCGCGCGCGCGGCATCGCCTGCACGCAGGAGTGCGACCTGTTCCTCGCCCACTATCCAGGCCGCGTGGTCGCGGTGACGGGCACCAACGGCAAGTCGACGACGTCGACGCTGTTGCATCGGGCGTTGCAGCACGGCGGCCAGGACGCGCTGCTCGGCGGCAACATCGGCCACAGCCTGCTCGCCGACGACGCACACTGGCGGCCCGACCAGGTCGCCGTGCTCGAGATCTCGAGCTTCCAGCTGCAGCGCATGGCGCCCGACCTGCGGGTGCACGGGGCGGTGTTCACGCGCGTGCTCACCGACCACATCGATCGGCACGGCACGCTGGCCGCCTACCACGCGGCGAAGGGGCGTCTCGCCGCCGCCGCCACGGCATTCGTCGTCCATGCCGCCGACGATCCGGTGGCGTCGGCCTACGCCTCGCCAGCACGGCTGCGGCTCCGCTACACCGGCGAACCGCCGGCGCCTCGCAGCGCCGGGCGACTCGACGGCTTCCTCGCGCTGCGGCTCGACGCCGGCCCACCCGAGTGCGTGGTGCACGAAGACGCGCTGCGCCTGCTCGGCGCGTTCCAGGTGGAGAACGTGATGGCAGCGAGCCTCGCCGCGCGATGCGTCGGCGCCTCGCTGCACGGCATCGGCCTGGCGATGGCGACGGCAGCACCGCTGCCGTTCCGCCTGCAGCTGCTCGCCGTGCGCGACGGCGTGCGCATCTACGACAACGGCGTCTCGACCGAGGTCGAGTCGACGCGGTCGGCGCTGCAGGCGCTGCGCGGGGCCGTGCACTGGCTCGGCGGCGGCAAGAGCAAGGACGGCGACTACCGCAAGGTCGCGGACGCGGTGGTCGGCCACGTCGCCTCGGCGCACCTATTCGGCGCCGCCGCCACGCCGCTCGCCGCGGCGATCGCCGGCGCCGTGCCGACCTCGGTCTCGACGACGCTGCGCGAAGCGCTGCCGAAGGCGCTCGCCGCGGCGAAGCCCGGCGACGCAGTGCTGTGGAGCCCGGCGTTCGCGTCGTTCGACCAGTACCCGAACTTCCGCGCACGGGCGCTCGAGTTCCATGCGCTGCTGGGCGCCAGCCGTGCGGAGCGTGGCGCGGCGCTGTAGCATCCCGACCCGATGCAGTACTGCACCGCTTGCCAGAAGGCGCCTGCGACCGTCGTCATCATGGACGTGGCCGAGTTGAGCGTCACCGGCTCGCAGCACCTCTGCCAGGCCTGCGCCGAACAACTCGGCGTGGCGACGCCGAAGACGCCGAAGTTCTCGGCCGACACGCTCGAGATGCTGCTCGGCGGGATCAAGCAGGCGAAGCGGGCGACGCGCGCCGAAGCCTGCCCCGGCTGCAACCTGACGGTCGCCGAGTTCCGCAGCAAGGGGCGGCTGGGTTGCCCACGCTGCTACGAGACCTTCCGCGCCGAACTGATGCCGCTGTTGCAGCGCATCCACGAGGCGCAGACCCACACCGGCCGACTGCCCGGCGTGTTCGCCGCGGCGGCCCCGCCGGCAGCGGACGAACGTTCGCTGAGCGACGTGCGCAAGCGCCTCGAAGAGGCCGTGCGCGGCGAACGGTACGAAGAAGCAGCCTCGCTGCGCGACGAACTGCGGCGGCTCGAACGCGGCCCGACGACCTGATTCCTTCCGCACCAACGTGAGCAAGTCCAAGAAAGGCGACAAGCCGCCGGAGTTCCGCCCAGGCGCCTGGCTCCAGGGCACTGGCCCGGAGCACGACATCGCGATCTGCACGCGAGTGCGGCTGGCCCGCAACCTGCGCGGCTTCCCGTTCTCGCCGTGCCTCGCCGACCACGAGTCGCGCCAGCTCTACGACTTCGTGACCACGCGCCTCGCGCAAGGCGGGCTGCCCGAGAACCTGACCGTCGTCCACCTCGAGCCGGTCGACGAACTCGAACGCACCGTGCTCGTCGAGCGTCACCTGATCAGCCGCGAACTCGCGGCGAGCAAGCGACCCAGCGGCGTCGCCGTCGACGCCGACGAGAACGTCGCGATCATGGTCAACGAGGAGGACCACCTCCGCCTGCAGGTGTTCGCCCCCGGCCTGCAGCCGGGCGAGGCCTGGCGCCGTGCCGAGCGGCTCGACGACGCGCTGCTGCAGCGCTTGCCGATGGCCTGGTCCGAGGAGTTCGGGTTCCTCACCAGCTGCCCGACGAACACCGGCACCGGCCTGCGGCTCTCGGTGATGCTGCACCTGCCCGGCCTCGTGTGGTCCGAGGACATCGACAAGGCGACCAACACCGCGCAGAAGATCCACCTGGCGGTTCGTGGCCTCTACGGCGAAGGCAGCCGGGCGCTCGGCGACTTCTACCAGGTCAGCAACCAGGTCACCCTCGGCCGCGACGAACAGCAGATCCAGAACGACGTGCTGCTCGCGGTCGGCCGACTCGTGCAGTGGGAACGCGACGTGCGGGCGGCGCTGCTGCGCGGCTCGGCGCGTGTGCGCACGCTCGACCGGGTGCACCGGGCGCTGGGCACGCTCGAGCGCGCCCAGATCCTGACCAGCGAGGAGGCTCTCGGCTGCCTGTCGGCCGTGCGCTTCGGCCGCGAGGAGGACCTGATCGACGGTTTCGACACCGCCGCGATCAACCGCGCCCTGCTGCTCTCGCAGCCGGGCCACCTGCAGCGCCACACCCGCGAGGTCCTGAAGCCCGAAGAACGCGACCAACGGCGCGCCCAACTGCTGCGCGAAGTGCTCGGTTGCGCGCCGTGAACCGCTGGTCGCGTGGCCGCTGCCGCGCCAGGCTCGAAACGGGAGCGCCCGGCGACCCGGATGGCCGAAATCCCGGCATCTCCCACTCCGGGCTGGATTGGCAATCCGGCTCAATCCTATATCCATGGCATCCGATCCACGGATCGGCATCACAACGGCCCCGAGGACCCAGCAGCATGTTCGATCGCTTCACCGACCGCGCCAAGAAGGTGATGAGCTTCGCCCGCCAGGAGGCGATGAAGTTCAACCACGAGTACATCGGCACCGAGCACATCCTGCTCGGCCTGGTCCAGGAGGGCAGCGGCGTCGCTGCCAACGTCCTCAAGAACCTGACGATCGACCTCGAGAAGATCCGCCACGAGGTCGAGAAGATCGTCAAGACCGGCCCCTCGATGGTGACGATGGGCCAGTTGCCGTTCACGCCGCGCGCCAAGAAGGTGCTCGAGCTGTCGCTCGAAGAGGCGAGCCAGCTCAGCCACAACTACATCGGCACCGAGCACCTGCTGCTCGGCCTGATCCGTGAGAACGAGGGCATCGCGGCCCAGGTGCTGATGAACCTCGGCATCAAGCTCGACGAGGTCCGCGAGGAAGTGCTCGAGTTCCTCGGCGCCTCGGAGAACAACAACGAAGAGGATGGCGAGAGCAGCGGCGAGTCGACCGGCGGTTCCGGCGGCAGCCAGGGCAAGGAGCCGCAGGCGAGCCAGAGCACGCCGACCGGCAACAGCAAGAGCAAGACGCCCGCGCTCGACAGCTTCGGTCGCGACCTCACCGAGTTGGCGCGTGAAGGCAAGCTCGACCCGGTGATCGGCCGCGACAGCGAGATCGAACGCGTCGTGCAGATCCTGTCGCGCCGCACCAAGAACAACCCGGTGCTGCTCGGCGAAGCCGGCGTCGGCAAGACCGCGATCGTCGAGGGCCTGGCGCAACGCATCGTCAAGGGCACCGTCCCCGAGATCCTGCGGCGCAAGCGCCTCGTCGTGCTCGACCTCGCGATGATGGTCGCCGGCACCAAGTACCGCGGCCAGTTCGAGGAGCGCATCAAGGCGGTGATGACCGAGGTGCGCCGCGCCAAGGACGTCATCCTGTTCATCGACGAACTGCACACGCTGGTCGGCGCTGGCGGCGCCGAGGGCGCGATCGACGCCAGCAACGTGCTGAAGCCCGCGCTGTCGCGTGGCGAAGTGCAGTGCATCGGCGCGACCACGCTCGACGAGTACCGCAAGTACATCGAGAAGGACGCCGCGCTCGAGCGCCGCTTCCAGACGGTCAACGTCGAGCCGCCGACGCCCGAGCAGACGATCGAGATCCTGAAGGGCCTGCGCGACAAGTACGAGGCCCACCACCGCGTGACCTACACCGACGGCGCGTTCCAGGCCGCGGTCGATCTCAGCACGCGCTACATCAACAACCGCTTCCTGCCGGACAAGGCGATCGACGTGATCGACGAAGCCGGCGCGCGCATCCGCATCAAGTCGATGACGGCCCCGCCGGACCTGCGCGAGATGGACACCGAGATCGCTCGCCTCAACAAGGAGAAGGAGGAGGCGGTCGCTGGACAGGACTTCGAACGCGCGGCCGACCTGCGCGATCAGGCGTTCAAGCTCGGCAAGAAGAAGGAGGAGATCCAGCGCGAGTGGCGCGAGCGCGAGAACTCCCGCGAGTCGGGCGGCATCGTCGACGAAGACGTGATCGCCGAGACGGTCTCGAAGATGACGGGCATTCCGCTGAACCGCCTCGACCAGGCGGAAGCCGATCGCCTGATCAACATGGAGAAGGAGCTCGGCAAGGACGTCATCAACCAGGAACGCGCGATCGCCGCGATCGCCAAGGCCGTGCGCCGTTCCCGCGCCGGCCTCAAGGACCCGAACCGCCCGATGGGCAGCTTCGTGTTCCTCGGCCCGTCCGGCGTCGGCAAGACCTGGTTGTCGAAGTGCCTCGCCAAGTTCATGTTCGGCAGCGAGGAAGCGATCATCCAGATCGACATGTCCGAGTACATGGAGAAGTACAACGCCTCCCGCCTCGTCGGCGCGCCCCCGGGCTACGTCGGCTACGAGGAAGGCGGCCAGCTCACCGAGAAGGTGCGCCGGCGTCCGTACTCGGTCGTGCTGCTCGACGAGATCGAGAAGGCACACCCCGACATCTTCAACATGCTCCTCCAGATCATGGAGGAGGGCCGGCTCACCGACTCGTTCGGGCGTCACATCGACTTCCGCAACGTCGTCTTGATCATGACGTCGAACATCGGCGCCAACCTGATCAAGAACAGCACGGGCCTCGGCTTCGGCAAGGGCGGCAAGGAGAGCGGCGCCGACAAGATGAAGGACCTCATCATGGGTGAGGTCGAGCGGCACTTCCGGCCGGAGTTCATCAACCGCCTCGACGAGATCGTGATCTTCAACCAGCTCGGCCGGGACGACATGCAGCGCATCGTCGAGAACGAGCTGGCGAAGGTGCAGAAGCGCATGAAGCAGAAGCACCACGTGCTCGAGGTCGACAACTCGGTCACCGAGTGGTTGATCCAGAAGTCCTTCCACGAGGACTTCGGCGCGCGCCCGCTGAAGCGCGGCATCGAGAAGCACCTCGAGGACCCGCTGTCCGAGCAGATCCTGCGCGGGCAGATGGAGACGCCGTACCTGATCAAGGCGACGATCGTCGACGGCGAGGTGAAGTTCGAGATGACCGAACGCGCCGTCGAGCCGAAGCCCGAACCCGCCAAGGGCGCGGCCGGCCCCGGCGACAAGAAGAAGTAGCGCCGGCACCCCTTCGGCGAGCCGGGGATGCCCCGGCGTCGGATCGGGCCGGGCGCGGGCGCGCGGCACCCGTCGCGCGCCAGGGCGTCACGCCGTTTCTTCGGCGCGCGGCTGCGTTTTGTGCCACCGATCGCCGGTTCGAGGCACGGATGCAGCGTGCACGATCCCTACCTGACGCTCGCAGTCGCCGAGGGCTTCGGCGAGTCCCCGATTCCACCCCTGCTGGCCCCGGGCCTGGATCCGGCCGCCCTGCTGGCGGACCCGCCGCTGCCCCCAGCGGTGCCGCCGCGCGCTGCCGCGAGGCTGCGCCTCCCGGACCTCGCTGCGCGCGCCGCTGCGATCCGGGAACGAGCGCACGGGGCCGGCTGCACGATCCTGACGCCCGCGTCACCGGCCTGGCCCGAACGGCTGGCGCAAGCACCGCTGCGACCGCTGGTGCTGTTCGTTCGCGGCGATGCCGATGCGCTCGCGCGATCGCCCGCAGCCGCGATCGTCGGCAGCCGCACGCCGACGCCGTACGGCGATGACGCGGCGCGAACACTCGCGCACGAGGCGTGCGTCGCCGCCGGCACGCCGACGGTCGCCGTGCTCGCCGGCGGCCTCGACGCGATCTACCCGCCCGAACACCACGACCTCGCCGAACGGATCGTCGGCGGCGGCGGCTGCCTCATCAGCGAGTTGCCGCCCGGCAACCGCGCGCGCCGCGGCCACTTCGTGCGCCGGAACCGCATCCTCGCCGGCGCCACCGCAGCGACGATCGTCATCGAGGCGAGCCTGGCGTCGGGCGCGCTGCACACCGCACGCTTCGCCGCCGAGTGCGGCGCCGACGTGTTCGCGTTGCCAGGGCCCTGGCAGAGCGAACGCAGCCAAGGCTGCCACCGCCTGATCAGCGAAGGGGCGTTGCTCATCGAGAGCCCCGACGCGCTGCTGCAAGCACTCGGCCTGCACGTCGCGCTCTCGCCCGCCCAGGCGCTGGCCTTGGCGGCGAACGCCGAGGAGGAGCGGCTGCTCGGCGCGCTCGCGCACGGCCCGCGGCCGACCGATCTGCTCGCCCGCGAGAGCGGGCTGGAGCGGGGCGCGTTCCTGCGCGCGCTGTTCGGCCTCGAGCAGAAGGCGGCGATCACGCGGCTGCCAGGCGATCTCTGGCGGCGCGCAACCGCCGTCACCAGCCGATGAGCAGCAGCGACAGCCCCCACATCGCGACGACCAGCAGCACGGACCACACCATCCACCGCAGCGTGCGCCGGACCGCAGAGCGCAGCGTGTCACGCGCCGTCGCGTGGTGCTGGCCGACGACGACCACGGCGACCAGGAACAGCACCGGCACGTAGACGAGGATGCGGAACAGCAGGCTCATGGCGTGCCTCCGGCATCGACCGCCACCGGGAACACCGATCGCTCGGCGACCGTGTAGGCGTCGACCATCACCACGAGGTTCATCAACCCGGCGACCGTGCACAGCACGACGCCGAGGTCGAGGTCGGCCGGGGCGCCCTGCATCTGCAGCGGCCCGGCGACCAGCGCCGCCGCCAGCGAGCCGAGCCCGCACAGGTTCTGGCCGATCCACCACACCGAGGCGGTCAGGCGATCGACCGCGTGCCCCTGCGAGAACAACAGCCCGGCGACGAACACGGCCATGACGCTGGCACCGAGCAGCAGTCCCTTGTCCTTCTGGCCAGCCTTGGCGTGGCCGAGCCCGGGCACGATCCAACTGAGCCCCGCGCACAAGGCCGGGTTCGCGACGGGACGGGGTGCGTCCTGGCCGGCATCGCGGCGCACGCGCAGGTCCCAATGGCCAGCCGCCGACCAGAACGCGGCCAGCATGCCCGACGCGGCGGTCAGGAAACCGCCGACGTATTCGTGGTCGCGCGGCAACCTCCAGGCGCGCTCCCCGAGCGGCGTTCCGTCCCAGGCCAGCAGCGCCCCGAGCGCGTTCGCCGGCAGGTTCAGCAGCTCGGGCAGCGTCAGCGGCAGGCCGAACTGCGCCAGCGTGCGCACGATCGCGCTGTCGGTCTCGCCGGGCGTCAGCAGAGCCCAGTAGAAGAGGCGCGAATCGACCAGCACCCAGCCGGCGAAGAACAGCAGCGTGCAGCTCGCGAACGCGAGCAACGCCCGGCGTTGCTGCCCGAGGCGCCACTGCAGCAGACCGGGCACGAAGCCGGCGAGGAACGGGCCCCAGCCGAGGCCACGCGCCGGGTCGAGGTTCTTTCTCAGCATGGGCAGGGCCTGAGGTTAGCGACCGCGCGTGGTGGATCGAGGGTCGCCTGCCGCTCGGCCGGCCTCGCCCGGCCGGAAACGGCAAGCCGCCTCGTTCACTTCGTGTTCTTCGGTCGTTTGCTCGGCCACGGGTCCTTCATCTCGACGACCCACTTGCGCCAGACCTTCTCGAGTTCGGCGACGTCGATGCCGTCCAGCGCCTTCTTCAGCGCCGCCTTGCGGGCCAAGGCACCAGCGACGGTCTTCTGGCCCAGGTCCGGCGTGCCGCTGACCTTCGCGATCTCCTCCGCGTAGCCACTCTTCATCGCCTCGAAGTAGGTCGTCAGCAGCTTCGACCACAGCGGATGCGCGGCGACCTCCTTGGCGTTCTTCAGGAAGTAGAGGAACGACCAGGCGCCGGCGTAGAAGAAGCGGATGCGCTGCGGGTGGTAGAACTGCGCCCGCTCGGCGTTGAGGATGTCGGCGAGCGGGATGAAGCCGATGCCGTGCTCGCACATGTCCTTGGCGGTGTGGATGCGCCAGGGGCTCGGGTCGATGCGCAGCACGCGGCCGGTCGACTCGCCGACGACCGCACCCGAGAAGTAGTCGCCGAAGCCTTCGTTGAACCAATCGTGCGGCGCGAACTCGCCGACGGCGTAGTGGATGTACTGGTGCAGCGCCTCGTGGTAGAGCACGAGCAGCGAGTCGTCGTCGGTCAGCTTCGCGCGGCCCAGGCGCTTGCGCTCGTCGTCGTCGAGCGTCTTCATCGTGTACGAGTAGTCGAAGAAGACGAGTTCCTCGTTGCCCGGGTGCCAGTAGCCGCCGCTGCCCGGCGGCCCCCCGTACTGGTGGTACTCCTCCTTGGTCCGGCAGATGCGCACGATCGCCAGCCGGTCCATCGCCCCGGTCGGCGGGAACGCCTCGAGGTACACGAGCCGCATCGCCTCGATGTCGCGCGCGATGCGCCGGATCAACGACTCGTTCTTGCTGTGATGGACGATCAGGAAGTTCTCGGTGTCGAGCGCCTTCCAGCCCCTGGCCAGCTCGGCGCGCGCCTTCTTGCGGAACTCGACCGCGCGGAAGTTGCCGCTCGCATAGAGCTTCTCGATCGCGGCTTCGGCGGCGTCACCCGAGTCCTCGGCGGCCAGCTTGAGCGTCCCGGCGATCTTGCCGACCTGGCCCTGGATCTGCTTCTGGTACTCGGTGAGCGCAACGCCGTAGACCCCGAACACCTCGGAGCCCTCCTGTTTGCGCACCAGCCAACCGGTGGGCAGCGTGCCGACGCCACCCCAGTTGCCGGTGAACACCATCGTGAACTGGCCGGGCTTCTTGGCGTCCTCTTCGAGCCGCCAGCCCTGCAGCCGTTCGGTGAACTCTTTCCACGAAGTGACTCGGCTCTCGGCCTCCATCGCCTCGCGCAGGGTCGCGGGCTTGCCCGCTCCCCCGCCGCTCTCACCAGCCTCGCTGCCCTCGCCGCTCGGGCCCGGCGTCGGCTGAGCACCGGTCGTCGCCGCCGGCAACGCGAAATGGAACACCTCGATCTGCGGCTTGAACGCATCGAAGAGGCGGTCGTCGACGCGCTTGAGTTCCTCGGGCTTCTTCTTCAGCAGGAACTTCGCGACCGTGACCTGTTCGGTCGGCGGCAGCGGCACCTCCGCGTAGCTCGTCGGGTAGGCGAAGGCGACGCGCTGCAGCTTGTTCTCGTAGAGCTTGTAGCCGGGTGGCGCTTGCGCACCGGCGTGGGCAGAAGCGAGCAGCACCGACACGACGGCGAGGCGCATTGCCATTCCCGCAGCATACCGCCGCTCGCGCAACCGTCGCTCCCGGCCGGCGTCAGCGGCCGAAGGTTTCGCCGTCGGCGAACACCTGGCGCCGCGTCAGCGCATGGCGACGGTCGCTGTCCGGCGCCGCGACCACGCCGTTCGTCCCGAGCGTCCCGATGCGCAGTTCGAAGAACCACGGGTCGTGCCGGAACACCAGGGAGTGCAGCGTGCCGAACGCGTGGCCACCGCCGCGATCGACCTCGCTCAGCAGGTCCCAGGCCTCCGCAGCGGAGATCTGCCGGTCGTCGATCGCGATGCAGTTGCCGAGTCCTTCCTGCAGCCGCCGCTCTCGGCCGAGGCTGTCCCTGCTCGCCTCGCGGCCGTCGTTGCGGGTGCGGAAGTGGTTGGTGACCACCACCGGGCCGGCGGCGACTTCCTGGACCACGCACGCCTTGGCGTCGGTCTCGAACACCACGGCGGGCGGACCGGACGGCGGCAGGCTCGGCAGCACCAGGTGCGTCAGGAAACCGGCGGGTGGACTCGTGTAGCCGAGCAGTTCGCGCGCCTTGCCGATCGTGGCTGCCGACGCGCCAGCGCCGTGCGCCAGGATCTCGCGCACGGCGATCGCCGAAGGCCACGACGACGGCTCCGGCGTGTAGGTGATCTTGGCGGTGCCGACGTGCAGCGACGCCGCGACGCCATCGTCGGCGACGCCGGTCACGGCGCCGACGAACCCGGGCCAGGTCACCGCGGCAACCGCGCGGCCGCCCGGCAAGTGCGAGACCATCAGGATGGTCTGGTCGAGCATGTGCGCGCCGGTCATCGGCCAGTCGAAGTTGCGCGCCGTGAGCACACCGCCACCGACGGCCTGCTCACCCCACACGGTGAACCCGCTGCAACCCATCAGCCCGAACACGTCGAGCGCGTTGGCGATGAGCAGGTCGGTGAAGTCGAACGAGCGCTCGAGCTCGGGCATGCCGAGGTCGACGCCGCGTTCCTGCAGGCCCTGCCACAGGCCCTGCAGTTCTTCGTGAACGTCATCCGGATACTCGATCAGCCGGCCGACCGCCGCGCGCGCCTGCTCGAGCAGGCCTGGGCGCCGCGCGAACCGCGCCTGGAACTCGGCGATCGCCACCGTCGCGACTTCGCTCGCGAGCAGCGTCCCGTGCGCGTGGCCACGCTGCCGCGCCGTCCCCCACACGCGCAGGACCCGCAACCCCGCGTGCTGCTCGATGCGCCCGTGCACGGGCGAAGCGGTGGCAGCTCCGGGGCCATCGACCGCCCCCGCTGGCGCCGAAGGCTGCCCACCCCCCGTGCAGCTCGGACCGGACAGCAGCACCAGAAAGCCGAGCAGGAACGGTGCGAGCGCGCGCGTCATGCGGCGGATCTTGCGCGCGTGCGCCGGCCCTGCCAAGCCGCTCGGCGGGAACGGCAGCTCGCCGCAACCGGCAACCGCCAGCCGCCGCGCGCGCCCCTACCGCAGCGCTACTTCGCGGCGCGGTAGATGTCTTGCACGCTCTTCAGCAGCTTGAGCGCGTCGGCCTTCGGCCGCTGGAACGCGTTGCGGCCCATGATCGAGCCGAAGGCGCCGCCGTCGGCGAGGCCCTTGATCTCAGCCAACACCTCGTCGGTGCCCTTGGCCTCGCCGCCCGAGAAGATGACGATGCGGCGGCCGCCGAACGCGGCCTGCACGACGTGACGCGTGCGCTCGGCCAGCGTGCCGACCGGGATCTTCTCGCTCTCGTAGACCTTCTTCGCCGCGTCCTGCTCGATGTGCTCGGTCGGCGGCTTGACCTTCAGGATGTGGGCGCCGAGTTGGGCCGCGATCTGCGCGGCATACGCGCAGACATCGATCGCCGTCTCGCCCTTCTTGGAGAGGCTGCTGCCGCGCGGGTAGCTCCACACGACCACCGCGAGGCCCGCGGCCTTCGCCTGCTCGGCGATCGCGCGCAGCTCCATGTACATCTCGTCGCGCTGGTTGCTGCCCGGGTAGATCGTGAACCCGATCGCCGCACAGCCCAGCCGCAACGCGTCCTGCACCGAGGCGGTGACCGCGGGCTTGGGGTCGGGCGAGCTGTAGAGCGAATCGCTGTTGTTGAGCTTCAGGATCAGCGGGATGCGGCCCGCGTACTTGCGCGCGCCGGCTTCGAGGAAGCCGAGCGGTGCGGCGTAGGCGTTGCACCCCGACTCGATCGCGAGCTCGAAGTGGTAGTGCGGGTCGTAACCGGGTGCGTTCTTCGCGAACGAACGCGCCGGGCCGTGCTCGAAGCCCTGGTCGACCGGCAGGATCACGAACTTGCCCGTGCCTGCCAGGGCGCCGGTGTCCATCATCCAACGCAGGTTCTTCAGGACGCCGGGGTTGTCGGACTCGTACCAGCTCAGGATCTCGTCGACGCGCTTGCTCATGGCTCTCGGATGGGGCGGCGCTCGGCCGCCGGGTGGAAACGAAGGGCGGGCATCATCGCGATGCCGCCCCCGTCGATGCAAGCGCGCAGCGTGGCGCCGCGCCCTGGGCCCGTTGCCAGCGCCTACTTCACCTTCAGGCCACGCGCCTGCGAGCCGGTCGTGAACTCCCAGACCATCACGAACTCGAGGTTGCCGTAGCGGATCGCCACGCGAGCCTGGTACTGGCTGTTCGTGTCGAGCGGCTCCTTGGGGATCACGAACACCACGTCGCGCAGGTCCTGCTTCTTGTTCAGCGGCACCTTCGGCGTGTGCATGTAGACCGGGACCTCCTTCGGCTTGCAGCGGTCGGTCCACTCCTTCAGCTCGGCGCTGCCCGGGCTGCAGATGTTCTTCGCCGGCATCCTGCCGCCCTTGCGCGACTCGTACAGCGTCATCGACGCGTCGCCGAGGCGGCTCGCGATCTCGCTCTGGAACTGCAGGCTCACCGTGTAGCCGCACTTGGTCACGTCCTGCTCGTTCTCCGGCTGGTCCTCGAGCGGGTTCGGGCTCTCCGGGGCCGGGAAGTGCGTCGGCACGTTCTGCATGCCGGGTGCTGGCCAGGCGACGAACCGCGGCGCCGCCTGCGGGTCGTACGGCTCCTCGAGCGAGCCCATGTCGAGCACCGCGACCGACCAGTCGTTCTCGAAGACGTACGAGTAGCCGAGCCGCTTGATGTTGTGCTCGAGCATCGGGAAGCGGTGGTACGGCGTGCCGATCCAGAGGTCGACCGTCTCCTCGGCGAAGTCGGCGCCGCGTTCCCCGCGGCCGGTGACGATGTTGCCCGAGCCGGCCTGTTGGCCGCGGCGCGTGAAGTCGGCGTGCGCCGGATCCTGTTCGTGGATCTCCGGCCCCGGCTTCTCGGCGAGTTCCGGGTGCGCGCAGACGTACTTCGCGTGCAGGTCGCAACCGAGCGAGCTCTCGGCGTCCATCTCGCACTCACCGAGCGGCGCCCAGGTGCCGTTGGCGAGGTCGGCGACGGTGACGCTGTCCTTCGCCGGCCACGAGTAGGCCATCGGCTGACGGCGCACGCCGTTGATGCGGTCGAGCGCCGCGAGTTCGACCTTGCTCGGGCGCTCTGGCAGCAGCGGCGGCCCGTAGCCCGTGCCGAACGCGACGCCCGAGTCACCGCGCGCCCATTCGCGCCATTCCGCATCGATCTCCTTGCTCGACTTGCCGAACGCCTTCTGCACCACGGCTTCGACGTCCTCGAGCGTGGGCACCTTCGTCTCCGCGCTCGGCAGGGCCAGGAAGTAGTCGAGCCATCGATCCGGGTAGGCGGCCATCATCCAGGTCGCCTGGCTCCACGACTTCAGGCGGCAGTCGTTGCGGAAGCGCGACAGCTTCTCACGCGGAATCTGCCCCATCTCGTAGTCCTGGTTGGACATCGCCTGGTCACGCACCGTGCGCATCCACCAGCTCGTGCCCTCGGGCAGTTCCAGCGCGTCGTCGCCCTGGGTGCCCTCGGGCAGCGCCCCCCAGCGGGAGATCGAGGTCGACTTCATGTACCAGGTGACCGCGTGCACGATGCCCTGGCCGACGCCGTCGTTGCGGCCCGCCAGCAAGCCGTGGAAGAACACGTAGGCGATCAACGCGTCCTGCGTCTGGCGCGGGGAGTTGCCGACCTTGACGACGGCGGGTCCCTCCTTCGCCATCCATTCGTTGTTCGCGAACCGCATCGCGTCCTCGAGCTTGCCGAAGGTCGCCTCGTTCGCCTTCAGGAACTGCTCACGTTCGCTGCCCGTCAGCAGGTAGCCGTGCCAGGCGTAGCGCGTGGCGCGCTCGACGAAGCGCAGCTTCTTGGCGCGGTCCTCGCCCAGCAGCCAGACGCCGAAGTCGAGCGCGCGCTCGGCCCACTTCGCCGAGATGTCGGCGTTCTCCTGCGTGCCGCGGACCCAGATCGTGAAGTGCTCCGACTTGGCGCCGAAGATGTCGAAGTTCGGCTTCTTCATCCAGTCCGGCGCCGTTTCCTGCAGGGCGACGAGCTCTTGCGGGATCTTGTCCTGCGGCAGCGCCGTGACCGGGTAGTCCTTGCGCGCGATCTCGACGGCCTTGACCTCGATCTCGCGCATGCGCTTCGCCATCGCGATCTGCTCGTCGGTGCCGAAGAAGCCCGGACCCTCCTTGTAGCCGAGTGCGAGGTTGGCCTCGCGATCCATCGCGTTGTAGTAGACGGCCTTGCCGAGGTGGTGCGTCGCCCGCACGGCGTTGCCGGCCGTCTTCAGCTTCAGGCCGAGCTTGCGATGCAGTTCGCCGAGCTTGAGCGCGGTCTTCGCCCACTCGTCCATCACCTTGAAGCGCCCCTCGTAGCTGGCCTTGTCGACCCACTTCTTGCGCTTCTCGGGCGGCAGCTCGATCCACTGGTCCTTCTCCTTGCGGAAGCCGAGCTCGCTGCGCGCGCCGCTCTGGTTGGGGTCGTACTGCAGCACCAGGTCGTAGGCCTGCTTGGCGCGCTGACCGACCTTCTGCGACTTGGCGACGCTCGCGAACGTCGACAACGTGCTCACGCAGGCGCGCACGAGGTCCTGCTCCTCCTTGGCGAAGGCGTCCTGCGCCGCAGCGGGGCGCAGCAGCACGAGCGTGGCGAGGGCGGTTACGAACGGGACGAGGCGGAGGATCGGGATCATCGATTGGCGGCCGAAGTGCGGCCGGCCAGCTTACGGAGTGGAGGCGCTGGCGGCAGTGCGATCGCCCAGGATCCTTTGCAGGCTGTGGCGGCCGTGGCCGCCAGGGTCACCGCATCTGCACGTAGGTGCCGCCGGCGTCCTTCGCCAGCCACTCGAGCACTTCGAGGTTGCCGCCGATCGCGATCGTGTTGAGCTTGATCTTGCGGTGCTTGTTCCAGTGCGCGACTTCCTCGCGGATCCGGTGCGGATCGATGATCTCGCCGTTGGTCGGCTCGCCGTCGGACATGACGAAGATCGTGTCGACGTCCTTGTCCTGGAAGGCGGTCTTCAGCGAGTCGTAGAGGTTCGTCGCGCCAGCCGCGCCGAGGCGCTCGATCCACTCCAGGGCCTCTGCCTCGGCCGCCGCCGACTTCACGATGATGCCCTCCTTGTGCCAGCTCGCGACGCTGCTCGAGAAGGTCAGGATGTTGAACAACGTGCCGGGCTCGAGGTTCTTGATCGCCTGGACCAGCTCCTGCTTGGCGATGTCGATGCGAGCCGCCGGACGCTTGCCGATGAAGCGGCCGTACATCGACTCGAGCATCGAGCCCGAAACGTCGAGGACGAAGATCACGCGCTGCGACTCGACCTTGAGCCCGAAGAACTTCGCCTGTGACGTCGTGCGCGCCGAGAGCCGCTTGCGCTCGCGTTCGGTCGCGGCCTTGTCGACGTCCTTCTCGGTCGCGACCGTGAACTTCTCGGCGGCCTCGGCCCACCAACCCTGCCAGCGCGCGTGGTCTTCCTCGAACGGCTGCGCCGCGAGCTGCCACAGCGCCTCGGCGACGCGCTTCTTCAGGCGGCCGGTCTCGACCGCGAGCCGCGCGATCAGCTTCGGCACCGATTGCTTGTCGCGGATCGACTCCAACGCCTCGATCGCGACGAACCGCGTCGACCAGTCGTCGTGCTCGAGGGCCTGCAGCACGGCGCCCACGTGCCGCTTGTCGCGGGCCTGACCGAGCACCGCGACCGCCGCGTTGCGCGCCTCGCGGTCGGCGTTCGTGGTCCACGTCACCAGTTCCTTCAGCCAACTGCTCGACAGACCCTCGATCGCGGTGATCGCTTCGAGCGCCAGCCGCGCGTCGCCGGGGTTCTTGTTCTTCGCGAGCAGCGCCCGCAGCTCGGGCACGGACTCGCGGTCCCGGCGCGAACCCAGCACGCGGGCGGTCGCGCGGCGCACTTCGAGCGACTCGTCGGTGAGGCCCTTGCGGATCGTCGCCACCACCTTCGGGTCCATGACCTTCTCGGTGGCGAGCAGCGCGAACACCTTCTCGTGCGGCTTGCCCTTGCCGATCGCCTTCACCATGCGCTTCTCGGTGGCGTCGTCGCCGAGCCCGGCGATCAGCTCGGCCATGCGCGCACGCAGGTCCTCGGGCGTGGTGTCGCGTTTCTTCGCCAGCTCGATGAACCCGTCGGCGGCCTTCGCCCCGGTGCGCTCGACCAGGATGCGCGCGGCTTCGGCGCGATCGGCGCCCGGAAAGTCGACGCGGTCGAGCAACCACGCCGCGGTCTCGGCGGTGCGCGCCATGCCCTGGCGGTGCATGAAGGCCAGGCACGCACGCCGGATCTTCGGGTCGTACTCCTTCTTCAGCGCGTCGACGAGTTCCTCCTCCGACAGGAACGGCAGCAACCCCTGCACCGCGATCTGGCGGACGGTGTTGAGCTCCGGCGCCTGGATGTTCCCCTTGCTGTCCTTGCGTTGGTCCTGCTTGAGGTTCCAGAGCTGGCGGTACCACGCCGCGTCGCCCGCGACGGCGTGCTTGATGTGCTCGCGAATGGCCACCTCGCGCAGCGCGTCGGGCACTTCGGACTCGACGATCTTGCGCAGCAGCGCGTGGCCGATCGTCGGCGACGATCCGAGGCCCGCGATCGCGAACACGCGCACCTCTTCCTCGACTTCGGGATTGCCGGCGAACGCCGCGAACTTCTCGAGCACCGGCTGCTCGGTTTCGGCGGTGGTCGTGAACTGCAGCAGGCCGCGCGCGATCTCGCGCCGGAACAGCAGCGTCGAACAGGCGTCGTAGGCCTTCAGCAGGCCCTCGGCGGCCTCGCGCGTGCGCACGCCGGCGATCTTCTCGATCAACGCGATGTCGGCGTCGTCCTTGTTGCGCAGCAGTTCCTGCACCCACGGCGTGACCGGATCCTGCGCCGACAGGGCGCTGGCCAGCAGCACCGAGAACAGACAACCCGGGATCGTGATCGCGCGCATCGCTCCGGGCATCGTCGAAGGGGCGGCGACGGCCGTCAAGCCGACGCGACGCGGCGCCGGTCGATAGAGTGCAGCGATGGTCGTCCCGTGGTTGCCCGGCGTGGCGTTCTTGCTGCTCGGTCTTCCGGCCCTCGCACAATCGTGGACCCAGACCGGCACCACGCCACTGGTGACGTTCGGCATCGCGGGGCAACTGCTCGCCCGCGACGCGGTCGGGCTGGTCGGCTTCGACGAGGCGCAGGGCCAGACCCTGCTGCCGAGCGGCGGCGGTTGGAGCGCGACCCCGGCCCCGATCCCGCCCCGGCTGTTCTCGACGATGTTCACGACCAATGCGGGGGCCTACCTGTTCGGCGGTTTCGACGGTGCCGCGAGCAACGGCGTGTGGTTCTTCGATCGCAACCAGGGCTGGGTGCCGCGTCCCACCGGCCCCTCGCCGCGATACGGCGCGGCGGCGGCAAGCCTGAACGCCTACGCCTTCGTGCTGTTCGGTGGCAGCGATGGCACCTCCCTGGTGCCCGGCACCTGGAGCGCGCTGGACGTCGGCATGCTGCTGTGGTGGCCGCAGACGACGACCATCCATCCCGCGCCGCGCCTGGGTCATGCGATGGCGACCGGCCCCGGCCAGAGCGCCGTCCTGTTCGGCGGCGACGACGGCACGCAGCCACTCGGCGACACCTGGATCTTCCGCGGCACGTCGTGGACGCAGCACCTGGGCAGCGGCCCGCCCGCCGCCGCGAACTGCCGCATGGTGTACGACCCGCACCGCGACATCACGGTGCTGCTGCATGGCAACGGCGACACGTGGGAATGGAACGACTTCGCGTGGCGGCGAGTACCCGCCCCCGCTGCCGGGGCTTGGACGCAGCCGTCGATCGACTTCGACCCGGCACCGGGCGGCGGCGTGCGCGCGTTCCAACCCGGCCTGGCCGGACTCGAAGCATGGCGGTTCACGCCGAGCCCCGCCGACTTCCAGATCACCTACGACGCGACGTGCAACGCGACGCCAGGCCCCGGCCTCGAACTGTTCGCCGTGCAGCGCAGCCTGCCGATCCTCGGCCAACCGCTGCACCTGCGGGCCACGGGTCTCCTGCCCACCGCGTGGCTCGTCGGCGTCTTCGAACTGTCGACGCAGCCGGTGGTGCCGATGGGCTGCTCCTGCAACCAGGGCGTGACCGGCGTCGGCGCGGGCTTCGTGCTCGTTCCGGGTACCGGCCCGAGCCGCGACTGGTTCTTGCCGATCCTGCCGCTGCCACTGCTGCACGGCGTGCCGATCGACGTGCAGGGGTTCCACGTCGACGCAGCGGCCCCGTGCTACGTGATGGGCACGCAGCGCGGCACGCTGGTTCCGGGCTGGTGACCTACTGCATCACTTCTTCGGCGATGACGGCGGCGGCACGCCCGTCGCCTCGCAGCGCAGCCCTTCGATCGTCACCACGCAGTCGTTGACGCCGACCGACCAACGGCCGCGCATCGTGCGGTCGCCGGGTTCCCACGCCGCGATCTCGGCGCCCGACACGAGCATGCGCACGTTCTTGCCGACCTCGACGGCGGCGTCGAACGGCACGTTGCGGTGGATCGGCGCCTTGCCCGAAGCGAGGGTCTTCCAGTCGCCGCCAACCTCCCACGACTCGATGCTCCATTTCCCGACCGCGAAGAAGAACCCGACCATGCTCTTCTGGTTCCAGTCGAGCTGGATGCGGAACGCGTCGTCGCCGCACGGCTGGATCGTGAAGCGGCCGCGCACCGCATAGTCGCCGGCCGGCGGCAGCACGACCGACTGGAACTGCATCGAACGCTCCGGCGCCCCGGCGCACAGCAGCTTGCCGTCGCGGCTCGCCGCCATCGGCGCGGTGAGCTGGAACAGCGGCTGGGCTTGCTGATGGAGCTTCGTGAACAGCGCGTCGGTCTTGATCCAGTTGTTGCCGAGGGCGCGTTCGACCGCGGCGATGCGGATCTCCGCGCGCGAGCCGGCCTTCTTCGACGGCTTGTCGAGCAGGCGCTTCGCCCAGTCCTTGTGGTGCGCCGCCATCGTGCGCGCGAGCAGGCACTGGTGGCCGTCGTCCTCCTCGGCGGCCTCGCGCGTCGGCGCCACTTCGAAGTCGAGGATCGTGCCCTTCAGCACCAACGCATCCCGCGCGTCGAGCTTGCGCACGAGCGGCTGCCGGCGCGTGTCGTAGGCCGGATCGACGCCGAACCGATGCTGCGGGTTGACCATCTCCTCGAGCACGCCCCACGCGAACACCTCGGCGAGCCACGGATCGGCGACGGCCGCCGCCGAATGCCGGGTGGCGACCAGGATCGCCGCACTGCGGATCACCTCGTGCGCAGTCGGGTCCGGCAGACCGACGATCTCGAGCGCCGCCGCGGACAGCGTCGGCCACAGCAACACGTGCGCTTCCGGGCCTTCGAGGCGCACGTAGGCGTCGCGGAACGTCGACCCGCCGGCCGCCCGCTGCGCGGCCCGGAACGCCTTCTCGTCGCCGTGCAGGTGCACGATCGCGACCTGGCCGGCCTTGGCGCCGATCGTCTGTTCGCAGCGCGTCCAGACCGACTCCGCCGCGGCCAGGGCCTGGTCGGCGAGCCGTTCCGCGAGCGGGGTCGGCAGTGCCGCGGCATGCAGGTGCACCGCGAAGTGCGCACCCGTGCGGACCAGCGGCGATTGCGTCGGCACCGCGGTGAGCAGGAGGCACGGCACCAGCAGGCCCGCGCACGACGCGACGTTCGTTCCCATGCCGCGATCCTACCGCGGCCGTGGCGTCACGGCGCTTCCGCGCGCAGCCGGCCCTGCGCGTGCAGCAACCGGCTCTCCGCGGTGCGGTAGTCGAGCTGGTTGCGCAACAGCCGGCTCTTCGCCTCGAGCAGTTCCTGGTTGCGGCGCTGCACTTCGAACGCCGTCGACGCGCCGACGCGGAGTTTCACCTGTTCGGTCTCGAGGTTGACCGTCGCCAGCCGCACTGATTCGCGGCTCGCGGCGATGCTCTGCGCCAGCGACTGCAGGCTGCGCGCAGCGTCGCGCACTTGCCGCGCGACTTCGAGGCCCAGTGCGTGCAGGGTCCGGCGCTGCCGCTCGACCTCGAACGCCTGCTGCTGCGCGCGCGAGCGCGCGGCCTGGTTGCCGAGCGGGAGCACGAATTCGAGCCGCACCGACCAGTCCGGGTACTGCTGCTCCAGCGAGTCGCCCCACGCCCGGCTGAACTCGTCGCGCACGCCGTCGCTCGCGTAGCCGCCGACGATGTCGAGCGCGGGCAGCGTGTCGCGTTCGGCCTGCAGCAGCGCGACCTCGGCGGCGGCGACACCGCTGCGCTGGGCCCGCACGTCGGGGCGCTGCGCCATCGCGACGTCGATGAGCTCCTCGAACGGCGCCACCTCGGCGGGCTGTTCGACCACGAACGGCGACGTCGGGCGCAGGTTGACATGCCACGACGACGGGTCGCCGGCGGCGAGCAGCAGCGTGCGCAGAGCATCCTCGGCGGTGCGGATCGCGTTCTCGGCGCCGATCAGCTCTTCGCGCCGGCGCGCGACCTCGGCCTCGTCGGCGACGCGGTCGCGGGGTGCCAGCGCCTGCACGCGGATCCGTTCGTCGGTGATGCGCAGTTGTTCGACGGCGACGTCCGACGCCGCAGCGACGACGCGCCAGTTCTCGCGCGTGAACAGCAGCTCCCAGTAGGCCTCGACGATCCGCAGCAGCGTGTCCTGCACCGCGCGTTCGAACTCGTGCTCGCTCTGGGTCAGGCGATGGCGCGCCGAGTTGATCGGCGCGGTCGCGTAGTCGGTCCAAGCGCCACGCAGCAGCGGCTGGCGGTACGACGCCGTCCACTCCGACGTGAACTGCTGGCCCGGGAACGCAGCCGACCCGCTGCTGTCGAAGCGCTGCGGCGCGTAGGCCAGGTCGAACAGGCCGCCGGTCACCACCCGCTGCCGCCAGCCGAGTTGCGCGTCGAGGGTCGTGGACTTGAACGATGGCGAGAAGGCGTTGCGTTGCGGCGTCTCGCGTTCGGCGTAGCCAGCACTGCCGTACAGCTCGGGCACGAAACCGGCCTCGGCGAACAGCAGTTCCATGCGCGCCTGCTCGGGCAGCATGGCTTGTGCGCGCAGCGAGGCGTTGGCGGTTCGCCCGGCGCGCAACGCGTCGCCGAGGGTGAGCGGCCGGGCCGGCGCGCCGGCCTTCTCGGCCTCGACATCGACGGGAATAGGCCGGATGGCGGGTGGCGGATCCTGCTGCGCGCGACTGCCGGCAACGACGACGGCGGAGACGAGGAGGACGCGCGCGGGAAGCGATCGCAGCATGAGAACCGGCACCGTGGCCGGGTAGCTAACCGGGGCTGTCCAAGGACCCCAATGGAAAAAGGCCAGCCGTGCGCGCGCCGGCCCGTCCCGGTTCAGCCGGGCAGCGCGGCGTCGATCGCGGCGCCTGCCTGCGCCAACCGCTTCTCGTCCAGCTGCCGCGCCGCCTCGAGCAGCAGGTGCGTCGTGTTGAGCTGCGCCCGCTGCGGGATCGCGCTGACGCTGCCGTCGAGGAACGTGAACTGCGCGTGCCGGAGCTGGAACGCCGCCTCGAAGATGCGCTGCACCTGGGTCGCCAGCGCCGACCGCAGATCGCCTTCGCTGACCGTCGCCGTACGCACGAGTTGATCGCCGAGCAGCTCGTTGGCGGCGCGGCTCGCGGCAACGCATTCGTCCAGCCGTGCCTCGGTGACGAGGTTCTGGGCGACCAGCACGGTGCCGAGACGCAGCTCCGGATCCCCAGCGTTGGTGACCGCATGCACCACGGCGCCATCCTGGAACTCGAGCACGAACAAGGCGCCGGGCGACTCGAGCGACAGCGTGCCGGTCTTCTTCAGCGACGACAGGAACGCGACCAGGTCCGCGACTTCGAGAACGTCCGTGCTGCCGCGCAGCGTCGGTGCAGGACGCGCGCCGCTGCGGCGTTCCTCCGGCGGTTCGGCGGTGGTCATCTTCGCCAGCTGTGCCATCGCCTCGTCGAGACGGGCGTGCAGTCGCACGAGGTCGTGCCGCGCGTCGGCGAGGGTCGCGGCCACGTCCTCGCCGGCCGTGGCGCCCCCGTGCAGGAACCGGCGCTTGCAGGCGGCGAGCCGGGCCTCGAGCTCTCTCGAAGTCGCTTCGAGTGCGTGGAGGCTGCTGTAGACGCGCAATTGCTCGTCGGGCATCACGGTCAGCATGGGATGGGTTCCTGGTCGTTCGGCGTGACGCCCGTGCTATCGACCCGAGCGGTCCTGGGCATGGAGCCCGACTGCCGCTGCCGTGCGCGGGCCGACGCGATCGCCGTGACACGCCCATGCGATCGCGGACTCGTGCCGAAGGAGGGCATGGCCAGCTACAACGCCGCGCATGGACGACCCCGTGCACGTGCGCTACCGGACCGAAGGCCGCCTCGCCTGGCTGACCCTCGATCGGCCCGAGGCAAGGAACGCGTGGAGCGACGCGATGCTCGCGCAGTTCGTCGCGGCGCTGGCACGTGCCGAACAGGATGACGCAGTGCGCGTCGCGATCGTGCACGGTGCCGGCACGGGCTTCAGCGCCGGCGGCGACGTGAAGGCGATGCGCGCGCGCAGCGGCATGTTCGCCGGCGACCCGGCCGAACTGCGCCGACGGTACCAGCAGGGCATCCAGTCCGTGCCGCGGGCGATCGCGGCGTTCGGCAAGCCGCTGCTCGCGGCGGTGCACGGCCACGCGATCGGCGCGGGGCTCGATCTCGCGTGCATGTGCGATCTGCGGCTCGCCGCGGCGGGTACGAAGTTCGGCTCGACGTTCGCAGCGATCGGGCTGGTGCCCGGCGACGGCGGCGCGTTCTACCTCGCGCGCGTCGTCGGCTTTCCGCGGGCGCTCGAACTGATGCTGACCGCGCGGCTCGTGGAAGGCGACGAGGCGCTGCGCATCGGCCTCGTGCACGAGGTGGTGCCCGCGAGCGAATTGCTGGCCGCGGCGGCGGCGAAGGCGGAGCAGATCGCGGCCCTGCCGCCGCATGCTGTCGCGCTGACCAAGCGGGCCGCGTACCACGCCTGGCGCGCGGAGGAAGCGTCGGCGCTCGAACTGGCGGCGACGTTCCAGGGCATCGCCCAGAACCATCCGGATCATCTGCGAGCGCTCGGCCCGTGAGCGCTTCGCGGGTCGTTCACGAGGCGGACGCGATGGTGTGGCTGGCCGCGAACGAACTGCCGGCGGGCGCGTCGGTCGTCACGTCGTTGCCCGACGCCAGCGAGTTCGGGCATCGCGACGTCACGAAGTGGCGGCCGTGGTTCGTGGCGGCGGCCGAGGCGGTGCTGCGCGCGGTGCCGGCGAACGGCGCGGCCGTGTTCTTCCAGACCGACGTCAGGCGCGACGGAGTGTGGATCGACAAGTCGTTCCTCGTGCAGCAGGCCGCGGTCGTGGTCGGCGTGCCGCTGCTCTGGCACAAGGTCGTGTGCCGCGCCCCGGCAGGACAGGCGACCGGCGGCCGCCCGGCCTATGCGCACCTGCTGTGCTTCGCGCGCGAGGTGCGCGAGCCGGACGGCGCGGCGACTGCCGACGTGCTGCCGGATCTCGGCGCCATGACGTGGTCGCGGGCGATGGGCCTGGCGGCGGCGAAGTTCGCCGTCGGCTGGCTGCGCGAGCACGCACGGGCGACGTGCATCGTCGATCCGTTCTGCGGTGTGGGCACCGCGTTGGCCGTCGCGAACGCGATGGGGCTCGACGCGATCGGCGTCGAGCGGAACCCCGGGCGTGCGCAGCAGGCGCGCGAGCTCGTGGTGTGAGCAGGCGCGCTGCCATGCGCTTGCTACCGAGACCAGCGCTACGGAACCTCGTCCCGCCACGTTACCCGCCACCGCAGACGACGCTCGCGCGCCTCGACGCCGCGCCGCTTGCCCGCCTTCGCCCCCTGCCACAACGCCCGCAGCGGCATCGCGAACAGCCGCGGGCCGAACGGCAGTCCCGCGTCGCCGTCGTGCAGCACAACCCCGGCCGCGAAGTGCTTTCCCGTCGCCGCCTGCAGCTTGCGCAGACCGTTGAAGTCCGACCCGGTCACCGTCGCCCCGGCCTTCACCTCGATGCCGAGCACGGCGCGACCGCGCTCCACCACGAAGTCGACCTCGCCGCCGTCCTTGTCGCGGAAGTGGGAGATCTTCAGCTCGTCGTCGCGCCAGCTCGCCTGGCAGCGCAGCTCGTGGAACACGAACGACTCGAGCAAGCGCCCCATCAGCTCGCGATCCTGCGCCAGATCCGCAGCGGTCAGTCCAAGCAACGCGCAAGCCAAGCCAGTGTCGGCGACATGCAGCTTCGCAGTCTTCACCAGGCGGCTCAGCCGGTTGTGGTGCCACGGCCGCAGCTCGGTGAGCAGGAACACGCGCTCGAGCAGCGTGACGTAGTCGCGGATCGTGGGTCGACTGACCTGGAACGGCGCCGCCAGGTCGTTCACGTTCAGCAACCGCGCCGTCTGGCTGGCGGCAAGTTCGAGCAACCGCGGCATCAGGTCGAGCCCGCTGATTCGGCCGAGGTCGCGCACGTCGCGCTGCACGATCGTGTCGGCGTAGTCGCGGTACCACGCCGCCCGCTTCCTGGTCGTCGTCCTCTGCAATGCGGCCGGGAAGCCGCCGGTGACGAGCAGGTCTGGCAGCTCAGCGCCCAACCGCTTCGCGGGTCCGAGCGGCAGCTCCGCTGCGAACGCAAGCTCGAGGAACTCGGATGGCAGGCCCGCGAGTTCGGCCTGCGACAGCGGGAACAGTCTCAGGATCGCCATGCGACCTGCCAACGAGTCCGCGAGTCGCGGCAGCAGCAGCACGTTCGTCGAGCCCGTGAGCAGGAACCGCCCCGGCCGGCGATCGCGATCCACGGCCGCCTTGATCGCCAGGAACAGCCCGGGCACGCGCTGCACTTCATCCAACGCGACGCGGTCCGGGAGCCCGGCGACGAAGCCGACCGGATCCGACTGCGCTGCGGCGCGAGTGCCCGCGTCGTCGAACGTCAGGTACACGCGGTCGTCTTGGGCACCGACGATCCGGGCGAGCGTCGTCTTGCCGCACTGACGTGGACCGTGCACGAGCACAACCGGGCTGTCCGCGAGTGCCTCGAGCAGTGCGCCGGCAGCGAAGCGTGGATGCAGCCGAACCTCGGGCTCCCGATACACCGCCGCAGGGTGCCCGCAGCCTCGGCCGAATGCAAGGAACCCCCTCGGCTGATCGAAAGGAACCACCTCGGCCAAATGAAAGAAACCCCCTCGGCTATCGGAAACCCGCCGCGCTCACTCCCAGCGCAGCGCTTCGACCGGATCGAGCCGCGCCGCCTTCCACGCCGGCCACAACCCGAAGAACAGCCCGACGCTCGCCGAACCCGCGAACGCGAACACGCGCGCCCAGACCGGCGTGCTCGCGACCAGTTCCGGCACCACCAGCCCCACCAGCCACAGCAGACCCTCGGCGACCACCAGCCCCGCGAGCCCGCCGATCGTGCACAGCACCATCGCCTCGACCAGGAACTGGCCGAGGATGTCGGCGGAACGCGCGCCGACGGCCTTGCGCAGGCCGATCTCGCGCGTCCGCTCCTTCACCGACACCAGCATGATGTTCATCACGCCGATGCCGCCGACCATGAAGCCGACGGTCGACAGCAGGAACATCACCGCCAGCGTCGCGAACACGATCTCGTCGAACGCCTGGATCAGCGTGTCGGCGGTGCCGACCTCGAAGTCGTTCTCCTCGTTCCATCGCACGCGACGCTGCTTTCGCAGCACCTGCGCGATCTCGTCGAGCGCAGCCGTCATCTCGCCGGGCCGGCAGCGCGCGGCGAGGAAGTGTTCGTCCTCGCCCGGATAGAAGCGGCGCATCGTCCAGTACGGCGCCAGGAGCAGCGTGTCCTCCTCGTTCTGCCCGCCGAACGGCCCTTCCTTGCGTTTCTCGAGCGTGCCGACGACGCGGAACTTGCGGCCGTCGACGAGGATCTCCTTGTCGATGGCGCCGCCGTTGGGGAACAGCGCCTGCGCCGACGCATGCCCGAGCACGACGACCGACACGCGGTGCTCGTTCTCCTCCTCGGTGAAGAATCGGCCCTCGGCGAGCACACGGTTGGCGACTTCGACGTTGTCCGGGAACACGCCGCGCACGCGTGGGCTGTCGATCTCCTCGCGGCCGTTCTGCGCACGCTTGAGGAACATCGGCACCCGGATGCCCGCCGACACGATCTCGACCGACGGGCAGTGCCGGCGGATCGCCTCGGCGTCCTCGAGCCGCAGCGGCCTGCGAGCCCGCATCTCGCGCGACATCGGTCCGAGCTGCACGAACGGCAGCCGGGTGATGTAGACGTTGTCGGTGCCGAACTGCTCGACCTGATCGACGACGGACTGGCGGAATCCGTTGAGCACCGCGGCGACGGTGACGACCAGCAGCACACCGATGAAGATGCCGAGCACGGTCAGGAACGACCGGAAGCGGTTGGCGCCGAGCGTCTCGAACGCCAGCTTGACGTTCTCGGTGATGGCGACGAGTCGGCGCATGGTCAGTCCGCGCGCAGGGCTTCGATCGGGTCGAGCCGCGCGGCGCGCCGCGCCGGGTGGATGCCGAAGAACACGCCGATCGCCGTGCAGATCACGAACGCGACCGGCGGCGCCCAGAACGGAAACTCGGCCGGCAACGGCGTCTTCGCCGCCAGCAACGCCGAAGCACTCCACGCGATCGCGATCCCGACCGCACCGCCGAGACACGACAGCAGCACCGACTCGATCAGGAACTGCCGCACGATGTCGCTTTGGCGCGCTCCGACCGCCTTGCGCACGCCGATCTCGCGCGTCCGCTCGACGACGCTGACCAGCATGATGTTCATGATCACGATGCCGCCGACGACCAGCGAGATGCCGACCACGAACAACGCGACGCTGAAGATCGTCGCCGTCAGGTTGCGCCAGAGGCTGTTGATGCCCTCGGCGGTCACGACTTCGAAGTCGTCGGTATCGCCCGGCTCGAGGTGATGCCGCGCGCGCAGCACGGCGCGCACTTCGTCGATCGTCTCGGCCATGCGGGCCGGGTCGCGGGCCTGCACGCTGATGTTGACCGAGCGGTGCGCGCCGAACAGCTTGCAGTGCAGCCGGAACGGGATCTTGACGAAGTTGTCCTGCGAGAAGCCGAGGAAGCTGCCCTTCTTCTTGGCGACGCCGACGACGTGCAGGTCGATGCCCTTCACGCGCAGCTGCTTGCCGATCGGGTCGACGCCCGGGAACAGCCGCTCGGCGATGTCGTGGCCGATGAAGGCGACGGGAGCGCCGCTGTCGCCCTCGTGCTCGGCGAGGATGCGTCCGTCGGCGACGTCGTAGGGCTCGATCTCGAGGATCGCCGGGGTGATGCCGCCGATGTCGACCTCGCGGAGCTCGTCCTGACCACGCTTCAGGTCCAGCCTCGAACGCACTTCCCAGGCGACGGTGGCGGCCGTCGGGCAACGTTCCGCGATCGCGAGCGCGTCCTCCGACGTGAGTCGGCGGTTCTTGCGCACCGCGTCGAGGAACTCCTGGCGGTTGGTGATCAGGCCGAGCCGCTGCACGGTGAACACGCCCTTGCCGAGGTTCGACAGCTTGTCGCTGACGTAGGTGTTGAGCCCCTGGATCACCGCCGCAGTCGCGATGATCGACGCGATGCCGATGATGACGCCGAGCAGCGTCAGGAACGACCGCAAGCGGTTCGCCCAGATCGACTCGACGGCGAGTCGCGCTGACTCGACCAGGTTCACCGTGCTTCCGCCGCGGCGCGCGCGCGCAGCTCGTCGGCCGCGACGCGGCCGTCGCGGATCGTCACGATGCGCGCCGCGCGGTCGGCGATGTCGCGTTCGTGCGTGACGACGATGATCGTGTTGCCGGCGCGGTGCAGGCGGTCGAACAGACCCATGATCTCGTCGGAGGTCTTGCTGTCGAGGTTCCCCGTCGGCTCGTCGGCGAGCAGCAGTGCTGGCTGGGTGACCAGTGCGCGGGCGATGCTGACGCGCTGGCGCTGGCCGCCCGAGAGCTGGTTCGGCAGGTGGGTCATGCGGTCGCCGAGGTCGACCTCACGCAGCGCGCGCTCGGCCCGCGCCCGCCGTTCCGCCGGCGGCACGCCGCCGTAGATCAGCGGCAGTTCGACGTTGCGCAGCGCGTTGGCCCGCGCGAGCAGGTTGAAGGTCTGGAAGACGAACCCGATCTCCTGGTTGCGGATGCGCGCGAGGTCGTCCGGGCCCAGCTGCTCGACCGGCGTGCCGTTCAGCGCGTAGCGCCCGCTGGTCGGCGTGTCGAGGCAGCCGATCAGGTTCATCAGCGTGGACTTGCCCGAGCCCGACGGCCCCATGATCGCGACGTACTCGCCGCGCCGGATCACCAGGTCGACGCCGCGCAACGCGTGCACGGTGTTGCTGCCCATCACGAACGAACGCGTGAGCTGCTCGGCGCGGATGACCTCCTCGCCGCTCATCGCTGGCTGCCCGCGCCCGCGTTCTGCATGCGCTTCGGATCGAGCGCGACCCGGTCCCACTCCTTCAACGTGCGCAGCACCTGGTACGGGCCGCTGATGACCTCGTCGTCCTGCTGCAGGCCCGACACCACCTCGACGTCCATCGTCTCGCCGACCACGCCGAACTCGGCCGGCACGAAGCGAGCGCGCCCATCGCGCCGCACGAACACGCCCTTCAGCTCCTTTCGTTTCGCGCGCTCGGCCGCGGTCAACGGCACCTCGATCGCGTCGGGCTCCGGTTCTGGCGGCGGCACGTAGCGGCCCGCGGCGTCGACTTCGACCTCGCGCGCGGTCTGCGCCTGGAACGGGATCACCAGCACGTCGCTGCGCGTGGCCGTGACGATCTCGGCCGTCGCCGTGAAGCCCGGCCGCAGCGTCGGCGGCGGCGACGTCAGCCGCACGACCACCTTGAACTCCTTGCCGTCCTGGCTCTGGGTGTTGCCCGACTGCGTGTTCTGGATCGGGCTCTGGCCGATCTCGGTCACGACACCGGCGAACTTCACGTCGCGCATCGCGTCGACCTCGACTTCGGCGGGAGCTCCGAGCGACACGTCGACGATGTCCGCCTCGGCGACCCGGATCTCGGCCTCGATGACCGACATGTCGGCGATCGTCATCAACGTCGCGATCGGGTTGCTCTGGATGCCGGGTACCGCGCGTTCGCCCTTCTCGACGTTGAGCTTGGTGATCAACCCCGACAGCGGCGCGCGCAGCGTCGTCTTGCCGACCATGTCGGTGGCGCGGGCGAGCGACGCCTGCACCGCTTCGAGCCGCCGGCACGCCGCGTCGCGCTGGGCCTTGGCCGCGTCGACCCGCGTGCGCCCGGCCGCGACGCTCGACTCCGCCTGGCGGATGCGCGCCTCGTTCCACTGCCAGCGCTGCTCGGCGAGCCGGGCCTCGGCCGCCGCCACCTCGAATTCCTCGCTGCCGATCAGCTGCTGGTCGTGCAGTTCCTTCTTGCGCGCGAACGACGCCTTGGCGCGGTCGCGCGAGGTCGCCGCCTGTTCGGCCTCGAGGCGGGCGTTCGCGAGCGCCGTGTCGTCGGCGGCCAGATTGGCCTCGGCGGTGGCGACGCCGACGTCCCCGCTGCGCACGTCCGCTTCACCGGCTCCCACCTGCGCGCGCACGCCGTCCTGTTCGGCCTTGAGCTGCAGGTCGTCGAGCCGCAGCAGAACGTCGCCCTTCTGCACGCTGCCGCCCTCGCGCACGTGCAGTTCGGTGATCAGGCCGGCGACCTCGGCCTGGATGTCGACGAACTCCTTGGCGCGGATCTCGCCGGTCGCCGACACGATCGAACGCAGCGCCGGCAGGCGTTCGACCTTCGCCGTCACCACCAGGATCGGCGGCGTCGGCCGCAGCGACTGCCAGGTGACGAGGCCGGCGACGGACAGGCCGAGGACGAGCAGGACGATGGTTCGACGCTTCATGCGGGGCGGGCGGGCGGACGCGTGGCGGGCGCAGTGTGGCCGATCGCCGGCGCAATCCGTGCGCGGTCGTGGGTATTTTCCAACGACGCATCGTCACGCGCGAGCGGTCGGCGAGGAACAGCGCCTCGTCAACACGAACGCCGCCTGTTCCTTGGGCCGCACCTACGGCTACCCCCGGTCGCGCACTTCCATGGAGAGCCCGTCTCGCACGATGGCCCCGGACGCGCGCGTGCCCCATCGACTTGACGAGTTTCCCCGCGCTCCGGACCCATCCAGCATGACCGCCAGCCCCAGGAGCTACGACTTCAGCGGGAGCGCCGCCGTCGCTATGTTCGCGAGCGTGATCCGCAAGCTAGTGGTCAGGAACTTCCGCGGGTTCGAGAAGCTCGAGCTAGATGGGCTCAGGCGAGTCAATCTGATCGTCGGCAAGAACAACTGCGGGAAGACGTCGCTGCTGGAGGCGATCTTCCTGTCGTGCCAGCCGCCGCTCCTCCACAACGAGATCCCGAGACAACTGCGAACGCAGCCCCCGAACACGGAGCGTGACTACTTCCGCTGGCTCGTGCGGGACGGCACGCGGGATGAGGCATGGATCCTGCGTGAACCCTCCGAGAGCCGAGTTCTCATGGCGGGTCCTCTACACCGTTTGAGCAAGGGTGGGCCATGGCTACACGGGGTCAAGCACGTCGACACGCCAGCATTCGAGATGGCGGTTGGTCGCAACTTCGCGCAACTGAACTGTCGCGTCGTGTCGCTGGGGCCGCGAACGCAGGATGCCCTCACACAACTGCTGGATCTCGTCCTGAGCCGCAAGGACGGCGAGGAGAGCATGGAGGACATGCTCCGCAGAGTCGACCCGCGGTTGAAGAAGGTCCGCGTCCGGGCTCCGCAAGGAGAAGCGCCCTTCATCGAGTTGGACCTCGGGCTCTCCGAGCGCATGCCACTGGCGCAGGCAGGTCATGGCATGAGTCGACTGGTCGCCCTCTTCTCGGAGCTGCTTGCGCAGAAGACTGATGTCTGCCTCGTCGACGAGGTCGAGAACGGCCTGCACTACTCGCTCCTGCCTCAACTCTGGCGGGGAATCGCCACCGTCGCGCGCGACCGCGGCGTGCAGGTCTTCGTCACGACGCACAGCTACGAGTGCGTCGAAGCAGCGCACGAAGCCATGTCCACTGAGCCAGACTACGATTTCAGCATCGTGCAGCTCTTCCGTTCGGAGACCGACAAGCCGCTCGATGTCCAGGGCCGGGTGCTCGACCGCAGCCTGATCGAGGCGGCGATCCAAGGCGACGTCGACCTGCGATGAGAGGACGTCCCCGGGAGGAGGACCACGATCGCTTCCTGTTGGTCGAGGGGTACAGCGATCTCCACTTCGCGGCCGAACTGCTCGAACACATGGGGTTCCCGCGACTCGGAGAACCGGGCTCGTGCTTCATCAAGGAGTGCAAGAGCAAGACGGAACTGCTGAAGGAGATCGAGGTCTGGATCGACCCCGAGCGCTTAGCGCGCGCCAAGGCGATCGGCGTCCTCATCGACGCCGATGCTGCACCCACCGACACACGCCGCAGCCTCGCCAACCTGCTCACGCGGACGACCGGAGCCGACCTGGGCGTAGACGGCTCCTGGAAGGCGTCGCGGTCCAAGGCGAAGGTCGGGTTCTTCGTCGTTCCCGGCGGCGGCGACGAAGACGTCGGCGAACTCGAGACCCTGGTCTGGAGCGCGTGGGCGGCCCACCCGCAGAACGCCGCCAAGCGCGCGTGCATCGAGACCTTCCATCGCTGCATGAAGTCGGCCGGCTCGACGCCGAAGAGCCTACACAAGGGCCTGATCGGGTCGCTGCTCGCGATCGAGAACGACGAAGACCCGCGGCTCGGGCCCGGCGCGCGCGCCAATCGCTTCGACCTGGGCGCCGCCGCATTCGCGCCGCTACGAGCCTTCCTCGAGGGCCTCCGGTAACCGCGCCCTACAGATTGCCCAGGCGGATCGCGCCGGTCGGGCAGTTGCGTTCGCAGGCCATGTCGCGCGTGCACTCGTAGTTGTGCAGCTTGCGCACCACGTCGCCGAGCGGCACGGCCGCGAAGCCCGCGGTGGCGCACGTCGCCGCACAGATGCCGCAGTGGATGCAGGCGTTCATGTCGACGTGCAGCGCCACATGGTCGCGAACAGCGCCAGCACCGCGGTCGACGTCGGCGACGACGGCGGCGTCGCACAGCCAGCGGGTCAGCGGATGTGTGGCCAGCACCTCGATCGCCTGCCGTTCGCCGATCCGCACGATCTCGCGCACGTCCGGCATGTCGAGCAGGCCGAGGTGGCTCACCATCGGCTTGATCACGACGGTGCGTTCGTCGACGTAGCGGTGCAGGTTGTGCTCGTTGAGCGCCTGCCCCATCACCTCGTAGGTCTGGAACAGGATGTGCGGCAGGCTCGCCCGGTACGACCGCGGCGTGTGCATGTCGCGGTGCGACAGATCGACCGCGATCACCAGGTCCGCGCCGCGCGCCTTGGCGATGCGCAGGCCGAGCGTCTCGGTCATGCCGCCGTCGACGAACCAGTCGCCGCCGATCGGCAGCGGCTCGAAGATCGTCGG
>ERZ761607.241-NODE-241-length-111034-cov-77.001865_pt1 | contig 111034 bp, 109 predicted proteins | sample MGYA00511164_ERZ761607 | MGnify/ENA primary metagenome ERZ761607 (study PRJEB28899, sample SAMN02445080) | bioreactor sludge metagenome | biome: EBPR sludge | place: Australia: Brisbane, Thorneside Wastewater Treatment Plant | collected 2011-06-22 ...
GAACGCTACGCGCTGGCGATGATCCGCAACGGCGCCGACGGCTACCTGTGCAAGGACTGTTCGCGCGAGGATCTCATCACCGCGATCCATGCCGTCGCCCAGGGCCGGCGCTACCTGTCGCCGCGCACCGCCGAGTTGCTGGCTGAGGAACTGACCGGCGGTGGCGGCACGCCGCACGAAAAACTGTCGGACCGCGAACTGCAGGTGTTCCTGCGCCTCGCGCGCGGCGCGTCCGTGTCCGACATCGCCGCGGTGCTCAATCTCAGCGTCAAGACGGTCAGCACCTACCGCTCGCGCCTGCTCGAAAAGCTGCAGGTGTCGAGCAATGCCGAACTGGCCACCTACGCCCTGCGCCACGGACTGATCCTCGAATGACTGGATGACTGGTTTCGAACCATGGCTGCCCCCCCGTCTTCCGCCCCGCTGCGCGTCGTGCTGATCGAGGATTATCCGATCCTCTGCGCGATGCTGCGCGACATGCTGAACGAGCTCGACGGCGTCGAGGTCGTGGCCGATGCCGACGGCGAACAGGAGGCTCTGGCCGAACTCGAACAGCATCGGGCCGACATCGTCGTCGTCGACCTGGAATTGCGCCAGGGCAGCGGCCTTGGCGTTCTGGCGTGCCTTCAGGCCGGGTCCGAGCGCTACGGTAACCCGCGCGCGGTGGTGTTTTCCAACTACGGGCACAGCGCACTGCGGGCCCGCTGCAAGGCACTGGGCGCCGAGCACTTCTTCGACAAATCCTTCCAGATGGACGAACTGCTCGAATTCATCCAGGCCGCTGCGTCGCGCCACTGAACAAGGCCCGCAGCACTGGGGGAAGCGTGGGGGTCATCTCTCCGCCGCCGCAAACGGAATGCGCGCCACGATGCGCGTGCCGCCGCCGGGGCGGCTGTCGATATCGAGCTGGCCAGCCAGCATCTGCACGCGGTGTGCGATGCCGGTCAGGCCGTGGCGCGTGGGCTGGCGCAGCGACGGGTCGAAGCCGCTGCCGTTGTCTTCGACCTTCAGCACGATGCGATCCGCCTCTGCGGCGAGGCTCAGGCGAACATGCGTGGCTTGGGCGTGGCGGCGGATGTTGGTGAGCGCCTCCTGCGCGATCCGGTACAGCGCCAGCGACGCCGGTGCCGGCAGATCGGGCAGGGTGTCGGGCAGATCGAGTTCGATCCAGCCGCCGTCCTCGTCCCCCGTTCCCGGCTGCGCCAGCGAGCGCAGCGCTTCGACCAGGCCCAGGTCGGACAGCAGCGGCGGGCGCAGGTCGGCGACCACGCGGCGCTTGATCGCGATGATCTGGCCCAGCGTGTCGAGCAGGCGGTCGAAGCGCTCGCGCAGCGGAGCGACGGCCTCGTCCGGCAGCTTGCGCGCGATCCAGGCCGCGTCCATCTTCGCCGCGGTCAGCAGCGAGCCGAGCTCGTCGTGCAGTTCGCGGGCGAGGCTTTCCTTCTCCGCCTCGCGGGTATTGGTCAGGTAAGTGGCCAGGTTGCTCAGTGCGGCGGTGCGTTTTTCCACCACGGACTGCAGGCGCTCGTTCTCCGACTGCAGCAGCGCCTCGAGCCGCTCGCTCAGGCGGTCCTGGCGGTAAAGCAGCACGATGATCGTCGCCAGCAGCGCCAGCACGCCCATGCCGAGCACGGTGTTGGTCCGCCGCGCATCGCCCAGGTTGTCGAACGAGGCCAGGATGGTGTCGTGGATCTGCTCCATCGTCTGCGCCCGCAGCGTTTCGATCAGCGCACGGATGTCGTGGGTGATCCGCTTGTCGCTTTCCGCGCCGCCGTCGGCCTCGGGGCTCGCGCTGCGTTCGATGGCCCGCGCCAGCAGCGCCCAGCGGGTTTCGACCCGCCTGGCCAGTTGTTCGACCGTGTCGCGCTGGGCGGCATCCGGCCAGCTTTCGGCCCGCAGCGCGGCAAGCGTGATGTCGATGTCGGCGCTGCCGTTGCGGTAAGGGGCGAGATGAGCCGGATCACCGGTCAGGACGAAGCCCCGCACCCCCGACTCCGCATCGAGCAGATGTACCAGCAGGCCGTCGAGATGGGCAACGCGGCTCGACTGCTGCTGGAGTTTCTGCAGCGCCTCGCGGCTGGCTGCGGCATGGTGCTGCGCGGCCATCAGCCAGGCGGCCCCGAGTACGAAACCGAGCACCAGCACCACCAGCAGAAGCAGGGTGGAAGCACGCGGCAGGCGACGGGAAAGCAAACGGGGCAAGAGGCGTCTCGGCAAGTGGCGTGTCGGATCGGGGAGATGTTATAGCGGATACCCGCCACATGGGCCAGACGGGTCCTACCCTGATGGCGCAGCATGGCAGGAAAGGGGATCGCACCCCTTTGCCTGCGCACGCCGCGGCCCGGGCTTACTGACGGACGACGATGTCATTCTTCACCGCATGCACACCCGGCGTGCCGCGGGTGATGTCGGCGGCCCTGCTGCGCTCGGCGGTGCTCTTGGCGAAGCCGGAGAGCTGGACCGTGCCTTTCAACGTCTCGACGCTGATCGCCATGGCGCTGACGGCCGGATCTTCGGCGAACTTCGCTTTCACCCGCGCGGTGATGGTGGCGTCATCGACGTATTCGCCGACGGTGGATTGGTCGCGGGTGACGGCGCAGCCGACTGCAGTAAAAGCGAGCAGACCGGACAGGGCGAGCGTGACGGCGGTATGTTTCATGGTGCGTCTCCTTGGTATTCGCGGACTCTATTGGGTATCCGCAGCGGGCTTGATTCCCGCCTGCGGGCGCGATTCAAATGTATCCTCGGGGCCGGAACGGCGCTGTCCGACAGCGCGGATTGCATCGTAGGACGATTCTGTCAGCCACCACGCGCGTCCTCCATTCACCTGCCACATGCGCGGATCGATGCCGCACAAGGACAAAGCTGGGGCGACGCCCCGACCGAGAGCTTCGCCAACAGCCTCAAGAACGAGCGCGCTCATAGGGTGAGCTACGCGGCTCGTACCGGGGCAGCGAGCGACCTGCCCCAGTGTCGCCGTGTGCTATAGCCGCTGCCACTCCACCTCGGGATGTCCATTTCCGACCACATTCCTGCACAAGTGGATAGAACGGCAGGATCAGCCCGATATGACAACATAAGGGCGACCGCTTGGAAGGCGCAGAACTAGAGCACCTCAGACTTCGCATCAACGCAAATTCGCTGGCGTACCTAGCATGAGTAATGTAAAAATCCGTTGCATCGGCAATATCCCGACACATGCATCTCGTGCCACCATCAGGAACCAGCCCATGACCCTGCGCCTTCTGCAACGCGTTTCGCTCGCCGCGGCACTCGCTTTCATCGCCGGCACCGCAAGCGCCGCCGAATATGCCTACATCCCCAATTCCACCAGCCGAACCCTGTCGGTCATCGATACCGCAAGCGGGGAACTGGTGGACACGCTCGAGCCGAGCGATCTCGACGCCTCGTTGACTGGCTTCATTTATACCGCCGCGCTGCGGCCGGGCAGCAGCAATGAAGCATGGTTTGGCCAGTATTCTGGCTCCGGCAAAGTTGGGGTGATCGATAGCACCGACAACAGCCTCAAAGCGGTTGTCGAGGGCACGGGCGGGTCCGTGGCGATCACCTTTTCGGCCGATGGTGCCACGGCTTACGTCAGTGACTATAGCGGCGGCAAGGTGCACGTCGTCGACTCCGACACCAAGCAGGTGGATGACAGCCTGACCGCCTGCTCCGGCGCAATCAGCTCGGCAATCAGCTCGGCAATCAGCGCCGACGGCGCATCGCTCTATCTGCTTTGTCGTGCCGGCCAGATCAGGCGACTGGACACCGCATCCAACACATTCTCCGACATCGCGACTCTTCCTAACGGCACCTATTACAGCTTGGCCTATGACCCAACGGGTGCGGGGACGCTGTATGCCGCCGCAGCCGTCTCCGTAGGTGTCTACCGTATCGACCTGGCAGACAACACCGTCACGCCGATCACCGTCACCGGTCACTCGGGCCAATCCGGATCGATCGCGGTACGCAAGGACGGCAGCAAGCTGTACGTCGGGCGCACTGGCGGCCTGCTACACATCATCGACACTGCCGACACCAACGAGCAAAGCACACTCGGCCTGAGCGGTCTGCCCGATTCAAGCAACACCATTAGCGGGCTGGGCATCTCGGCGAACGATGCCGCCTTGTATGCGGTCATGAGCAACGGCACGGTACATGTCATCGACGTCGCCACCGATGCCGTCACCAAGACGATTCCAGCCGCGGCGGGCACCTCGCTTTACATGATCTGGGGCGACTTCCTCGGCAACGTCGTCGCCAGCGCGGCGCCGGGCGCCGGTCCGTCGGTGTCGTCGATCGCTCCGCAGGGCACGCCGCCGGCCAGCTCCGCCAGTGTCACCTTCGTCGTGACCTTCAGCGAGGCGGTCAGTGGTGTCGATGCCAGCGACTTCACGCTGACCGCCACCGACACCGCCTCCGGCACCCTCGGCACGCCGGCGAGCACTGACGGCGTGATCTGGACCGTTCCGGTCACCGCCATCAACGGCACCGGCAGCCTGCGCCTGGATCTCAACAGTAGCGACACCGGCATCGAGAGCACCGGCACGAACCAAGCCATCACGGGCGGCTTCACGACTGGCACCGTACACACGGTGGACGTACCCCCCCCAGTTGCAGGTGTTTGCGGCCCGGCACACGCGACCGCCACCCTCACCGCCCCCGCCTCCGGCCTGTGCAGCGCCGGCACGGCAACCGCGGTGAGCGACGGCAGCGCGGCCTTCACGTGGTCCTGCACCGGCCTCCACGGCGGCACCAACGCGCAGTGCGCCGCCACGCGCCAGTATCCGGTCACCCCCTCGGCCGGCGCCAACGGTGCGATTTCGCCAGCCACCCCACAGGCGGTCACCTACGACCAGACCACCAGCTTCACCCTCACTCCGGCCAACGGCTACCAGATCGCTTCCGCCAGCGGCTGCAGCGGCAGCCTGAACGGCAGCACCTACACCACCGGCCCCATTACCGGTGCTTGCACCGTGAGCGCGAGCTTTGGCGTCGTTCCGCCGCCGCAGTACCCCGTCACCGCCACCGCCACCCCCTCCACGGGCGGTAGTGCGGTATGCACGCCGGCCAGCGTGAGCCATGGCAACAGTGCCACCTGCGTCGCCACGGCCAATGCCGGCTACACGTTCACCGGCTGGAGCGGTGACTGCAGCGGCAGCGACGCTTGCACACTGGCCAACGTGACTGGTGCGCGCAGCGTCACCGCGCAGTTCACCCTGAACACCTACCCGCTCACCGCCAGCGCGGACCCCGCGGCCGGTGGCAGCGCGGTGTGCGCGCCCAACCCAGTGGCGCACGACAGCAACGCCAATTGCACCGCCACGGCGAACGAAGGCTACCGTTTCACCGGCTGGAGCGGTGACTGCAGCGGTACGAGCAGCGTTTGCACGCTCTCCGGCGTGACCGCCGCGCGTACGGTGACTGCCGGCTTCGAACCACTGACCGGGCAAGATCTGACTCTGCCCGAAGGCCCGCAGACCGGCCAACCGCTGCAACTGGCTCTACCCGGCAACACGGACTGGCTGCTGGCCGAGGCCGCCACGCAAACGACCGCCAGCATCGGTATCGCACCCCCACCCGGAGTGGAACTGCCCCACGGCCTGGTGAGCCTGCGTCTGCTCCAGGGCAGCAGCGGCAGCACCGCCACGGTGGTGCTGACCTACCCGCAGGCCCTGCCGCCGGGCACGGTGTATTACAAGTACGGCCGCACCCAGGCCAATCCGACGCCGCATTGGTACGCGTTCGGCGGCGCGCAGATCGCCGGCAACACCATCACGCTGACGCTGACCGACGGCGGCGCAGGCGACGACGATCTGGTGGCCAACAGAGAGATCACGGACCCGGGCGGCCCGGCGGTGCCGGTAGGCGCAGGGGTTGTGGCGGCGATTCCCACCCTGTCCCAGTGGGCCACTCTGCTGCTGGCCGGGCTGCTGGGCTTGTTCAGCCTGGGCACACTGCGCAAACGAGGGTAAGTACGGGCGCGGCGGAGATCGTTTCGCTGCGCTTGCAATGACAAAGGGGCTGCGCCCACGGCGACAGCCCCTTTGTATTGATCATTTCGCCGGGGGATGACAGAACCTGGTCAGACCATGCGCAATCTCGTGATAGCGAACCACTCCGGGTCTAGGACGCACGTTCTGGCCGGTTCAAAATGGATTACCCGTCAGGTTACGCTGCACCTGCTTACGGGTCCGGTCGGTGCCGCCATTGTGGCGAGCCGGCGCCTAGTGCACAATGAACGAGAACCATTCTCGTTTAAATGCTGCCCCCAGATCTACGCGTTCCCCGTTCCGGAAATCCACGCCATGTCCGACGCCCACCGTTTCTCCAGCTCACGCTCCTGTATGCCATTCGATCAATGGAGATATCGATGAAGAGCAAAATCAAGGGGGCCGTCGCCTGCGTCGTGCTGTCCGCAGCCGCGGCGCCGGCGTGGGCCGCGAACTGCGAGGTCACCGTCGAAAGCAACGATGCGATGCGGTTCAATGTGAGCGAGATCGTGGTCGACAAGAGCTGCACCCAGTTCACCGTGCATCTGAAACACGTCGGCAAGGCGCCCAAGGCGTCGATGGGCCACAACTGGGTGCTGACCAAGACGGCCGACTTCCAGCCCGTAGCCATCGAGGGCGGCAAGATGGGTCTCGACAAGGACTACCTCAACGCGAGCGATCCGCGCATCATCGCCCACACCAAAACGATCGGCGGCGGAGAGTCCGATTCGGTGACGTTCGACGTTTCCAAGCTCGAGAGCGGGCAGGGCTACACCTTCTTCTGCTCATTTCCTGGCCATTGGGGCGTGATGAAAGGCGTGTTGAAGTTCTGACGCCCCGCCATCTGCGGCAACACCGGTCACACCCTTGGCGACAGGGGTCTGACCTTGGTCACGCGCCGGGTTCATCACACAGGCGGACGGGTCACGGGCGTGGCCGGGCGGCTCGATCGGGCTCCGCATCCAACCGTTCCAGGTACCGGTAGATGTTCTTGAGCGTACTCTCGCTGCGGACGCTGACGGCGATTTTCCTGGTCCCGGGTATCGTGGCCACGGGATTGCGTATGTATTCGACGAAACGGCTTTCGGTCCAGACGACGCCGGCGCGCCGGATATCATCGGAATAGTCGAAACCGGCGACCGAGCCCGCCTGGTTGCCGATGACGCCGTCGAGCACGGGCCCGGCACGATTCACCGCGCCGGGCCCGACGGCGTGGCACGGCCGGCAGTACTGGTTGAACGCCCTCTCGCCGGCAGCCACATCCTGTGCCCGCGCGGACTGGACCGGCGCGCATGCGGCGAGCAGCACGATCGCGCCAAGCCGCAGGAGATGTCCGGCTGTCGTCGCCGGCACTGCCGCGTTCATGAACCGCGCGCGGCCTCGTCGAACAACTCGGCAAGACGCGCCTTCGGCGGCGCGCCGACGAAAGTCCCCTTGAGGATGCCATCCGCGTCGATCATGAACGCGGTCGGGGTGCCGACGACGAGATAGCGCTCCCGCGTCATGCCGAGGGAATCGCGCACCACCGGAAAGCTCACCCCCTGCCGCTCGAGAATAGGCTGCAGCGACTCCTGCCCGGGGTCGATGTTGATCGCGACCACTTCGACCTTACCACGGTATTCGCGGCTCAATGCCTCGAGATGGGGCATCTCGGCGATGCAGGCGCCGCAGGTCGCCGACCAGAAACTCAGGAAGACGCTCTTGCCCTGCCAGCGTTCCAGTTTGACCGGCTCGCCGTGGAGATCGACGGCGGCGATTTCCGGCGCCGGCGCACCGACCTGGGCGATCTCTTCGGTGCACGCGCACAACAGCAGCGCCAGCGCGGGTGCGATCAGTTTGTTCACGATGTTCATGACACGATCCTGCCGTGTTGGAGGTGGATGATCCGCTGCGCGTAGCCGCCCAGCACCGGGTTGTGGGTCACCATGACGATGGTGCGGCCGTCCGCATGCAGGCGCCGGAGTATGTCGAGCACCCGGGATTCGTTTTCTTCGTCGAGATTGCCGGTGGGTTCGTCGGCGAAGAACAGCGGGGGCTCGTTGACGAGCGCCCGGGCGATGCAGACGCGTTGCTGCTCCCCGCCCGACAGTTCGCTCGGCAGGTGGTCGAGGCGATGCGTCAGCCCCACCTCCTCCAGCGCCCGGCGCGCCGCGCTTTCGTCGGTGACGCTGTGGTAGTACTGCGCCAGCATCACGTTCTCGAGCGCGGTCAGGTAGGGGATCAGGTGGAACTGCTGGAACACCAGCCCGATGTGGCGGGCGCGGAATTCGCGCCGTGCCTCCTCGTCGAAGCCGGCGGCATCGACGCCGTCGAGCCACACTTCGCCCGAGGTCGCGGTATCCAGGCAGGTGAGGATGTTCATCAGCGTCGTCTTCCCCGAGCCTGACGCGCCCATCAAGGCCACGAATTCGCCCTTGCCGATCGAGATGCTGGCTTCGGCAAGCGCGAGCACCGAACCGAAGCGCTTCGTCAGATGGCGGGTCTCGATGGCTGCGGCGGCGGCCGCACGTGTTTGTTCCGGCATGTTTCCCTCCAGCATGTTCTATTCACCCTTCAGCGCCGCGGCGGGCTGGATGTGCATGATGCGCCGCAGCGGCACCGCCGCGGCGGCCACGGCCACCGACAGCGACAGCGCGAACGTGATCGGCACGACCCAGGCGCGCAGGCCGATGCCCGCCGAAAAGACGGTCTGCCCCAGGACCTGGGCCAGCACGAAACCGAGCAGGCATCCAGCCACGGTCGCCGCGACCGCGATCGCCAGCGTTTCGAGCAGGACCTGGCGGATGATCGCGCCATCGGCAGCGCCGAGAGCCTTCTGCAGCGCGAATTCACGCTGGCGCTCGCTGACGATCGCGGTCAGCGAAGTGTTCACACACAGCGTGGACAGCAGCAGGATCACGATCGAAACGAGCCCCATCAGGCCCTGGATCTTGACCAGCACCTCGCCTTCGTTGGAGGACACCTTGCGGATCGGGCGCACCGTCCATTCCGGGTGCCCGCCACGAAGCTGCTCGGCGAAACCCTCGACCTCGCCTTCCCGGTTCATCATCGAGAACAGCGCGTGCGAAATGGTGTGCGGTTTCTCGAGCCACGCTTGCGCGAGCGGCAGGTTGATGAACAGCAGGCTGTCGCTCGCGTCGCCGGCGTCGATGACGCCCTTGATCCGCAGCGTTCTCTTGTCCCCGTCCTTGACCAGCACGAGCGGGTCGCCGACCCCCACGGCGAGGCGCGCCGCCAGGGTGCGTCCGATCATCGCGTTGCGGTCGTCGAAATCGACGCCGATCCAGTCGCCTTCGACCTGCCAGTACGGAACCAGCCGCTTCAGCGCGGAAAAACGCACCCCGGCGAGCGCGATGCGCTCGAGCTCGCTCCTGGCCGTGCCGTAGAGATAGGGGCTGCCGGCCTCGACCAGGCCGGGCGGGGCGGCGGCCGCCACTGCGTCGAAATCCGCCTCCGGCAAGGTGTGCGCCTGCGCCGGGCCGACATAGAAATTGGCGCCGAAGGTACGCAGCTCGCGGCTCATCTTGATATCGATGTCGAAATACACCGACACCAGCGCATTGACGATCGCCGCCCCCACCATCAAGGCCAGAAACACCACGAGCACGCGCTGGTTGCGCACCGACAGGGCGCGCATGAGCAGGACCCCGGTCATCCTACTGACGGCCATAGAGCACCTCCACCGGATAGAGCCGGGCGATGCGCCGCGCCGGGAACCAGGTGCCGGCCAGCGCGATGAACAGCGCGATCAGCAGCACGCTCGGCAGCACGATCCACGCGAACCCGATCGGCTCGCCGAAAAGCTGCCAGCCGATCGCACGCGCCAGTCCCCAACCCGCGACACAACCGGCCACGCCGCCGATCAGGCTGCTCAACGCGGCCTCGGCGTAGAACAACAGCGCGATGCGCCAGTTGTGCGCTCCGAGCGCCTTCATCAGGCCGATCTCGCGCGCGCGTTCGATCAGGGTGCTGGTCATCAGCGAGGCGATGCCCATCGCCGCCGCGATCAGCGCCGCGCAGGTCGCCATCATCAGCAGCCACTGGATCTTCTCGATGATCACCCCCTCGGACGCCGCGACCTGCCAGATCGGCCGCGCGATGCTGCCCGGCACCGCCTCCTCCAGCTGGTGGGCGATCGACGACACGTAGGCGGTGCAGTACCACAGGTCGTAGGTTTCGGCATCGAGCGCGTCCGGATCGCGTATGGCGCGGCGGGACAGCTCGTTTTCCGGCACGCTCAGCGCCGATACGCGCACGCTGCCGACCTTGCCGGGCTGCCCCAGCCACTTTTGCGCCAGCGCCAGCGGGACGATCAATGCATCTTCCTCGTCGCCCCCCGAGTTGAGAACACCGGTGACGCGAACACTGTCGCCGCCGATCGTCAACGTCGATCCGACGCCCCAGCCATGCCGGCGGGCGAGATCCACGCCGGCCAGGACCTCGTTGCGTTCGTCGTGCGGCCAGGCCCCCTCGACCTGCCAGTAGGGGCTCACGATCTTTTGCCCGGTCCGGTAGTCCGGCTCGTCGGCGACGGCGAGCTCGCGGTCGAAGAAGGTGCCGATCACGCGTACCGGCTGCCCGTTCGCTGCGACCTCCCCGTCGAGCAGCGGCGCGAAACCGACGATGTTGTTGCGCCAGAAAATGTCCATGATGTTGGGCAGTTCGGACGCTTCCAGCGCGCTCTGGCCGGCGAGCGGATTGTCGTCGTCGCGGCCGAACAGCGACGGCAGCACCGCCTGCTCGGCCGGCTCGATCAGGATGTTGGCGCCATAGGACTTCATTTCCCTGGCCATCTGGTCGCCGATGTCGATCGACACCAGCATCAGCGCGGACAGCAGGCTCGCGGCGAGAAACACGGTGGCGACCGCCAGCAGCTTGCGCCGCGGATTGCGCCGCCAGGATTGGCGCAGCATGCGCAGGATCATGGCATCGCTCCTGTGGCGATGTACTTCTCGGGGTCGTCGCGAAACGCGGCGAAGGCGGTCTCGTCGGCGAAGAAATAGGTCTTGCCGGCATAGGTGTAGCGATGCGGCGCAGAGGTGTTGGCGAGCTTCTTGCCGGAGACCGGATCGGTGACCTCGATCGTCAGCACGGTGCTGAAGAGCTGCAGCCCCGTTTCGAGCGCAGCCTTGGGAATGACGATTTGTTCCCCCTCGACGACCCAGTTCATGACCGGCACCGGGTTGCAGCCGCCGGGTTTGCCGATGCTCGGCTTGAACATGTACACCCCGCAGCCTACGCACACCACCTGGTTGCCCTGCTGCACATAACCCTTGTCGCCGCACAGCAGGCAGGCATCGAGCACGACCGCCGGCGCGACCCGGTCGTCGAGGCGATTGATGACGAAGAAGCGCACCACCTTGCCGTCGTCGGCCACCCACGCGAAGCGGTGCAGGTTGCCGTCCATCAACGGCGCGAGCGCGAGACGGACCTGGCCGTCCGGCGTCATGTCCACCCGCGTGGCCTCGGACAAGGCCGGCGGCCGCGACGCCACCGCGTCCCAATACCCCTGCCCGGACAGCATCGCCAGCGCGATCACGGTAGTGGCGGCGGCCAGGCGCCGCGCCTGACGGTAGCTCGCCAAGGCGATCCGGCGCGCGATCGCCTGCTGCTCCGCCTGCCACGCCTGCCGGCGCGGCCGGATGATGGCGATCGCGGCCGCAACCAGCAACACAGCCACGAGCAGCAGTAGCCAGTAAGTGATCTGGCCGTCGAGGTTGGTGGCCTTCGCCGCGAACGAAAGCCGCGCCCGGGTCAGCTCCAGCACCTGCAGCTTCATCAGCGACAACACGATGTTGCCGCTCAGCGGCACCGCCACCATCGTGCCGGCGCCGATCAGCAACGGCCAGCGCCCGCGCGGCAGCAAGCGCAGCACGAGGCACAGCAGCCAGCCCAACAGCATGCAGGCCGCGAACACCACGACCGCACTGGCGAGATTGAGCAGGAAGTCGGTATTGATGATGTGGGTCGCGGTCAGCGACGACAAGGCCGGCGACTTGCCCCACTGGACGGCAGCGACGGCGACGAGCGCGATCTGCCAGAGTCCGCCCCGGGCGCGGCTGAACTGCCACACCAGGAACCCCGCCAGCAGCACGAGCTGGACGAGCAGCAGGCCGAGCGTGGCCACCTGGGTGGCGGGCAGGAAATGGCTCAGCCCGACGCCCAGCACCAGCGCGCCGACGCAGGACAGCAGCGTCGGCCACGGACCGTAGGGGCGGCGCACCGCCCAGTGCGCCGCCAGCAGCAGTGTCGTCGGCAGGAATGCCGACAGGATCGAGGCCCAGTAGTAGCTCATCGTATTGCGTCACATCGTCGAGTCACGTCCCGTGCGGGGACACGGCCGGTGCTTCGGCCCGGACGGGGAGAGCCCGCTGCTGCGCGCACCACCCGCCGGGAGCACCGACATCTGCCGGCGCGGTGCCGGCTACTTGCCGAGGCCGGTGTACTTGAAGTCGAACGACACGTCGAACGGCCGCCACCAGCGCGCCACGCCGGTGTTGTCATCGGTATGGCGGTGCAGCCCGCCCGACGGCGGCGGCTCGATGTGATAGGTCACCTTGTAGTTGCCGACCCCCAGCATCTTGATGTTCTGGCCATAGTGCGGCCCGTCGGCGGCCACCATCGGCATGAACGTGCCTTCCTGCTTCGCCCCGGTATCGGTGTTGACGAGCGTGTAGTTGATGGTCAGGTACGGGATCCACTCACCGGCGCCGAAGCCGTTCTTATTACCTTCGGTGGCGTGGATGTCCGCCTCGAGATGGATGTCCGCCTGGGCGGCGGAAATACCCATGCCGCGCGGCTCCATGTCGATCGGTTCGAGATAGACGGCGGCGATCTCCATTTCGTTGATCGTGACCGGCTCGCCGGCCGGAAACTCCTCGAACGCATGGACGTTGGCGGCGAAGGCGCAAGCGCCGAGGGTGGCAAGCAATGCACGTGCTTTCATGGCATGTTTCTCCTTTCATGCAACGGTTGGAAAAAAACGGTCAGGTACGCGGCTCCGGCAGGCGACGGTCCGCGACGGCCGGGGCGCCGGGCGGACGGCGGCGTTTGAGCACCCACAGCGCGATCAGCGCCGCCACGACCAGAATCAGCTGGGGAACGATCGTTTCGCGGTAAGGATGGATGCCGAGCAGCGGGATTTCAGGCGCCCACGCCCACAGCGTCGGCTGAAACAGCTTGCCTTCGATCAGTTCCATCATGCTCTTGCCGGCGAACACGAACGCCATCAGGTACATGAACGTGCCGGTGAACAAGAAGAAGGGTTTGAGCGGCAGGCGCACGACCGAAAAGCGCATCAGGAAGTACACGATGACCAGCAACGCGCACCCGACGAGAAAGCCGCCCAGCAAGGCCAGGTGGTCGGATACGCCCGACGCATCGGCGAGCAGCGCCTGGTAGAACAGGACCGTCTCGGCCCCTTCGCGATAGACGGCGAGGAAGCTGGCGAACCACAGGCCGAACATCGAGCCCTTGCTGAGCGATGCCGAGATCTTCGCCTCGAGGTAGGCTTTCCAGTGTTCCGCTTCGGCCTTCGAGAACAGCCAGTAGCTCATGCAGAACAGCACGACCACCGCGACGATCATCGTGAAACCTTCCAGCAACTCGCGCTGCGCCCCGGCGTTCGCGAACAGCCAGTAGAACGCCGCCGCCGTCAGGAAGCTGGCGACCAGCGCGACGGCCACGGACTGGCGGATGAGCGGCAGCTTGTCGTGATGCCCGTTCTTGACGAGGTAGGCCACGATGGCCGTCACGATCAGCAGCGCCTCGAGCCCCTCGCGCAGGATGATGACCAGGCTCATCAGGGCCAGATCCCAGGCGGTCTGACCGCTGCCGCCCAATTGCCCGGCGGCGGCCGCCAACCCTTCCGACAATCCCCGTGCCTGGGCCTGCAGTTCGGCGACGGGACGTTCGGCCTTCATCAGGCCCGCGAGCCGTGTGAAGTACCCTTCCAGCGCCAGCTTCGCGGCCGCATCGCGCGCGCCGATCCGGCTTTCCATTCCGGTCGCCTCGAAGAGATCGAAGTAGGCGTCCTGCACCGCGGCGATGGCCTGTTGCCGCGCGGCCTCGCCGCCTTCATCGAAGCGCATGATCGCCCGCGCGATCGCCGCGTCGATGTCGCGGGCGACCTGCGCCCAGTTCCCCGGAGCGCCCGCGTCTGCATCCCCCATCACGTTCACGCTGGCGCTGGCGGGAATCGGCAGATCCTCGAGCTGCACCTCGATATCCTGGAGCAGCGTCGTCACGCCATAGCCCAGCCGGGTGATCTGGCCGGATTCAGCGGCGAGGGTCAGCAGGGCCGAGAACTGCTGGTTGAGCATCTGGGTCGCATGCGCCGAGCGGTTCAGCCGGATCGCGATTTCCATTTCGGAATTCTTGAACCCTTCGAACTGGGCGCGCTGGATGCCGGCCCGGGCCGCGGCGAGGTTTCCCGCCTGGTAGTGGGTGATGCTCTCGGCCAGCAGATCGTCGATGAGACGGTAGTAGTCGTGCCAGTAGCGGTCGATCTTGTCGTTGTCGTAGGTGCCGTGGCTGCCCTGGGCGGTCAGGACATGGCCGGCCTCGATCGCGGGCTGCACTTCGCGCAACGCGCGCTGCAACAGCGCGATGCGCGCGTCGACCTCCTCGACCGGCCGACCCGCCATGATCATCCGCCGGATTTCGCCGAACAGCGCTTCCATCTCGAAGCTCTTGCGCGCCGACACATTGATGCGGATCGGCCCTTCGAGATTCTCGAAGACCTCGAAATAAGCCATCTGAACCAGGGATTTCGCCTCTTCGACCTGGTTCTGCCGGTACATCTGCGAGGTCCGCTCGAGCCGACCTTCGATGTCCCGGATCAGATCTTCATAGTCGCCCGGCGCGGCAAGCACCGCCGCCGAACACACGCACGCCAACAACCAAAGGATGATCCGCTTCATCACGCCGCCGCCTGCCGTGCCCGACGCCCGCTCTCCGATCCGGAAAGAGCGTGCGGTCGAGCCTGTTTCCCCGGTCCGGGCCCGCGGGCACCGGACGCCACTCACATGCCGAACCGGACCGGGCCGCGCCGCAGGGGGCGGTCATCGCCCGACGTCGGCGCGACTGGCCGACCCCGGACCCTGTTCGATTCAACAGGAGTGGGAATTCACGACGACGGGAAGCGCTGGGAGCCAGAAGCTCAAACGCGCGAGGATGGGATGGAGTTTGGGCGCCAAACCGCAAAGCGGGTCGAGCGCCTGGGGACGAGATGCAGGAAAGGCGTGGCGGACACGACGCGCTCGCACTGATCGGCCGGAGCCGGTCAGATCGTCGATTCGCGAAGAGGAGCGCAAAGATGAAGTGTTCATGCCGAAAGACGACGCAGCGGTTTTTGTGATTGCACCGATCTTGCGTCCGTGCCTACATGCTACCACCGTTCCATGCTTCCGTGGCACGGCAAAATGCAGCCGTCGCCCTGCGCGTCGAGATCAAGGCGCGAAGGTATCGCGGATCTGCGCATCGAGCCCTTCCGGCCCGAAGTTGCGCAGGGGTTGGCCATTGACGAAAAAGCTCGGCGTCCGGCGCACGTCGAGCGCCACGATGTCGGCGCTGTCCTGGGCGATCAGCGCGGCGATGCGCGGATCCTCCATGTCACGGCGCACGCGCTCGAGATCCAGTTCCAGACCGGCCAACAGTTCCCATACCTTGTCCGGCTGCGGCCGCCCGTGATCGGCCCACTGCGGCTGCCCTTCCAGCACCGCGTCGAGCGCCTGCCAGTAGAGCGTGTCCCCCTGCAGGCGCACCGCCTCCAGCACCTTCACCACGTATTCGGAGCCCTCGTGGAACGGCGCATAGCGCACGATCAGGCGCATCTTGCCGGCATGGGTCTGGAGCATCTGCTTGACATACGGATGGAAGGCACGGCAAGCCTCGCAGGCGGGATCGAAGAACTCGACGACCTGCGCACGCGCGAGCAGCGGGCCGAGCGACGGCGAACCGGGGCGGTTGAGGGCGTCGCCATGCTGGCGTGCAGCCGCCGCCTGCTGGACGTCCTGCTCGTTCTGGTACCAGCGCGATCCGCCGAAGAAGCCGGCGATCAGGAGAAGCGCGGCGGCAATGACGATGAACATGCGTTTCATGTTTGTGGTCCTTTGCGCACTGCCAGCAGCAGTGCGACGATGAGGGTGAAAGCGAGGAGCGACAACAGCGGAATGGTCACGAAACCGGCCACTTCGATCTGCACGTCGGCGCAGGACACGCCCCGGGTGCACGGCTGCAGGCCGGCCGGGACGATGCCGAGATACAACAAGCAGTGGTACAGCGCCACCAGCCAGCCACCCAGCGCCAGCGGCAGCGCATAGCGAACGCAACCGGGATCGAAGGGCAGCAGGCCCGCACCCAGCACCAACGGCAGCGGAAACATGAATATGCGCTGGTACCAGCACAGCACGCACGGCTCGCGCGCCATGACGACGCTGAAGAACAGTGCACCCAGCGTCGCCACGCTGGCCAGGAACCAGCAGGCGAACAACAGGGCCCAGCGCCGTCCGGCCTGGCTCGCGGCGCTCGGGGCCGGGCGCGCACGCGGCATGGAAACGGGCACCTGCCCGGATCGGGTATCGTGAGACATGGTTCATCCTTTCGCCAACGCCCGGAATGGGCGACGGCGCTGCTCGGAATGGGGATGCGACCGGCGGATCAACCGGCCGCAGGGATCAAGCGCGGATGAGGGCGGCCCATTTGGGCCGTTCAGGGCGGGTGACGGCAGCGGAAACCGGCCCCCTGCGTGGCCCCTCCGACACGAGCGGGCTCGTCGCCGCCACCGCCGGAACAAGCGGGCCGCCGCCAACCGCGACGGCATGGCCGAAGTGGCATGGGTGGCAATCGTGCGGCACCGGGGCCGCCCGCCCGGTTTCGTCGCCCGCGGCGCTGTCCGCTGGCAACTCGCCGACGGAGAGACGGTGACAGGCGTCGATGCACGCAGGCACGCGATCCGGCACCGCCGCGCAATAGACGGCCAGCGCGGCAAACGCGCACTGGGTTTGCATCGACAGCAGCAGGAGAATGGTCGCAAGGCGTTTCATCGGCGCGAAAGCGTAGCAGAAGCCTTTCGCACGGCGCAAGGCGCGCCGGGCGCGCGGCGTCGACGGATGCTCACCCCAGGTGGGTGTGGCGTTCCGGCCGCGGCTCGCTTTCCATTTCCGCCAGGCCCTGCAGGATGCCGCAGGCCTCCACCGCCTGTTCGCGCTGGCAGCGCTCGCGCAGCGCGGCGAGCGAAGCGCGCAGTTGTTCGAGTTCGCGAATACGCGCATCGACATGCGCAATGTGCTGATCGACCACCGCGTTGACCGCACCGCAACCGCACTCGGGCTGGTCGGCCAGCGTCAGTATGCGGCGGATCTCGTCGTGACTCATGTCGAGCGCGCGGCAGTTGCGGATGAAGCGCAGCCGCTCGGCATGCTCGCGACCGTAGTCGCGGAAGTTGCCGGCGGTGCGGGCAGGCGCGGGCAGCAAGCCCTCGCGTTCGTAATAGCGCACGGTTTCCACCGTGCATTGGGCCGTGCGCGCCAGATCGCCGATCTTCATCATCAAGCTCCGAGAGGGGTTGACTCTATAGTCACTTCAGGGTGTCGAATGGTTCCCGTTCGAATGTTTTCCCGGAGCACCGTCATGCATCGCGCGACCTCGGCCCCCAACCCGCTCAGCTACCGTCCCAGCCATAGCAGTACGACTGCGCCGGCGCCACGCGCCGTCGATCATGGCCAGGGTTGCTGCGGCGATGCACATGGGGGGGGCGATCACGATCATGGCCCGGGGCAGACCCGGCATGACCATCGCGATACGCCCGGGCAGCCACCCGCCGGCCCGGCGAACGCGTGCGCCGGTGGCTGCTGCGGCGCCACCGCATCCGTCTCGGCACACACCGGCACGCTGCCGCCCGCACCGGGCGAGGTTCAGACGCGCATCCGCATCATGCAAATGGATTGCCCCACCGAGGAATCCCTGCTGCGCACCGGGCTGGGTGACGTGGCGGGGGTCGGGGGGCTGGGTTTCAACCTGATGCAACGGGTATTGACCGTCAATCATGCGCCGGCGCGTCTCGACGCGGTGCTGGAGGCGATCCGCGCACTCGGATTCACGCCCGAACCCTTGCACGACACGGACGAACAGGCCGCGCCGGAAGAGGCCCACACGCGCTGGTGGCCGCTGGCGCTTGCCGGCGTCGCCGCGCTGGGCGCCGAAGTGGCTCACTGGCTCGATACACCCGGCTGGGTGCCCGCCGTGCTGGCGATATGCGCGGTACTCGCCTGCGGCACCACCACGTTCCGCAAGGGCTGGATCGCGGTACGCAATCGCAACTTCAACATCAATGCGCTGATGAGCATCGCGGTCACCGGCGCGATGCTCATCGGGCAGTGGCCCGAGGCGGCGATGGTGATGGTGCTCTTCACCATCGCCGAGCTGATCGAGGCGCGATCGCTGGATCGCGCGCGCAACGCCGTCCGCGGATTGATGCAACTGGCACCGGAAGAAGCCACGCTGTTGCAGGCCGACGGCACCTGGCTGACGGTCGCCGCGCGCGATGTCGCCGTCGGTGCGCGCGTGCGGGTTCGCCCGGGCGAGCGCATCGCGCTCGATGGCGTGGTGGCGAGCGGACGCTCGGCAGTCAACCAGTCGCCGATCACCGGCGAAAGCCTGCCGGTCGACAAGACCGAGGGCGACCCGGTGTTCGCCGGCACCATCAACGAAACCGGCTCCTTCGAATACACGGTGAGCGCACGTGCCGGCGACAGCACACTGGCGCGCATCATCCACGCCATCGAGGCGGCCCAGGGCGCGCGCGCGCCGACGCAGCGCTTCGTGGATGCCTTCGCCAGAATCTATACGCCAGCGGTGCTGGCGGTCGCGGTCGCGGTCGCCGTGCTGCCACCGCTATGGGGCGACGGCGAGTGGCTGGCGTGGATCTACAAGGCGCTGGTATTGCTGGTGATCGCCTGCCCTTGCGCGCTGGTGATCTCCACCCCGGTGACCATCGTCAGCGGCCTGGCCGCGGCGGCCCGCCAAGGCATCTTGGTCAAGGGCGGGATCCACCTCGAGCGCGGACGCAAGCTCGCCTGGATCGCATTCGACAAGACCGGCACGCTGACTCACGGCCAGCCCGCTCAAACCGATTTCGCGGTGCTGTCCGACCTGGACACGCACGCCGCGCGGCAGCTGGCCGCCAGCCTCGCCGCACGCTCCGATCACCCGGTATCGCGCGCGGTGGCCGAAGCGGCGCGGGTCGATGGCGTCACGCTGGCCGAGGTGACGGATTTCGAAGCCTTGCCGGGACGCGGCGTGCGCGGCGTGATCGGCGGCAGAGTCTGGCTGCTCGGCAACCACCGCCTGATCCACGAGCGCGGCCTGTGCGACGAAGCGTTGGAGGCCCGCCTGGACACCCTCGAAGCCCACGGCAAGACGGTCGTGGTGCTGGCCGGCGAGGACGGTGCCCATGCGCTGTTCGCCGTCGCCGACACCGTCAGACCCGGCAGCCGCGCGGCGATCGCCGACCTGCACGCACTCGGCATCCGCACCCTGATGCTGAGCGGCGACAACAGCCAGACCGCCCGGGCGATCGCTGCGCAGGTGGGGATCGACGAGGCGCATGGCGACCTGCTGCCGGATGACAAGCTCGCACTCATCGAAAAGCGCATCTCGGCCGCAACGCCGATCGGCATGGTCGGCGACGGCATCAACGACGCCCCCGCGCTCGCCCGCGCCGACATCGGCTTCGCAATGGGTGCGGCGGGCACCGGCACCGCGATCGAGACCGCCGACGTCGCGCTGATGGACGACGATCTGCGCAAGCTGCCGCAATTCATCCGCCTGTCGCGCCACACCCACCGCCTGCTGGTCCAGAACATCGTCATCGCACTCGGCATCAAGGCGGTGTTCCTGGTGCTCACCCTGCTCGGCCTGGGCACCATGTGGATGGCCGTATTCGCCGATGTAGGCGCCAGCCTGATCGTGGTCGCCAACGGTCTGCGCCTGCTGCAAACAGCCCCCGCCAACCCGCAGCCCCGCTGAGCCGGCCGCGGAACGACCTCACGGCATCCAGAAGCGCTCGTCCTCGACCACCACCACCCGGGGATCGTCCTTGTTCACGACGGTGAAGCGGATCGGATGGGAGCCGCCATGCAGCACACCCGGCTCGACCCGGACCTGCGCCGTCACCACCCCCGCTGACGCTGCCGGCACGCTGACTTCGAGCGGCTCAGCTAGGTGGATCCCTTCAATGCCGTCCACCGCGACCGCGAAGGTGCGCGCTTGCTCGCTGGCATTGATCAACTGCAGGCGGTAGGTATTCTCGATCAGGCCTTCGGTGGTTTCGACGGCGAGCGCCGCGCGGTCGCGCTCGATGTCCACCTTGAGCGGCACCCGGGTGGCGAGCGACCACGCCGTGGCCACCAGCAGCGTGACGAACACCGCGGTGTAGACCAGCACCCGCGGGCGCACGCTGCGCCGGACGATCATGGACCGTGAGGAGCGGTTCTTGAGCGCATTCTCGGTCGAATAACGAATCAGCCCGCGCGGATAGTTCATCTTGTCCATGACCTGATCACACGCGTCGATACAGGCCGCACAGCCGATGCACTCGAGTTGCAGCCCGTCGCGGATATCGATGCCGGTCGGGCAGACCTGCACACAGATGCTACAGTCGATACAGTCGCCCAGGCCCTGCTCGCCCCGCGCGGCTTTCTTCGAACGCCCTCCGCGCGGCTCGCCACGGGTTTCGTCGTAGGCCACGATCAGGGTATCGGGATCGAACATCACGAACTGGAACTGCGCGTACGGGCAGATGTACTTGCACATCTGCTCACGCATGAAGCCCGCGTTGCCATAGGTGGCGGCGCCATAGAACAGCACCCAGAAGATTTCCCAGCCGCTCAGCGACAGCGTCATGGCCGCGGCGGCCAGTTCGCGAATCGGGGTGAAGTAACCGACGAAGGTGAATCCGGTCCACAGTGCGAGCAGCAGCCAGGCGCCGTGCTTGGACACCTTCAGCCCGAGCTTGCGCACCGACCAGGGCGCCGCATCGAGCTTCATCCGGCGCGGACGGTCACCCTCGATACGTCGCTCGATCCACAGGAAGATCTCGGTATACACCGTCTGCGGACAGGTGTAGCCACACCACAGGCGCCCCGCCACGGTCGTGAACAGGAACAGCGCCAGCGCCGACAACACCAGCAGAACCGCCAGGTAGATGATGTCCTGCGGCCACAGCACGAAATCGAACACATAGAAGCGACGCGCATCCAGATCGAACAGCACCGCCTGACGACCGTTCCAGGGCAGCCAGCACAAACCGTAAAACACGATCTGGGTCAACCACGCGAACACCCAGCGCCAGCGCTGGAACAGGCCGCTGATCGAGCGCGGATAAACTTTGGGGTCGGAGGCGAACAACGGCTGGATCGGGATGACGCGTTGGGGCTTGCGCGGCTCTGACATTCAGGGGGCGACCTCAGGGGTTGACAGGCGCCGGGCGCATTCGCCGGCTTAAGGTGTATTTTTAATACACTTTAAGCCTAGCAGCCTCACCGCCCATAATCAACATTCGCCATACACCTTACGGACCGCCATGCGACTCAGTGCTTTTTCCGATTACTCCCTTCGCGTGCTGATGGTTCTCGGCACCCATACCGACCGCCTCGTCACGATCGCCGAGATCGCCAGGCTGCATGGGATCTCGGAGAACCACCTGACCAAGATCGTGCATCAGCTCGGCCGCGCCGGCTACATCGAGACCTTGCGCGGCAAGGGCGGCGGAATGCGCCTGGCGCGCGCACCGCGCGAGATCGCGCTGGGTGACGTCCTGCGCCGATCCGAAACCGATTTCGCCCTGGTCGAGTGCTTCGGCCCGGCTTCGCGCTGCCATATCGAGCCCGGCTGCCAGTTGAAGATCGTGCTCGGCGAAGCCTTGGACGCGCTGTTCCGCGTGCTCGACAGCTACACCCTCGCCGACATCCTGCATCCGTCCGACCACCACGCGCCATTGGCCGCACGACTGTCGGCGGCAAACCACCCAGCCGACGACGCGCCGTGATGCGGACCGCCGTTCCACCCGGACCGGGGTCGGCCGTGAATATGCGCCGTGTCGTTTCCCGGCTTGAACCAGCCCGCGATCGATGGCAGGCTGCATGGCAGGCGCCCACCCGGACAGCCGCAAAAAGTGCGGCCTAGCGCACGACGCACGGACCAACGACACGGAGACAAGCCATGCCCTGTTACGAAATCGACCGCATCCGCCCGGTCATCCATCCCACCGCCTTCGTCCACCCCGACGCCGTGCTGATCGGTGACGTGATCGTCGGGCCGCGCTGCTACGTTGCGCCGCTCGCGAGCCTGCGCGGGGATTTCGGCCGAATCGTGCTCGAAGAGGGCAGCAACATCCAGGACACCTGCGTGATGCATGGCTTTCCCGGCACCGACACGGTCATCGAGGTCGACGGCCATGTCGGGCACGGTGCGGTGCTGCATGGCTGCCGGGTCGGCCGCAACGCGCTGGTCGGCATGAACGCGGTCGTGATGGACAACGCGGTGATCGGAGAAGCCGCCATCGTTGCCGCCTGCGCCTTCGTCAAGGCCGGCATGGTGATTCCGCCGCGCATGCTGGTCGCCGGCATGCCCGCCAAAGTCGTGCGCGAGCTGTCCGAGCGGGAAGTGGCCTGGAAGGTCGACGGCACGCGCTGCTACCAGGACCTCAGCGTGCGCAGCCTCGCGACCCTCACCCGCTGCGAGCCCCAGACCGAAATCGAGGCGGGCCGCAAGCGCTTCGAGTTCCCGGGGCTCGTGCCGCTGGTCGACGTCAAGCGCAGCACCTGAACGCATCCGTCCGACGCTGCGTTCACAGCCGGGTTCGTTTGCTACACTCCATCCGCTACCCGCACGAACCCACACAGGACACCCCTACGATGAACGCCGCTCACGCCCTGCGCCGCCTGCTACTCGGCGGCCTGATCGCCGCCCTGCCCTTCACCACGCCGGCTCCGGCGCGGGCCACCACCCCCGGCAGCTACGAGTGGATTCCGGTGGAATTCGGCCCGCTGCGCTGAGGCAGGTCGGCGCGCATGGAATCCCTGGTCAAGCCTTTCATCACCCTGCTCGCGATCGTCAATCCGATCGGGGTGATCCCGTTCTTCATCCATTTCACCCGCAACTTCGGGCCAGCCCAGCAGCGCGAAACCGCGAAGGTGGCGGCGATCACGGTGTTCATCGTGATTTCCGCCAGCGCGCTCGCCGGCCTCAAGATTCTCGAGATCTTCGGCATCTCGCTCGCGTCCTTCAAGGTCGGCGGCGGACTGCTGCTGTTGATGAGCGCGGTCCAGATGCTGCACGCCGAACCGGCCGAGTCCCGTCCGCAGGATGTCGAGGACGGCGCGAGCCGGGCGCTCAGCGGCGCGAGCATTGCCGTGGTGCCGCTCACGATCCCGCTCCTGACCGGTCCGGCATCGATCTCGACCGTGGTGATCTATGCAGGCCGCACCCAGCATGTGTGGGAGCTTGGCGTGCTGATCGCCTATGGCCTCGTGCTGGCGATCGCCACCTGGCTGGCGCTGTCCGCCGCGACCCGCATCGGCAAGGCGCTCGGCCAGACCGGCATCAACGTCATGACCCGCCTCATGGGCATGATCCTCGCGGCGATCGCGGTCGAGGTGATGTCCGACGGCCTGATCAAGCTGTTTCCGGCCCTGGGTGCTCACCCCGGCTGACCCACACATCGCCCCCGGGAGAGCTCAGGCTCGCACCGATTCCAGCGACAGGTCCCAGCGCGTCAGCATGTCCCTGATCAGGGTCTGCTCGGGCTGGGTGATCTGCCCATCGGATTTCGCGAGCACCAATAGCGCGCGCGCGATCAGTACCTGCAAACGCGAATCGGTGATGCGGTCCAGACGCCGCTCGAATTGCTCGACATCCACCACGCGCAAGGACTCGGCATTCGGCTGGCGATCGAGCAGTTGCCTGCAATGGCGCACGATCGCGCGCAGCAAATCGTCGTGACTCAGGCCAAGTTGTTCGGGAATGCGGTACTGCTCCAGTGCGTCGATTTCGCGCGTGGAAAGAATGCCGTCCGAAATCAGCATGAAAGCGATCAGATCGGCTGCAACCTCTACCTGTTCGGGCGTGGGGGCGAAAGTCATGGGATCAAGTCATCCGGTAAGTTCATCTCAGCGACGGTCGGCCCGAGCGTCCGCGAACACTGACGGCATGCTTATCGGGCCAGTAGGCCAGACCATTTCGGGGCGATTAGATTCACCGGGCGTGCAACAAAATGCCACTCAAGCTCAGGCCGGCCGGTCCGACAATGAACGCTTGTTCCAAGGCAGCGGCTGGCCGGCGAGACAAGCAACGCGATCGGGCGGATTACCGCCGGCGGCCAGCGTCGAACACATCGTCGGAGCAATCGCGGCAGTCCTGCGCGAGCAGAGCGCGGCGATGGAGGGGCTGGCCGCGAGCGTCGACGAGGTCACGCAGATGGCGCGGGACAGCAGCGCGGCGGCCGGGTTTACCGCCAGCGAGGCCGCAACGCTCGAACGCGCCGCCTACAGCCAGACCGAAGCCATACCACGCTTCCGGCTTTGAGCCCGATCAGTCGCGCACCCGGTCGATCACCACGTTCACCCCCGCCGCGTCGGGCGCCGCAGGCGGCGACATGCCTTCGAGGTCGCCCGCCCGCGGCGTCGGGTCACCCTGGCGCGAGAGCCTGGCGGCAACGATGATCTGGTCGGGCAGCGGACCGTTCGACATCCTCTGCACCCCATCGAAGGCAAACTTCGCCGGCAGGTCGCCCGCCTTGAACCTCAAGGCCGCCACCGGGGCACCGCCGCCGGGTTGGCGCACGAACACGAACACGGTCTGCTCCGGCTCGACCGTCGCCGCGAGATCCGGCGAAAAACTCACCGTGCCGCTCACGCGCAGGTCCTCGTCGGGCGCGGCTGCCTCGGCCGGCGGGGCCACCGGCGCCGTACCGTCCGCGCTGGCCAGTGGCGCCATCCCCACCCGGCTGCGCGCCTCGTTGATGCTCTGCAGGATCGAGGCATGGATCGGCTCGGAGGGTGGCACCTGCAGGAGCACCTTCTCCCAGCGCGCGGCCGCGGTGGCAAAATCTTGGCGCTCGAAGGCGGCGCTGCCCGACAGCGCCAACGCCTTGGGGTTGTCGCCATCGAGTTCGAGGGCGCGCGCAATCAGGCGCTCCGGCTCGCCGGAAAAATCCCCCTGCCGCCCGGCCACCAGCAGATCGGCCCAATCGACGAGAATGTCCGGGTGATCGGGCACGTTCTTGCCGATCCGTGCCCATGCCCTTGCGGCGCCCGGCAGGTCGTTCAGCATCACGTAGGTGCGGGCCAGCATCAGCCACGCCGTCGGATCGCCGGTTTCGCGCTCGAGGCGATCGACGAGCTTGTCCACCATCCCGGCAATCTGCTCTGGCGTGAGCGCATGCTCCGGCGCGCCGGCCACCTTGACCGGATCGAGCCCGTCCGGCTCGCCGAGGAACAGGTAGAACGCCAACGCCAGGGCCGGCACCGCCAGCGCGACCAGCACGGCACCACCCGACGCAGGACGGGTGTCGGCACCATCCTCGACCACCAGGCCTTCCTCGAGCGCGCGCGCCTCGAGTTCGTCGCGCGTCCGGCGAAACTCCGCGGCTTCGATCCGTCCGGCCGCGTGCTCGGCCTCGAGGTCGGCGAGTTGTTCGCGCAGCACCAGCAATGCGGTCTCGGCCTGACGCTGACGGGCCAGTCGCCGGTGCGCACGCGCACCAACGCCCAGCATCGGCGGAACGACAAGTAGTAGGGCCCCGGCCACCAGCAAGGCGGCCAGAACTAGAAACGCTGTCACGTGCGGGACTCCTCGGAATTCGGTTGAGTGCCCTTCAGCAGGGCACGGGCGCGCTCGCGCTCCTCATCGGAAAGCTGCGGTGCCTGTTCATGCTGTCGCGTGCGCAGGCGATAGCCGAGCCATGCGGCTCCCGCGACCAGCAACAAGGCGGGGCCGAACCAGAGCAGCAGGGTCACGCCCTTCAGCGGCGGGCTGTAGAGTACGAAGTCGCCGTAACGCGCTACCATGAATTCGCGCACTTCGGCCTCGGACTTGCCGGCCAGGAACTGCTCCTTGACCTGCTGGCGCAGATCGAGCGCGAGCGGCGCGCGCGAATCGGCGATCGTTTCGTTCTGGCAGACCAGGCAGCGCAAGTTGTAGGAAAACGCCTTGACCCGCGCCTCGAGCGCCGCGTCTTCGGCGGTCGGCATTGCCGATTGCGCACCGGCACCGCTGACCGACTCGGCAAATGCACCACCCGTGATCGCAAGCGCCGCGAAGAGTGCTGCAGCACGCAGACACCGCGACCATGAAGTTGCTGCTTTCTCACCCCGCACGCGCCAACTCCTCGATCTTGGGCAACAACACGTCGCGGAACACGGCATCGTAGATCGGTCCGATGTGCTTGTAGCGGATCACGCCCTCGCGGTCGATCAGAAAAGTTTCGGGTACGCCATACACCCCATAGTCGATGCCGACCCGACCGTCGATATCGAGCACCGACCAGGTGTACGGGTCGCCATGCGCCTTCAGCCAGCCACGCGCGCGCTCCACCGCCAGCGCGGTTTCGACATCGAGCGCCATGCCTCGTGCATCGATCTCGCCGTCGCCCCGCACTTCCTTGTAGTTGAGTCCGATGATCGGCACGATGTTGCGCCGCGACAACTCGACCAGGAACGGATGCTCCTGCCGGCATGCCACACACCACGACGCCCACACATTGAGCAGCCAGACCTTGCCGCGCATCTGCTCGAGATCGAGCTTCTGCTCCGGCTGGTCGAGTCTCGCGAGGCTGAACGCGGGCGCAGGCTTGTCCACCAGCGGCGATGGAACCTCGCGCGGATTCAGGGTCAGCCCGTAGGCAAGGAACCCGGCGAGCAACACGAACAGTGCCAGCGGCACCAGAAATTTCGCTTTCATTGTCAACCTGCGTGTTTTGCGTTCGTGGCCGTCGCGGTGCGCTCGGCCAGGCGCCGGTAACGACGGTCGGACGCCGCGAAGATGCCGCCCAGGCCCATCAGCACACAGCCCATCCAGATCCACAGAATGAACGGGCGATAGTGAATGCTGACGACCCATGCGCCGCTCTCGACCTGCTCGCCGAGCGACAGGTAGATGTCGCGGAAAGGCCCGACGTCGATCGAAGACTCGGTCATCGGCATCCGCTGGGCGCGATAGACGCGCTTTTCCGGTGTCAGGGTCGCGATCCGGGTACCGTTACGCTCGACGTCGACGATCGCCGTGGCCGCATCGTAATTGGGGCCGGCGCGCTCGGTCGCGCCTCGGAACGTGAAGGTATAGCCCGCCAGCCCGGCTGTCTGCCCCTCGGACATCTTCACATCCAGATCCGCGGTCAGACTGCCGACCATCGTCACCCCGATCACGAACACCCCGATCCCGAGATGCGCAAGCCACATTCCCCACCAGGCCGAAGGTATGCCGCGCAAACGCACCAGCGCCGCGACCCCGGGGCGCTCGGCGAGGCGGGCGCGCAGCAACTGCGCGCTGGTCAGCACGACCCAGGCGGACAGCGCCAGCCCCAGCACCGTGCGCACGCTCACATGGTCGATTGCAAACGCGATCGCAACGCCCAGCACCACGCTCGCCAGCGCGCTCAGCGCCAGCTTGCGCACGACCCGGCCGCCGTCGTCCCCCTTCCAGCGCACGAAGGGGCCGATCATCATCAGGATCACGACCGGTGTCATCAGGGGCACGAACGTCGCCTCGAAATACGGCGGACCGACCGAGATCTTGCCCATGTTGAGCGCATCGAGGAACAAGGGATAGAGCGTGCCCAGCAACACCGCCGCACAGGCCACCGTCAACAGCACGTTGTTGCCCAGCAGCGACGCTTCGCGCGATACCAGGCCGAAGCTGCCCCCGCCCGCGAGCCGGGGCGCGCGCCAGGCGAACAAGACCAGCGATATCCCGATCACCAGCACCAGCAACGCCAGGATATAAAGGCCGCGGGTCGGATCGGTCGCGAATGCGTGCACCGACGTGATGACGCCCGAGCGCACCAGAAAGGTCCCGAGCAGCGACAGCGAAAACGTGCCGATCGCGAGCAGCACCGTCCAGCTCCTGAAGGCGCCGCGCTTCTCGGTCACCGCCAGGGAGTGGATCAGCGCCGTACCGAGCAGCCACGGCATGAACGACGCGTTTTCGACCGGATCCCAGAACCACCATCCGCCCCAGCCGAGCTCATAGTAGGCCCAGCCGGAGCCGACTGCGATGCCGGCGGTCAGGAACACCCACGCGATGATCGTCCAGGGCCGCGACCAGCGCGCCCAGGCCGCATCGAGGCGCCCGGTCAGCAGCGCCGCGATGGCGAAGGCGAAGGCGACCGAAAAGCCCACGTACCCCATGTAGAGCAGCGGCGGATGAATGATCATCCCGGGGTCCTGCAGCAAGGGGTTGAGGTCGCGCCCCTGCGCAGCGCCGGGCAGCAGGCGCTCGAAGGGGTTGGAGGTCACCAATGTGAACGAGATGAAACCGACGCTGATCCAGCCCAGCACCCCCAGCACCCGCGCCATGAAGGCCTCGGGCAGGTTGCGCGAGAACACCGTCACCGCCACGGTCCACATCGACAGCGACATCGCCCACAACAGTAGCGAGCCCTCGTGGTTGCCCCAGACCCCGGTGATCTTGTAGATCAGCGGGGTGTCGGTGTGCGAATTGGCCGCCGCGAGCCGCACCGAAAAATCACTCTCGATGAATGCCCAGGTGAGGCACACGAACGCAATCACGATGAAAACCAGTTGCCCCTGCGCCGCCGGCCGCCCCACCGCCATCAAGGCCATGCGGTTGCGGCGGGCGCCCACCATGGGCACGATCGCCTGTACCAGCGAAAGAACGAGCGCGAGAATCAGCGCGAAGTGACCGAGTTCGGGAATCATCCTGGACTATTTCCGGGTGGGTTCAATGCTGGACCGTCTGGGCGGCTTTCTGGGCCTGGTCGACGGCATACTGGGCCTCGATCGGCATGTAGTTCTCGTCGTGCTTGGCGAGCACTTCCGACGCGCGGAACAAACCATCCTGGTCGAGGGTACCCTGCACCACCGCACCCTTGCCCTCCTGAAACAGGTCCGGCAGGGTGCCGCGATAACTCACCGGAATCACCTTGGCGGTATCGGTGATCGCGAAACGCACCGTCAAACCGTCGGGCTCGCGCCTCACCGACCCCTCCTCGACCATGCCGCCCACGCGGAAGGTACGGCCGGCCGGCGCCTTGCCTTCGGCAACTTCGCTCGGGGTGTGGAAAAAAACCAGATTCTGCTGAAAGGCGGTCAGCACCAGCGCCACCGCCCCGACCAGCAAGGCGACGGCGCCGCCCACGAGCAGCAGTCGTTTGCTACGGGGTTTCATTGAACACTCTCCTCGATCACTCGTACGTCGCCGCGCGGCGGCGCGGCCTTGCGAAGCCTGATCAGGCGCCGCACGGTATCCCTACGACGATGCCGGACCAGCATCAGTTCCACGCCGACCAGCAGCGCGGTCACAAAATAGCTGCCCCACACGAAAAGGGCGGCGCCCCCCATGTTCCAGAACGCACCCCAGGATTCCCACGCCATCACGCCCGACCCTCCTGCAGGTCCAGTTCATGTCCGACCCATTCGGTATGGCGCTCGCGCTCGAGAATCAACGATCGCACCCGCCACAAGGTGACCGCGATCGTGTAGGCCCATGCCGCGAACGCCATCACCAGCATGCCCGCGAGCATCGTCGACGCCATGGTGGGCGCATTGGTGAGGCTCACCGACGCACCCTGGTGGAGGGTGTTCCACCATTTGACCGAGAAATAGATGATCGGCACGTTCACCGCCCCCACCAGCGCGATCAGCGCACCGGCGCGGTCGGAGCGGCGCGGATCCTCGATCGCCGCGGTCAACGCCATGAATCCGAGGTACAGGAACATCAGCAGCAACTGCGAGGTGAGCCGCGCATCCCATACCCAGTAGGCCCCCCAGGTGGGTTTGCCCCACAGCGCCCCGGTCCACAGCGCCACAAAACAGAACATCGCCCCGGTCGGCGCCAGCGCCTTGGCCATCATGAACGACATGCGGGTGTTCATGACCAGCCCGACCGCCGCCCAGAAAGCCATCACCAGGTATACGAACATCGACATCCACGCGGCCGGCACATGGATGAAGATCACCCGATAGACCTCTCCTTGCTGGAAATCGGTCGGCGCGACGAAAAAACCGATGTACAGCCCGACGGCGGCCAGCACGACCGCGGCAGACGCAAACCATGGCGCCAGTCGGCCGGCGAGGGGATAAAACAGCTGGGGAGCCGAGAAACGCAGCAGGCTCTTCGGTTGGTTCGGTCGGGGCAGTTTGTCTGTCATCATTCGATTGCAATTCTCAACGCCGCAGCGCAGGCAAATGGCGCTCCGGCCAGCGCTCCGAGCAGTCCGCCGCCCAGCAGCAGCAACTGGGCATCCGCGCCCGTTCCACCGAGGTAGGCATCAACCGCGCCCGCGCCGAAGATCAGCACCGGCACATACAGCGGCAGGATCAGCAGCGCAAGCAACACGCCACCGCCACGCAGACCCAGCGTCAGGGCGGCACCGACCGCACCGAGCAGGGCCAGGATCGGCGAGCCCAGGGCCAAAGATAGTACAAGCACGCCCAAAGCATCTTGTTGCAGGTCAAATAGCAGCGCCAAACCCGGCGCGACGATCACCAGCGGCAATCCGGTCACGATCCAGTGCGCCAGAACCTTGGCCGCTACCCACAGCGCGGTCGGCTCGGGAGACAGCAACAACTGCTCCAGGGTTCCATCCGCATGGTCCTGGGCAAACAGGCGATTGAGCGACAACAGGGTCGACAGCAGCGCCGCCACCCACAGCACGCCGGGGGCGATTTCGCGCAACTGGTTGGTTTCGGGTCCGACGCCGAACGGAAAGAGGCACACGACGATCACGAAGAACGCCAGGGTGACCAGCACATCGGTACGGCCGCGCCACGCGAGCATCAGGTCGCGCCGCATCACCGCCAGGAAGGGCCCCATCAATCCGTTCAACAGGTCACCCCGGCCAGATCGAGCACGCGCGGCAGCTTGTCGAAGGGGGCGTCCTGGTGCGTGGTCAGCACCACCCCGCCACCGCCGGCGCAATGCGCCTCCAGGGTCCGCGCCAGATCCGCGACCGCGGCGACGTCGAGGGCGGTGAACGGTTCGTCGAGGATCCACAGCCGTTTCTCTTCGCCCACGAACAGGCGCGCAAGGCCCACGCGGCGGCGCTGTCCCTGCGAAAGCACCCGCGTCGGCAGCTCGGTCTGGGCCGCGAGGCCGACGCGCGCCAGCGCCTCGATGCACACCTCGCGCGATACCGGGCTACCGCCCGCGGCACAGGCGAACATCAGGCTTTCGACCGGGGTCAGCAAATCATTCAGCGCCGGCGCATGCCCCACATACAGCAGCGCGCGGTGGAAGACCTCGCGCTCGGCCCCGATCAACTTGCCGAGCCAGCGCACCTCGCCATGTTCGGGCATGGTCAGTCCGCACAGGATCCGCAGCAGGCTGGTCTTGCCGAATCCGTTGGGGCCGGCGACGCGCAGCATCTCACCACTGGCGAGGCGTAGCGCGAGATCGCGGAACAGGAGGCGGTCGCCCTTGAGACAGGCGAGCTGGACGGCTTCAAGCATGGCGCGACATTGAACCACAAAGGGGGGGTGCTTGGGGAGGCGCGGCGCGCGCTTTGGCTTAGAATGCCGGCCATGGGCCCTGCCCTGCCTATCCCTTACGAGAGAGACCGACAATGATCCGATCCCGTGCCGCGGTGGCCTGGGCCGCCGGCCAACCGCTGGAAATCACCGAAATCGACGTCGCCGCGCCCCGACAGGGTGAGGTACTCATCCGCATCGTCGCCACCGGGGTATGCCACACCGATGCGTTCACCCTCTCCGGCGACGATCCGGAAGGCATCTTCCCCGCCATTCTCGGCCACGAGGGCGGCGGCATCGTCGAGGCGATCGGCCCCGGCGTGACCTCCCTGGCGGTGGGCGACCACGTGATTCCGCTGTACACCCCGGAATGCGGGGCGTGCAAATTCTGCAAGTCGGGCAAGACCAACCTGTGCCAGGCGATCCGCGCCACCCAGGGCAAGGGCCTGATGCCGGACGGCACCACCCGTTTTTCGCACGCCGGCAAGCCGATCTTCCACTACATGGGCACCTCGACCTTTTCCGAGTACACGGTGCTGCCCGAAATCGCGGTCGCCAAGATCCAGAAGGAGGCCCCACTCGATCAGGTGTGCCTGCTCGGCTGCGGCGTCACGACCGGCATCGGCGCGGTACTCAACACCGCCAAGGTCGAAGCCGGCGCCACCGTGGCGGTGTTCGGCCTCGGCGGCATTGGCCTGTCTGCGATCATCGGCGCAGTGATGGCCAAGGCCTCGCGCATCGTCGCCATCGACCTGAACCCGGCCAAGTTCGAGATCGCCAGACAACTGGGCGCAACCGATTTCATCAATCCCCAGGATCACGACCGGCCGATCCAGGAAGTCATCGTCGAGCTCACCGACGGCGGCGTCGACTACTCCTTCGAATGCATCGGCAACACCAAGGTGATGCGCTCGGCGCTGGAGTGCTGCCACAAGGGCTGGGGCGAATCCATCATCATCGGCGTGGCCGGCGCCGGGCAGGAAATCTCCACCCGTCCGTTCCAACTCGTGACCGGCCGGGTCTGGCGCGGCTCGGCCTTCGGCGGCGTGCGCGGCCGCAGCGAGTTGCCCGGCTACGTCGCCAAGGCGCAAGCGGGCGAGATTCCGCTGCAAACCTTCATCACCCACCGCATGGGGCTCGAAGACATCAACCATGCGTTCGACCTGATGCACGAAGGCAAGAGCATCCGCTCGGTCATCATTTATTGAACCCCAAACCAGCCACTGACGCGCCAGCCCCCCGAAGGGGGCCAAGGAAACTTGAGGCGGCTCGGCGTTTCCTCGAAAGGAGTCTGCGCGGATGAGCACAACGACCAAACTGGAGCAGATCGCCGCCAACCGCAGCTTCGGCGGTTGGCACAAGCGCTTTCGCACGCATTCGACGGCGCTCGGCGGCGACACCGTGTTCGCGCTCTACCTGCCGCCGCAGGCCGAGCACGGGCCGGTGCCGACGCTGTACTGGCTATCCGGCCTGACCTGCACCGACGAGAATTTCATGCAGAAGGCCGGAGCCCAACGCATTGCCGCCGCGCTGGGGCTGGCCATCGTCGCGCCGGACACCAGCCCGCGCGGCGCCGACGTGCCGGGCGACCCCGACGGCGGCTGGGACTTCGGCCACGGCGCCGGATTCTACGTCGACGCCACCCAGGCGCCCTACGACCGCCACTACCGCATGTACGACTATGTGGTGCGGGAACTGCCAGCGCTGGTCGAAGCCCACTTCCCGGTCGACCAGCGGCGCGGCATCAGCGGCCACTCGATGGGCGGCCATGGTGCGCTGGTCTGCGCGCTGAAGAATCCCGGGCGCTACCGCTCGGTATCGGCCTTCGCGCCGATCACCCACCCGTCGGCGGTACCGTGGGGGCAGAAAGCCTTATCGCGCTACCTGGGCGAAGACCGTGCCGCGTGGAAAGCCTGGGATGCAGTCGAACTGATCGCCGGCGCCCCCGAACGCCTGCCGCTGCTGGTAGACCAAGGCGAGGCGGACGGCTTCCTCGCCGAGCAGCTCCGGCCCGAAGCCTTGCGCGAGGCCGCCGCCAAGGCCGGCCACCCGCTGACCCTGCGGCTGCAGCCGGGCTACGACCACAGTTACTACTTCATCGCCAGCTTCATCGAAGACCACCTGCGCCACCACGCGCAGGCGCTGCTTCCGGCAGCATCCAGACCTTAAGGCACCAAACGGATCACTCACTCCCTGCCGACTCGAATCGAACCGTGCTGCCGGCCTACTGCGCCTTCGCCGGCGGATGGAACACGCCCGGTGCGACGCCTTCGCGATCGGCGCCGATACCCTGCTCGATCGGTGGCAGCGAGTGCGCGATGCCCTTGTGGCAGTCGATGCAGGTCTGCCCTTCCGCGAGCCCGGTCTGGTGCGCCTGGTTGGAACGCCGTCCCTGCACCGAGTAGTCAAAGTACTCGAAGCTATGGCAGTTGCGGCACTCCTGCGAGTTGTTCGCCTTCATGCGCCGCCATTCGTTCTGCGCCAGGCGCAGGCGGTTGGCCTCGAACTTCTCGGGGGTGTCGATCGTGCCCATCACCTTGCCATAGAGCTCGCGCGAGGCCTGCACTTTGCGGATCATCTTGGGCACCCATTCCTTGGGCACGTGGCAGTCGGAACACACCGCGCGCACGCCGGTGCGGTTCTGGTAATGGATGGTGTTGCGGTATTCGACGAACACGTTCTCCTGCATTTCGTGGCACGAAATACAGAATTTCTCGGTGTTGGTCCATTCCATGACGGTGTTGAAACCGCCCCAGAACACCACCCCGGCCGCAAACACGATGAGGACGCCGACGAACCCGGCGGCACGCAATCGGGTGATCAGGCCTTTTTTCTTTTCTTCACTCATGTCATTCCCCGGTTGTCACGGTGCGCCACGCCGCTCAGCGGATGCCGGTCGCGGGTTTGAAGCTGTTCTCGACCAAGGGCCGCGCATCGGTCTGAGAAACATGGCATTGCAGGCAGAAGTAGCGGCGCGGCGAAATGTTCGACAATTCGTTGGCGTCGCGGTCCTTGAAATGGGTCAGGCTGACCTTGGTCGCGCCGGCCGAGCGATAGCGGGTCCACGAATGACAGTCCATGCACTTGTTGAAGTTGGTGCTGACCTCGTAGCCCTCGACCTTGTGCGGAATCATCGGTGGTTGCTGCAGGTAGTCGCGCGGAATCGGCGGGCCATCGGGCAACACCCGGTAGTTGCCGGGTTCGAGTTCGGGAGCGGAAACGTCCGCGCCGCGCACGCTGCTCACCATCTGCGCCTGGACCAGCGGCACGGTGGCGGTACCCAGGCCAATCGCCGCGACGAGCGCGAACACCAGATTACGGGTCTTCTTGTTCATGACTCGCTCCTGTCAAATCGGGTCGTAATTCGAAAAACATCCTGGCCGCACACATCCACGCAGCGGCCGCAGGTGGTGCAGTCCCGGTCGAGAATCAGCGGATGGGTCTGTCCGGCCGCCTTGAGCGCCGGGCGGATCACCTGCGGCTCCGGGCAGACCGCGAAGCAGTCCATGCAGTCGTTGCACTTGCCGCGCCCGCCGGCGCTGACGCGCAGCAGCGCGGTCCGTCCCAGCAGGGCGTAGAACGCGCCCATCGGACACACATGGCCGCACCAGCCGCGGCTCGCGATCAGCAGGTCATACAAGAAGATCCCGCCGACCACGCCCCATGCCAGGCCGAAGCCGAAGATCAGGCCGCGGTGCAGCATCGACACCGGGTTCACCCATTCCCACGCGAGGCTCCCGGTGAGCGCCGCGACCGCGAGCACGCACGCGAGCAGCCAGTAGCGCAGGCGCGCGTCCGGCGCCTTGCCGCCCTTGAGCCCGAGCCGGCGCCGCAACCATGCGGCGGCATCGGTGACGAGGTTGATCGGGCAGACCCAGGCGCAGAACAAGCGCCCGCCGAAGACCAGGTAGAACGCCAGCACGATCCCGCCGCCCAGGAGTGCCTCCTTGTAGGGCACGACGCCCGCGGCGAAGGATTGTGCGAGCAGGAAGGGGTCGGTCAGCGGCAACACCCCCAGCGTCAGGCTCGACGAAAGATTGCCCTTGACGATCCAGATGCCAAGCCATGGCCCGAGCAGGAACAGCGCCAGTATCCCGAGTTGCGACACTCGCCGCAGCAGCAGCCACTTGTGGGCGGCGAGCCAGCCGCGGTTGCGCACCGCCTCCTGCCCCGGGCGCGCGAGCACCCCGCGCAGCGCGGCGCCGCGAACGCTGGTGGCGGGCACCCGGCCGACGCGGTCGTCGGCCGTCACTGGGCTACCCTCCGGGCGGGGGCGCTCATGGCTTCCACCCCGAGTCCAGGCCCGTGGGCGGCGCACCGGGCGCAGGCGCCGGAGCCGGCTGGGTGCGCAGGCGGGTGTCACCGTAGGGCTGGTCCTCCATGCCGCGCACGGGCAGTTCGATCTGGTCGCCGATCAGCGATCCGCCGGCCGCTTCTTTCTCTTCCCAGCCGCGCCGATAGTGTTCCGCGCGCGACCCCTGCGCCAGCCGGACCGGCAATACCTTGATCGCCGCCTCGCCCGGCAGCACGCAGGCGGCCTCGCACTTTCCGCAGCCGGTACAGTGCTCGGAATGGACGGTCGGCAGCAGCATCGCGTGACGGTCGGAGCGTGGGTTGTGCACCCGCTCGAGGGTGATCGCGCGGTCGATCACCGGGCACACGCGATAGCAGACGTCGCAGCGCAGGCCGAGAAAATTGAGGCAGGTTTCCTGGTCGATCAGCACCGCGAGCCCCATGCGCGCGTGCTCGATGTCGGTGAGGCCACGGTCGAGCGCGCCGGTCGGACAGGCGAGCACGCACGGGATATCGTCGCACATCTCGCACGCCACCTTGCGCGCCTCGAAGTACGGCGTGCCGGTCACGACGCCGTCGCCGAGTTCGGCGAGCTTCAGCGTGTCGTACGGGCAATCACGCACGCACAAGCCGCAACGCACGCACGCGCCGAGAAAATCGGATTCGGCCAGGGCGCCCGGGGGTCTGAGCGCGGTCGCCGGCAATGCCGCGGCCTGGCGCGAATAAAGCCCCACGCCCGCCGCGAGCAGGCACGCCCCGCCCGCGACTCCGGCCACTTCCTTCAGGAAGCGTCGGCGCGCCGGTGCGCCTTTCCCGTCCTTGGCCTTGTCCATGACGTCGGTCATTCAGGCCTCCCGCCGGGCCGACCGTACGGTGCAAAGCCGGCGCTGCGCGAACGAAGTGAGCGTGAGGGTCGTTTCATTGCGGTTTCTCGTGGGCCGGCCTCGTCGAGGCCTCGCGGCGATCCGGTCACAGGCACATCGCCCGCAACCGGCCACTCGCGTCCCACCTCCATCTGTCTCTGCGTCGGCCTCAGGCTTTCATGACCTTGACCGGGCACTTCTTGAAGTCGGTTTCCTTCGAGATCGGGCAGGTGGCATCGAGAATCAGCTTGTTCACCAGGCGCCCTTCATCGAAGAACGGCACGAACACCAGCCCCACCGGCGGCTTGTTGCGGCCCCGGGTTTCAAGGCGCGCGACGATCTCGCCGCGCTTGGAGGCGATCTTGACCGCCATGCCACGCTGCAATCCGCGCTTCTGGGCATCCTCGGGGTGCATGAAAACCTGTGCCTCCGGCACCGAGCGGTGCAGTTCGGCGACCCGCCGAGTCATCGAGCCGGTATGCCAGTGTTCCAGCACCCGCCCCGTGCACATCCACAGATCATGCTCGGCGTCGGGCATCTCGGGCGGATCCTGGTAGGGCAGCGCGAACGCGACCGCCTTCCCGTCTTGAAAGCCGTAGAAGTTGAATCCCTCGCCTGCCTTCACGTAGGGGTCGTAGCCTTCGCGGTAGCGCCACAGCGTCTCCTTGCCGTCCACCACCGGCCAGCGCAGGCCGCGCGCCTGATGGTAGGTGGCGAAATCGGCGAGATCGTGCGCATGGCCGCGGCCGAACGAGGCGTATTCCTCGAACAAGCCTTTTTGCACGTAGAACCCGAACACCTTGGATTCGTCGTTCATGTAGTCGGCCCAGGCATGCGCGTTCACCGCCGCGACATCGGCGAGCGGATAGCGGTCGACCTGGCCGTTGGCGAACAGCACGTCGTAGAGCGTCTTGCCCCGGTACTCGGGCGCTTTCGCGAGCAGTTCTTCCGGCCACACTTCGTCGACCTTGAAGCGCTTCGAGAACTCGATGTACTGCCACAGATCGCTCTTCGCATTGCCCGGCGCATTGACCTGCTGGCGCCAGAACTGGGTGCGGCGCTCGGCGTTGCCGTAGGCGCCTTCTTTCTCGGTCCACATCGCGCACGGCAGGATCAGGTCGGCCGACAGCGCCGACACGGTGGGATAGACGTCCGACACCACCACGAAGGCATCCGGGTTGCGCCAGCCGGGGTAGATCTCGTCGTTGATGTTCGGACCCGCCTGCATGTTGTTGGTGGTCGAGGTCCAGTAGCACTTGATCTTGCCGTCCTTGAGCGCGCGGCTCTGGGCCACCGCGTGCAGGCCGATCTTGTCGGAGATCGCGCCTTCGGGCAGCTTCCAGATCTTTTCGGCGGTCGCCCGGTGCTTGGGATTGGTGACCACGAGGTCGGCCGGCAGGCGGTGCGCGAACGTGCCGACTTCGCGCGCCGTGCCGCAGGCGGAAGGCTGGCCGGTGAGCGAAAACGGGCTGTTGCCCGGCTCCGAGATCTTGCCCACCAGCAGGTGGACGTTGTAGATCATGTTGTTCACCCAGGTGCCGCGGGTGTGCTGGTTGAAGCCCATGGTCCAGAACGACATGACCTTCTTGTTCGGGTCGGCATAGGTTTCGGCCATGCGCAACAGGCGGTCGGCGGGCACCCCGGAGAGCTTGGCGACCTTGTCGAGCGGATAGTCGGCGACATAGGCGGCGAACTCGTCGAAGCTCATGTCCTCGGCCTTGCCCGGGTTGCCCTTGGGCTTGCCTTCGGCGCCCGGATAGCCGTTATTGGTCGCGCTGACTTCGAGCGGATGGTTGCCGCGCAGCCCGAAACCGATGTCCGGCTCACCCCGCTTGAACTTCACGTGCTTGCCGATGAAATCCATGTCGGCCTTGCCGGTCGAGATGATGTGATGGCAGACGTAGTTGAGGATCGCCAGGTCGGTCTGCGGCGCGAAGACCATGCCGTTGTCGGCAAGCTCGAACGAACGGTGCTCGAACGTCGACAGCACGTGCACTTCGCTGCCCTGGCTGGAAAGACGCCGGTCGGTGATGCGGGTCCACAGGATCGGGTGCATCTCGGCCATGTTGGCGCCCCACAGCACGAACACATCGGCGTTCTCGATGTCGTCGTAGCAGCCCATCGGCTCGTCCATGCCGAAGGTGCGCATGAAGCCGGCCACCGCCGAGGCCATGCAGTGGCGGGCGTTGGGGTCGATGTTGTTGGTGAGGAAACCCGCCTTGTAGAGCTTCGCCGCGGCATAGCCTTCCCAGATCGTCCACTGGCCGGAGCCGAACATCGCGATCGAGTCCCGGCCGTGCTCCTTGATCGCCGCCTTCCACTTGTCGGCCATGATGTCGAAGGCCTGGTCCCACCCGATCGGCGCGAATTCGCCGTTCTTGTCGTACTGGCCGTTCTTCATCCGCAGCATCGGCTGGGTGAGGCGGTCGCTGCCGTACATGATCTTGGACAGAAAGTAACCCTTGATGCAGTTCAGGCCGCGGTTGACCGGCGAATCCGGGTCCCCCTGGGTCGCCACCACGCGGTCGTTCTGCACCCCGACCAAAACCGAACAGCCCACGCCGCAGAAGCGACAGGCGGCCTTGTCCCAGCGCACCCGGGTCGCGCTGGCGTCCTGCTGCGCCGCCGCCGTGGCCGGCGCCGCAATGCCGGCCGTCGCCGCCGCGGCCGCAACCGCGTTCGTCTTGATGAATTCGCGTCTGTCCATTTTGATCATGCCTCCTGTAGTTCGAGACCTTCATCGGTATATTCGTAGGCCACCGTCACGCTCAACACCGCGGGCAGCAGCGTGATCGCGAGAATCGAGTCGCTGACCGCATGGCCTTCGCCATCTTCGACGGTGACGATCAGGCGGCCGGTTTCGAGCGATTCGCCATGCACCTCGGTGCCGGGGGTAGACCGCAACTGCGCCTTGAGCGCGGGGAATTCCTGCGGTTTGGCACGCAACACCAGGCTCGCAATGTTCATTGGGACTTCTCCATCGATATCGCCTGCGTCGGGCAGGTCGAAATACAGGCGCCACAGCCGCTGCACGCACCGGCATCGAGTTCGGGCAATGCAACGCCGCCGGCACGCGGGCGAAAGCGGATCGCGCCGGCGTCGCAACACTCGCCGCATACCCGGCACTCCACGCCGTCTTGCGCGATGCAGCCGCCACCGATGCGCGCAAGGATGTGCCAGGGCGCCCGCCCCGGCGCACCCTGCAGCGCGGCGGGGGCACACGCCGTCACGCACGCAGCGCAGAAACTGCACTCTCCAAGACTGAAATCGACCACCGGAAAACCGCCGTCGCCACCACGCACGATGTGCGTCGGGCAGGCCGACACGCATTCACCACAGCGGGTGCAGCGCTGCTCGAACGACTCCTCGGCGACCGCCCAGGGCGGGCGAAGCGGCGGGTTCGCGGGCCGGGTCCGACCGCGCAGAAAGGTCCTGCGGGAGGTTTGCATGCCGCTGGCGACGGAATCGCCCTGTGGTTATCATGGATATACATTAGACGCCGGCGGACAAACCGCCAACCTTGACCATGGTCAAGTTGAGAATTGCTCTCGTTTCATCATCAGGATTCATCACGCGCCCCACCCGGGGGCCACCCGACCCTGGCCGGAAACCGGCGTTCGCCCCGGATACCGCCCATCGACGGGCTTCCGGCACCCAGAATCCGCTTGAATCGACCTGTCGTCCATGCAAGCATAGCCGCCACCCCAACGCGCAGGCACTCGTCATGTCCGACCCCATGTTCTCCGACGCGACGATCGACAAGGCAACCGTGCTGGTCGTCGACGACACGCCCGACAATCTCGCCCTGATGAGCGAACTGCTCAAGGAAAGATATCGGGTCAAGGTCGCCACTGACGGTGAGAAGGCCCTGCGGATCGCGCGCTCCGCCCAGGCGCCGGACCTGATCCTTCTCGACGTGATGATGCCGGGCATGGATGGCTACGCCGTGTGCACGGCGCTCAAGTCCGCACCCGAGACCCGCGACATTCCGGTGATCTTCCTGACCGCGAAGTCGCAGGTGGAGGACGAGCAACGCGGTCTCGAATGCGGCGCGACCGACTACATCACCAAGCCCGTCAGCCCGCCCATCCTTTTGGCACGGGTCAAGACCCACCTGGCGCTCAAGGCCTCGGCCGACTTCCTGCGCGACAAGGCCGCTTTTCTCGAGAGCGAGACGCTCAAGCGCACCCGCGAGATCGTCGCGATCCAGGACGCCACCGTACTCGCCCTCGCGTCGCTGGCCGAAACCCGCGACGCCGACACCGGCAACCATATCCGCCGCACCCAGCATTACGTCAAGATCCTGGCGGAACACCTGCGCACCCATCCGCGCTTCGCCGCCTTCTGCACCGACTACAACATCATGCTGCTGTTCAAGTCGGCGCCCCTGCACGATATCGGCAAGGTCGGCATCCCCGACCGCATCCTGCTCAAACCCGGGAAGCTCGATCCGCACGAGTTCGAGATCATGAAGACCCACACCACGCTGGGCTTCAACGCCATCGAGCAGGCGGAGCAAGCGCTCAGCACCGAGGTCGCGATTCTCAGCATGGCCAAGCAGATCGCGCTCAGCCACCAGGAGAAATGGGATGGCACCGGCTATCCGCAGGGTCTGGCGGGCGATGCGATCCCCGTCGCGGCGCGCCTGATGGCGCTCGCCGACGTTTACGACGCACTCATCTGCCGGCGCGTCTACAAGGAGCCGATGTCGCACGAACAGGCCGTGGAGATCATTCTCCAAGGCTGCGGCAAGCACTTCGATCCCGACATCGTGGCCGCCTTCGCCCAGACCAAGGAACAGTTTCGCCGGATCGCCACACGCTACTCGGATTCCGACGCCGACCTCGACAAGCTGAGCGCCTACACGGCCATCGCGCTGTAAGACCACGGACGAGCGCGTTGCGCATGCCCGGCGGTGATCGGTGTCGATCGTAAATTGCGGTTTACGTTTAAGTATAAATAATATATTTTTAAATCGCACATCACGGCGATGGACACCATCGCAGCCCCGGCATGGCCGACCGATTTCCCTGTCCACGAACTTCCGGAAACCCAGAACATGATCCGACTGACCGACTGCCAGGCACACGATGCCCAGGATCCCCTACGCCGCCTGCGCGACGCATTCTCGATTCCCGAAGGGGTGATCTACCTCGACGGCAACTCTCTTGGCGTGATGCCGAAGGCCGCACCGGCGCGCATCGCCGAAGTCGTTTCGCACGAATGGGGGCACGAGCTGATCCGCGCCTGGAACAGCGCCGATTGGTTCGGTTTGCCGCGGCGGCTGGGCGACAAGATCGCACGGCTGATCGGCGCCGGTCCGGGCGAAGTGGTCGCGACCGACTCGACCTCGATCAACCTGTTCAAGGTTCTGTCCGCGGCGCTCAACATTGCGGCCACCGATGCGCCGGCGCGGCGATCGATCGTGAGCGAGCGCAGCAACTTTCCCACCGATCTGTACATTGCCGAGTCGCTCGCGCGCGAGCGCGGTTTCGCGCTCAAGCTGGTGGAACCCGGGCAGATCGAATCCTCGCTCACCGACGACGTGGCGGTGCTGATGCTGACGCATGTCAATTACCGCACCGGGGCGATGCACGACATGGCCGCGCTCACCGCCCGCGCCCACGCCGCCGGGATTCTGACGGTGTGGGATCTCGCCCACAGCGCGGGCGCGGTACCGGTCGATGTCGACACGGCCGGCGCCGATTTCGCGATCGGCTGCAGCTACAAGTATCTCAACGGCGGTCCGGGCTCGCCCGCCTTTGTCTGGGTCAATGCCCGGTTGGCGGAGCGTTGCTGGCAACCCCTGTCCGGCTGGTGGGGGCATGCACAGCCGTTCGAGTTCACGCCCGACTATCGCCCGGCGGCGGGCATCGCCCGCTACCTGTGCGGCACCCAGCCGATCATCAGCATGAGCGCGATGGAGTGCGGGCTCGACATCTTCATCGAAGCGGAGGCGCTCGGCGGCATGCCGGCGTTGCGCGCCAAATCCCTCGCGCTCACCGACCTGTTCATGGATCTCGTCGAGGCGCGCTGCGGCGGCTTCGGCCTGGGCCTGGCGACGCCGCGCGAGCATGCGCGGCGCGGCTCGCAGGTGAGTCTGACCCGCGAGCCCGGCGCCGGCACGCATGCCCGGGACAGCGGGGCGTTCGCGATCATGCAGGCCCTGATCGCGCGCGGCGTGATCGGCGACTTCCGGGCCGGCGACGGCTCCGCTGGCGCACACAAGGACATCCTGCGCTTCGGCTTCACCCCGCTCTACATCGGTTTCGCAGACGTCTGGAATGCGGTCGAACACCTTCGCCAAGTGCTCGAAACCGAGGAATGGCGGGCGCCGCGCTTCAACCAGCGCAATGCGGTGACCTGACCCGCACGCCGCGGCCCGGCCCGACGGACTGCATTCGTGCCACGCCCCGAAGCCTTGAGAGGAAGCATCGCCATGTCCGCCCCCCAGCCGTCCCGCACCGAGGCGATCGTCGCAGACGAACGCGCCCGCCTCGATTTCCGCGACACCATGACTTACGGCGACTATCTGCAACTCGACGCGATCCTGAACGCCCAGAAGCCGCTGTCGCCCGCCCATGACGAGTTGCTGTTCATCATTCAGCACCAGACCAGCGAGCTCTGGATGAAACTGATGCTGCACGAGTTGCGCGCCGCGATGGCGCATGTCGGCGAGGACGCGCTGGCACCGGCATTCAAGCAACTGTCGCGCGTCAGCCGGATCATGGCGCAGTTGGTCCACGCCTGGGACGTGCTCGCGACCATGACCCCACCGGAATATTCGGCGCTGCGCCCGTATCTCGCCCAATCGAGCGGTTTCCAGAGCTACCAGTACCGCGCGATCGAGTTCTCGCTCGGCAACAAGAACGCGGCAATGCTCAAACCGCACGCCCATCGGCCCGACCTGCTCGCGCAGGTGCAAGCCGCGTACGCGGCCCCTTCGCTCTATGACCTGTCGCTGCGCCTGCTCGCCCGTCGCGGGCTGGGCATTCCCCCGGCCTGCCTGGAACGGGACTGGACCCAGCCCCATGCGGAACAGGACGCCGTCAGGCAAGCCTGGCTGACCGTATATCGGGCACCGGAACAACACTGGGATCTCTATCAGCTTGCCGAAGCGCTTGCCGACCTCGAAGACGCCTTCCGCCTGTGGCGCTTCCGCCATCTGACCACGGTCGAGCGAATCATCGGCTTCAAGCGCGGCACCGGCGGCACCGGCGGCGTAAGCTACCTCCGCAAGATGCTCGACACCGTGCTGTTCCCCGAGATCTGGCATCTGCGCACCGACCTCTGAGCCAAACCGCGAGTCCCGACATGTCCTCACGATCCGACCACGCCCCGCTCACGCTCGACACCCTCGCGGCGCTCCCGCTGCCCGCGGCCGGCCTGCGTATTCCCTACGGCCCCTTGCCGGAGCAGTTCGGCGAATTGCGCCTGCCGGCGGGCGCCGGCCCGTTCCCGCTGATGGTGGTGATCCACGGCGGCTGCTGGCGCAACCGCCACAGCCTCGAGTACATCACCCGGCTATCCCACTGGCTGGGCGCCGAACATGGCCTGGCGACGTGGACGATCGAGTATCGCCGCCTGGGCGACGCGGGCGGCGGCTGGCCCGGCACCCACCAGGACGTCGCCGCCGCGACCGATTTCGTACGCGCCCTGGCCGCCCGCCACCCGCTCGACCTGCAACGGCTGTACGTGGCCGGCCACTCGGCGGGCGGCCAGTTGGCACTCTGGCTCGCCTCCCGCCACCGCCTCGCGGTCGACAGCACATTGTTCGTGGCCGCTCCGCTGAGGGTACACGGCGTGCTCGGCCTCGCCGCGATCAGCGATCTCGACACCTATCGGATCGGCCCGCCCGACAGTTGCCACGCCGCGGTCGAACCCTTGCTGGGCGGCACCCCGGACACCCACCCGCAACGCTACGCGGAGACCTCGCCGCTGCGTCGCCTGCCGGTCGGAGTGCCGGCCGTGTTCGTACAGGGCGCGCTCGACCAGGTAGTCTCAGAAGCCTCGGTGCGCCATTTTATCGAGCGCGCGCGGGCCGCGGGCGATCGCTGCGAGCTTTTCGTGCTGCCCGACTGCGCCCACTTCGAACCCAGCGTACCCCACCCGCGCAGCATCGCGACGCTCTCCGCCAGCCTCGCCTGGCTGGCGCAGGCGGCCCGGCGGCCGTAGGCGCCCGCGCCGACCTTCAAGCGCCGAGCAGCACGGCCCCCGCCCCCGCGATACCCGCGCCGGTGACGCGCTTGGCGATCAGGCCGGCACGCGAATCCGGCACCCAGCGCGCGATGACGAAACCTGCCGCATGCAGCAAGGCGGTGGCGATGGCGAAACCGACCACATAGGCGAACACCGATCCGTCGCCCATCTCGGTATGGTGGGCATGGCCATGAAACAACGCGAAGACCCCCACCAGGGGCAGCGCGACGACGGCCGGCAGACGCACCAGGAACGCGATCAACAGTCCGAAAACCAGGACCGATGCGGCGATACCCGCCTCGACCACCGGCAGTTCGACCCCCAGCGCGGACAGACCGGCCCCCGCGAGCATCGCCACGACGAAGGCCAGCGGCACGGCCAGGCGCGAGACGCCGACCTGACGGGCGGCGAACAAGCCCACGGCCAGCATCGCGAGCAGGTGATCCAGCCCCCCCAGAGGATGGCCGAATCCCGAGAAGAAGCTGGCCTGGCCGTGCTCGCCCACGTGGGCGAACGCCGATCCGGTCGCAAGGGCCAGCAGGGCGGTGATTGAAAGGCGGCTGTACTTCATGGTGTGGTCCTCGTGCGCGACTGGATGGATTGGGTGAGTGATTGGGATCGGCCGCGCTCAGGCGCGCGGCGCGGCGTCCACAGGATCGGTGGCCCCGCCCCCCAGCAGACCCTGATCCTGGATGAAGGCAATGATGGTGTCGAGGCCCAGCCCGGTCTTCTGGTTCGAGAACACGAACGGACGTTCGCCGCGCATCTTCCTGGCGTCACGCTCCATGACCTCGAGCGAGGCGCCCACCAGCGGCGCCAGGTCGATCTTGTTGATCACGAGCAGATCGCTGCGGGTGATGCCGGGCCCGCCCTTGCGCGGAATCTTGTCGCCAGCCGAGACATCGATTACGTAGAGCGTCAGGTCCGACAGCTCGGGCGAAAAGGTCGCGGCAAGGTTGTCGCCTCCCGACTCGACGAAGATGATGTCCAAGCCCGGAAAGCGCCGGTTGAGCCGGTCGACGGCTTCGAGGTTGATCGACGCATCCTCGCGAATGGCAGTGTGCGGGCAGCCGCCGGTCTCGACCCCGATGATCCGGTCGGCCGACAAGGCCTCGTTGCGCACCAGGAACTGCGCATCTTCGGCGGTGTAGATGTCATTGGTGACGACCGCGATGTTGTAGCGGTCGCGCAAGGCCCGGCACAGCGCCAGCGTGAGCGCGGTCTTGCCCGATCCGACCGGACCGCCGATGCCCACGCGCAGCGCCTGGGGTTTGTTGTGAGTCATGCTTTCTCCGGTTTCAGGTTCCGGGCCGGGTCGGCCCGCGCCGCCGCCCACCGATCTGGCCATCCCTATGCACAACGCGCACAGGGGCTCGCGCTTGCGCGCCGATCATGAGCGGAACAGCCTCGTATACTGCGTTTCGTGGCGGCTGCTCGCAATCGCGAGCCCGGGGGTGAAGTTGCTCCACGCGTGCTCGGGCAGCGCCAGTGCCTGCCGGGCCAGCGCCGGAATCCGCCCGCCCAGTTCGGAGAGCAAGCGCTGGCCGGCGCTCTGGCCGAGCGGCACCGCCTTCACCGCGGCCATCACCTGGTTCTCGAGCCACGACCACAGGTAGCCGGTCACGGCCTGCTCGGGCGGCACCCCCCAGGCGCACGCGGCGGCACTCCAGGCTGCGGGAAAGGACGGCTCCGCCAGTTTCGCCAGGCGCGCGTTCCAAGCGTCGAGCGCCGCGAAGGCTTCGAGTTCGCGCAGCAGGCGCGCGGTGGAGTAGCCCATTTGCAGGGTCTCGGCGCGCAGTTCGCTGGTTTCGCGGCTCGCGATGAAGTCGGCATCGAGACGCGCCACTTCGCCATCGTCGCCGCGGGCCCAGGCACGCATCAGCGCACCGACCAGCGGCGCTTCGTAGCGCGCCACGCCGTGCGCGAGCACGTCGCCGATCCAGGCTTCGGCCGCGGCGGCGTCGCTGACGACACCACTCTCGGCGACCCATTCCAGGCCCTGCGAATAGGTGTAGGCCCCCACCGGCAGGGTCGGGCTCACCAGTTGCATCAGGCGCACGAGGTGCACGAGGTGCAGCATCGCACCGGTTCGCTCAGTGCGTGTTCATCATGTGGATGCGCGCACCGCGCGCGCCTTCGCCGGGGTGCTGGTGGCCGTGGGTATAAGCCCCCGCTTCGGGCTCGAACGGCGCCCGCACCGCACCGACTTCGGCCCCCAGGCCGGTCAGCATGCCTTCGAGGACATGATCGGCCTGAATCCGCAGGAACCCCTCGCCGAGTTCGACCGCGACATGGCGGTTACCCAGATGATAGGCGGCCCGCGCGAGTTCGAAGCCGTCCGCGCAGCGCACCTCGAGCAGGTCCTCGGGCGCGGCCACGACCTCGACGATGCGGCCGTCCCGGCCGGCGAGTTTGTGGCCGCCGCGCAGGATGGTGCCGCGCGGCAGGAACAGCCCGACCTCCTCGCCCGACGCGAGCCGGGCGCGCAGGCGGCTCTTGGTGCGATAGCCGAAGTCGAGTTCGAGTTTTTCGGTGGCGGCCTCGGGGCCGGCGTAAAGCGATTCGAGCAACAGCATCAGGTGGCTCCGTGCGGGCGGGAGAGCGGGTCTGGCAAGGGCGCGGCTGTGGTGTATGAGTTCCATGCTCCGGCTCGCCTAGAACAGAAAGTAGCGCTGCGCCATCGGCAGCACGTCGGCGGGCTCGCACGCCAGCGACTCGCCGTCGGCCCGCACCACGTAGGTTTCGGGATCCACGTCGATCGCCGGGGTCGCGTCGTTGTGGATCATGTCGCGCTTGCGGACCGTGCGGCAGTTCTTCACCGCCACCAGGGGCTTGTTGAGCCGCAAGCCGGCGACGGCCGGATTCTCGAGCGCCGCCTGCGACACGAAGGTCACGGACGTTTTCAGCGCACCGCCGGCGGCCCCGAACATCGGCCGGTAGTGCACCGGCTGGGGCGTGGGGATCGATGCGTTGGGATCGCCCATCGCCGCCGCCGCGATCATTCCGCCCTTGAGAATCAGGCTGGGCTTGACCCCGAAGAAGGCCGGCTTCCACAACACCAGGTCGGCCAGCTTGCCGACCGCGACCGAGCCCACCTCATGGCCGATGCCATGCGTGATCGCCGGATTGATCGTGTACTTGGCGATGTAGCGTTTGACCCTGAAGTTGTCGTTGCGGCGCTCCGCCTGTACCGCGGGCGGTATCTGGCACGCACCGGGTGACGCGTCGGCCGGAGATGCGCCCGCGGCCGGCGGCGCCAGCCAGCCACGCTGGACCTTCATCTTGTGGGCGGTCTGCCAGGTGCGAATCAGTACCTCGCCGACGCGCCCCATTGCCTGCGAATCGGAGGACATCATCGAGAACGCGCCGGTATCGTGCAGGATGTCCTCGGCCGCGATGGTCTCGCGCCGGATGCGCGATTCCGCGAATGCGACATCCTCGGCGATCGCGGGGTCGAGGTGATGGCACACCATCAGCATGTCCAGGTGCTCGTCGATGGTGTTGACCGTGTAGGGCCGGGTGGGATTGGTGGACGACGGCAACACGTTCTGCTGGCCGATCGCCCTGATGATGTCCGGGGCGTGCCCGCCGCCCGCGCCTTCGGTGTGGAAAGTATGGATCGTGCGTCCCTTGAACGCCGCCAGGGTGGTCTCGACGAAGCCGGATTCGTTGAGCGTGTCGGAGTGGATCGCGACCTGCACGTCCATCTCTTCGGCCACGCTCAGGCAATTGTCGATCGCGGCCGGCGTGGTGCCCCAGTCCTCGTGCAGCTTCAGCCCGATCACGCCGGCTTCGATCTGCTCGCGCGCAGGTCCGGGCAGCGAGACGTTGCCCTTGCCGAAGAAGCCGAGGTTCATCGGAAACACATCCGCCGCCTCGAGCATGCGATGGATGTGCCACGGCCCCGGCGTGCAGGTGGTGGCCAGGGTGCCGGTGGCCGGCCCGGTGCCGCCGCCGAGCATGGTCGTGACGCCGCTCATCAGCGCCTCTTCGATCTGCTGCGGGCAGATCCAGTGTATGTGGGTGTCGATGCCGCCCGCGGTCAGGATCATGCCTTCGCCGGCGATCACCTCGGTGCCCGCGCCGATCGGGATGTCCACCGCTGGCTGGATGTCCGGGTTGCCGGCCTTGCCGATCGCCTGGATCCGGCCGTCCTTGAGACCGACGTCGGCCTTGACGATGCCCCAGTGATCGATGATCAGCGCGTTGGTGATCACCGTATCGGCCACCTCCGCGGCCATCCGCTGGCCCTGCCCCATGCCGTCGCGGATCACTTTGCCGCCGCCGAACTTGACCTCGTCGCCGTACACGGTGAAATCCTTCTCGACCTCGATCCACAATTCGGTGTCGGCCAGGCGCAGGCGATCGCCGGTGGTGGGGCCGAACATCTCGGCATAGGCGCGGCGGGAAATCTTCGCACTCATGTCACAGCGCTCCCATCACGTTGCCGGCGAAACCATAGACCTTGCGGTCCCCCGCCAGCGCAACCAGTTCGACGGTACGCGACTGACCGGGCTCGAAGCGGACCGCCGTACCGGCGGCGATGTTCAGCCGGAAACCACGTGCCGCGACGCGATCGAACGCCAGCGCGATGTTGGTTTCGGCGAAGTGGTAGTGCGAGCCGACCTGGATGGGCCGGTCGCCGGTATTCGTCACCATCAGCGTCAGGGTGGCGCGCCCGAGATTGAGTTCGATATCGCCATCCTGTGTGTGCATTTCGCCCGGGATCATGTCGCGCGCCTCAAACGATGGGGTTGTGTACCGTGACGAGCTTGGTGCCGTCCGGAAAGGTCGCTTCGACCTGGATCTCGGGGATCATCTCGGGCACCCCCTCCATGACCTCGGCCCGGTCGAGAATGGCCGCGCCGAAACTCATCAGCTCGGCGACCGTGCGGCCGTCGCGGGCGCCTTCAAGGATCGCGCAGGTGATCAGCGCCACCGCTTCGGGGTAGTTCAGCTTCACCCCGCGCGCACGGCGCCGCTCGGCCACCAGGCCGGCGGTGAAGATCAGGAGCTTGTCTTTCTCGCGAGGCGTCAATTCCATCAAGAATCTCCGGCGGGCCGCATCCGGCCCGGTTGCTCGAACTCATCGTTCCGTTCACGCCGGGTCGTCCACCCGGCCAAATTCAGGTCCGCCAGATACGCGGAACGCGCATCGGCGCGCCGGCCACGACCGGCCGGACGCAGGCCCATAAGCGCTCGAACCATGTCCGCCCCGGCTCCACCGCAGGCCCCACCCAGCGCGCGACCAACACCTCCGGCAGGAGGGTGACCGCCCCCGCGCCAGCCGGCGCCGGCACCGCGCGACAGGCGTCGCGCAGCGCCGCGTCCACACCCGGACCGATCACGAGCATGCATCCCGCCACCGGCTGTCCGCCCAGACCCGCCGGCGAGCCGAGCAGCGCCCCGCCGCCGTCGACGCGGGCGCGCTCCAGCCACACCGGCGCTCCGGCCAGGCGCACCCGGGTCGTCATCGCCAGCGCCCCGTGCGCGAAACGCTCGCCCGAACCGGTACGGCCGAAACACTGCATTTCGGTACCGATGAAGCCCGCCCCCCGTTCCAGCACCACCTCGGTGCCCAAGTGGCCACGCGCGCCATCGAACACGATGCTCTCCTGCGGCAACCATTCGCACATGGCGCCCGCCGCGACCTCGATGCGCTGCGCCACGCTCGCCAGCCGGCCGTCGCTGCGATACCACTTGCCGGCGCCCGGCGTGGTCAGCAAGGCGTGCGCCCCGGCGTCCAAGCGCACACGGAGCGCGAGCACGTCACCACCGACCAGACCCGCGGGCGGATGCAGCACGATCGCGTGACAGATCCGGTCGCCTTCGGGGTAGAGCGGCTTCTGCACCCGCAGCGGCCCGACATGGCGATTGCGCACCAGGACGGTGCGATCGTCGCGCCGCGCAAACCCGAGTTCCAGTTCCGCACACCACGCGCCCGCACCGGAAAGCGGCTCCGCTGCCGATGAATCGAAATGCATGGGGTCGGAAACAGCGTTCATTGGCAGCATTTAGCGAAACCCGTGCCTGAAACGCCAGTGCGCGACAAATTTGCAAAATATCAAACGCTTGGGCGATGAATACGCCGCCGCCGGGCAAACCTGGAAGTGCCGTAGCCACCTTGGGCGGCCACGATTCACACCAGACGCACACTATTGGTGCATCATCAGAATCGACGCACGAGCGGGGATTCGTCCATCAGCGCGACCTGCTCGCGCAACGCCAGGATCTGGTCCTGCCAGTAACGCGGCGTATCGAACCAGCTGAAAGCCGCGGGAAAGGCGGGGTCGTGCCAGCGGCGTGCAATCCAGGCGGCGTAGTGAATCAGGCGCAGGCTGCGCAAAGCCTCCACCAGATGCAGGCCGCGGGTATCGAAATCGCAGAACTGCTCATAGCCTTCGATCAGATGGTCCAACTGGCCGGCCATCGCCGGCGCGTCGCCGGACAACAGCATCCACAGGTCCTGGATCGCCGGACCGGTGCGAGCATCGTCGAAATCGACGAAGTGCGGCCCGGCGTCGGTCCACAGCAGATTGCCCGCATGGCAGTCGCCGTGCAGCCGGATGCTCGCGACGTCACCGGCCCGGTCGAAACAGCGCCGCACCCCGTCGAGCGCCTGATCCACCACCGAGCGCCAGGTCTCGAGCAGCTCGGGCGGGATGAAGCCGGATCGCATCAGCGCATCACGCGGCTCGTCGCCGAAGCGCGCGACATCCAGCTTGGGACGCAGGGCGAACGGACTCAGCGCGCCGACCGCGTGGATACGCCCGAGAAAACGCCCCAGCCATTTCAAGACTTCCGGATCATCGAGTTCCGGCGTGCGCCCGCCCCGGCGCGGAAACAGCGCGAATCGGAAATCCGCGTGCTGCAGGAGGCTGCCCCGGGCAAAGGACAGGGCCGCCACCACCGGGATTTCGCGCTCGGCCAGCTCGGCGACGAAGGCGTGCTCCTCGACAATCTCGGCATCCGACCAGCGTCCGGGCCGATAGAACTTGGCGATGAGCGGCGGCGCCTCCTCGAGGCCGACCTGATAGACACGGTTTTCGAAGCTGTTGAGCACCTGCAGGCGCCCGTCGCAGCGCAGGCCGGTGCTTTCGATCGCGTCGAAGATCAGTTCGGGTTCGAGCCGGGCAAACGGCATCAGCGCGGTTGAGGTCATGGTTCCGGTCGCTCGATTAACGGAAAGGCGGCGCGTGGACCGGCATGCCAGGCCGGTCCGCCCACGCTCGTGGGCGATGGTCGCATGAATTCAAGGCGAACGATCGGGCACCGCGACGGTGTCGAGCGCCCCGGTATCCCGATGGCACGCCCGGAGCCCGCGAAACGGCTGGGACGGCGACCGCGGCGCCCACTCATTTCGATTCCATCCGCCGCAATTCCGTTAAGATAAGCGCGCAGGGCCGGCTTGCGCGCGAAGCATCGCATTCGCCGGCATCGCGCCGATCGCAGCACGCGCAGCGGTGTTCGCACAAGCGCCTTGCCCAACATCCACCGGGAGTCAAATGATGCGACTTGAATCAGGTATTCAGAAGTTGAAACTTTCGATGTCCGCCGCGTGTGTGGCGCTGGCGATGACTTGCGGTATTGCCGGCGCTGCCGAGGTTCCACTGGTCGATGGCACGCACTGGGTCGGCTCGTCGCCGGAGGCGAAGAAAGCCTTCCTGATCGGCATGGCGAACATCGTCCAGGTCGAAACCGCCTACCAGACCGAGAACGCGCCGCACGCCAACAAGAGCTTCTCGCCGCAGGTCACGAAAGGCATGCATGGCCAGACCCTGGCGAGCGTGCAGGAAGCCCTCGACCAGTGGTATGCCGCAAACCCGGATAAATTGCAGCGCCCGGTCGTGGAAACGATCTGGTTCGAAATGGTGCTGCCCGGCCTCAAAACCAGCAAATGAGCGGAGATAAGATCATGAAAGCAAGTATGTGTGGACTGGCGGTCGTGGCGGCCCTGAGCCTTGCGGCCTGCGCCAACATGTCGGAAACGCAGCAGAGCACCGCGAAGGGCGCCGGCATCGGCGCGGTAGCGGGCGCCGGCATCGTGGCGATCGCGGGCGGCAATGCCTGGGGCGGCGCAGTGGTCGGCAGCGCGATCGGCGCTTCGGTCGGGCACATGCGTGCCACCCAACAATAGGCACCACGAATACGCGACGACTGATTCGGACGTCGCGAAGGCACTCACCCGGCCCGTCGCCGGAGCCGGGTGAGCAAGCCGACCGCAACGCACTGCCCCGGTCGCGTCTGCCGACCGCCCGACCCCGTGTCGGATCGGCCGGGAGGGCCGGATGACTACATGGATATTGGCGTCGTTCGCGGCGCTTCTGCTCGCATGGGCACTTTTCGTCTTCAACCGCCTGGTGCGGCTGCGCAACCAGATGCGCAACGCCTGGGCCGATATCGACGTACAGCTCGCCCGCCGGCACGATCTCGTGCCGCAACTGGTTGCCGCGGTCAAGGGCTACGCGAACCATGAAAAAGCCACGCTCGACGCGGTCACCGAGTTGCGCGCTGCGGCGATGGCCCAATCCAGCCCGGCACGCCTGTATCCGATCGAGTCCGCACTCGAACAGGCGCTCACCAAACTGTTCGCGCTCAGGGAGGCCTATCCCGACCTCAAGGCGAGCGAGAACTTCTTGAAACTGCAGGCCGCCTTGGTCGAAATCGAGGATCATCTGCAGTATGCGCGCCGTTTCTACAATGGCGCAGTACGCGACCACAACGACGCGGCGCAACGGGTACCCGATTTCGTCGTCGCGTGCGCTTTCGGCTTTCATGACGGCGAGTTCTATCAGGCCGGCGCCGAAACCCGCCAGGCACCCGGGGTGAGGATGCAATGAACGCCCTTCGTCTGGCGCTCGCAGCGCTGACGACCCTCCTGCTGATCCAGGCGCCGCCCGCGCGGGCGCTCGAACAGATCCTGGACTACGCGATCGAGATCGGCGTGCGCGCCGACGGCAGCCTCGACGTCGCCGAGCACATCACCGTCAATGCCGAAGGCAGGCAGATCCGCCGCGGCATTTTTCGCGACTTCCCGACCCGCTACCGCGACCGCCATGGCAACCACGTCGTGGTGGGGCTGGAGGTGCTAAGCGTAGAGCGCAACGGCCGGCCCGAGCCATGGTTCACCGAAAACCTGATCAACGGCGTACGCATCAACACCGGCGGCGACGCCCTCCTGAACGTGCCCGGCCGATTCCGCTACACCCTGCGCTATCGCACCACGCGACAACTGGGGTTCTTCGCCGCCCACGACGAGCTCTATTGGAACGCGATCGGCACCGGCTGGGATTTCGCGATCGCGCGCGCAGAGGTCGAGGTACGCCTGCCGCACGCGGTGCCACCGGAACAGATGCGCGCCGAAGCCTATACCGGCCCGCAGGGCGCCCAAGGCCAGGCCTACACGGCACGGATCGTCTCACCCGGGGTCGCCCACTGGACGCTCACCCAGGCGCTGCAAGCACGCGAAGGGCTGACCATCGTGCTGGGCTTTCCCAAGGGCGTGGTGGCCGAGCCGAGCACGAAACAGCGTCTTGCCTGGTTGCTGCTGGACAATCGCGGCATTCTGGTCGCACTCGCGGGACTGCTCATCCTGATCGTCTATTGCGTGCGGCGCTGGCTGCAGGTGGGACGCGACCCGGCCCCGGGCGTGATCATCGCGCGCTACGCCCCCCCTCCGGGGCGCTCACCCGCCGAACTACGCTACCTGCGGCGCGGCCGTTACGACATGCGCTGCTTCACCAGCGACCTGCTGACCAGCGCGGTCGAGGGCAAAGTGCTGATCGGGCGCGAGGACCGGCTGCTGCTCAAGGATCGCTGGCGCCTCGAACCCATCGCCGGCCCCGAGGGCGACGAAGGCCTTGTGACCGCGTCCGCGCTGCTGTCGAGCCTGTTCGCCGACGGCAACGCGCCGATAGAGCTGACGCCGGAAAGCGCACCGCAGTTGATGAAAGCGCGCAAGGCTCACGCCGATGCGCTCGACAAACGCCTCAAGGGCAGCCATTTCAATCACAACCGCGACAGCGTGACCGTCGCATTCGGTATCGCGGTGGTATCGGCGGGGCTCGCACTGGTGATTTCAGGCGGTGCCGGCATGGCCGCGATCGTCCCCGTGTGCATCCTGATGCTGGTCGTGGTCCTGGTTTTCCGCAGGCAGATCAAGGCGCCAACGCCGGAAGGACGGCGCCTGATCGACGAAGCCGAAGGCCTGAAGCTCTACCTCAGCGTGGCCGAGCGCGATGAACTCAAGAACCTGTCCGGCCCGGAGGGGCCACCCCAACTCGACGCACAGCGCTATGAAAGCCTGTTGCCTTATGCGATCGCGCTGGATGTCGAGGACGCCTGGACCAGGAAGTTTACCGCCGCGGTCGGCGCAGCCGCGGCGGCCGCGGCCGGCGCCGGCATCGCCTGGTATCGCGGTGGCGGCATCAACGACCTGGGCGGCCTCGCAACCGCGGTCGGCAACGGGCTGAACGCGTCGATCGCATCGGCCTCGGCGCCGCCGGGCAGCACATCCGGCGGCGGCGGGGGCGGTTCATCGGGGGGCGGCGGAGGCGGCGGAGGCGGCGGAGGGCGCTGATTCAGGCACGGTGGCGCCTCAAGGCCTCGGCGGCGGCATCGAAATCGAAACGCGCCAGCGCCTCGCACGCCACGCCGAGCGCAAGCTTGAGCTCGCCTTCGGGCAGGATCGACCAGAGCGCTTGCGCCGTCGTCCCGGCTTCGGCGTCGGCGTCTGCAATCCGGGCATGCAGGCGCCCGAGCAACGCCTCGAACGCGTGATCGCCCCCCGCCTCCCGGGGCCGAGCCGCTTCACCCTGCGCCGGCAACTGCCCAATGCTCGCAAGAACCTGCCCGAGCGCATCCAGCACCTCGTCCAGTATCCGGTACCGCGTGTCCGGCACGCCGGCGGCGTCCGATCTGGCTTCCAGCAGCGTCGCGAGGCGTTCCACGTCGGTGGCACCGATCGTTCCAGCCGTGCCCTTGAGGGTGTGCGCGAGCCGGGCCATGCCCTGCGCATCGCCGGCGCCCATGGCTTCGCGGTAGGCTCGCTCGAAACCACCGGCGCTTGCCCCGAAGCGCACCAGCTGCGCGCGATAGAGGTCGTCACGATACAGGCAGTTTGCCCGGCCACGCCCAGTGTCGATGCCTGGCAGATCCTGCAGCCTGGGCGAGCCTTCGCCCGGCACAGGTGCGATTGGCGACGCTGCCAGCCCCGATGAACGCACGCCGCCGGGCCGGATCCATCGCACGAGCACGCCAAACAGATCTTCGACATCGAACGGTTTGACGACATGGTCGTTCATGCCCGCCTCGAGCGATCGCGCCCGGTCGGCGGCCGTCGCGTTCGCGGTCATGGCCACGATCGGCAGCGCTGCCCATGCCGGATTGGCCCGGATCAGGCGGGTGGCCGTATACCCGTCCATCACCGGCATCTGACAATCCATCAGGATGCCATCGACAGCCTCGCCGCGCGCGAGCCGATCGAGTGCAAGCTGTCCGTTTTCGACCACCTCGACCACGATGCCGGCACGGCCGAGCAGTTCGACGGCAAGCACCTGGTTCATGTCGTTGTCTTCGACCACGAGCAGGCGCGCGCCACGCAACGGCGCTAAAAGCGCCGCCATGGATTCATCCTGTCCAGGGGCCGTCATCACCGCGGCGGGCCATCCAGGCGGCCTGCAGGCACTTCGGGCACTGCGTACATGCTCATCCTCCTCCCTGCTTGATCACGCGCTCCGCGCGCCTTCAATATCGGCTCGATCGGTATAAACTAAATGACATTGCCAAGCGGATACCGTGTTCGTGCCACTGACAAAATTCAATCCCCCGGATCTCGGCATGGTACCGTCGGCATCGGAGGTGATCGCCAAACAGCTGCGCCACGCCATCATCACCGGCGTCGTGGCGGAAGGCGATCCGGTTCGCCAGGATGACGTCGCGCGGCTGTTCAAGGTCAGCAAGATTCCGGTGCGCGAAGCCTTGAAACGCCTCGAGGCCGAGGGTCTGGTCGAATTCAAGCGCAACAAGGGCGCCGTGGTCACGCGCATCTCCGAGCCGGAACTCGCCCAGATGTTCGAGGTACGGGTACTGCTGGAGGTCAAGGCGATCACGCTGGCGGTGCCCAACATGACCACAACCGATCTTGCCCGTGCCGACGCGATCTGCACCGCCTTCCTGTCCGAGGACGATGTCGGGCGCAGTTCGGAGCTGAACTGGGACTTTCACGCCTGCCTCTACGCGCCCGCGCAACGCCCGTTCATGCTCGAGCTGATCCGCTCGATTCACGACAAGCTCGAACGCTATCTGCGCATTCAGGCGAGCCTGTCGGCCGGCAAGGCGCGCGCCGACCTTGAGCACCGTGCGATCGTCGCCGCGTGCCGCGCGGGTGACGCCCCCCTCGCCGCACACCTGACCGAAGCGCACATCGAGGGCGTGTGCCAGTCGCTGCATGCGCAACTGCCGCAGCCCGGCCGGGCGCCGTGATCAGGATGAGCGGCAAGCTCCAGATACGGCGATGGATGCGCCGTACCCCCTCTGTCGTACTATAAAAACCCGCAGAGTAGCCGTTCGTAAGCTCAGCGTAAGTCTCTCGCACTACTTTGTGGCAGTCCGGGCAAAAGCCCGGTCCGATTGATATCTGGAGGGAGGAAAACATGGAAAACGATTCGGTGGCAAAAATTGTCGCCAATCCGAAGTACCAGCGCCTGGTAAGCACGCGCTCGTCGTTCGGCTGGCTGCTCACGATAATCATGCTGGTCGTCTATTACGGATATACCGCAATCATCGCGTTCAACAAGGAGCTGTTTCATCAGCGGCTCGGCGAGGGCGTCATGACGCTGGGTATTCCGGTCGGGTTCGGCGTGATCGTGTTCACCATCATCATTACCGGCATCTATGTACGTCGCGCGAACACGGAGTTCGATGCGCTGACCGAGGAAATCATCGAGGAGTCCGGTAAATGAGCGGCCGCAACACACGTATCCTTGGCGGGTTCGTACTCGCCCTGCTGTCGGCCGCCGCACTGGCTGCCGGCGGCGATCTCGGTCAGGTCGAGAAGCAAGCCACCAACTGGACCGCGATCGGCATGTTCGCCGCGTTCGTCGTCGGCACCTTGTTCATCACCAAGTGGGCGGCCGCGCAGACCAAGTCGGCAGCGGACTTCTACACCGCCGGTGGCGGCATCACCGGTTTCCAGAACGGTCTCGCGATCGCGGGCGACTACATGTCGGCGGCGTCCTTCCTCGGGATCTCCGCGGCGGTGATGATGAACGGCTACGACGGCCTGATCTACTCGATCGGCTTCCTCGTGGGCTGGCCGATCATCACCTTCCTGATGGCGGAACGGCTGCGCAACCTCGGCAAATTCACCTTTGCCGACGTCGCCGCCTACCGCTTCAGCCAGACCCCGATCCGCGCCTTTGCGGCATCGGGCACGCTGGTCGTGGTGGCGTTCTACCTGATCGCGCAGATGGTCGGCGCCGGCCAGCTGATCAAGCTGCTGTTCGGCCTGGAATACTGGATGGCGGTGGTGATCGTGGGCGCGCTGATGATGGCCTACGTGCTGTTCGGCGGCATGACTGCGACCACCTGGGTGCAAATCATCAAGGCGGTGCTGCTGCTCTCCGGCGCAACCTTCATGGCTTTCATGGTGCTGATGAGCTACGGCTTCTCGCCCGAAGCACTGTTCGCCGCCTCGGTGGAAGTCAAGCGCACCGTGGCCGAGAACGCCGGCAAGTCGCCGGAAGAAGCCGGCACGATCGCGCAGGCGATCATGGGACCGGGCTCCTTCATCAAGGATCCGATCTCGGCGATCTCGTTCGGCATGGCGCTGATGTTCGGTACCGCCGGCCTGCCGCACATCCTGATGCGCTTCTTCACCGTACCGGACGCCAAGGAAGCACGCAAGTCGGTGTTCTGGGCGACCACCTGGATCGGCTACTTCTACGTCCTGACCTTCATCATCGGTTTCGGCGCGATTGTGCTGGTGTCGACCAACCCGAGCTTCCTCGACGGCAGCGGTGGCCTGATCGGCGGCGGCAACATGGCGGCTATCCACCTCGCCAACGCAGTCGGCGGCAACGTGTTCCTCGGCTTCATCTCGGCAGTGGCCTTCGCGACCATTCTCGCGGTGGTGGCCGGCCTGACGCTGTCGGGCGCCTCGGCGGTGTCGCATGACCTCTATGCGACGGTGTTCAAGAAGGGCAAGGCCGATTCCGCATCCGAACTGCGGGTTTCGCGGATCACCGTGCTGGTGCTGGGCGTGGTCGCGGTCGTGCTCGGGATCGCGTTCGAGAAGCAGAACATCGCGTTCATGGTGTCGCTGGCCTTCGCAATCGCGGCCTCGGCCAACTTCCCGGTGCTGTTCATGTCGGTACTGTGGAAGGACTGCACCACCCGTGGCGCGTGCATCGGCGGCTTCATCGGCCTGATCACCGCAGTGGGACTGACGGTGGTGTCGCCGTCGGTGTGGGAAGTGACGCTCGGCAACCCGAAGGGTTCGGCATTGTTCCCTTACACCTCGCCGGCCCTGTTCTCGATGACCGCAGGTTTCCTCGGCATCTGGCTGTTCTCGATCCTCGACAACAGCGCACGTGCCAAGATCGACCGGGCCGGCTACCAAGCCCAGTCGGTCCGTTCGGAAACCGGCATCGGTGCCGCCGGCGCATCGGGCCACTAAGAAGCCCCGTGCCGCCGCGATCATTCGCGGCGGCTACTGAAAACCGACGGTTCACGAAGACCGCCCCGCATGCAAGTGCGGGGCGGTCTTTTTTTACCGGCCGGATTGGAAACGCGTCAAGACACGGTCACGCAATCGCGCGCTGATTGAACAGGATCTTATTCGAGAACGGATCCACGACCTCGAACGTCCGGTCGCCCCAGCACGCCAGCTCGATCGCCGGTCTGTTGTACCGGTAGGGCCGCGCGATGATTTCGCTATGCAGTGCGTCGAGATCGTCGGTATTCACGAAGATCTTGCTGCCCGGGGTGCAGTCGCCGGAGTGCTCGCTGAGATGGAACACCAGTTCGCCTCGCGACACCTGCATATAGACCGGCATGCAGGGCTCGAAGCGGTGCTCCCAGTCCAGCGACATGCCGAGAAAACCCAGGTAGAAGTCCCTGGCCTTGGCATCGTCGAAAATCCGTATGATCGGAATCGTCTGAAATCTCATCCCCGTCCTCGCAAGCGTCGTCCACCCGGTTTCACGCAATACTGCATCATCCGCCCGGAATAAGCGAATGATGCGATGCGTCCGCGCCAAACCCGGGCGGAGGCATGGGCGCGCTACGCGAACGCCCGCGGAATCAAGCCGCTTTCGCGCGCTTCGCGCGCGAGCTGCTCGCGAAAATCAGGGTGAGCGATCGAGATCATCGCCTGCGCGCGCTCGGGCACCGACTTGCCCTTGAGATTCACCATGCCATATTCGGTGACGACATACATCATGTCGCTGCGCGGGGTCGTGACCATGTTGCCGGCGGTGAGCTCGAGCACGATGCGGCTCTTGCGCACGCCATGGCGCTCGTAGGTCGACGACAGGCAGATGAACGACTTGCCGCCCGGCGAGGCATAGGCGCCGCGCACGAACTGCAACTGGCCGCCGGTGCCGCTGATGTGGCGGTGGCCATCGGATTCGCTCGCCGCCTGGCCTTGCAGATCGATCTGGGTCGTGTTGTTGATCGCGACCACCCGCTCGTTCTGCATGACCGTGTGCGGGATGTTGGTGAACTCCACCGGATTGCACAAGATATCCGGGTTGCGATCGGCGGCGGCATAGAGCGCCTTCGAGCCCAGGCCGAAGCTGCACACGATCTTGCCCGGATCGAGTCGCTTGGCCGCGCCGGTGACGATCCCGGCCTTGTACAGATCGATGATGCCGTCGGTGAGCATTTCGGTATGCACCCCCAGATCGCGCACACCACTCTGCAGCAGCAGCGAGCACACCGCATTGGGCATCGCGCCGATACCGATCTGCAGGCACGCGCCGTCCTCGATCTCGGCGGCGATCAGGCGCGCCACGGCGCGATCGGCGTCGGTCGGCGACGGGTTAGGCAGTTCGGGCGCCGCGGCGTGGTCACCCTCGATGATGTAGTCCACCTCGCTGACATGCACGCCATTGTCCACGCCGTGCACGTAGGGCAGGCCCTCGGTGACTTCGACGATGACGACCTTGGCGCGCTCGACGATCGCGCGATGCCACAGGTTCGCGGCGCTGAAGTTGAAGTAGCCGTTGCCGTCGAGCGGGCAGACCTTGAGCACCGCGATCTCCGACGGTGCGATGAAGCGCCGATAGTAGTCGCTGATCTCGCCCAGGTTGCACGGAATGTAGTTGGCCAGCCCGGCATCGCTTTTCTTGCGGTCATAGCCGCCGAAGTGCCAGTTGAACCAGTGGAAATGTTCCCGCCCCGGATCGGCTTCGAGCACCGCACGTGGCCGCAGGGTCAGGCAGGCGCGGATCTTGACGTCGCGGAGTTCGGCCTTGCGCGCGGCCAGCGCGCGGTCGAATACATCGGGCTGGCACAAGGTGGACCCGTATTCGAGCCAATCGCCGGTCCGCACGAGTCCGGCCGCCTCTTCCACCGAGATCCTGCGCGCCTGTTTGGCGGCTGTTCTGTTCGACATATGCTTCCTTAGGCATTGAAATTCGGATGACGACGAGTGTGTCCGCAAGCAGCGGTCCGGGTGTTGATGCGGATCAAAGCCGACGTCCGCGCGCCAGGGCGCACGACGCGGGAACACTGGGGCCGGGCGTCGTCTCGCCGGGCCCTTGCGAGCCTAGATGGCGGGCGAAAGCTCGCCGCGGCATGCGTGTACAAAGCGGCGGCGGACATCGTCGGCATCCAGCCCGAGCGCGAGCAGGTGATGCAGCTTGGTGACCGCCGCCTCGACGGTCATGTCGTGTCCGCCGACGACCCCGGCGGCGGCAAGCGCCGAGCCGGTCGCATACTTCGACGGGTCTACGCGGCCGCGCGGGCACTGGCTGATGTTCGCGATCACGACCCCGCGCGCGCGCGCGGCGCTCAGCGCGGCCACGAACCCGGGCAGGCCCACCGGTCCGTTGCCCGCCCCATAGGTCTGCAACACCAGGCCGGCGAGGGGAGGGTCGAGCATGCGTTCCAGGCGCGCCACCGACAGCCCGGGATACAGCTTCAGCACCGCGACTTCCCGCCCGCCCGGCGCGACCAACTCGAATGCCTCGCTCACCGGCATCGGCAGGAGGCGTGCCCGGTCGATCGCGATCTCGATGCCGACCCGTCCGAGCGGGGCGTAGTTCGGCGAATCGAAGGCGTCGAAATCGGCCCCTGAAACCTTGGTCGCACGGTTGCCGCGCAACAGCCTTCCATTGAAATACAGGCACACCTCGGGCACGCAATGGTTCGCGGCGATCAACAGCGCCCCGAGGAGATTGCCGCGGGCGTCGCTGCGCGCCTCGCACAGCGGCACTTGCGAGCCGGTCACGATCACCGGCTTGCGCAGGCCGGCGAGGGCGAACGAGAGCGCCGATGCGGTGTAGGCCATGGTGTCGGTGCCATGCACGATCACGAAGCCATCGAACGCGGCGTAGCGGGCCGCGATGTCGCTCGCGATCATGTGCCAGTCGCGCGGCTGCGCTTCGGCGCTGTCGATCAGGTGCGCATACTCGCTCAGCGTCCAGGCGGGCATGCCGGCCCGCCCGGCCGGCGGCAGAACCACGGCGAGCGCATCCGCCAGCCCGCGATCGGGCTGGTAGCCTTCCGGCGTCGGCTTCATGCCGAAGGTGCCGCCGGTGTAGGCGATGTAGACTTTCTTCATGTCGATCACTCCGCGGTCCCGCGCAGGCACGCACCGGAACAGACACCCGAACCGAGGGATTCACCCACCCTGCCCGATCACGTGACCGCAGCCGTGATTCGCCGACATGGCGGCATGCCGGGGGGCGCCGTCCACCCTAAGCCGAATGCCCGCAAGCGTCAAACCGGCGCGCGGGCCGGCCACGGCGGGCGCGCCGCGGCTCACACCGCCAGCGCCTCGCGCACCCCGTCGGCATCCATGCCGGCCCCGTCGCCGCGCATCACGATCTCGCCGCGCTCCATCACCAGGTACTGGTCGGCGAGCGAACGCGCGAAGTCGTAGTATTGCTCGACCAGCAGGATCGCCATCTCGCCGGTGGCGGCCAGGCTGCGGATCGCGCGCTCGATGTCCTTGATGATGGAAGGCTGGATGCCCTCGGTCGGTTCATCCAGGATCAACAGCTTGGGCCCGAACGCCAACGCCCTGCCGATCGCGAGCTGTTGCTGCTGGCCGCCCGAGAGGTCGCCACCGCGCCGATGCATCATCTGCAGCAGCACCGGGAACATCTCGAAGATGCGCCTGGGAATCGGCTCGCCGCCCGGCCGGGTCGCCAGCCCCATCAGCAGGTTTTCCTCCACCGTGAGGCGCGGGAAGATCTCGCGCCCCTGCGGCACATAGCCGATGCCGGCCCGCACCCGGTTGTAGGACGCGGCGCGGGTGATGTCCTGAGCGTTGAAGGTGATCCGGCCGCGCGCGGCCGGCACCAGCCCCATCAGGGTCTTCAGCAAGGTGGTCTTGCCGACGCCGTTGCGCCCCAGCAAGGTGGTGACCTTGCCGACCGGCACTTCGAACGACAGGCCGCGCAGGATGTGGCTGCCCCCGTAGTACTGGTTGAGATCGTCGACTTTCAGCATCGGGCTGCTCCGTTCAATCGGCCCGTTCATCGGCCCAGGTACACTTCGATCACGCGCGGGTCGGCCTGCACCGTGGCGAGATCGCCCTCGGCCAGCAGCGCGCCCTCGTGCAGCACCGTCACCCGGCCGCCCAGCGCCTCGACGAAAGCCATGTCATGTTCGACCACCACCAGCGAATGCGTGCCGGCGAGACTCACGAACAGCTCGGCGGTACGCTCGGTCTCGTCGTCGGTCATGCCGGCGACCGGCTCGTCGAGCAGCAGCAGCTTCGGCTCCTGCATCAGCAGCATGCCGATCTCCAGCCACTGCTTCTGCCCATGCGAGAGCAGGCCGGCCAGCCGGTCGGCGTCGGTCGCGAGGCGGATCAACTGCAGCGTCTCGGCGATGCGGTCGCCAGCCGCCGAGTCGAGCGTCGCGAACAGGCTGCGCCAGACCCGCTTGTCGGTCTTCATCGCCAGTTCGAGATTCTCGAACACCGTGTGGTTCTCGAAGATCGTCGGCTTCTGGAACTTGCGGCCGACGCCGATGTGGGCGATCTCGGGTTCGGAGAGCCGCGTCAGGTCGATCGTCTGGCCGAAGAACACCGTCCCCTCGTCGGGCCGCGTCTTGCCGGTGATGACGTCCATCATCGTCGTCTTGCCGGCGCCGTTGGGGCCGATGATGCAGCGCAGCTCGCCGGCGTCGATCGTCAGCGACAGCTTGTTGAGGGCGCGAAAGCCGTCGAAGCTGACCGTGATGTCCTCGAGATAGAGGATGACCTTGTGCGAGAGGTCGAGCTGCCCCGGCTTGAGGATGTGGCCGAGCTCGGCGGTGCCGCTGTCCCAGTCCGGGTTGTCGCCGTTCGTCGCCGGCAGGTCGGCGGCGTTCATGCCCCCGCTCCCTTCGCCGCCGCTGCGGTCGTCGTCCCGGCAGCGGCGCCCTCGCCGCGCCGCCGGCCGGCGCGCAGCCGCGCCCAGAGGCCGACAACACCCTGTGGCAGGTAGAGCGTGGCGACGATGAACAGCGTGCCGAGAAAGAACAGCCAGTACTCGGGGAAGCTGACGGTGAACCAGCTCTTCGCCAGATTGACCAGGAAAGCGCCGATCACCGGCCCGATCAGCGTGCCGCGGCCACCGACGGCGACCCAGATGGCGATCTCGATCGAGTTGCCGACGGACATCTCCGACGGGTTGATGATCCCCACCTGCGGCACGTAGAGCGCCCCGGCGACGGCACAGAGCATCGCCGACAGGGTCCACACGAAGAGCTTGTACCACAGCGGGTTGTAGCCGATGAACATGACCCGCGACTCGGAGTCGCGGATCGCCGTCAGGACGCGGCCGAACTTCGAGCCGACCAGGTAGCGCGCCAGCAGCAGCGTGCCGATCAGCGCCAGCGCCGACAGCGCGAAGAGGACGACACGCGTTTCCGGCGCGGTGATCGGGTAGCCGAGGATGCGCTTGAAGTCGGTGAAGCCGTTGTTGCCGCCGAAACCGGTCTCGTTGCGGAAGAACAGCAGCATCGCCGCATAGGTGAGCGCCTGGGTGATGATCGAGAAATAAACGCCCTTGATGCGCGAACGGAACGCGAACCAGCCAAACACGAACGCCACCACCCCGGGTACCGCCATCGCCAGGAACAGCGCCCATACAAAGGAATCCGAGCCCATCCAGAACCACGGCAGTTCCTTCCAGTCGAGAAACACCATGAAATCGGGCAGATCGCTCTGGTAGCTGCCGTCGCGGCCGATGCCGCGCATCAGGTACATCCCGAACGCGTAGCCGCCGAGGGCGAAGAACAGGCCGTGGCCCAGCGACAGGATGCCGGCATAGCCCCAGATCAGGTCCATCGCCACCGCGACCACCATGTAGCACAGGATCTTGCCGATCAGGCTCACCCAGTAGGCGGGAATGTGCAGCGCATGCTCGGCCGGCAGCACCAGGTGCGCCACCGGCACCCACACCCAGGCAAGGAGCGCGAACAGCGCCAGCGCGATCCAGCCGCCACGCGGCATGCTGTCGAGCAGTCGTATCGTGAAGGGGGTGCGCATGACCTGACCTCAGCTATCGGCGAACCGGCCCTTGAGGGCGAACAAGCCCTGCGGACGCTTCTGGATGAAAACGATGATGAACACGAGCACCAGGATCTTCGCGATCACCGCGCCGGCCCAGCCTTCGAGGAATTTCGACACAATGCCCAGCCCGAGCGCCGCCCACACCGCGCCGGCGAGCTGGCCAACCCCGCCCAGCACCACGACCATGAAGGAATCGACGATATAGCCCTGGCCCATCGCCGGCCCGACGTTGGCGATCTGCGACAGCGCGAGCCCGCCCAGGCCGGCAACGCCGGCGCCGATCGCGAACGCCAGGGTATCGACGCGCGCGGTCGGCACGCCCACGCAGCCGGCCATCGGGCGGTTCTGGGTGACCGCGCGCACGAACATGCCGAGCCGGGTCTTCTGCATCATCAGCCAGATCAGCACCAGCACGAACACCGCGAACGCCAGGATCACGATGCGATTCCACGGCAGCGCCAGACCGGCCATGACCTCGACGCTGCCCGACATCCACGACGGGTTGGCGAGCTCGAGGTTCTGCGGCCCGAAGGTGACGCGCGCGGTCTGGATCAGCACCAGCGACAAACCCCAGGTCGCGAGCAGCGACTCGAGCGGGCGGCCGTACAGGTGGCGCAGCACGCTGCGCTCCATCACCACCCCGACCAGCGCGGCGGCGAGGAACGCGACCGGAATCGCCGCCACCACGTACCAGTCGAGATAAGCCGGCAGGTGCTCGCGGAACAAGCCCTGCACGACGAAAGTGGCATAGGCGCCGACCATCAGCAACTCGCCGTGGGCCATGTTGATCACGCCCATCACCCCGAACGTGATCGCCAGCCCCAGCGCCGCGAGCAGCAGGATCGAACCGAGCGACATGCCCGAGAACACCGTCGCGAACACCTGCGCGAGCGCAACCCGGCGCTCGATCGCGGCGATCGAGCCCGCCGCTGCCTCACGCACGCTCGCATCCGGCTCCAGCCACCCGTCGCCCTCGCGGGCCACCAGCGGCTTGAGCAGCGTGATCACCGCGCGATCGGCCGAGGTGCCCAGCGCACTGGCCGCCTTGAGACGCTCGGCCGGATCGGCCGAACCCAGCTGAACCCGCGCCGCGGCCTGCAGCACCACGTCGCGAACCGAGGCGAGCTCTTCATGCTCGATGACCCGTTCGAACAGCGGCAACAAGGCCTCGGACGGGCTGCCCAGCAACACCTCGGCGGCGACACGGCGCTCGGCGGCGGTGCCGCTTTCCAGGGTCAGGCCGGCCTTGGCCGTCGCGAGCGCCCGCCGCAGGCGGTTGTTGAGGCGCAGCGGCGTCACGTCGGCGGCGGCGATCGCGAGCGTCTCGCCGCTCGCGGGATCGATCACCTTGCCGGCCTGCAGCAACACGGCACGCACGACCGGCTCGGCATCCGCCTCGCCCTCGGCGGGCATGATCGTCACCATACCGAATTCGCCCGCCTCCATCGCGGCGACCACCCGCCCGCCGGCCTCTTCGCCCAGGGCCAGTGCTTCGATCGCGGCGACCCGGGTCTCGAAATCGCTGGCGGCAAGGCCTGCCAGCACCGCTGCATCCAGGCCGGCACGCGCGGTGCCGCAACACAGCATCAACAGCAGGGCGAGGCGAATGAACATCCTGGGCATGGAACACAACCTCTTCGGCATCCGGACGCACCCACCACCGCGCCCCCGAGGCCTGACGGCCGCGGGACGCATGGGCGGATGCAGTGGAACGGTTGCGAAGGCCGCGCCTCGGCGCGCCTCCGCGTGGCGATGGATCAGAGACCCTGCTTGGACTCGTTGCCTTCGATGAAGGGGCTCCACGGCTGGGCGCGGATCGGCTCCTTGGTCTGCCACACCACGTCGAACTGGCCGTCGCCGCGCACTTCGCCGATCAGCACCGGCTTGTGCAGGTGATGGTTGGTCTTGTCCATGGTCAGGGTGAAACCCGACGGCGCCTTGAACGACTGGCCGCCCATCGCCTTGATGACCGCATCCACGTCCGTGGTGCCGGCCGCCTCGACCGCCTGCTTCCACATGTGCATGCCGACGTAGGTGGCTTCCATCGGGTCGTTGGTGACCACGGTGTCGGCATTGGGCACGTTGTTCTTCTTCGCCCAATCGCGGTACTTGGCGACGAACTCGGTGTTCTGCGGGTTCTCGACCGACATGAAGTAGTTCCATGCAGCCAGGTGGCCGAGCAGCGGCTTGGTGTCGACACCACGCAGCTCCTCTTCGCCGACCGAGAACGCCACCACCGGCACTTCGGTCGCGGCCAGGCCGGCGTTGCCGAGTTCGCGGTAGAACGGCACGTTGGAGTCGCCGTTGATCGTCGAGATCACCGCCGTCTTGCCACCCGCCGAGAACTTCTTGATGTTGGCGATGATGGTCTGGTAATCCGAGTGGCCGAAGGGGGTGTACTCCTCCATGATGTCGGCGTCGGCCACGCCCTTGCTCTTCAGGAAGGCGCGCAGGATCTTGTTGGTGGTGCGCGGATACACGTAGTCGGTGCCCAGCAGCACGAAGCGCTTGGCGCCGCCGCCTTCCGCGCTCATCAGATATTCGACCGCCGGAATCGCCTGCTGGTTGGGTGCAGCGCCGGTGTAGAACACGTTCTTCTCGAGCTCCTCGCCTTCGTACTGCACCGGGTAGAACAGCAAGCCGTTGAGCTCGCTGAACACCGGCAGCACCGACTTGCGCGACACCGAGGTCCAACACCCGAACACCACCGCGACCTTGTCCTGGGCGAGCAACTGGCGCGCCTTCTCGGCGAACAGCGGCCAGTCGGAGGCCGGGTCCACCACCACCGGCTCGAGCATCTTGCCCATCACCCCGCCGCCGGCGTTGATCTCCTCGATCGTCATCAGCGCGACGTTCTTGAGCGCGGTTTCGGAAATGGCCATCGTGCCCGAAAGCGAGTGCAGGATGCCGACCTTGATGGTTTCGGCGGCATGCGCGCCGATCGGCACGCCGATTGCGGCGATCGAAGCGGAAAGGGCCAGGGCCTTGATGAAACTGCGGCGATCTTGCATGAGAGAGACTCCTGAATGTCGTGGACGAAATCGTGTTTTCGTGTTGTTGCGCTGCGACATCAGATTAGGTCGGGAGGCCCCGGGGCGGAATACGCAAGATGGCGTAGTGGCGGCACCGGCAGGCGCCGCCCGGGAAGGACGGGGAAGCGGCCGGCCCGCGCCAGCTCAACGCCCGGCGGGGAGCGCCGGCCGCGTGCGGTAGAAGGTGAGCGGGCTCGCCTGCGGGGCAGCGCGCACGCTGCGCTTGAGCCTGCCGACCACGTGCATTTCGCACGGCTTGCAATCGAAGCGCAGGGTGAGCCTTTCCTTGCCGTTGATCAGCTGCAGCGGTTCGGCGCGCACCGTGCCCTGCACGCCGGTCACGCCCTTGGTCTGGCGCGGGCACAGGCTGAGGCTGTAGCGCACGCAATGCTTGGTGATCATCAGGCTGACCTCGCCTTCTTCCTCGTGGCTTTCGTAGGCCGCGGCAATCACCTTGACGCCGTGGCGGGCATAGAAATCGCGCGCCTTGTGGTTGAAGACATTGGCCAGGTAGCTCAGGGTATCTTCGGGATAAGGCACCGGCGGCTCGACCGGGCGCGCCCGCACCGGGCACGGGCGCGATTCGGCGCGCACCGCCTCCAGCGCCGCCACCGCGTCACGGCGCAAGCCGTTGAGCTGCGCGGCAGGCACGAACCACGGCTGTGCAAGCGCCAACTCGATCCCGTCGACGCGGAATGGCGTATCGCCGACGCGGTCGAGCCGTTCGCGCAGTTTGCCCGCCGCCTGCTGCGCGTCGCGGGCGGGCTCCCATGCGCCGGCAAGCACGGCGTGCGCGACGCAGCCCTTTTCGTCGGTAAGCGTCAGCCGCAGGCCCGCGTCGTCGTCGGCGAGCAGCATGCGCAGGCCGATGCGGCGTTCGGCGGATTTCTTCTCGAGGGTGCGCAGCCAGTCCATGCTGCGGTTGCGGTTGAGCGTCGTGCCCGTGCGCAGGTCGCGCAGTCCGGCGATCGCGTCCTTGGGGAATATCCGCCACAGCGTGCCGCCATCGCGCCCGGGGCCGATTCGGTCGACGCGATTGACCTGCAGCCCGACCAGTTCCTTGCGCAGGTCGTGGTAGCACAGGCCGTCGCCGTTGTGCAGCACGGTATCGGCGGATTCGGTTTCCAGCTCCACCCATTCGCCGCCGATCCGGGTCACCCAGCCGATCGGGCGGCCGGGGTTCTTGGGGGTGTCGAACGCGCCGATGTCGTCCTTACGGCCGCGCACGAAGTAATCGGTGAACTCGCGGTTGAAGTTCTGTTCAGGGTCGGGCTCGAAGGTGTAGGTGCAGCGCCCGTCGGAAGCGGGCGCGAGTTCGGGCCCGTGCTCGATGATTCCGTCGAGCAGGCGGCGATAGTGGGCGGTGATGTTCTTGACGTAGCCCATGTCCTTGTAGCGCCCTTCGATCTTGAAGCTGCGCACGCCGGCTTCGACCAGCGCGGCGAGGTTGTCGCTCTGGTTATTGTCCTTCATCGACAGCACATGCTTGCCGTGGGCGACGATGCGGTCCTGGCCATCCTTGACTTCGTAGGGCAGGCGACAGGCCTGGGAGCAATCGCCCCGGTTGGCGCTGCGCCCGGTGTGGGCGTGGCTGATGTAGCACTGGCCGCTGTAGGCCACGCACAGCGCACCGTGAATGAAGAACTCGAGCGTGCAGCGCGCCGGATCGGTGGCGGCGCGAATCGCCGCGATCTGCGCCAGCGTGAGTTCGCGCGCGAGCACGATCTGCGACAGGCCGACGTCCTGCAGAAAGCGCGCCTTGTCGGGGCTGCGAATGTCGGTCTGGGTGCTGGCGTGGAGCTGGATCGGCGGCAGATCGAGTTCGAGCAGCCCCATGTCCTGGATGATCAGGGCATCGACCCCGGCATCGTGGAGCTGCCCGATCAGGCGCCGGGCCGACTCGAGTTCGTCGTCGCGCAGGATCGTGTTGAGGGTGGCGAAGACCCGCGCGTGATAGCGATGCGCATGGGCGGCCAAGCGGGCGATGTCGCGCACGCTGTTGTCGGCGGCCGCCCGCGCCCCGAAGGACGGGCCGCCGATATATACCGCGTCCGCGCCATGGTTGATCGCCTCGATGCCGATCTCGGCGTCGCGGGCGGGTGCAAGCAGTTCGATCTGGTGGGGCAGCATGGCGATCCGGATAGTGAGCAACGGGTTACTTTCGAGGCTGGCGCGGGTGCTCTCAAGCGCGCCACGGCGGCGCGCCGACGCCGCGCAATCAGTCGGTGCGGATGCGCTCGACGAAACCGGCCACCGCTTCGATGACCGCCTGGGGCTGGTCCTTGTGCGGCGAATGGCGACAGTCGGCAAGCTTGCACAGCTCGACATCGGGCGCGGCGGCGGCGATGCGGTCGATCTGCGCCATCGTGGCGTACTCGTCGTCTTCGCCCTGGATCGCGAGCACCGGCACGCCGATGGCCGGCACCAGGTCTTCGATGTTCCAGTCGCGGAAGCCGGGGCTGAGCCAGGTGTCGGTCCAGGCGCGGAACACGGCATCGGCATCGTTGTGGTACTTCGCCAGCCGCGCACCGAGATCGGTGTGCTGGTAGGCCTCGAGCGCGACCCGGATGCCCGCCAGGGTAATGTCCTCGACCATCACGTGCGGCGCCATCATGATCACGCCGGACAGCGGCGTATCGGTGCCGCCGGCGCAGATCAGCGCGATCGACGCGCCGTCGGAATGGCCGAACAGGATCGGGCGCTCGAGCCCCAGCCGCGCGATCAGCTGCGGCAGCACGCTGAGCCCCTGTTCATGCAGATAACGCGGCGTGCGCGGCGCGCGGGCCGGATCGGAGCGGCCGTAGCCGATGCGCGAATACACCAGCGCATCACAGCCGGTCGCGTCCGCGACCCGCTGCGGAAAGTCCCGCCACATCGTGATCGAGCCGAGCCCCTCGTGCAGGAAGATCATGACCGGCGCGTTGTCGCGCGGATGGGCGGACGCCAGGCGGACGTATTCCAGGCGTACGCCTTCGATGGTGACGGTATTCAAGCGATGTGCTCCCGAGAGTGATCCGAACGGTTCCGGATTATCCCGGATCTGGCATCGGGGCGGGTACACGGCGTGGCGCCCCTCCGGCCGACCGGGCAGGCACTGCCGCCGCCGCGATCAGTTCTGGGCCGACTTGCCTTCGCCCTCGCCCGCCGTCATCACCGTCCGCCGCGGCAGAATCCCGCCGCGCAGGCGGCGCACCACGCGCTGGAAGAACAAGTTGTTCGGAATCTGCAACACCGTGCCCTGGCGCCCCTCATCGGTCTCCTGCAGCGTCGTGTAGATCAGGTTGATGTCGATGACGCGGCCCTTGATGCCGGGCTTTTCGCCGTTTTCCAGCAACTCGATGTGATCGTGCATCCGGAACGGGCGGGTCGTGAAGATGAGCACGGTGCAAAAAATGTTCGACAGCACGCTCCACGCGGCAAAAAACGCCACCGCCGCCACCGCGGCAAAGCCGGTGAACGCCGTCCACAACACCGCCCCCGACACCCCCATCCTCTCCAGCACCAGCAGCGCCGCCGCGGCGTAGATCAGGAACGCCAGGATCCGCCTGGCACCCAGCGCCAGTTCCGGCGGCAGGCCGTAGTGCTCGTCCAGCTGGCGGATCAAGCGCCGCACCAGCCGTTGCAGCAGCCACGCCGCGAACACCACCAGCAGCACCTGCCCCACCGGCACGATGATGCCCAGCCAGTCCTGCAACCAGGAAGGTAAACGTTCTTTCACCACTCTGCGACACTCCCTAAAACCCGGGGGCGGCCCCCCGGTTCAGCACGGACGGCACCCGCCCGCATTCACGCCCGCGAGGTACTCACGCGAGCACCTCGTCCGGGCGTGCCGGCGCTTCGTCATCGGTCTCTTCGCCCAGGAAGCCGCCGCTCTGGTGCGCCCACAGGCGCGCATAGAGCCCATCGTGCGCGAGCAGGCTGCGGTGATCGCCCTGCTCGACGATGCGCCCCTTGTCCATGACGATGAGGCGGTCCATCGCGGCGATGGTCGACAGGCGGTGGGCGATCGCGACCACGGTCTTGCCTTCCATCAACCGGTAGAGACTGGTCTGGATCGCCGCCTCGACTTCCGAATCGAGCGCGCTGGTGGCCTCGTCGAGGAGCAGGATCGGCGCATCCTTGAGCATGACCCGCGCGATCGCGATGCGCTGGCGCTGGCCGCCCGAGAGTTTGACCCCGCGTTCGCCCACGTGCGCGTCGTAGCCCATGCGCCCCTTGGGGTCGGTGAGCCCGAGGATGAACTCGTGCGCCTCGGCGCGCCGGGCCGCCGAGATCATGTCGTCATCGGTAGCGTCGGGCCGGCCGTACAGGATGTTGTCGCGCACCGAGCGGTGCAACAGCGAAGTGTCCTGGGTGACCATGCCGATCTGCTCGCGCAGGCTCACCTGGGCGACATCGGCGATGTTCTGGCCGTCGATCAGGATCCGCCCGCTTTCCACGTCGTAGAAGCGCAGCAGCAGGTTCACGATCGTCGACTTGCCGGCGCCGGAACGGCCGACCACGCCGATCTTCTCGCCCGGCCGGATCACCAGGTCGAGATGGTCGATGACCCGCCGCGCCGCCGGTCCGGTCGCGCCGTAGGCAAAGCACACGTCGTCGAAGCGGATCTCGCCGCGGCTCACCACGACCGGCACCGCATGCGGTTTGTCGATGACCTGGTGCGGGCGCGACAAGGTGTTGATGCCGTCCTGGACCGTGCCGACGTTCTCGAACAGCGAGGCCATCTCCCACATCACCCAGTGCGACATGCCGTTGAGGCGCAAGGCCATCGCAGTCGCGGCGGCGAGCGCGCCGACCCCGACCTCGCCGTGCGACCACAGCCACAGCGCGACCCCGGCGGTGCCGAGAATCAGCAGCATGCTGAGCCCGTGCACGGTGACTTCGATGCCACTCACCAGGCGCATCTGCGCATGCACCGTCCCGAGGAACTCGTGCATCGCGGTGCGTGCGTAGCCGGCCTCGCGTCCGGCATGCGAAAACAGCTTGACCGTGGCGATGTTGGTATAGGCATCGGTGATGCGCCCGGTCATCATCGCGCGCGCATCGGCCTGCTCGCGCGACACCCGCGCGAGCTTCGGCACGAAGTACCACAGCGCCAGCGCGTACAGCGAGACCCAGGCGAGGAAGGGCGCGAGCATCCAACTCGCAAAACTGCCCACCACGATCACCATGGTCATGAAGTAGATCGTGACGAACACCAGGATGTCGGTCAGGATCATGCAGGTGTCGCGCACCGCGAGCGCGGTCTGCATGACCTTGGCCGCGACCCGCCCGGCGAATTCGTCCTGGTAGAAGCTCATGCTCTGGCCGAGCATCAGACGGTGAAAGTTCCAGCGCAGGCGCATCGGGAAATTGCCGGCCAGGGTCTGGTGCTTGAGCATGGTCTGAACGGCGACCAGACCCGTGCTGCCAACGATCACCAATGCCAGCACGACGAGGGTGAAGCCCTCCTCCGCCCACAGGCGCGCCGGCTCGACCGCGGCGAGCCAATCGACCACGCGCCCGAGCAGTGCGAACAGCAAGGCCTCGAATGCGCCGATCAGCGCGGTGAGAAGCATCATGCCGAGAATGAAGGGACGCACGCCCTCGGTGCCGGCCCACAGAAAGGCGAAGAAACCGCGCGGCGGGGTGCGGGGCGTCTCGTCCGGGTAGGGATGGACGCGTCTTTCGAACGAACCGAACAAGGGGATCTCCAATGACAGTGGCGAATGGCCGCTTGTGGCGGCTGGAACCGCATTCTGCCCGATTTGCGCCCGTCTATCCCAACGCAAGCCCTAGCCGTTCGAACCGGCCCCCTGCAGCCTCGACATCGCCATCGACGCGGCGGCGGTACGGGTCTCGACCCCGAGCTTCTCGAACACATGCTCGAGGTGCTTGTGCACGGTGCGCGGGCTGGTGCCGAGAATCTCGCCGATGTCGCGGTTGGTCTTGCCGCGGATGACCCAGTAGAGGACTTCGGCCTCGCGCGTGGTCAGGCGGAACAGCGCGATCAAGGCCTCGATGGTGCTGGCGTCGTTCTCCTGGCGCAGGACCACCAGCCATTCGCCTTCGCCCTCGCCGCCCTCCTCGGTGCGATCGTGAAACGATGCCAGCAGCCGGCGCGCGCCCTCCGCGACGAGGAGCGGCGAGGACTCCTCGCGCGCGCGCCGGGCCTTCTCGGCCGCCAGCACCCATGCGAGCAGCGGCGCCGGTGTTTCGTCTTCGGCATGCGGAAAAAAGCTGCGCAGCAACTTGCGGGCGAGCGGCGTCTGCCAGACCAGGCGCGCATCGCTGACCCGGATCGCCACGGTGGCCTGGCCGAAGGCGTCGAGCGCGGTGCGCGCCTGTTTCATCTGGCGCGCGTTCTGCACATGCGCGGCGATGCGCGCCAACACCTCGGCCGGACGAATCGGCTTGGTGACGTAGTCGGCCCCTCCGGCCGAAAACGCCGCCACCACATGTTCGGTTTCGGTGAGGCCGGTCATGAAGATGAGCGGAATGTTGCGGGTGACGAAGTCGGCCTTCAGCCGGCGCGCGACCTCGAACCCGTCCATGCCCGGCATCAGGGCATCGAGCAGAACCACGTCGGGCAGGCTTTGGCGCGCCCGCGCCAGCGCCGCCTCGCCATGGGTCGCGACCAACACCGTGTAGCCGGCCTCGTCGAGGGCGTCGTGCAGCACCGACAGGTTCTCGGGCACGTCATCGACGATCAGGACGATGCCGCGGCCGCCCTCCACGCGATTCATCAGTTTGCCATCCTCGCAGTCATCCGGTCCGCCTGCCGCCCCGGGGAGGCACACACAGCAAGCATGGGGACCGCTCCATCTAGTGCCCGGCCTGGGTCAGCAACTCGCGCATCGCCTCGAACTGGAACTGGCGGGCCAGATCGCGCTGCATGCCCACGAACTCGGCGCATTCGGGGTGGGCATGCTCGATCTCGGCCAGGTGCGCGAGAATACCCCGAGGGTAGCCCAGCTCCACGAGCGCGTCGAGTTCGCGCAAGGCTTCCGGCGGCGGACGGCTCACCGCCGGCACGGCGCGCGCGCTGCCGGTCGTCGGCGCAGCCGCGGCGCGCTCGGGCCGGTCGGCCCACACCCACTCCAGCGCCAGCCGCGTGCCGATCCAGTCGAGCAGGTCGTCGACATTGATCGGCTTGGTGATGAAGTCCTGCGTGGCGATCCCGACATCGTTGTCCAGCCCCTTGTCGAAGGCATTGGCCGAGATGATCGCCACCGGAATGTCGCCCAGGCCGCCGGCATGCATCCGACGCAAGGTCTCCCAGCCATCGATGCCGGGCATCGCGAGGTCCATGAACACCAGGTGGGGCTTGAAACCTTTCAGTACCGCGAGGCACTCGTGCCCGGAGGCGGCCTGCTCGACCTGAAAACCGAGCGGCTCGAGCAGGTTGTGCAAGAGTTCGCGATCGACCCGCTCGTTGTCCACCAGCAGAATGCGCCGCCGGATGCCCTTGTAGCCGATCCGCTGGGCGCGCGGCAGCGCCGCCTCCGCGTGGCGCCCGTGCAACTGCGGCAGGAACAGCCGCACCCTGAAGCGACTGCCCGCACCGGGCGTGCTGTCCACGGCCATCTCGCCGCCCATCAGGTCGGTGAGCATGCGGCTGATCGTGAGCCCGAGCCCGGTTCCGGCCGTGGCCGCGCGGGTCGTCGTGCCGCGCTCGAAGGGCTCGAAGACGCGCTCCAGCTCGTCGGCCGGAATGCCCGGACCGGTATCCTCGATGTCGAAGACCGCCATCTCGCGCCGATAGGCGAGGCGCAGCGTGACCGTGCCGCGCTGGGTGAACTTCACCGCATTGCCGATGATGTTGATCAGGATCTGGCGCAAGCGCTTCTCGTCGGCCCGCACCACCGCCGGCAGCTCGCCGGCCGGCTCGAAGTGAAAGCGCAGGCCTTTGTTGCGCGCCTGCAGCTCGAACATCGCCACCATCTGGCCGACGAACTGTGGAAACGCCAGCGGCCGCGCCTCGAGCGTGAGCTTGCCGCCCTCGATGCGGGCGATGTCCAGCGTGCCCTCGATCAGCGACAGCAGATGCTCGCCGCTCTTCTTGATCACCCCCACCGCCTGGCGCCGCTGCGGCGGAATGGCCTCGTCGCCGTCGAGGATCTGCGCGTAGCCGAGGATGCTGTTCAGCGGTGTGCGCAATTCATGGCTGATCGAGGTGATGTAGCGGCTCTTGGCCTGGTTGGCACTCTCCGCGACCCGCTTGGCGCCCTGCAAGGCTTCGTCGGTGCGCTTATGCGACTCGATCTCCTGCATCAGCAGCAGGGTCTGGCGGTTGGACTCCTCCTGTGCCACCTCGCGGCTCTTGAAGGTCAGCACCATCCACCATGCCCCCACTCCGCTTACCAGGAACAGCGCCGCGAAGACCTTCACGAACACGCCATCGAGCGCGAGCCGTGCCTCGTCGCCATGCGACTGCACCTCGTGGTAATGGATGAGCCCCAGCAGAATCGCGAGAAAGGACACGACGCCGGCCATCAGCAGCAGGTAGTGCCCCAGGCCGGCGTCGAGGTAAGGCTTCAGACGCCGCGGCAGCACCCGTGCGAGCAGCGCGGACCACTGCGTGGCAAGGCGCGCATGCGGCTTGCACAAGTCTTCGCAGCGTGCGTCGAGCGAACAGCACAGCGAGCAGATCGTGCCCTGGTAGGCCGGGCAATGACTGGTGTCCTCGGCCTCGAAGTGCTGGCCGCAGACGCTGCACTTGCGGGTGGCGGCGGCACTGCCGCCCAGGGGCTCGGGCGGGCGGGCAAGATAGTAGCGCCCCCGCGTCCACCAGGCGATCAGCGGCGACACCAGCATGGCCACGCCCATCGCGACGAACGGCGCAAAGGGCTGGATGCCCGCGCCGAACAGGCCGAGAAAGGTGCACACCGACAACACCGAGGCGATCAGCATCGCACCGACACCCACCGGGTTGATGTCGTAAAGGTGGCTGCGCTTGAACTCGATCCCCTTGGGCGACCAGCCCATCGGCTTGTTGACGACTAGGTCGGCGACGACCGCCACGATCCACGAGATCGCCACGTTCGAATACAGGCCCAGCACCTGGCCCAGCGCCTGGAACACCTCCATCTCCATCAGCAGCAGCGCGATCAGGATGTTGAACACGACCCACACGACCCGCCCGGGGTGGCTGTGCGTCAGGCGCGAGAAGAAGTTCGACCAGGCCAGCGAGCCGGCATAGGCGTTGGTGACGTTGATCTTGAGCTGCGACACGATCACGAACAGCGCGGTGACCGCCACCGCGAGCGTGGCGTTGTCGAACACCAGCCCGAACCCGAGCAGATACATCTGGTTGGGGTCCACCGCCTTCTCGGCGCCCATGCCCTGGCGCAACAGCAGCCACGCGAGGAACGCGCCGCCGAGCATCTTGACCACGCCGATCAGCACCCAGCCCGGACCACCCAGCACCACGCCGAACAACCACTGGCGCCGGTTCGACGCAGTGCGCTCGGGCATGAAGCGCAGATAGTCGGCCTGCTCTCCCATCTGGGTGATCAGCGCGATGCCGACCGTCATCGCCGCGCCGAACAGGTGCCAGTCGAACTCGCCACTCACCCCGCGCGCGCCCGGGTAGTGCCACAGGCCCCGCAGCGCCTGGGGATCCGCGCCGAGCAGGAACACGAACGGCAGCGCCAGCAGGAACAGCCACAGCGGCTGCGTCAGCGTCTGGATGCGGCTGATCACGGTGATGCCGTGGGTCACCAGCGGAATCACCACCAGCGCGCAGATCAGGTAGCCCCAGGCGGGCGGAATGCCGAAGGCCATCTCCAGCGCATAGGCCATGATCGCCGCCTCGAGCGCGAACAGGATGAAGGTGAACGAGGCGTACACCAGCGACGAAATGGTCGAGCCGATGTAGCCGAAGCCGGAGCCGCGCGTCAGCAGGTCCATGTCTACGCCATGGCGGGCCGCATACAGGCTGATCGGCAGGCCGGTCATGAAGATGATCAGACCGATCGCGAGAATCGCCCATAAGCTGTTGACGAAGCCGTAGCTCACCAGCATCGTCGCCCCGACCGCTTCCAGGACCAGGAAGGACGCCGAGCCGAACGCCGTATTGCCGACCCGGAAGGCCGACCACTTGCGATAGCTGCGCGGCGTAAACCGCAGCGCATAGTCCTCGAGCGTTTCGTTGGCAACCCAGGTGTTGTAATCGCGGCGTATCTTCACCACCCGCTGCACGGCGTCGGGCGCGGCGCGCGCTTCGTCGGGCGGATCGGGGGCGGTCACGGACATGGGGTGGGGTGCAGGCACATCATCGCGGCCGGCGATCACTCAGTGGACGGCCCTCCTGTCGCTGCGCGGCATCCTCCCCAAAAGAGGGCGTGCCTGCTGCGGGCGGCCCGCCGGCCGGAACCGCGTCGCTCCCGCACTCCGACGCGAGCCGGTAGGCCAGCGCGGTCAGCGCCGCATAGGCCTCGCCGGCTTCGCCGCTCCACTGCGTCACCGCGCGCTGCTGCGCCGAGACCACCGCATGGTCACCGCGCGCCGCCGGCCCGGTCAGCGCATGCCGCGCGCCGCGCTCGATGACGTTCGCGAGCGCACCACGCGCCAGGGGCGCCAGCAGGCGGTCGGCCGTCTCGGGCGCCACCCCGGCCGCCAGGTAGGCCTTGCGGGCGAGGTCCATGATGACCACCAGGAAATTCGAGGCGAACACCGAAGCGGCGTGGTAGAGCGGCTTGTGCGCCGCGTCGAGCGCGAAGCAGTGGCCGCCGATGGCCGCGAACAGCTGCGTCAACCGCGCACACAAATCCGCACTGCCCTCGACCCCGCACAAGGTGCCGGCGAACTGGTCGAGCGCGCGCCCCGGCTCGGCGAAGCTGAGCACCGGGTGCACGCTGGCGATGCCCGCCCCGAGCGCGCCGAGCGGCGCCAGCAGCGCCGACGCGCCGAATCCGGACAGATGAAACACGCCATCGCCGGGCCGGACGAGGCCGCAGCCGGCCAGGCGCCGGGCCGCGGCCGCGATCTCGCGGTCGGGCACCCCGAGCAACCACAAGCCGGCCGGCCCCATGGCGGCCATTTCGGCCACCGCCCGCCCGCCGCCGACGAAGTCGCATGCCGCCAGCGCCCCGGCATGGCTGCGCGTGAGCACCGCCCCGATCTGCACCACGCCGTGCTGCCGCCACAGCCGCGCGAGCGTGCTGGCGGCGCGCCCGCAGCCGATGATGTTGAGCGTCGTCATCGTTTGTCCTCGCGGCGCAGATGGCCCACCGCCCACACCGCCGCCTCGACCCGCGAGCGCAATTCGAGCTTGCGCAGGATGTGCTTGACGTGCACCTTCACCGTGCCTTCGGCAATCTCGAGGTCGCGCGCGATCAGCTTGTTCGACAAGCCCTCGGCAATGCGCTCGAGAATCCGCAGCTCCTGGTCGGTGAGCCCGGCCGCGGTGGCCGACGCGGGACGCGGGTCGCGCCGCAGGGCGGCCGCCATCAGGTGGGTGAGCTCGTCCGATACCACGATGCGCCCGGCCGCGGCCGCCTGCAGCGCGGCAATCATCGACTCGGGCTCCATGTCTTTCAGCAGGTAGCCGTCGGCACCGGCGCGCAGCGCGGCGACCAGGTCTTCCTCGGCATCCGAGACGGTCACCATCACCACCCGGGCGTCGATGTCGGCGCGGCGCACCTCGCGCAACACCTCGAGACCGGACATTTCCTTCATGTTGAGATCGAGCAGCAGCAGGTCGGGGCGCGCCTCGAGCACACAGGCGAGGCCGTCGCGCCCGCTCGCCGCCTCCCCGACGATGTCGAAGCCCGAAATCGTCCTGAGCAGCTGGATCAAGCCCTTACGGAACAACGGATGGTCGTCGATGATAACGACCGTCTGGCGAGGATGGTTCATGTCGATACCCGGCCCGGCAGATCTGAAATGACGCGCGTCTCGCGCTGCGGATCGAAACGCACGCTCACGCGCGTCCCCCCTTCCTGTGTCGGCTTGAGCGTGAGCGCGCCGCCGAGCCCGCGCGCGCGTTCGCCCATGATCGCCATCCCGTAGTGATGGGGTTCGGCCTGCGCATCCCAGATCAAGCCCTCGCCGTCGTCCTCGACGACCACCTCCACCCACCCCGCCGGCGTCATGCCCAGGTCGACCCGAATGTGCGAGGCCTTGGCATGCCGGGTCGCGTTCGACAGCGCCTCGCGAATCAGATGGAGCACATGCACCTCCTGGTTGGGGCGCAGTTCGCACCCCGCGAGGTTGATCGCCAGCGTGATCGGGATGCCGCTGCGGTTCGAGAACTCGTCGACGGTGGTCACCAGCAGACGCGAAAAATCACCCTTGATCTGCAGCCTGAAACTCGACAGCAACTCGCGCAATTGCCGATACGCCGAATCCAGGCCCTGGCGCAGATCGCCCAGTACGGTGAGCGCCTCGCCCCGGCGCGCCGGATCGGTCACCACCGGCGCCAGCAGGCTGACCTGGATCTTCATGTACGACAAGGACTGGGCGATCGAATCATGCAGCTCGCGCGCGATGATCGAGCGCTCCTCCTGCAATCCGAGCAGGCGCTCGCGCTCGCTCTGGCGGCTGATGCCCAGCGCCACCCCCATGTGGCGCGACAAGGCCTCGATCAGATCCTGCTGCCAGCCGGCGAGGCGCTGGCCGCGCGGCAACGCGAAACGCAACATCCCGTAGAGATGGTCGGCGTCGCGCAGCGGCACCATCAATACCTCGGTCGCGGCATCGCCCGATAGTTGATAGGTCCACGGCGCCAGCTTGCCGCGGCAGTTGCGGCACGCCTCGTCCGCGTCCTGGTCGGGGCGTGCGCATCCGCCCATGCTCGAAAACAGCACCGCGGCCGGCCCCCCGTGCTTGGGCTCGATACAGGCGAAGCTGCCCTTCAGGCCCAGGGTCCGCTCGATCTCGGTCAAGGCCTCGGAATAGGCTTCCGAACTGGCCGGGGCGTGATACAGGCGCGAGATGACCTTGTACAGCAGCGCCAACGACCGATTGGTCCGCACCAGGTCCGCGGTCTTCTGCTCCACCCGTTGTTCGAGATCGCGATACGCCACCGACAACTCGTCGGCCATCGCGTTGAACGCGCCGCTCACCTCGCCCAGTTCGTCATTGCCGGCAAAATCGCTGCGCGCGGTGAAATCCCGCCGCGCGATCCGTCCGGCCGCCTGGCGCAACGCCGCCAGCGGACCGAACACGCGGCGGCGCATCAACTGGAGCGCGACGATCACGACCACGGCCGTGATCGCCAGCGCCGCGGCAAGCGTGGCGCGCAAATGCTTGATGCTCGCCTCGGCATCCTGCTCGAGGACCGTCACCAACGTGTTGATCTGGGCAACGAACACGTCGATTTCGTCCAGCAAGCCAGCATATTGCTCAGGCTCGCGCAGCGCCGGCTCGAGCGCGCCGAGCGCCCTCATGCGCGGCCCGAGTTCGTCCCGCCAGGCAACCGCGATGCCGCGGTGGATGGCCGCCGGAATCGCGCTTTCCGCACGGCCCAGCACCGCGATCAGGTCCGGGTGCACGAGCGCCTCGTCGAACTGCGCGATCGCGCCGTCGACATCGGCCGCCCCGACGCGCCCGCCCAGGCCCGCCGCCGCCGCCATCGCGCCCGCGCGGTGCGCGAAGCGGCGCAGGCTGCCGGCCACGTTGATTGCGCTGCCACTCCCTTGCACGCCTTCGGCGACCAGCACCGACGCGCTCATGCCCACCACGCCTATCAGCCCCACCGCCAGCAGCGCCGAGACCAGCAAAAGCAGAATCGCCCGGCTTTCGAGCCGCGCGCCGCAGCGGCGCAACCAGGCTACCGACACCGGCGTCTCCGCACGCGTCGGGAATACCTCCAAAGATCGCCGGGCGCCCCGGGCGCCCGAGTACAGAATTCATCTCTTTCAGAATCATATACTTGCATCGTACCCCCCATACCTCTAAAGAGGTAGTTGCGAGCACCCTCCGGCCCGGCCCGGCATGGCGGCACATCGTCACCCCTCCTAGACTGCTATCGACCCAATGCATCCAGGCTCAACGGACGATCACGATCATGGCACTTGCAACCCAAGTCTACGCGGCCCGAACCCTGACCCGGTTCGCCCCCTTCAACGACATCGACGCCCGCACCCGCGACGAGCTCGCCGGGGCGGTTCGCGTGCAGCACGCGCACCGCGGCGAGTTGATCGTACATCGCGGCGACCGCCCCAGCGGAATGTATCTGCTGGTGGAGGGCGCGGTAAAGCTGTTCCTGATCTCGAGCGGCGGCGCGGAGCGGATCGTGCGGCTGGTCGGCATGGGCGACAGTTTCTGTGAGGAATGCGCGTTCTCGGACGCGCCCCAGTCCCTGGCCGCGCAGGCGACCTGTGACAGCGTGGTGCTGTTCGTGCCGGCCGGCGCGCTGCGCAAGGCGATGCGGCAAGCGAGCGGGCTGGGCGAAGATCTGCTCGCCTGTCTGTCGGCGCGGATGTCGGCGCTGGTATCCGGCATCGAACAGTGCGAACAGCGCAGCAGCATGCAAAGGGTCGCGCACTACCTGGTACACCATGCCAACGGCGACTCGAACACGCCGGAAGTGAAGCTGTGCGCCAGCAAGCAGACCATCGCATCGCAGCTCAACATGACCCCCGAGAGCTTTTCGCGGGTGCTCAGCCGCTTCGCGCGCGAAGGCTTCATCCGCTCCCAGGGGCATCGTGCGATACGCCTGACCGACTACTCGGGGCTGATGAGTCTCGCCGTCTGAAGCGGCGCCGGCTGCGCCTGCGCCTTGTTGGCCGGCGCCGCCAGCCAACGCTGGAGCAGCCTGCAAGTGTCGAGATCGAAGCGCCGCGGCGGCGGCGCGGCCAGCAGCGCGTCGAAGGTCGCCGCCGCATCCGCGCTGCCCAGATGACACCAGTGGTCGATCAGATGAAACGCCGTCCGGCCCGAGTGCGCGGCATGCTCCACGACCACCACCGCCCCCTCCCACGGCCACGGCTTGAGGCGGACCGCGGCGAGTGCCCCCAACAGACGCTCGTCATGGCTCGCCAGGCTTTCCGCGCCGGCGCACACCCCCGCGCACCGCTTCATCTGGTGCGCCATGCAAGCCCCCTTGCCGCTCGGCTCGAGGCCGAGACGGCGCGGACATAGCCGGTAGGCGGCCGCCATCTCGCGCATGAGCGCATCGGCCTCCTTGCGTTCGCGGAAGAGACCGTACAGCGCCCCCCAGGTGGCGGGATCGCTGCCGTCTATCAACACCCGCTTGAACAGCGGCGGGCGCTTGCGGTCGGCAATGAACTGCAGCGCGAACGCCGTGCCGCTGGCACGCTGCATGCGGTTGTGCACCGGCCGGTCTCGTTTCACCAGCTCGGCTTCGAGCAGGAGCGCGGCCAGCTCGCCCGCCGTCTCCTGCCAGTCGACCCTGCGCACCTGGCGCGCCAGGTCGGCCTCCTTGCCCTTGCGGCCCGCGGCGCCGAAATGCTCCGTGACCCTCGCCCGCAGGCTGGCGCTCTTGCCGACGTACAACGGCAGGTCGTTCTCACCGAAGAAACAGTAAACGCCCGCCGCATCCGGCAGGCCCTCGAGCACCCCCGCGGGAAGCCCGGCCGGCCGCGGCGGCAGCTTCATCGCGCGTTCGCAGGCCTTGGCGAGCACCGCGTCGGCAAAACCATCGCGCACCGTACGCATGAACTGCCACAGCACCTCGGTGTCGCCCATGGCCCGATGGCGCGCGTCGCAACTGAAGCCATGGCGCTCGATGAGCGCGTCGAGACCATGACGATGGTGGTCGGGATAGAGCGCACGCGAAAGCTTCACCGTGCACAGCACCGGCGCGTCGAAAACCTCGCCGATGCGGGTGAAAGCGTTGCAGATGAAGCCGTAGTCGAAGCGCGCGTTGTGGGCGACGAACACCGCCCCGCCGGCCAGCGCGCGCACCCGCTCGGCCAGCTCGGCGAAGACCGGCGCGGTGGCCACCATCTCGTCGGTGATGCCGATCAGGCGCTGGATCAGCGCCGGGATGTGGGTCTGCGGATTGACCAGGCTTTCCCAGCGCGCCACGACTTCGCCGGCCTCGACCCGGACCATGGCGATCTCGGTGATCCGGTCGGTCACCGGGTTGGCGCCGGTGGTTTCGACATCGACCAGCACGAACACTTCAGGCAGAGACATCGACAACCCTATCCGGCACGCGCCGGACGTACGCGCGCGCAGTGGCCCGAACGCCTGCGATGCACCGCGTCAGTGATTGGCGTCGTAGTAGTACGGCTTGACCGGCACCTTGGCATCGCGGTCTTCCTGGGTTTGCAGCGGCTGCGGCTTGTCCCACCACAGGGCGCGGCCCTTTTTCTGCTCTTCGAGTTCCTGCGGATGCTTCGCCATCCATTCGCGCATGAACTTGGTGTGTTCCGACTCGTACATCGCCATCTTTGCCGCTCCAGAAGGGTAAGCACGAATTGTACGGCGTCGCGCGCCTCGGTGTCATTCCGGTATGCGCCGCACCGGGCGCCCACCGCTCAGGCCGCGAACGATTCGTCGTAGACGATCCAGGCGGCGGTGGCTGCGAGCAGCAGCGCCATGCCGTAGTTGAACATGCGCAACGCCAGCGGATTCTTCATCCAGGCGCGCATGCGGTCGCCGGCCATCGCCCACAGCGCGATGCACGGCAGATTCACCAGGGCACAGATCAGAGCAAGCCGCAGCGCCCCGTCCCAGGCACTGGCGCGCGGCAGAAACAGGATCGCCACGTTGACCACCATCATCCACGCCTTGGGATTGACCCACTGGAACAGCGCCGCCCCGACGAAGCCCAGCGGGCGGGCCTTTCCGCCCGCGCCCGGCTGTCCGGCGTGCGCCTGGCGCCAGGCCAGCCACAGCAGGTAGCCGCAGCCCGCCAGCACCAGCGGCAGGCGCAGCGCGTCCAGCCACACCATGACCCAGGCGATCGTGCTCGCGACCAGCATCACCTGCACGCCATGGCCGATGCTGATCCCCAGCATGTGCGGCACCGTGCGGCGGAATCCGAAATTCACGCCGCTGGCGGCCAGCATCAGGTTGTTCGGGCCGGGGGTCACCGACATCGTTGCGACATAAGTCATGAGCGGAAGGTCGAGCATGGTCGGCTCCTGTCTGGATTGTTCGCGGCAATTGGATCCGCGATTCGACCCGCACAGTGTGAACCTTCGCGAACGATAGTTACAGATTCACGAAATTGAATTTATACTGGACACAATCCCCCATTAACACGCCTGTACCCTTACAACGGCCCCGCACCTGTAACCCTCGCCGCCCGGACCGAAGATGACGCCGCTCGCGACCGACACAGCACGCTCGCCCATGCGCGAGGTACCGCTCTACCAGGTCTTGGCCGACGAGTTGCGCGGCGCGATGAACGACGGCCGCCTGCCCCCCGGCGCGCGCCTGCCGTCGGTGCGCGAGGCGGCCAGGAGCCGTGCCCTCAGCATCAACACGGTGCTTGCGGCCTATCGCCACCTCGAATCCTGCGGCCTGGTCGAGGCGCGCCCGCAGGCCGGTTACTTCGTCCGCGCGCGCCTGGCGTCGCCGCCGCCGGGAGTCTCTTCCACGCCCGGCTCGGCGCGCACGGTCGAGGTCGCGGTACTCAACCGGATCACCCGGGTGGTCGCGGCACAATCGAGCCCCGACACGATCGATCTGTCACTCGCGACCCCCAAAGGCGGCGACCTCTACCCGGGCGAGAAGCTCGCCCGGCTGGTGTCGGAGCTGGCGCGCCGGCAGGCCACCCTGGTGACCGACTACTCGCTGCCGCCCGGCCCGATCCGCCTGCGCCGGGAGATCTGCCGGCATGCTGCGGATCTCGGCATGACGCTCGCCGCGGACGACATCCTGCTCACCAACGGTTGCATGGAAGCACTGCAGCTCGCCTTGCGCGCCGTCACCCGCCCGGGCGATGCGATCGCGCTCGAATCCCCGACCTACTTCAACCTGATCCCGCTCGCAGACCGCCTCGGGCTCAAGACCATCGAGCTGCCGACCCATCCCGATACCGGGTTGTCGCTCGACGCCCTGGAACTGCTGCTGTCGGAAAAGCGCATCCAGGCCGTGGTGTGCATGCCCACGGTGCACAACCCGCTTGGCACCAGCATGCCGGTCACGGGCAAGAAGCGGCTTGCCGAACTCGCGAACCAGTACCGGATCCCGGTGATCGAGGACGCGCTGTATGCCGAACTGCAGTACGCGACGCCCTTGCAGCCGGTGGCGAAGAGCTTCGACCGCGACGGCTGGGTGATCGTGTGCGCCTCGTACACCAAGACCCTGGCGCCGGGCCTGCGGGTCGGCTGGATGGAAGGCGGACGCTTTCGGCGCGACCTGGCCGAGCTGAAGTTCTGCTCGTCGGTGGCACAGCCGGCCTTGCTCGCCGAGGCGCTGGGGCTGTTTCTCGAAAGCGGCGGCTATGCCCACCACCTGCGCCGGCTGCGGCGCGCCTATGCGGGCCGGGTCGACCGCCTGCGCGGGCTGATCGACACGGCCTTCCCCACCGGCACCCGCGCCACCCTGCCCACCGGCGGCTTCCTGGTATGGGTGGAACTACCTGACGGCTGCAATGCCGACGCCTTGTTCGACGCCGCGCTCGCGCACAACATCAGCATCACGCCGGGCAGCCTCTACTCGCCCAGCGGCCGTTACACCCGCCATATCAGGCTGTCGGGGTGCTACGCGTTTTCGGATCGGCATGTGCACGCGCTGATGACCCTGGGCGAACTGGCGGCGCGCCAGCAGGCGTGAGCGTGGCTGCGCTCACCCCCACCAATAGCGCACGATGTGGAAGAAGATCGGCGCTGAGAAGCTGATCGAATCGACGCGGTCGAGCATGCCGCCGTGCCCCTCGATCATGTTGCCCCAGTCCTTCACATTGCGGTCGCGCTTGATCGCGGACAGCACGAAGCCGCCGAAGAAACCCATCGTGTTGATGACCAGCGCGATCAGCCCCGCCTGCAGGGGTGTGAACGGCGTGATCCACCACAAGGCCGCACCGACCAGCGTAGCGCTCGCGACGCCCCCCACGAGCCCTTCGAGCGTCTTCGACGGCGAGATCACGGGGGCGAGCTTGTGCCGGCCCAGGAGCTTTCCCCACACGTACTGGAACACGTCGCTCGACTGCACCGTGAGCACCAGGAACACGATCAGCAGCGCATTCGCGCCGGCATGCCCCTCGATGTCGAGGGTCAGCAGCGCCGGCACATGCGAAATGCAATACACGCAGATCATCAAGCCCCATTGAACCTTGGCGGCACGCTCGAGAAAGCGCGTGGTGTCGGACCCGAGCGAAGCCGAGATCGGCAGCAGCAGAAACGCATACACCGGAATCAGGATGGTGAACAGTCCATACCAGTGCGTGGCGATCAGGATGTATTGCAGCGGCAGGAACACATAAAAGCTCCAGATCAGCGCGCGATGGTCGCCCCGCCGGGTATGCGTGAGCGACACGAACTCGCGCAGGCTCTGGAACGAGATGAAGCCGAACAACAGGATCACGCCCCAGTCGCCGGCCCAGATCGCCAGCGCGATCAGCGCGATCATCACCCACCACGCCTTGAGGCGGGCATTGAGGTTGTCGATCGCCGCGCTGGGCGCGTCGGGCGCGGCACGCCGCTTGAGCAGGGCGCCGACCGCGCTGGCCAGCGCGAGCACCGCGAAAATCCCCGCGAACAGGTTGAACAGGGTCGCACTCACGTTCATTCGGATTCAGTCCTCGGCCGGTGCAAGCGCGAGCAGATCGCTCCGCGCCCGCTGCAGAAAATCGTTCTTGGCCTCATCCGGCCGCACCGTGATCGGATGCCCGAAAGTCAGCGAGCACAGCACCGGCACCGGGATGAAACTGCCTTTGGGCATCACCCTGCCGAGATTCTCGATCCACACCGGCACCAGCTCGACCCCCGGGTTGGCACATGCGAGATGATAGAGGCCGCTCTTGAACGGCAGCAGGCCATCGCCGAGATTGCGCGTGCCTTCGGGAAAGAGGATCAGCGAATCGCCGCCGGCGAGCGCCGCGCTCATCATGCCGATCGGGTCGACGTCATCGCGCGCAGCGGTACGATCGATCAACACGCCGCGAAACACCTGTTGCGCCATGTAGCTGCGCAGCCTGCCGGTGAGCCAGTAATCGGCCCCGGCGACCGGCCGGGTGCGGCGCCGCAGGCGCGGCGGCAAGGACGCCCAGATCAGCACGAAATCCGCATGGCTGCGGTGGTTGGCGAAATACACCCGCTGGCGCGCCTCGGGGGCGCAGCCGTGCCAGACCGCCCGCGCGCCGGTGATGAATTTGGCCAGGCCGCACAGGGCTGATCCAACGAGTCGTTCGAAGGCCATTGCTCTTGTTCCGAAGGAGTCTCAGACACACACCAGCGCGGCCACCAGCAGCGACAGGGTCTGGAGTACCGTATACACGCATTGCCGTGCCAGCAGGGCGCGCGCGCCAACGCATCTCAGCGCGAGCGTTCGCCCGGATCGCGACGGGCGCGTAGACGTCCGCAGCCCGGCCAGGGCCCGGTCGAACGCCACCATATCCTCCGCCGGCGCGGCGTCGGCCTGGCTCCAGCGCCGCGCCCACGCGTCGAACAAGGCGGCGTCGAGACGCACCCGCGATGCATGATAAGCCGCAAGCGCGCCGCAGGCGAGGCTCGCCAGCACGGCCGCAAGGCCGGCCGGTCCGAGGTCGCGCCAGAACAAGACCACGAACGCCAGCGCCGCCAGCACCAGGCTCCAGCGGGCAAGGCCCCCGCCGAGCGCCAGCAGCGCCGCACACAGGCGCGCTGCGGCGGCGGCATCCTGGACTTGGGGTTCGAGCGGCTCAGTCATGCCACGCACTCGTCGCCGTGACCGCCATGGCGGCCGGATCCGCGCAGGCCACCAGCGCCGCGCGATGCGCCGGGCCGAGCACCACCCCGGGGCGTGCCGCGCGCACGATCGCGATCGCGTCGCCGGCGTCTTGCGCCCGGCCGGAAAGCAGCAGCCATGCGGCCACCGCGCTCGCACTGCGCGAATACCCGAGCGCGCAGCACACCAGCACCGGACCGGACGCGCGCAGCCGTTCTATCGCGTGGGCGGCCTGCCGCAGCCGGTCTGCATCGGGTGCGACCAGATCCAGCCACACCAGGCCGGTATAGCGCCACTCACCGCTCGGTGCCGGCAACTCCGCGCTCAGATCGCACAGCGCGCCGAAGCCGCCGCGCCGCATCTCGGCCGCGCCGGGCAGCCGCCCCAGCCACACCCCGTCGCAGACCGGATCGGGCAAGGGGCGGCGCAGCGTCCACGCGCGCGAATTGAGCCAGGCGCAGGCGATGTAGGGCCAGAGCAGGATCGCGATCGCCGCCGAATGCCGGCCGCCGTGCTTCTGGAACCCGCGCCCGCCCGGACCGAGATAGATCACCGCGACCAGCAGCAGCGCCACCGCCAACCACGACAGCCACAGGCCGCCGCCCCCCAGGCCGAACGCCACGGCCGCGAGAACCCCGGCGCCGCCCAGGTAGCACAGGGCCAGCCGGCACCGCGGCCCGGCCCGCATGCGCCGCCAGCCGCTCAAGGGCGAGGCGCCGCGGTCCGGCCAGATCCACATGCACAAGAGCCCCACCAGCACCCCCGTGGGAACATCGATGAAATGGTGCTGGAAGGTGGTCAGCACCGACACGCCGATCAGCACCGCCCAGGCATGCACCACGCAGCGCCAGTAGCCGCGCGTGCCCAGCGCGAAGCGCGCCCAGATCACCAGCAACAGGCCGATGTGCAGTGACGGCGCCTGGTTGAAGGGCTGATCGAAGCTGGCGAGGGCATCGAACAACGCGCCGAACAAGCCGTCTGACGGCGGCCGCTCGAACGCGAAGCGCAGCGGAAACAGCACGAAACACGCAACCGAGACGATTTGCACGCTCAACAGCCGCAGGCCGTGGCGATCGACGGCGTCGGCGCCGCGGCAGAACAGGAATGACAAACCGTAGAGGAGGTCGATCGACCAGTAGGGCACGATCGTCCAGGGCACGAAGGGGATATGCCGCTCCCACTCGAAGAAGATCGATGCGGTAATCCCGCGTTCGGCCGCCAGGCCGTTGGCGAAGCCATAGCTCAGGAAGAAGAACGGCCCCAGAAACAGCAACCACGCGATGCTGCGCAACCACATGATGCGGCCCGCACCCGCGCTCACGACCACCCCGTCGGAGTTCACGCAGGCCGCCGCCGCGCGAGCGAGACGGTGAAGATGCCCCACTCGTCCACCCGCTGTTCGATCTTTTCGAAGCCGGCATGCTCGACCAGTTGATCCATTTCGCTCTGGGTGCGCCGACGCATCACCCAGGCCTCGCCACCGCGGTGGCTGGTAAGCGCGCGCGCGATCATCTCGAGCTGCGGATGCCAGGGCTGGCCGGTGTAGATCAGGTAATCACCCGGCGCGATCGCGTCGGCCAGGCCGGCCAGCGAACGCATCACGTCGGCATTGCCGGGAAACAGCTCGTACAGCCCCGACACGATGGCCACCGTCGGTGCCGGCGTGATCGCGGCGATCGACGCGCGATCGAAGGCATCGCCCTTTTCGAAACGGGCAATCCCTTCCAGCCCTTTCGCGCGGATGAGGGCCGCGCCGTCGCGCACATTGATGTCGCTGTAATCGCGCAGCAGGATGGATTCGGGTCGGTGGGCGGCCTTCTCGAGCGCCTCGAGCACGTAGCGACCATGGCCCGCGGCAATATCCACGACCCGCAGCGGTCGCCGCGCCGACTCGAGCAGCCCGAGCGCCTTGACCAGGAGCCCTTCGACATTGAGCTTGCGCTGCCGGATGCCGCGCCAGCCGATCGCATCGAGATAATGCCGGTCGATCAGGCGCCCCAGCGGGCCGGCACCGCTGGCCGTGTTGCGATACACATAGTCGAGCGTGCTGCCGGAATCGAAGCCGGTCTCGAACCCCAGCCGGATCCCGTCCGACAAGCCGCGCCCCAGCCGCAAGTTGGCCCGATAGGCGGCCCACCACCAAGCGCGCGGACTCGAAGCTGCCAGCGGTCGCGCCAGCGCGCGCGCCTCTTCGAAGGTGGGACCGTGCCGGTCCGCATTGAGAAGATCGGGGACGGGCTGCGGCCTCTCGAACTGCCGCAGGATGAACGCGCGCGCGCGCTCGGTGGCGTCGCGGCGATTCGACTCGCCGAGGGTGTCGTGGTAGAAACCCTCGAGCACGTGCTGCTCCTTGACCCGCGATCCCAGGCGCGCGAAGAACGCATGCTGGGGGCCGCGATGCACCACCCAATCGGCCCCCGATATCAGCAGTTGCGTCGGCACGCCGATCGCCTGCGCATCGGCGACCACCCGCTCGGCCGCCTCATACAGACCGAGCAGGATATTCACCGAGATCGCGCGCGCGATCAGCGGATCGGCATCGTAGGATGCCTGGCGCGCACGGTCATGGGTCAGGAATCGGGCCTTGACATAACTGTTGACAAAGAAGTTGCCGCGCAGCCTGGCCATGAGCGCAAGTCCGGTACGCGCGAACGGCACGTACAGCTTGACTTTGAACGCCGGCGACGCGAGCACCAGGCAGCGCACCTTTGGCGCGTAATCATGGGCCCAGGCTGCCACCACCACCGCGCCGACGCTCTGCGCGAGCATCGCGAGATCGCCCTGCTCGATCCCGTGCCCGTCGCGCAGGTGCGCGACGAAATCCTGCACGTCGCGGACAGAAGTACCAAAGCTCGGCGAATGGCCGCGCGCGCCGGGCGACAAGCCATGGCCACGCGCATCCCACGCGAAGAAGTCGAACGCCGGCAGATCCAGCTCGTCCACCAGGTGCGCCATGCGCCCGGAGTGTTCGTGCCCGCGATGAAACATCGCCACCGCACCGCGGCGTGGTGCCGATGCGGGCCAGTGGCGATAGAACAGCTTCACGCCGTCGTGGGTTTCGAAGTGGCATTCGCGAACGGGTCGGGGGGCACTCATCGGCATGATTGTCCTTGCAGATCTTCAGCCCGCATCCGAGCTGCTGCGGGCATTGCGCACGCCGCCGCGCACGCGATTCACGGTGTTGGCGACGATCGCCACGGCCACCGCCGGCATGATCCACCATGCCCATGCCGGCAGGCTGCCCGCCAACCCCAGCCACAGGCCCAGGGCCCCGAAAACGAGTGCACGATCGCTCTTGCCCATCGGACCGTCATAGCGGCGGGCCGCGCCGACCATCGGCGCGAGCGCGCCCGCCATTTCCGAAACCACCGAGAAAAAAATGACCGCCCCCACGCTGCCCCAGCCGAACGGCGCAATCAGCGCAAAGGGTAGATACAGGGCGGCGTCCGACACCACGTCGCACAGTTCGTTGAGATACGCCCCCAGCGGTGACTGCTGGCCGAACTCGCGCGCCAGCATGCCGTCGATCGCGTTGAAGGCCATGCGCACGAACATCCATGCCGGCAACAGCAGGAACAGCGCGGCCTGCCCGGCGCACCAGAACAACACCGCCCCGAGCGCGACGGAGAGCGACATCGCGGCCAGGGTGACTGCGTTGGCGCTCACCCCGCGCGCCGCCAGCCGGCGCACGAAAGGTCGCAACAAGGCCTGAAAGCGCGGCTTGAGCGCGTAGATGCTGATGGTCACGTTCGATCGCGGCAAGAAAAACCGGTACGGACTGTAGCACGGAACATGCGAAGCAGATCAGGCGGCACGCCGTGGATACACCGCCCGGCGGGCGGTGTGCGTCGATGCGGTCAGCCGCTACCGGCTCGCAAGGACTATCGACGCCGGCTGCCCCGCGAGTCCGCCCAGCAGATCGGCGACGGCATCCGCCTGCAGTTCGCGCACGATGAATACCAGCCGGCTCAACCGGTCGGCGTACGGTCCGTCGTCCGGCCACGCCGCGAGGCTGGTCGGCGGATACGCGACATGTTGAACGCACTGGACCACCCGGGGCTGGGGGTCGCCGGCAATATTGAGCAAACCCTTGATGCGCAGGATGCGTTCGCCGAAGACCTCGAGCAGCAGCCCGAGGCCATCGCAAAAACCCAGCCAGTCGAGCGGTTGGTCGAAGCGCAATACGAAGGTCGTCACGGACGCGTCATGCCGGCGCGGCGCGGCGGGTGGCACCCCGGGCGAGCGGCGCCAGAGCGGTGCCGCCGCGGCCGCCTGAATGCGGCCAAGCTCGGCCAGCGCACGCTCTTCGCCCAGCCACAACGCCACATCGGGCGACTTGGCCGACGTGTCGTACAAGCCGCACGAGGCGATCGCCCCGGCGGGCGGCTGGCCATGAAAAACTTCGATCTGCGCGGCACCGGGGTTGAGCCGGGCCAGTCGCTCGGCCAGTCGCGCGCGTTCATCCGCCGGCGCGAGATCGCACTTGGTGATCAATAGCCGATCGGCCATGACCACCTGGCGCAATGCCTCGCGATGGGCATCGATCTGGCCGCCGCCGTGGGTCGCGTCCACCGCAGTCACCACGCCGTCGCAGCGGAACCGGTCACCGATGAACGCGTCTTCGGTCAGCGTGTGGATCACCGGCGCGGGGTCGGCCATGCCGGTCGTCTCGATCAGCACCCGGTCGACCGGTCCGATCTCGCGCCGTGCCGCGCGTGCGAAGAGGTTCTTGAGCGCGCGTACCAAGTCACCCTGCACGCTGCAGCAGATACAGCCCGAGTCGAGCACCAGCAAGGTCTCGTCGATCTTGTCGACCAGATGATGATCGACCCCGACCGCGCCGAACTCGTTGATCAGCACCGCCGTGCGCGCGAACTCGGGCAGGCCCAGCAGGTGATTGAGGAGCGTGGTCTTGCCGGCCCCCAGGAATCCGGTGAGCAGGACGACCGGCACCCTCCGGTCGTCCCGGCCGGAGGGCACCGGCCCGGCCGCCGCCATGTCTAGCCGCGCGAGACGCGCTCTAGCGCCTCGTGCCGCTCCTGCGCCTCGAGGCTCAGCGTCGCGGTCGGGCGTGCCAGCAGCCGCGGCAATCCGATCGGCTCGCCGGTTTCCTCGCACCAGCCGTAGCTGCTGTCCTTGATGCGCGCAAGGGCCTCGTCGATCTTCTTCATCAGCTTGCGCTCGCGGTCGCGCACGCGCAGCTCGAGGGCATGCTCTTCCTCGACCGTGGCGCGGTCGGTCCAGTCGGGCGTGGCCTCGTTGTCCTGCAGGCTCACCGTGGTCGCGCGCGCGGCATCGACGAGCGCCTGCTTCTCGGCCTGGAGCAACTCGCGAAAAAACTCGAGCTGCGCGTCGGACATGTAATCGTCCTCCGGCGCAGCGAGCAACTGCTCGCGGGTCAGCGTTTGGGTGGATTCGTTCTTGACGGCGCTCATGCTGCCTCCTCCGGGTGAAAACACTAACGGGCCGCACAATACACGAAACTCGGATCAGCGTCAGACCGAGTTGCCGGTCGGCGCCCGATCCGGGTAATCACCGCCGCCGGGGGGCGCTGGCGGGGACTTGCGAATCCCTCTTCTTCAGGCAAAATCCACGATCACAGACCGAAAGTGAGCCGGCGCGCCCGGTTTGCACGCCAATGACCGAAACCCGACATGCCGCGCCCGCAGACGAGCAGACCTTTCTCGATCAGGCGGCGAGCCGCTGCAAAGAGCACGGCGCAAGCCTCACCCCGATTCGCCGCCACATCCTGCGCCTGCTGCGGCGCCAGCCCGGTGGCGTGAAGGCGTACGACCTTCTGGAACAGATGAAGTCGGAGCACCCGGGCGCGACACCACCCACCGTGTACCGCGCGCTGGACTTTCTCATCGATCAGGGCCTGGCGCACAAGATCGGGCGCACCAACCAGTTCATCGCCTGCAACCAGGAAGTCCATGACGACGCCGGCCTGTTCCTGGTGTGCCCGCGCTGCGGCCAGGTGACCGAGCTGCACGATCACGAAGCGTCGGCGGCGCTCACGCGCAGCCTCGCCCGGGCCGGGCATATCCTGGTCGGCCCCGAGATCGAGATCAGCGCGATCTGCCAAGCCTGTCAGCACGAAGGCTGACGCGCCTCGTGCCTGCGCTGGCGCGGCGGCCCAAGGCCAGCGCTCACTGAGCGTGCACCGCCGGATCCACGGCCGCCCCATCGGCATCGAGCAGGCGCAACTCGAACGGCAGGCAGGGGTCGAGCGCCAGCGCCAGTGCCTTCAAGCGTAAGGAAACGGCCGCCGCCGAGGCGGTCTCGGTATCGAGTGCTTCGCGCACGAAGGCGCCCTCGGGATGAAAATTCCACTCGGTCGGCGCAACGATCGCGTATTCGGCAATGCGTCCGCCTTCGACCCTGACGGCGTGCATCAGCAAGCCGCGCGCGGTTTCGACGCAGGCCAGGCCAGCGTTCTCGCCAAGCGGGGCCGAATCGACGATCACCGGCATGTCGTTCGCAAGCGGATGGCGCAGGCGGCTCGCGCATTCCGACAGATCGATCACCCGCGCGAACAGGCGGGCCGCGCAGCGGTGGCGGTGGCTCAGAAGCAATGCCGGATGCGCGGTATCGGCATGGCGCGACAAGACGCCGGCTTCGTGCGCCAGCCCGCCGAAGGTCGGGGCACTGCAGAAGGTGTCGTCGGGCACCCCGCCGAAACGCTGCGCCCACGCCCCCGCCGACAGCGAAGGCAGGATCGGCACCGCCTCCTGTTCGGAGGTGGACAAACCCAGCTCGATCAGGTCAGCGAGCGTGCTCCCGACGGTGCTGCCGCGGCGCGCGCATTCGACGAATTCGCGCAGACCGCGCGGACCGCGCCACGAGCCGAAGAAGCCTCCCAGCAATTCCACCACCACCAAGTCGAGAAGATCGCCCCCCAACTGGAATGCGAGGCGCGAATCGCGGGCGCCGGCAAGCCGGCGATGCAGCTCGGCAAAACGTTCGCGCCGGATCGGCTGACCGAACAGTGCCGGCCAGTCGATCATCAGCCGCCACAGGTGCTCCTGCGCCATTTCGGCAGCGAGCGCGCGCTCTACTTCCCAGGCCTCGGGCACGGACGCATCCGTCACGCCCGCGCCGCGCACTGCCATGCCGAAGGCGAGCGTCTGCGCCCGCCCGCACGACCCGAGCAGTTTTGGCACCAGCGCCCCCGCTTCGGCCAGCGTCTTGCCCACCAGCAGGTGTGCGGCCGGCGGGCGCGGGTTGATCACGCTCGCCGCCAGCACCCGGGTACCGTCCCAGCGCACTTCGAGCACCAGCGGCGCCATTGCGTCGAAGTGCGGATGTTCGCCAGTTTCCGCTACGGCCGACTGCGCCATCGACGACTCCGACATGGTGTAGATCCCAGTGATGTTATGAAAACCCCGGCAAGCGTTCCGCATGCCTACCCCCCGAGGGGGCAAGAAAGCCCGGGCCGCCCCGGCGTCTTTTCGGGAGTCCGATTGCAGCGAGGCCATTGTAATACCGTCGCGACGCCCGATCACGCGCGTACCGCGGGCCAACCCTTTCCAGTGCGCGCCGATGTGTGGAAACCTGCTTCACGGGCTGGGAATGAGCGGGGTTTACATCTATCATCGCGAGCGGTCGATATCGTTGGCATGACCCTGCGCGCCCGCAGGTGTTCAGCGTCAGGCCGCAGCGTGCGCCCGCCCCCCTTCGAGCAGCAATCAAATCGCCGCGAACTTCATCAGGAACAAGCAAGCATGAGTAAGAAAACTGGCCTCGTCATCGTCGCGGCTGCCGTCGTCGCAGCCTTTCCCGCCTCATCGTGGTGGCTGGGCAAGATGATAGAGTCGGCTCACGACGAGCAATATCGGCAGGTCGCCAATCTGCCCTACCTAACGGTCGCCAGCCGCGATTACCAGCGCGGCATATACAGCGCCACCGAAACTGTCACGTTCGAACTCTCGCGCGAATGGTTCCAGGCCATGGCCAGCCAGAATCCGGACGCGCCGCCGCTGGACATCCCCGCCGAGGCCCTCCGCCTTACGGTCAAGACCGACATCGCGCACGGCCCGCTGCCCCACTTCAAGACCGTCGCAGCCGGCATTGCCGACTCGCGCCTGATCTTTTCCGATCAGATTCGCGCCGAGATCGCGAAGGTTCTGGGCGACAAAGACTTGATCGATATCCGGACCACTTACAACTTCAGCGGTGGCGGCAACGCACAGATGACGAGCCCGGCCTTCGCGGTCGAGCTCCCGCCCGATGCCATGGGCGGGGCAGGCCAACTGGCCTGGGCGGGCCTGACCGCGAACGTCGACTTCACGCCCGGCATGAAGGCCTACACGCTGGCGGCCGACATGCCCAAGCTCGAAGTGCGCCAGGGCGAGGGCCGGATGCTGCTTGCGGGCATGCGCCTGAACGCCACGCAACAGCGCCTCTTCGACAACGAGCCGATGTTCTATGTCGGCTCGATGAGCATGGGCGTCGACACCATGGACGTGGGCCCCTTCGCGGACGGCGAAACCCAGGGCCAGCCGGTGCTGCTCGAACGGATCCGCTACGACGTCGACATTCCCGCGCGCGGTGATTTCATCGACGTGGTCGTCAAGGTCGGCGCCGACACCTTCAAGGTCGGCGACCAGAACTTCGGCCCCGCCCACTACGACATCTCACTGCGCAACATCCATGCGCGCACGGCGGCCACGCTCTACACCAAGTTGATGGCGCTGTACGGCGACCCCGCGATCCAGGCCGCGGCCGCCGAAGACCCCTCGGTATTGTTCGAACCGCTTGCCGAACCCGCGCTCGCGCTGCTCGGCCACAACCCCGAGCTGGGGCTGGATCGGCTCAGCTTCTCGACCCGGCATGGCAATGCCCAACTGGCGGCGCGCGCGCGTTTCGAAGGCCTCGCGCCGGAGGAAACGGGCAATCCGTTCGTGATGATGCAGAAGCTCGACGCCAGCGGCGAGCTGTCGCTGCCCGAAGCCTTCGTGGCGGAACTCCAGGCGAACGAGGCGGAATCCGAAGAAGAAGCGCAGATGATGGCGGAAATGTTCAACCAGCAGATCGAGGCCCTGGCCGCGCAGGGCTTCCTGAAGCGCGACGCCGGCATCATGAGCACCCGCTTTGCATTCAAGGGCGGCGAGCTCACCGTGAATGGACTGCCCTTCAACCCGATGGAAATGGGCGGGCAGTAAGACCGCCCGGCGGCCGGGCCCGCAGATCCGGGGCGCGGTCAGCCGCCATGCACACGCAGCGTGAGCGTATCGCCGCGCTGCGTGAATTCCAGCTGTTTCAGCACACTCATCCCGAGCAAGACCTGATTGTCGCGCATGCCCGGGTTCAGGTGTCCGCGCACGCCGGTGACCCGGAACGGGCCGAGCCGCAGCTCATCGATGGTCGTGGCACGGACGGTGACGGTGCCATTGGCGGTCGACACCTGGGCCGGCGCCCCCGCACGCAGCCCCAGCGGCTGCGCCAGATGCGCCGGCACCGATACCTGGGTGGCACCGGTGTCGAGCAGGAACGTGACCGCCTGGCCGTTGATCGTGCCCGGCGCGACATAGTGGCCAAAGCGGTTGCGCTTGAGGACCAGTTCGCTGCCGCTGCCGACGATGCTGAGGTCGCGGTTGGGATTGTGTCCGCGATCGAGCACATCCTCGAAGATCATCCATAGCAGCCCCAGCGCGACAAGCCACGCGATTGCGATCATGCCGCGGCCGAGGCGCCGCTGCGTAGGGTCGGGTTGGTTCATGCTCGCTCAGACCACGGCCGCCCGCCCCGGGTTCAGCCGAGCACCTGGCCGTGCTCCCGGGTCGCATGGAAGCCCACCTTGGGCCATTTCTCGCGGGTCACGTCGAGGTTGTAGCGCGTGCTGGCGAGATATACCGGGTTGCCGTCGACATCCTTGCCCACGCGCATGAACTGCTCGCGTTCGAAATTGCGCCGCGTCACCTCGTCGGGAAAGGTCAGCCAGCGCGCCGTGTAGATTTCGGCCGCCTCGAAGATCGCATCAACCTTGTATTCATCCTTTAGCCGCTGCGCGACGACCTCGAACTGGAGCTGCCCGACCGCCCCCAGCAGCATGTTGCCGCCCTCCTGCTCGAATACCTGGATCGCCCCCTCTTCGCCCAGCTCCTGCAGGCCTTTCTGCAATTGCTTGGTCTTGAGCGGATCGCGCAGGCGCGCGGCGCGGAAAAGCTCGGGCGAAAAATACGGGATGCCCTTGAAACCCAGACCTTCACCTTCGGTGAGCGTGTCGCCGATCTGAAGCTGGCCGTGGTTGTGGATGCCGATGATGTCGCCGGCCACGCCGTCCTCCTTCAGCACCCGCTCGTTGGCCATGAAGGTGAGCGCATTCGCCAGCTTCATCTCGCGCCCCATGCGCACATGGCGCAGCTTCATGCCCGAGGTATAGCGCCCCGAGCAGATGCGAAAGAAGGCGATCCGGTCGCGGTGCTTCGGGTCCATGTTGGCCTGGATCTTGAACACGAAACCCGAAAATCCCGCCTCGCCCGGCTGCACCATGCGCGCACCGGCCGAATTGACGCCGGCCTCGCGCGGCTGCGGCGGCGGCGCCCAGTCGATCAAGGCCTGCAGGATCTCCTGCACTCCGAAGTTGTTGATACCGGAACCGAAGAACACCGGGCTCTGCCGGCCGGCCAGAAAATCGCCGAGCGAGAACGGCGCCGAAGCACCGGCGATCAGCTCGACATCGTCGCGCAACTGCTGCACTTCCATCGGAAACAACGCGTCCAGCTGCGCATTTGCGATGCCGCTGATCACTTCGGCTTCGGTGCGCGTCTCCTCGCCCGCGGCAAAACGCAGCACACGATCTTCCATCAGGTGATAGACGCCGCGAAAGACCTTGCCCGAGCCGACCGGCCAGGTGATCGGCGCGCACTCGATCTTGAGCACATCCTCGATCTCGGAGAGCAGTTCGAACGGGTCGCGCACTTCGCGGTCGAGCTTGTTCACGAAAGTGATGATCGGCGTGTTGCGCAGGCGGCAGACCTCGAGCAGCTTGATGGTCTGCGCCTCGACCCCTTTGGCCGCGTCGATGACCATCACCGCGGCATCGACGGCGGTCAGCACCCGGTAGGTATCCTCCGAGAAGTCCTGGTGTCCCGGGGTGTCGAGCAGGTTGATGGTGTGTCCCTGATACTCGAACTGCATCACCGAGCTGGTCACCGAGATGCCGCGCTGCTTCTCGACCTCCATCCAGTCCGAGGTCGCATGGCGGGCGCTCTTGCGCGCCTTGACCGTGCCGGCCATCTGGATCGCACCGCCGTACAGCAGCAGCTTCTCGGTGAGCGTGGTCTTGCCCGCATCGGGGTGGGAAATGATGCCGAAAGTGCGGCGCTTCGCGACATCGCGCAGGAGTTCGGGCGGGAAAGCGGTACTGGTCATCGGAATCGGCCAAAAAATGACGCCGCGCGAACATGATCGGCGGCGCAAGCCCGGATTCTATCAAGTAACCGCCACTGTCGGACTGATTGCGGGCACGCCGGGAGCGCACCCCGCTGCCGCGATACAATGGGCGACACCCACTTCGAAACCACTTCGGACGGCAGCAGACGCCTCCCGCCCACGACCATCACACCCATGAAAGACGCCCTCCGGATCTTTGCCTGCAACGCCAATCCCGCCCTCGCGGCCGAAATCTGCGCCTGCCTCGGCCTGGCGCCGAGCCCACTGGAAATATCGCGATTCTCCAACGACAACCTGCATGTGCAGATCCGCGAAAACGTGCGCGAGCGCGACGTGTTCGTGGTGCAGCCTTTCACCCAGCCGGCCAGCGACCACATCCTGGAACTCATGATCACGCTCGACGCGCTGCGCAGCGCCTCGGCCCGGCGGGTGACCGCGGTGATTCCGTATTACTCGTATGCCCGCTCCGACAAGAAGGACGCGCCGCGCATCTCGATCACCGGCCGGCTGATCGCCGACATGCTGGCGACGGCCGGCGCCAACCGGGTGCTGACGATGGACCTGCACGCCGACCAGGTGCATGGCTTCTTCAGCGTACCGGTCGATCACCTCACCGCCATTCCGACCATCGTCGCGCATTTTCGCGACCACCACGACATCTCGAACATGGTCGCGGTGGCGACGGATGCCGGCGGCGCCAAGCGGGTGGGGCGGTTTTCGGAGCGCCTGGGCGTGCCGATGGCGATCATCGACAAGCGCCGGGTGAGCGATACCGACGTGAAGCAGGGCCAGGTGGTGGGGGACGTCGAGGGCAAGGACGTGGTGATCTTCGAAGACGAGATCTCGACCGGCGGCACCCTGCTCGCGACGATCCACACCCTCAAGGCGGCCGGCGCGCGCACCATCCATGCCGGCGCCGTCCATGGCGTCTTGTGCGGCCCGGCGATCGACCGCCTGCGCGACGCCCCGATCGAATCGGTGGTCGTGACCAACACCGTGCACATGCCGCCCGGCAAACACCTCGACAAGATCACGCAGTTGAGCGTGGCGCCGCTGTTCGCCGCCGCGATCGAGCGCATCCACACCGGCGAGAGCGTGGGCAAGCTGTTCGAATGATCGATGCGGGCCGCGGGCGCGTTCGGGTCGGTTAGGCCAGGCAACGCATCACGGCGGCCACCGAATCCGCGCCGGCCAGCCGATCGGCCAGGCCCTGGGACGCCAGGCGCGCGATCTGCACCAGGATCGCGCGGCGTCCCGGATCCGCGCGCGGCCCCATCAGCGCGATGACCGCCCGCAAAGGCCGGCCATCCGGCGTATCGTGGATCAGGCCATCGCCCAGCACGATCAGCGCGGCGGCCGGTGCGGCGCCCTCGATATAGACGCGTGGCACCGCGATGCCGCCGCCGATGGCGCTCGAGTTCACGACCTCGCGCTCGCGCAGCGCGGCACCGAGGCGGACCGCATCCGCCCGCCCCGAAACCTCGGCCAGACGCCCCGCCGCCAGATCGAGCACATCGTCCATGTCCGAACCGATGAGCCCGAGCACCACGCCTTCCGGCCGGACGATCGCCGCCAGGGCACCGCCGTCCGGCTCGCTCGCCGCCGGCTGCCGCTGCACCACCAAGGACCGCAACTCGGCAAGCTGCGCGGCACTCATGTCGCGATAGGCGACCTCGAGAAACAGGGAGCCCGCCTCCGGCACGCGCTCGATGTAGTCCGCAACCAGCGGGTTGATCCGCTGTGCGAGCGCGATCAGCGCGGTCGGAGAAACCCCCAGCTCACGGGCCATGGCGCCGAGCCGAAACGGCGTCGGCACCGCATCCAGCCCGTTCTCGACCCGGCTCAGGTACGCGCTGGAAACATTCAGGCGACGCGCCAGATCGCGCAGGCTGATCCCCGAGTCCAGCCGTATCAAGCGAAGTGCTGCACCAAAATGCATCGAATCGGCAAATCAGGTGGGTTGGTTGAGGTGAATGAAGCCGAACGGGGCCGGCTCGGCGACCGTGCTCGACGCCGTGTGCATGACCAGCAGCGACACCGGGGATTCGGCCAGCATCCGGCGGCGCAGTCCAAAGCGGCCGCCGTTCAACCCCCAGATCTCGTGCATGCCGACGATTACCAGATCGTAGCCGCGCCGCGCCTCCTCGAGCACCGCCGCGGCAGGGAACGGATGTTCGATCGCGCGCGACTCGGCGAACACTTCCGGCATGGCCGCGCTCGGCCCCGCGACTGCCAGTTGCGACCAGCCGGCGGACATCACCCGCAGGCAGATCACCGTCACGCCGGGCATCGCACCGATGCGGGCCGCGCAGCGCAGTGCCTCTTCGTCCGTCGGCCCGCCCACGCACGCCACCAGCACCCGCTCGACCTTCTCGAGCCCATGGTCGATGAGCACCCCCACCGGGCTGTGCGTCCGCTCAAGCACATCGCTCACCGTTCCGCCAAAGCTGCCCTCCAGCAGCAGAGGCTTATGGGCGCCCAGGAGCAGCATGTCGGCCTGTTTGGCGCGGGCGGTACGGCAGATGTCCACCGCCGGCTCGGCCGAAACGAAACTGAGCGGCTTCACGCCCAGCGCCAGCTTGCCGGCATGGCGCAAAAAGGCATAGAGCGGGCCATCCTCCGCCTCGACGCCATCGCGCAGCACGACCGACGGACGATCGCTGGGCTCCCGCAGATGCAGGGCGAAGAGGCGGGCATCGCGCTTCGCCGTCAGCACGCTGGCCAGCAAGGCCAGACCGGGGCCGCGGTCGCTGTTGGACAGGCTGACCATCGCGGTAAACGGCACTTCGCCGCCCAATTCACTCTCCGGCTCGGCCTTGAGCCGGTCGCGCGCAAGTTCGCTGTCCGGATACACCCAGGCCAGCACCGGCGTGGTGGTGAAGGTGGTCACCAGCGCCATGATCACCATCATGGTAAACACCGTCGGCGAGATCACCCCCAGGTCCAAACCGATGTTCAGCACGATCAGCTCCATCAGACCGCGCGTGTTCATCAGAATGCCGAGCGCGCTCGCTTCGCGCCAACGCATGCCGGTGAATCGGGCCGCGAGCGTGCTGCCACCGAACTTGCCGACCGACGCGACGCCGATCAATGCCAACGCCACCAGCCAGTCGGTCGTGGTCGACAACAAGCCGATCTCGGTGCGCAACCCGCTGTAGGCGAAGAACAGCGGCAGCAACAGCACCACCGCCACCGCCTCGAACTTCTCCGCCAGCATCTCGGCCAGACGCCCTTCCGTGGGCAGGATCGCGCCGAACAGGAAGGCGCCGAACAACGCGTGGATGCCGATCATCTCGGTGATCGTGCTCGACGCGATCAGCAGCAGCAGAATGCCCGCGACCACGGTCGGCGTCAGCCCGTCACGGTTGGCCACGCGAACCGCCAGCCGCCCGAGGAACGGCCGCACGGTCTTCAGCATGACGACGATGAAGGCGAGCGCGAACAGCGTGGTCCACAACGCCTGCTCCAAGCCGTCGGCACGCGCTATCGCGACGACGAAGGCGAGCAGGCACCACGCGGTCACGTCATCGACCGCCGCGCATGCCATCGTCAGCGCCCCGACCCGCGTTCCGAGCAGATGGCGCTCGGAAAGAATGCGCGCCAGCACCGGAAACGCGGTGATGCTCATTGCCACGCCCAGGAACAGCACGAACGCCCCCAGCGAAACCCCTTCGCTGGCATAGCTATCGAACAGCCACCACCCGGCCAATCCGCCCAGCGCGAACGGCACCACGATGCTGGTGTGGCTGATGATCACCGACGCCCGGGCACGCCCCCTGAGCAACCTGGCATCGAACTCCAGGCCGACGAGGAACATGAACAGCACCAGCCCGACCTGGCTGAGCATTTTCAGCGCCTGCATCGAATCCTGGGGAAACAGCGCGACCATCGCCTCGGGCCACAACCATCCGAGCAGAGACGGCCCCAGGACGATGCCGGCGAGCACTTCGGCGATCACCAGCGGCTGGCCCATCCATCGTGTAACCAAGCCGAGCGAACGTGAAACGATCAGGACAGCGGCAATCTGCAGCAGCAGCAGCGTAAGGGCATTGAATTCGAAATGCGGCATGCAGCTTCCTTTCCATACCTCACCCCGACACTCCGTCGACGGAGTGTCGGCCGGTACGACGTAATGTAAAGCATCAACTTAACACCACCGGACTGTGCAGTGCAACAACCGGTGCCGCCGCTTACACCCCCTCTAGCGACGCCGCCTGGGGCGTATTGAAGCGCTACGTTTGATGTCCGCAAGTCATTTTGGTGGCCCGGAACACCGAACGCGCTTTCAGTGCAGAATGGGCCGATGGACTACATCAAAACGTTCTGCCAGTGCATTCAACCGCCGATCCAAGGTCCACAGCTCGACGCCCGGCGTCATCAGGGTGGAGGCGAGCAGCAGCAGGTCTACGAAGCCGCAGCCCAGACCGAACAAGCGCGCGCGTTCGATGAAATCCATGACCTCCCCAACACTGGCTTGCTGGGTTTGCTGCAGCCCGCCGAGATCAGCCAGTGTCTGAATCCGCCCAGGTGGCGTTCCACAAGCAATTTCCCCGATGACCAAGGGGTGCACCATCACAAGGTCGGATTCAAGCAAGCCGATCAAGGCATCGTTGCGTTGGCGGAAGTGATCGACCCATACCGAGGTATCGACAAGAACCCCTTTCACTGCGCGGTATCCTCGCGACGGCGTGGAATCTCCTGCATTTGGGGCATGGTGGAACCAAGGGCGGCAAGTCGTTTAGCGGCCTGGACGCGTACAAAGGTTTTGATGGCCTCGCGGAACAAATCAGCCTTGTCCATCGACGGATCGGCCACCTCCAGCGCCTTCTCATACAAGGCATCGTCAATCGTTACGGTCGTTCTCATTAACGGCTCCAATCATCAGATGTGATGACATTTTGCATCTGAGATGATGCTCAAACAAGTTGGACCGGGGAATGCTAAGCCGCACCACGCGTTGCGGCACCAATGTCGCGGACGAACTGTTCCTTGTCGCGTGGAGAGATCATGAGCGATTTGCCCGGCCCGTATTCTATGCACAGCCGATCCAGAGAGAGTGCAGGACTGGAGAGTGGGTTGGAGGTGGGCGTAATGCTCGTGATTTCGGCTACCGGGATGCGCCACTTGAACGGGCCGCTCCGAACTACCAACTGGCCGTGCCCCAGCGTGTAGTGAGTGGAAAGCAGCAACCAGAGCGGCAGCCCGGCGCCAATGATGGCGGTGAATGCTGCGATTGCCAGAGCCGCCGGCGAGCGGACCGACAAAACCGCAAGTGCGGCGAAAAGCGAAACGACTATTGCAATCGCCAGAACGACAATCAGCCAGACATCGATTTTTGATCGGTACACGGTTGCCACAACTTTCTCCTGCACGCCCTAACGAATTCAGCGACCGCCGCAGACCGACAGTTGGAATTGTTAGCCCTGCGCGGTGAAGGACTCATGGTAAGAGACTACGCCCGACGGCAGCGAGCCGCTGAACAGAACGGCCTGAAAATACTCCGGCGGCACCTCTGGCAGGACAAGCGACGATTCGGCTTTGAAGCCAAAGCGGAAATAGTAGCCGGGCTCTCCTAAAACTACGCAACCAGATGCACCCAACCGTCACAGCCTCAATAGCTACGACATCAGTGGATGCTTCTTTGCGAATCCGAATATTCATGATGTTTGACGCGCGGGCTAACGAATGAATTCACCGGCTTGCGCGGCTCCGGCTCTTTGCGCAGGTCCGATGGGATGATGGGTTGGGCGTCGTGTCACCAGATTTTTGCTGGACAGACATTGGCTTGATATGTACATTAAGGCGTACATATCTGGAGGCGAAAAATGGATGCTATGACTTACACCGCTGTTCGGGCAAACCTTGCCAGCACCATGGATCGGGTTTGTAACGACCATGAAGCTTTGATTATCACGCGCAACGGAGAGCAGGCCGTGGTGATGCTTTCGCTCGAAGACTACAAAGCGCTTGAGGAAACAGCTTATCTCTTGCGCACTCCTACCAATGCCAAGCGTCTGCTCTCGGCGACTACGCAACTGCACGCTGGTAAAGGCGTTGAGCGAGAATTGGCAAAGTGAAGCCGATCTTTGCGGAGGAGGCATGGGAGGATTACCTGTACTGGCAAAAGCAAGACAGGCGGATGGTTGAACGGATAAACAAGCTGATCCGTGAAACGCAACGCGAACCTTTCGAGGGCATAGGAAAGCCAGAGGCATTGAAGCATGCGCTATCGGGTTTTTGGTCACGCCGCATAACAGACGAGCACCGCATAGTGTACCGAGTTGAAGGTGATCACTTGTTGATTGCTCAGTTGCGATTTCATTACTGAGACGCCTAACGACGCATCACCAAAGCGGGTGATCCCTTGTAGCCTGAATTAGGCCGCGATCAGCTTGAGCTTGCCAACCCTTTGCAGATTGACGCTCTGGCGAGCAAGCCACAGATCATGAGCGTCCTGCATGCAAAGCCAACTCTCCGGGCTGCGGCCAATGGCCTTGGACAGACGGAGCGCCATCTCGGGAGTGACCCGGCTAGAGCCCTTGAGGATGCGACTGAGAGTGGATGCCGCCACGTCCAGCTTGTCCGCCAGCTCACGACCGCTGATGCCATTGGGCTCAAGGTAGATGTCAGTGATGAACTCACCAGGGTGAGGAGGATTGTGCATAGCCATTAGTGATAGTCCTCGTAGCCCAAAACATATGCGTTTCCGTCGGGAGAGGCCCAACGTGGAAGTAAGCGGACGACAAAAGCGGAGCTTTTGGTGGTCCGCTTGACTGCGGGGTTAGGCATTACTTTCTGTATGAGAGAACTCAACCATATAAAGCTTGCGCGCTGCCACCACCCGCTTTGGTGAAGGCAATGGGCGAACATTTTCCAGATGCCAAGCATAGTAACCAGACTGCCAGCCAGTTGAGCATGCTGCAACAACCTGCGATGGATGCCAAGGCTCCACGAATCGAACATCGACAAGAGCAACGGCGCTGCCATCTTCATCAATTTGCCTTTCCTCTGTTAGATATTTCTTGTTCTCGAGGATCAAGAGATCTTTGAGCGGCAACTTGGATGGCTGCCAAGACCGAATCTCCAGTGTCTTCTTGCCCGATGCAATGTTATTGCCATGGGGTGCAACTATTGAGAGTGCGAGATACTTTGCCATGAGTGCCTAACGCCAAGCTCAGGGGCGCGCCGCTTTTGGAGCGTCCCCTGGAGTGCCTTGTTGGGCGGATGTTTCGTTTTCTTCATAGTAGAAGTCAACTTCTACACCTGCCTCAGTAAACATTTGATGAGCGTACTTTCCACTTTTGTCCCACTTTGAATCACTATCCAGCTTAGGTGCTAGAGCAACCACTCTTTTTACACCTGCTTGAATGATTGACCCTGCGCACCTAGCACAAACGGGCTTTCCCCAAACATAAATGGTTGAGCCAATTGCTCTTGAACCTGCTGCAATAAGTGCGTTCTGTTCTGCATGTACGACCAGCTCCAACTTGATCTCTTGATCTTCAAGTCGCTCAGCGGAGTCCTCTACTCCCATTGGAAATCCGTTGTAACCAACAGAAATATCCCCACCAGCCTTTGACAAAATGACGGCACCAACCTTTGCCTTTGGATCCTTGGACCACTCGGAAATGTACTTGGCGAGATCACAGAATCTTGCGTCCCACTTCTCCATTCGTTTTGATTCGATCATGAGTTTCATATGATTCCTTTAATACGGGACAGTTATATATGCCCAACGTGAAAGCTCAGCCGACGGCAAAAAGCGCAGCTTTTTGACGGTCGGCTGGAGCGCAATGTTAGGCATAGCTGCCCAAGAATATGATGGCAACACCAACCAATTGCAGGAAAAATGGATTCTTAGCAACACCCCAATTCATGACCAAGAAAAGTAGGGAAGCCGGCGCAACAAGTAAACAACCAAGCCCCCACCAAATGCTGGTTTTGAACGCTGCAATCAAGGTTCCGATGCCGCCAACGATGAAGACGAAAAGCCCAAGATAAAAGAGAATTTCCACTCTTGCCTCGTTATGGCGTGTAAGTAATACGGCTGCTTGCATCAACTGTTAGGACCTTGCGGCGCACAAGTTCTTTGATGATTGCTTCTTTGTCTTGGTCGGAAATGCCGCCTTGGAATTGAAACATTGCTCCAATTGAATTGAGAGCGCCAGTTTTTCGAGCAGGCCGAAGTTTTAGTAGGCGTTCTACAACATACCCGATGGTTTCTGGGTCTGTTGGTTTTTTTGCGGGCGTATCAACACGCTCTTGTGGGTAAGCTTCTTCCTCTTCCTTTCGGGCAAGCTGAATTAGAAGCTGGGCCAATCGGAGCTTGTTTCGATAGCCGAGTCTTTCGGATTGCTTTGCTATGTCTTGGTACAGAGTTTCGTCAGCGTTTTTCATAGCCTAACGTTGGAGGTAAGGGGCGCGGAGCCGGCTTGCCGGCGGAGCGTCCCTCTTGACCGAAAAGTTAGATTTAATAGTAGTCAACACGATCTATAAGCTCCCGCCCGCGCCACTGGGTGTTGGGCGCATCCAAATAGGCTGAACCATACATTTCATAGGCATCAAAATTGAGAGAAACGTCCTCTTGTAAGAACGTCTTCAATCTATCAATTAGGCCAGGAAACTCCTTCCAGTGTTGAGCGTCCAGTCCAGTTGCCGGAACATTAGCTAGTAGGTTTTCGTAGCGCTCCCTGGGCGTTGGATGAGTTTGAATACTCCATGAACCTTGAGGAAATATTACATCTCTAACTGCATAAAAGAGCTCGATGCATCCAAACCAAAGCAGTGCTGCACGAAGTATTTCATTTCTCTGTCGGATTGAGTACTTGGGAAGCAGGATCGATTGAAGATCGGCGTCGAATTCGTTGCGTTGCGATGTGTTGTACACCTTAAGAGGCTTGTATTCTGCTTCCCCGCCCGATAGCGCATAGAAGATGGGCTGATCTACCAAGTTTGATTCTGACAAGTGCCCAAGAATGAAATGAGAAAATTCGTGACCTGCTATAAATTTGAGCTGCAATGGAATTGGGACGTGTATAGCTGTCGCAACCTTTGCCGGGATAATTCCACGAGGGTCCATGTAAAAATCCATGGCCTCCTTCCGCAGCATTACTCGAATGGCGATGCGAAGTGAATTCATCCTAATCCGCATCGGAACTTCGTCCTCAAACTCGAGAATGGCCAAATGCGCGAACTTCAAGAAGAACCTAAGCGACTCGCTGATTGTGGTAACTGGCCCGTAAGGCGTATTAAAGATCATGCCATTGGGGTCGTCAGAAAAAATGTCGCCATAGGTCACTGCGCGACAAATGGTGCGAGCATCTTTCGGGAGTTTGGCCAAGACAGCTTCGTAGTGTGATGTGTTGAACGAGGCTTCAAGTGACCAGTTTCTTTCGTCTTTAAGTGCCTTGTTTCGGTAGACACGAAAAAGCCGCATGTGGTCAACAATCGTCTCAGCACGAAGCTTCAACAAGTGATCTTTGGAGGTTTTGACATTGAGAATTCGTTCAATTTCCGCAGCACTACAAACAGGACGAAAGAAGAGCTTTTGACGATCTATTGCATCCATGATCTAACGTGAAAGCTCAGCCGACGGCAAAAAGCGCAGCTTTTTGACGGTCGGCTGGAGCGGATTGTTGGGCATGATTAGGCGATGCCTTTCACTCGCTTGAAAACCTCAAGCGGAACCCTATGAATGACAAGGCAGCCGTTTGTACCAGCTTTTTTGGCATAGAGAACCTTGGTGAGATCTTTCGATTCCTCGGTTGTTCGGTAGCCTTTGTGAGGGTTGCTTCTCTTCACGTGCTCAAGCGCGCGAGACTCGGCTTCCTTTTTCGAGGAGGCTGCGACGACCATTTCTGAAACATGAGGATCGTCTTCGGTGTGGATGTAAACCTTGTAAACCTCCATCTTGATGCCCTCCCAAAGTGATTAATGAAAAGCCCAACGTACAAGGTAAGCGGCTGGCTGAAAGCCAGTCCGCTTGAGCGACTACAAAGGGACTTCCCACATCCGCCGCTGGCCTATTCGGCCCGGCATCGAA